>Ga0224505_10001548_pt1 | contig 14284 bp, 13 predicted proteins | sample SF_Jan12_sed_USG_FD_169102 | JGI IMG/M metagenome (GOLD analysis project Ga0224505, IMG submission 169102) | Sediment microbial communities from San Francisco Bay, California, United States - SF_Jan12_sed_USGS_4_1 | ecosystem: Environmental > Aquatic > Marine > Sediment | place: USA: California... | reverse complement strand
CTGTATGCAAAACTGGCGTACGATCCGGTCAAGGATTTCACGCCGATCATCAATGTCGCGATCGTGCCCTATGCGCTGGCGGTGAATCCGACGGTACCGGCCAAAAATGTAAAGGAGCTGATTGTGGTGGCCCGCAAGAAGGCGGGTTATCTGAGCTACGGGTCGTCGGGCATGGGCAGCATGTCGAGTCTGGCCGCGGAAATGCTCAAGTCGATGTCGCAGACGGATATCGTGCATGTGCCGTACAAGGGTACGGCGCCGGCGCTGATCGATGTGGTCAGTGGCCAGATTGACATGATGTTGGCCGACCTGGCGGTGATCAAACCGCATGCCGATGCAGGCAAGTTGCGGGTGATCGGCGTCACCGGAAGCAAGCGTTCGAGCGCCGACCGTGATGTACCCACGATTGCGGAATCGGGGCTTCCCGGTTATGAACTGTCGCCATGGTTCGGCGTGGTGGCGCCGGCCGGTGTATCCAGGGATGTTGCGGCCAAGCTGAACAGCGCCATCGGCGCCGGTTTGAAATCGACGGAAGTAGTGCAGCGCCTCGGCGGACTCGGCTATGAGCCGCTGGGTGGCACGCCCGAGCAGTTTGCCGCGACGATCAGGACCGACATCGTCAAATACGCAAAAATCGTCAAGTCCGCGGGCATTCAGCCCAACCTGTAATCGCAACTGGCGTCGGGCGGGCGAGCCGGTCCGTCCCGCGCCGTTCAGGATTTCAGTGGTTTCAGTTGCGCGACATGGCGTCCGGCTATGCGTCCCGTCACCACGCATTCGGCAATGTTGCCGCCCGACAGGTAGAGGTGACCGAAGGAGCTGCCGCATTCGCCTGCGGCATAAAGCCGCGGAATGGGCAGGCCGTAGACATCGATCACGCGTGACTGGGCGTCGTGTACAGGCCCGCCCTGGGTGTTGGAGATGACCGGATAAACCGGTGCGCCGTAGTAGGGCGGCTGGATGATCGGCAGCATGCTGCCCGCTGGACGGCCGAAATCGGTATCGCCGCCTGCTGCGCACAGTGCATTCCAGCGCGCGACACTGACTGCGACCGCCTTGGCGTCCAGCCCGAGTTGTCCGGCGAGTTCGCCCAGCGTGTCGGCACGCTTGAGGATGCCGTTATCGATTTCCCGCTGATTGTCATCGCTCCAGTCATAGCGCAGGCCTTCATCGTTGGAAGTGGCTTTGCCCAGCGGGTAGAGCCTGCGGCCGGCGTCGTCACAAATCAGGTAGGCGGGATTGCGTGCGAACTTCTGTGTCAGCGGATCAAAGCGGCCCAGCGGGCGTACGCCGGTATCCTGGGTGTACGGCTGGTATTCGGACATGAAGCGCTGACCATCATGGTCGAGCACGATCCACGCCATTTTCAGGTTGACCTTGTCGGGCTCGCCCGGAAACCAGTCGGGGAAGCGCTTGACGCGGATGCCGTAGGGATAAGCCGGATCAGTGTGGCGAAAACCGTAGGCGCCGTGCACATGCCACATGTGCCACAGCGCCGCCCCGAGGTCCTGTGCCATGCGGATGCCATCGCCGGTGTTGCAGCGCGCGGCGGCGTTGAACACCGGATGCGCTTCGAGGAACTGCGCTTTCATGTCGGCGTTGCCTTCAAAGCCGCCGCTGGCGAGGATCACGCCGCGCCGTGCGCCAATGTGGCGTTCGCAGCCTTCGCGCAATACCGTGACGCCGCGCACTTCGCGCGTTGCGGGATCGGCAATCAGCCGCTGTGCGCCGGTACCGAGGCGGATCTCGACCCCGGCAGCGACGACGTTGTCGTGCACGACCTTGAACAGCTTGGGACCGTTGGGCGCGCCGTTGGCCCACGGATAGGCATCACGTGCCTTGAAGCCGGGCACATCCACCACGGACGTGTGATAGAAGGTGTCGGTGCCGGGCAGCGGATAGTTGCCGCGGATCTGGCGGCGGTAAAGGTCGCCGGCTTTTTCGCGTTCGGCATTCTCCTCGACCGACGTGATGACGCGCGCGTCGTTGATCCGGGCGAGTTCGCGCACATAATCTTCGAGCTCGCACATGCCGTCAGCCAGTGCGCGAACTACATCGTCGGGTGTGCGGCCGGCATTGGTCGATTGCAGATAGGCGAAGGCTTGTGCCGGATCGTGCGCGCTGCGCACGGCGCCGTAAGAGCAGATCGACAGGCCGCCGGGCACCGTGGATTTCTCGATGAGCAGGGTTTTTGCGCCGGCCTGTGCCGCGTTCAGTGCCGCAATGCCGCCGGCGAGGCCGAAGCCGACTATCACGACATCAAAAGTCTCATCGAAAGAAATCATAAAATTCCAATAAAAACAATAAGGTGCGTGTTATTTGGCTAATGCCGGCAAAGTATTGCCGGTTTGCTGGAACAGAACGATGCCCCCCACATCGCCGGGCCATTGCAGCAGTAATTGCCCGGACTCTGTTTCACGCACATCACATTGTGCTGCCGTCAGCACGCTGCGGGTCGTTGCGAGGTTGTCGCTGGTGAGGACGTAACCGGCAATCCACGGCAGCGCCGGCGCGACCAGGCCGAGTTGCTGTTTGATTTCATCGGGCGTGACGAACAGCAGCGAGCCCCGCTGGGTGTCGATGCGCCATTGACTGCCGGAGACCTGCGCCAGCAAGCCGAGGAACCGGGCATAGCGCTGTGCCGCTTCCTGTGGATCGGCGACGCAGATGATCACCGCGGCGAGTCCGCGCGCGCGATTGGGATGGTCCAGCCAGCGTGGCTGCCACAGCAACTGCGGCGTGTGCTGCTGGCAGTACTGGATGCGGCCTTCGGCCATAGTGCCCGGCGGCACGCGCACGACGGTGAAGCGCGCGGTGTCGGTGCCGCTTTCGGTGCCGATCTCACGTTGCAGCGCGACCGCGGGCAGCGGTTTGAACCCCTGCCTCGCCAGGCGTGCGTGGTCGGCTTCCGGTGTTGTGGTGCCCAGCGCGATCAGGTGTACACCGGTGTAGCGCTGGATTGCGCTGCGCAACTGGTGGGCGATGCCGGTATCTCCGGTGGGCGTCAGGAATTCGAGATAACCTTCACGCAGCATCACACAGCGGTTGCCGCTGCCCGCAGGTCTCAGTGGACCGCCGGGTTCGAGGCGGTGCGATTGTTCGGAGAATGGCGTCAGCGTAAAGCCGGCCTGCGTCAGCGCCGTGCCGGCCGTATCGATGTGCGGCACGAAGTGTGCGATATGGTCGATATTGAGTTTTCCCGGCGGCGGGGTGTGGCTCGACATAGCCATGGCCTAATAACCCAGCTTCGGATTGATGCGGTGTTGCAGCGTTTTTCCCGTGACGAATCGGGCAAGGTTTGCAAACCACAGGTCCAGAGTGATATCGACATAATGCTCGCCGTCGTCGCACGATACGTGCGGCGTGAGGATCAGGTTGGGTGTCGTCCACAGCGGCGAGTTCGCGGGCAGGGGTTCGGTGTCGACCACATCGAGCACGGCGCCGCCGAGTTGGCCGCGCCGCAGTTTTGCCGCCAGCGCGGCGTTGTCCACCACGGGGCCGCGGCCGATGTTGATGACGCCGGCGGTGGGTTTGAGCAGGTCCAGTTGTTTTTTTCCGATCATGCCGCGGGTTTCCGGCGTCAATGGCACGGCGACCGCGACAAAATCCGCCTGTGGCAGCACGCGGTCCAGTTGTTTGTAGCTCACGACCCTGTCGGCATGGCAGTTTTTCTGCGCGCTGCGGCGCACGCCTATGACCTTGAGCCCGGCTTTTTTTGCGGCGCGTGCAGCGGCTTCACCGAGATCGCCGAGGCCGATCACCACTGCGGTTTTGCCGATGATGCTGGGCGAAAACAATGACTCCCAGCGCTTGCGCTGCTGGTTGGCGATCATGGCGGCCATGCGTGTGTTGATCAGATGGTAGGCCATGCTCATGTACTGCTCGGCCTTGACGCCATGAGCGCCGCTGTTGTTGGTGAACACCACGCCGCGCGGCAGCCAGCTTAGCGGGAGTACGCCGTCAACACCGGCGGAAGGCGAATGCACCCAGCGCAGTTTCGGTGCGCGCGTCTTGAGATTGTCACGCACCGCCGGCACGCCGATGAGCACATCGACATCGGGCAGCGCGGCATCCAGCGCATCGCCGTCCCAGCTCAGCGTGACGTCGAGCCGGCGCGCAAGGGCGGGATGCCGCCTGCAGGCGGCATCCCAGTGCGCCCGGGTGACATGAAAAAGACGGTCTTTCTTGCGCGTGCTTTCGATGTGCACGCGCAGTTTCCTGACTGCCATGACGCGTCGTTATTTGATGCTTTTGGAGCGATCGTATGGTCCCGTCATGAAGGCGGCATCGGGCGGGTCGGACTTGGCGGCGCCGGAGGCCTTGCGGATGGCGTGCATGCGTTTCAGCGATGCGACATCGCCGGCTTCGAAGCTGGCCATGTAGGCGCCGTCCCACTGCGAGGCGTAGGCTTTGGCCGCAGCGGGTTTCATGTTGGCGGCTTTTTCCAGCAACTCGGCAACCTTGTCCTTGTTCTTGGAGCCGAATTCCAGCGCCTTGCGCGTCGCGGCAATGAACTTGGCGACGGCTTCCGGATTTTGCGCAACATAGTCGCTATGCACAATCGACACCGCGAGTATCGGTGCCGCGGTGTTCTTGGTCAGCTTCTTCCACTCATCGACGACACTGGCGAGGTGGACCAGTTTGATGTCCTGGCTCATTTGAGCGATGGTCACCGAGCGGATGGAGGCGGCATCGACTTCATTCTGCTGCAGGAACTGGGCGAGCCGGCCTTCGTTGCCGGGAACGACGCTGTAATCCGCGGCTTTGAGCCCGTGGTTACCTTCCAATATGGAACTGACGATGGCGTGGGTGGAGCTGCCCGGCGGTGACATGCCGATTTTCTTGCCCTTGAGATCAGCGATGCTCTTGATCGGCGAACCCGCGGGGACGACGATCTGCGCTTCGGCGATCTGCGTCGCCAGTACGATCTTCACCGGCAAGCCGTCTGCGGCGATGCTCATCGACGCGGTTGACGGTGCAGCGAAGGCGAGGTCGATGGACTTGGGCACGATGGCGCGCGTGGGGCCGTTGACCTCGGCGAACTTGACCCACTCGACGTCCAGGCCTTCCTGCTCGGCGAACTTCATTTGTTCCATCACAGTGCCGAAGCCGAGGCTGAAACCGCTGGTCCAGTAGCCGACCTTGATTTTCTGGGCGTGGACAGGGGTCGCAGCAAGTGCAGCGGCAATGGCCAGTGCCGGGATCAGGCGTAGTAGGTTCATCTGAGGCTCCTTAAAAAATAAATTAAATCATAGACTTAAGTTCATGCACTTGGCGTGCGGTGGCGGCTTCGGTGGCGTCACGCGGGCGCGCCAGCGCAATGTTGACGCTGTCGCGGATGCGGCCCGGACGCGGCGCCATCACCACTACCCGGTCGGCGAGCACCACGGCTTCCTCCACGTCATGCGTGACGAAGACGATGGTCATGCGTTTCAGTTGCTGGATGCGCAGCAGCTCGACGTGCATCTGCGCGCGCGTCAGCGCATCCAGCCGCGAGAACGGTTCATCCATCAGCAGGATGCAGGGATCCTGCACCAGGCTGCGGGCAAGGGCGACGCGGCTGCGCATGCCGCCCGAGAGCTGGTACGGAAACGCGTCGGCAAAGGCTTCGAGCCCGACCAGCTTCAGTGCATCGCGCGCACGCGCTTCGCGCTCGGTGCGCGGCATGCTGCCCGATTCGAGGCTGAACTCGACATTGCGCAGCGTCGTGCGCCATGGCAGCAGCCGGTCTTCCTGAAACATGTAACTGATGCTGCGCCAGTCGGTGAAGTCACGTGCACGCTTGCCGTTGATGCGCACGTCGCCGCGCTCCGGCGTGACGATGCCGGAGATGATGTTGAGCAGCGTCGACTTGCCGCAACCCGAGGTACCAAGGATGGCGACGATGGAATGAGCGGCGACCGTCAGGTTGATGTCCGACAGCACCTGCAGCGGCGTGCCTTCGGCGGTCTTGAACCACTTGGAGACTCCGCTGACGGCGATGGCCCCGGTATCGACCGCGGCCGGCGTTGCGATGGCGGCGTCGTTCATCTCAGCCGGCCTTGACCGGAGGCTTGGCGGCAAACTGCGAATCGCGCAGGCACATGCGGCCGCGCGGGTCCTGCCACAGCTTGCCGTCCTCATGCAGCTTGCCCAGTGCGCGCGCAACCGTCTGAAAGTCGTAGTCGGCGAACTGTTCGGCCAGTTCCGAATAGTATTTCGGCGTTTTCTCGACGACCGCGACGATTTTCGCGGCGAGTTCGGTAACGGCCTTATCTCCGGTTGCGACCTTGGGCGCGGGGTCGGCCTTGCCAGTGTAGTAGTCGTCGATTCTGGCGCGGTCGGTATAGGCGTAGGAAATGCGTTCGAAACGTTCGCGCGGGATACCTTCGGAAATGGTGGCATCAATGCCGACCTTGGCGCCCGTGGGTACCACGCCCGGCGGGGTTACCGCGAGGCTGGGATCCAGCGGCTTGGCGCGGCTGCCGGGGATCACGATCACGTCCTTGTCGCCCTGTACGCGCGTGGCAATGGCCCATTCGACGTCCATGGCGTTGAAGACATCGATGTCGTCATCGACCACCACCACGTGCTTGAGGTCCATCACCGACAGCGCGGCGAGCAGCGCATTCTTGCCTTCGCCGGCCTGCTTTTTGATCGAGACGATGGCATGCCACATGCCGCAGCCGCCGAGCGTGACATTGATGTCCTTGACCTGCACACCCGCGGTTTTCAATGCGCGGCGGATCTGGGTGTAGCGCGTCGGCGCCATCAGCCAGGTGTTTTCCCAGGGCATGTGCAGCGCATAGTAAATCGCGTCGCGGCGCATCGTGATGGCATTGATGCGTACCACGGGGTTCCAGTGCAGTCCGCCCATCAGCCGCGTGAATTCGCCGAAGCGGCCCTCGGGCTGGGTCCAGCCGGTCGGCAGTATTTCGCCTTCGAGCACGATTTCGGAATCGGCGATGCACGGCAGGTCCATGGTTTCGCACTGTGCGAGTTCGATGGCCGATCCGCGGATGCCGCCGGCGATGGCCATTTCGTCAGTGCCCAGCGGCGCGCGGAAGCCGGAACCGAGGTTCTCAAAGGGATGGTTGCCGATGGAAATCGAGATCGGGCAGGGCCGGCCGGCTTCGTATGCGCGTTGTGCGAACAGGCGCATGTTGTTCGGCGTGACGATGTCGATGCCGGTCAGGTTCTTTTCCTTGACCATGAAACGGTAGATGCCGGAGTTGAGGCCGAACTCGGGATCACGCGCTATGGTGATGCCGGCGGTGATCATCGGGCCGCCGTCGTAAATCGAGAACATGGGGATCGGCAGGCTGAAGAGATCGACGTCCTTGCCGCGCTGGATCACTTCCTTGACCGGCGTCTTCTCGACATATTTCGGCGCGATCGGGTTCTCGATGCCGTTCTGCAGCCGGAACTCGATCTCGGGATATGTGGTGCAGCCCATGGACATGATCGCGCGCTTCTGCGAGCGGATGATGCCCGAGACCACCGGCATCTTGTAGCCGATGACCTTGTGGAACAGCAGCGCCTTGTCGGCCTGGTCGACCAGGGTCGCGATGTGGCGGCTGTCGACCGGCTGCCTGATGTCGACCAGTTCCTTCTCGCTACGCAGGCGGTCGAGAAAACCGCGGAAATTTTCGTCGGCGTAAGGTGGTTTCTTCATTTGCGTTTCTTGTTCCCGTTTTGCTCCGGTCCGGTAACGCCGGCCCAGCGTTTGATGGATTCATGTTCGACGTCGAACAGGTCGAGCACACGGCCGACCGTGTGGTTGACCAGATCGTCTATGGTCTTGCCGCCGCTGTAAAACGCGGGTACCGGCGGGAAAATGATCCCGCCCATGAGTGTCACGGCTTCCATGTTGCGGATGTGCGCGAGGTTCAGCGGCGCCTCACGCGTGATCAGCACCAGACGCCGGCGCTCCTTGAGAATGACGTCGGACGCGCGGGTGATCAGGTTGTCGGCCATGGCATGGGCCACTGCGGCCAGCGTTTTCATCGAGCACGGCGCGATAACCATGCCGGCAGTGAGGAACGAGCCGCTGGCGATGGTGGCGCCGATATCGCGCACGTTGTGCGTGACGTCGGCGAGCTGGTGCAATGCCTTGCGGTCCATGCCGTATTCCTGGAACGCATTGAGCACACCGGCGTCGGAGACCACGAGGTGGGTTTCCCAGCCGCCGATCGCGCGCAGCCGCTCGAGGATGCGGATGCCGTAGATGGAGCCGGAGGCGCCGGTCATGCCGACGATCAGCCGCCGCGCCGGCTTGGTTTTTCGGGATGTGCTCATTTGTGCTCAGCCTCTTTTTTCCAGCGGAACAGGTAATTTTCCAGCGGACGCAGCACGCCCATTTCAAGCACGGCCATCATCACCACCAGGGTCAGTGTCCATGCAAACACCTGGTCGGTCTGGATGAGGTCCGCGGCCTGCCGCAACCGGTATCCTACACCGCTCGATGAGCCCAGCGTTTCGGCGACCAGCGATACGCGCCAGCCGAAGCCGAACGCGAGCCGCGCGCCGGAAAAGAAATAGGGCAGGATAGTCGGCAGGTAGATCTTGGTCATCACCTTCCAGGCCGGCATGCGCAGCACATGCGCGAGCTCGATGAACTCGGCGTTCACGGTGCGCGTACCCTGCCACACGTTGGTGATGATCAGCGGCATCGCGGTCATGAACACGACGAATACCGTGGTGGCGTTGGAGACGCCGAACCAGATAATGGCAAAGGTGGCCCAGATCGCGGAAGACACGGTGTTCATCACCGGGATGATGGGTTCGAAAAACTCACCCAGGCGTCTGCTGGCGCCGAAGATGATGCCCAGCGGCAGGCCGACCAGCGTGGCTAATACAAAGCCGGTGCCGACGCGACCCAACGTGATGCCGAGGTCCTGCCACAGGTTGCCGTTGTCCGAGATCTGCATGAGTGCGCCCCACACGCGCGCCGGTCCCGGCAGTATGTAATGCGGCACACGCAGTGCGAGCAGCCACCAGACGAACACGATGACGCCGACGAGCGCAACGCGCTGCAGCACCAGGTCCAGACGCAGCCGCTGTGCAGGCGTGCGCGCGTGGATATGGCTTTCGAGGACGTCGGGCATGGTGCGCACCGAGCGTTACTTCGGCGTGGCGGTGAAGTAGGTGCCGCGGCCGCTGGCGACCAGTGTGCCGTCCTTGTCATAGATATATGCCTCGGCCGTCGAGTACTGGCTGCCGCTGCGCACGATGCGCGCTTTCGCGGTCAGGTCTCCCGGCATCGCGGCCTTGTGGTAATCGACGCGGATGTCGATGGTCGGCACCGGCCGGCCCAGTTTCGCGGCGATGGCGTAGTCGGCGGCAACGTCGACGATCGCGGCGAGTATGCCGCCATGCGTGTAGCGGCGTTCCGGGTTGACCACCCATTCCTCGCGCCACGCGGCCTTGACCTCGATGCCTTCAGCATCGGCCTTGATAAACGTGAAATTCAGCCATTGATTGAACGGGCCGCGGCTGATCAGCTGCTGCAGTTGCTCGAGCGTGGGTACTGGGGGTTTGGTATCGGTCATGGCAGGGCTCCGTATTCAGCTTTCGATTAAAGGTGGTGCAGCGATTATTCGCAACACAGAAATGGTCAACCTGGTGATTAGTTTTATTGGCATTAATGCGCCGGCCTCAGGCGGCGCTCCCGGTCGCCGCGCTGGCATCGGCCGTGCGCGCTGCCAGCGCGCGCAGTTGCGTGCGATCGATCTTGTTGGTGCCGGCCAGCGGCAGTTGCTCGAGGAAAAACACGCGCCGCGGGTGCTGGTAGACCGGGCCGTGCGCGAGCGCGTATTGCCTGATTTCATCCTCGGTCGCTGCAGCACCGCTGCGCAGGACGATGAAGGCGTACGGAACCTGGCCCTTGAGCTCGTGTGCGAACGGCATGACGCAGGCCTGATGCACGGCGGGGTGTTTTTCGAGCAGCTGCTCGACCTCGATCGGGAAAATGTTTTCACCGCCGCTGACGAACATGTCATCAGTGCGCCCGACGAAATAATAAAAGCCTTCGGCGTCGCGGCGGCAGACATCGCCGGTGTGGTACCAGCCGTCGCGGATGCGTTTTGCCGTCTCCTCGGGCAGGTTGTGGTAGCCCAGCAGGATGCCGGGGTTTTTCAGTACCAGCTCGCCTTCATTTTCGTTCGGGCCGTTGATCAGCCGCGCAGCGGTTCCGGCGTAGGGTATGCCAATGGATCCCGGTGGCCGCGGCTTGCCTTGCGGGTGCGGCCCCAGCGGCACCGGGCCGCCTTCGGTGACGCCGTACACGACCAGCGGTTCGGCGTTGGGGAAATGTTTGCGGATCTCAGACAGCAGTTGCGGCGACGACGGCGCCGAGCCCATCATCACCGTGCGCACCGATGTGGTGTCTGCACGGGCCAGCAGGTCCTTGCGCGCAAGGATCATGGAGATCATGGTCGGTACGCCGGAAATCACCGTGCAGCGATAGCGCGAGATGGCCGCGATATAACGTTCGACGTTGAACTGCGGCATCAGCACCAGGGTGGCGCCCGCCGTCAGACCCTGCTTGATCGCATTGAGCGCGTTCTTGTGATACAGCGGTGCGGCGACGAGAATCACGTCTTTTTCAGTGGTGCCGCGGGTGTGTACCAGGATTAACCGGCTCCAGTTCTGGCCGTAGTGGGTCAGCAGCACGCCCTTGGGTTTACCGGTCGAGCCCGAGGTATAGGGCTGGATGGCGACGGTGTCGGGCGCTGGCTCCAGCGGTGTAAACGCGCCGGGGTCGAGAAATTGTGTAAATGCTGCGCCGTCCGCCCCGTCGTACTGCACGGTTCCGAGGCCTGCAGGGAGCAGGTGCGCGTAGGCGGATTCGCAGAACACCAGTTTCGCCCCGGCATCGGCGACGATGTAGCGGACCGTATCCGCGGCGAGCTTGATATTGATCGGCACCGGTACCACGCCGGCGCGCATCGCCCCCAGCAGGGTGGTCACGAACTCCGCGCGATTGAGTGCAAGGATGCCGATGCGGTCGCCCGCCTTCAGCCCCTTGCGCACGAGGCCGCGTGCGACGGCGTTGGCCGAAGCGTCGAGATCGCGGAAACCGTGTTCACGCGGCGCTGCGGGATCGTGCAGATCGACCAGCGCCGTGCGCGCGAACTGCGCATGCGCCGCGAACGGGGCACCCAGGTTGCCGGGATAGCCCCGGGGTTCAGGGATGGTATTGGCCATGCTGTTGCGATCAGGGCGTGATGATGACCTTGCCGAACACCTCGCGGTCCTCGATCAGCTTCAATCCCTCGGCCGCGCGTTCCAGCGGCAGCACTTCGTCCACGACCGGCTTGATCTTGCCTTCCTGGATCAGGTTCATCAGGGCCTTCAGGTTGTCGTCATAGAAGCTGTTGGAGCCGATGATGTTGAGTTCGAAGCTCCACACATAACGCAGATCTTCCTTGGGGTCGTAGCCCGCAGTGGCGCCGCAGACAAGAATCTTGCCGCCGCGCTTGACGCATTTCAGGGTCGGGCCCCAGGTGTCGCCGCCGGTGAAGTTGATCACCACGTCGACGCCGCCCTCGTAGCTGCGGCGCTGCGGCTTGCCGAACTTCTCGATGGCCCACTTGGAGAAATCCGTGTCCTTGTAGTTGATCACATGGTCGGCACCCAGGTCCTGCAGCCGCTTGATCTTGTCCGCGCTCGAGGCGCAGGCAATGACTTCGGCGCCCAGCATCTTGGCCAGCAGCACGCAACCGGTGCCGACGCCGCCGCTGGCGCCGAGCACGAGTACCTTGTCGCCTTTCTTGATGGTATTGTGCGTGATGATCATGCGGTGCGCGGTGCCATAGGCGACCGGCAGCGACGCGGCCTGTTCGAAGCTGACGCCGTCGGGCATGCGGATCAGCTGGTCTGCTGCGACCAGGCATTTTTCCGCGAGGCCGCCGTGCATCATTTCCCCCATCAGGCCCTTTTTCTTGTTCAACGGATTGACCAGCACGCGGTCGCCGGGCTTCCAGCCGGAAACCCCTGCACCGACTTCGAGGATCTCGCCCGCCAGATCGAGGCCGATGATCATCGGAAACGGCACCTTGATGCCGGGCATGCCGCGCACGGTGAACACATCGTGATAGTTGAACGAGGTGGCTTTGACGCGAATCACCACGTGGGCGTCGCAGACGACCGGATCCGGAAAATCCTTGACGTATTCCAGTTTGTCCAGCCCGCCGTGTTCCCTGAGTACTACTGCTTTCATGGTGTTTCTCCGTTGGTGATGTGTGTTGATCCGCGCCGCTGCGCGGCATGAGTGGTTTGATGAGCGTTTGTCACTGCCGTTTTCTCCGCGCTGCTGCTAACCCAGAATGCGATTGACGTCGGTCGCGATGCGCGCGGCCCCGATGCCATAAACATGGATCGAAACCGCAACCTTGCCCGCGGTGTTGGTGATGCGGTGGGCGCCGTCAAGGTCGGCATCAAAGCTGAGCGTGCCGGCATCCCGCACCAGCGTTTTCACGGGCCGCGGCCGGCCGCCCTGCTGGTCGATGTCATAGTAGGTTTCATTGACTTCGCCGCTGTAAATCGCGACACCGCACCAGGTATGGTGGGCGTGGATCGGGCTCTGCTGGCCGTGCGCCCACGCAATGGCGACGACGGTATAACGGTCCTGCGGATCGGCGTAGAGCACATGCCGGGTGTAGCGGTCATGACTGGCGCGCTGCTGTTCGGCGCCGAGCCAGCGGCCGGCGGCAACGGCTTCCCCCAGTGCCGCGGTTACCGCGGCGGGCAGGGTGTCGTGCGGTGCGGCCACGGCGGCGTCCAGCCTGCGTACCAGTTGCTGCAGAGCGGCCGGCATCAGCGCACGTCCGCCACGATGGCGAGGTTCATGACCGAACTGCTCTTGAGTATGGCTTTGAGCACCATGTCGCGCGCGGCTTCAATCTGTTCCTGACAGATGCGTTCGGCCGTTGCGCCGTCGCCGCGCACCAGCGCGCGCACCAGCGTGCGGTGCTCATGCTGCATTTCCTGCGTGCGGTTGCGCATGCCGAGACCGAGATGCAGCAGCCGTGTCATCTCGTCCAGCAGTTGTTCGATCGCGTGGGTCAGCCGCTGATTGCCGGCGGCCTGGGCGATGGCGACATGAAAGTCCTTGTTCGCCTCGAGGAACCGCGTGATGCTTTTCGGCTCGGCGGCCTGATATCCGGCGCGGCAGATTTCGTCGAGTACGCGCAGGCGCTTGATGTCGACGTGGCCGGCGGCCAGGCGCGCGGCATGCGGCTCGAGCAGCAGTCTGAGTGCAAACACGTCCTGAATGTCCTGCAAGGTCACCGGCGTCACCATGTAGCCGCGCCGCGGGATTGCGCGCACCAGGCCGTCGTGCGCGAGCCGCGACAGCGCCATGCGAACAGGTGCCTTGCCCAGTTTGTACTGGGCACAGAGTTGCGCTTCGGAAATCTCGGCGCCGGGAACGAAGGTGCAGCCGATGATGTCGTGTTTGATGCGCTCGTAGGCGCGATCACTGAGCAGGGGTATGGTTTTGATGCCGGCAGAATTCATTTCTCTGAAATTTTAGTTTTGGATATCTGACATGTCAACGCTGGTCGCGGTTTGGCGCAGCGGCCGGTACGGCCCGGGCTGCGACGACCGCATGGTGAACGATGGCCTTGCGCCTTACCGTCGCACCCCAGACAATGGCCACTCCCTTTTTTGCCGGTTTCGCCGCACAAAGAATTTGTCGTGAACAACGCTGTCGCCATGCCGGGCCCGTGGGTGGTCGTAACTGTTGCCACCTTCGCGCAGATGATCGTGGCGATGTCGAACATCCTGCTGCCGACGATTGCCCCGAAGCTTGCCGAGTCGCTGGGCGTGAGTCCGATCCTGATCGGCTATCAGGTCAGTCTGACGTTCGGCGTGGCGACGCTGGCCACGATGTTCGGCGGCAAGGCGGTGCTGCGCTTCGGCGCAGCGCGTACGACACAGCTTGCGATCCTGAGTTGCGGCGCGGGCCTCGCGCTGTTTGCGTTTCCATATATTGGAGCCATTGCGCTGGGTTCGGCCTTTGTCGGCGTGGGCATGGGCATGATCAATCCCGCGGCGGCGCACATGCTGGTGACCTATACGCCCCCGGCACGGCGCAACATCATGTTTTCGATCAAGCAGACCGGTGTGCCGGTTGGAGGCGTGATTACGGCACTGACGGCGCCGGCGATCGCGGTGCATTTCGGTTTTCGCTGGTCGCTGGTGATGGTCGGGGTGATGATCGTGGTGCTGATAGTCGCCACCCAGCGCTACCGCGAGCGCTGGGATCACGATCGCGGCGGGGTGGATCCCGGCAGGACGG
>Ga0224505_10001547_pt1 | contig 14285 bp, 16 predicted proteins | sample SF_Jan12_sed_USG_FD_169102 | JGI IMG/M metagenome (GOLD analysis project Ga0224505, IMG submission 169102) | Sediment microbial communities from San Francisco Bay, California, United States - SF_Jan12_sed_USGS_4_1 | ecosystem: Environmental > Aquatic > Marine > Sediment | place: USA: California... | reverse complement strand
AAGCCCGCACCGTGCAATCGCGACCGGATCGCACCAATTCCCTGAATTCCGGCCATCGCGCCTGCCAGGGATGTGGTGAAGCACTGGGGGCCCGCTACGCCATCGACGCCGCGATGCGTGCTGCGCATGAGCGACTGATCGCGATCAATGCGACCGGCTGTCTCGAAGTCTTTTCCAGTCCTTACCCGGAAAGTGCCTGGCAGATCCCGTGGATGCACTCGCTGTTCGGCAATGCCCCGGCGGTGGCGAGCGGGGTTGCGGCGGCGTTGCGGGCCAAGGGGCACGATGATGTGAAGGTCGTCGCCCAGGGCGGCGACGGGGCGACGGTCGACATCGGGTTCGGGTGCCTATCCGGGATGTTCGAACGAAACGACGAGGTCCTCTACATCTGTTACGACAACGAAGCCTACATGAACACCGGCATTCAACGGTCCGGGGCGACACCCCCTTTCGCACGGACGAATACGACGCAGGTGGTCGGCGAGGCCCCGGGCAATCTCCTGGGTACCGGGAAGAATGTCCCTCGCATCGCCATGGCGCACGGCATTCCCTATGTCGCGACAGCCTCGGTGGCGGATCTCCACGATCTGGAAGCCAAGGTCGCCACCGCCATGGGAATGAAGGGCGCACGGTACATTCACATCCACGTCCCCTGTCCGCTCGGCTGGGGGTCCGATCCCGCACACACCATGAAGGTAGCGAGAATGGCGGTGGAATCCGGCCTCTTTCCATTGTTCGAAGCGCGAGCGGGACGTGTGGTGGATAGGACGAAGATCCGGCGAAAGGTTTCGGTGGAGCGGTACCTCGAACTCCAAACCCGATTCAAACATCTGTTCGAACCATGCAGGAATGATGAAGCGATTGCCGCCATACAAGCCATCGCCGACGAGCATGTCGCCACGTACGGATTGCTGGAGTCGGAAGGTCTATGAACGACAAACCTTTTGCGATCACGCTCGATCCGAACAGTAGTCTCGCCAACCATACGGGTAATTGGCGCACGATGAGACCGGTCTATGTCGATCGGCTGCCGCCCTGTAACCACGCGTGCCCTGCCGGGGAGAACATCCAGGCCTGGCTCTATCTCGCGGAGGAGAAGAACTATGAAGCCGCGTGGCGACGGCTCATGGAGGACAATCCCATGCCGGCCATTCATGGGCGAGTCTGCTATCACCCCTGTGAGACTGCCTGTAATCGCGGCCAGTTGGATCAATCCGTCAGCATCCGCGCCGTGGAGCGGTTTTTGGGAGATCTCGCGATCAAAGAAGGATGGCGGGTACCCTGTGCCCCTTCAACCGGAAGGAAGGTTTTGATCGTGGGTGCAGGACCCAGCGGCCTGTCTGCCGCCTATCACCTGACGAGAATGGGGCACCGGGTCACGATTCATGAAGCGTCGGACAAGGTCGGCGGGATGATGCGCTACGGCATTCCTTCCTACCGGCTTCCACGTGATGTCGTTGATGCGGAGGTCGGACGGATGGAAGCGATGGGGGTCACGATCCGGCTCAATACGAAAGTCGAGGATCTTGATGCGGCGATTCAGGAAGGCGGATTCCATGCGACGTTCCTTGCGGTCGGAGCCCATCTTGCCAGGCGCATCGACATTCCTGGTTTCGATGCCAAACGATTGCTGGACGCCGCAACGTTCCTGCGCAGCATGGAGAGCGATTCGCCCATCAAGATCGGGAGGCGGCTGGCGGTGTATGGCGGAGGAAACACCGCGATCGATGTGGCCCGCACCGCTGAGCGTCTGGGCGTGGAGCCGGTGATCATCTATCGACGGGACGAAGCCCATGCCCCTTCGTTCAAAGAGGAGGTCGCAGAAGCGCGCGATGAGGGCGTGCAATTCCAGTGGCTGCGCAGTCTCGCGAAGGGCGCCGACAGAACGTTGACGCTCGAAGTCATGGAGTTGGACGAGCATGGCAAGCCGAAACCCACCGGGCGATTTGAAACCATTGAGGCCGATACGGTGGTGCTGGCATTGGGACAGAAGGCTGATACTGCGTTCTTACGGAACGTGACAGGAGCTCGTCTGCGGGATGACGGCACGGTCGAGGTCGACGAACAGATGATGACCGGCCACCCTGGCCTGTTTGCCGGCGGCGACATGGTTCCCGGCGAGCAATCCGTGAGCATGGCGACCGGTCACGGGAAACTGGCTGCGCGCCACATCGACGCCTATCTGCGCGGGATCCGATACGTCAAGTCTCCGTCGCATCCGCTTGCGACGTTCGATCGGCTGAATCCCTGGTACTACACCGATGCGGAACAGTCCAAGCAGCCGGTGCTGGCGCTCGCCAGGCGGCGCGCAAGCTTCGAGGAGATGCTCGGTGGGTTGGACCCCGACACCGCTCTGCTGGAGGCACGGCGCTGCCTGTCTTGCGGTAACTGCTTTGAGTGTGACAACTGCTACGCCGTCTGTCCTGATAACGCTGTGATCAAACTGGGAGCAGGCAGTCGTTTCGCGATCAACTACGACTATTGCAAGGGCTGCGGCCTCTGCGCAGAGGAATGCCCCTGCGGAGCGATCGATATGGTCAAGGAAGTTAAGTAGTCGCGGAGATTCGGAGGTGTGGTTTGATCAGATTGAGCAGGTCAACCACAGAATAGGCAGAGGAGATGCGATCTATGAGCACCCGAAAAGGCAAACGCTATACGACGTCGTACAAGGAAAAGCAGCATCCCAAGCAAGATCCCTACGCGATGCTGAAAGCTCCGAAAGGGCCAACGATCTGCCGAAAGTGTACGGCCATTTACTCAAGCAAGCGGTGGCACTTTGATGAAGTAGCAGCCCGAAAGCTGGCAGCATCCCCTCGCACGAAGAAGCTCGTCTGTCCCGCTTGTCAGAAAACCCGGGACGACTATCCCGAGGGCGTCGTGACCTTGACATGGGCTGATCTGCGGGAGCATGAACCAGAAATCAGGGGGTTGATCGCCAATGTGGAAACGCGCGCCGTAGCAGTCAATCCTCTAGATCGAGTGATGAAGATCGTCAGACGCAAGAAGGACTTGGAAGTACAGACAACCAACGACCGGCTGGCACAGCGACTCGGCCGTGCACTGGTGCGGGCCTACAAGGGAAAGGCAGTTTACAAGTGGGCGCATCGCGACATGATGGTCCGAGTGACGTGGCATGGGCCGGAGGCGAAGGCCAAACGAAAGGCGGCTCGTCACGAGGGGTAGTGCCACAGGGTATCGGTCTCATCCGAGGACGCAGGACTATGAAACTCGACGTTCAGGCAGTGCGCTCGTGTGCGGATTGATTTGGAGCCTTGGACTGTTCGTGCTCGCCTGGTGGGTCATCGCCTTACAAGATTATTCCCTGGATCGAGCCGGATGAACGAGGGACGGTGCATTTTCTCGATGAGCAGGACTTGAACGAGGAAGCGCTGAGCTGCACCGTTCAGGTGGGTGGTCTTTGCCATCGCAACGCAGTGAGACGCTCGTTCCCGTGATCACGACGACATCTTTCTTAAGGACTGCGTGTTGCCGACGAAGGGATGGGTATGAGGCAATTGAGAAGGGTGTGCGAGCTAAGAACGTACACGTTACACGCAACCGACGGCGACGTCGGCAGCGTGGAGGATCTCTATGTCGATGATGAAAGCTGGGCCGTCCGGTATCTTGTGGTGAACACGGACGGTTGGCTGCTAGGCCGCCGTGTGTTGTTGGCTCCGGTGGCCATCGCACGGATTGACGAGGCACCTCGGCTCATCCATCTTGTTCTGGACCGGGACCAGATAGAACGTTGCCCTCCCCCCGACAGCGCGAAACCGGTTTCACGCGCCTATGAAGATGCCCTGTATCGGCATTTTCAGTGGGCTCCCTACTGGCTACCAGGGCCGAGTCCCCTCGTCTATCCTACGAGGCCCTGGCTCATAACCCCTTACCCGCCCATTACGTCTGGGCCGTTGGACCAGCCTCATCTTCGAAGCAGCGCTCAGATCACGGGCTACTCGATCCAGGCATCCGATGGAACGATCGGCCATGTCGAGGATGTCGTCGTCGATGATGAAGAGTGGCACCTGCGGTATTTAGAGGTCGATACGCGGGAGTGGTTGCCAGGGAAGAGGGTGCTCGTGTCATCTGCGTGGATTGACCACATCAGCTGGACGGATCGCTCGGTCGTGATGACCCTCTCACAGGAAGCGATCCAGTCCGCACCGGCATATGATCCATCCAAGTTGATCACGCCGGAGTACGAGCTCGAACTTTTCGAGCACTACGGTGGGGGTCGGACCGGAAAGACACAATAAAGGCCATCTATGGACATCAGCTACTATGGAGCGACCCGAGAAGTCACCGGTTCCTGCTGTCTCCTGCGCGTCGGTGAACATCAGCTGCTTGTGGATTGCGGGCTGATTCAGGGTAACCCGCAGCACGAGGAGCAGAATCGCGATCCATTCCCGTTCAAGCCGAGCGAGATCGATGCGGTCGTCTTGACCCATGCGCATCTTGATCACTCGGGGCGGTTGCCGCTCTTGGTGAATCAGGGTTTCAAGGGGCCCATCCATACCCATCGAGCCACCGCGGATCTGTGTCGGATCATGCTGGAAGACGCCGGCTATCTGAACGAGAAGGATGTCGCATGGGAAAACCGGAAACGTCAGCGCCAGGCAAAGCAACTGGTATCACCCTTATACACACAGAAGGCAGCGTGTTTGGCCCATCAGCAGTTCCGTTCACTGGAATATGGGAAGAGTAGAAAGATCCTTCCCGGCATCACGCTGACTCTTCGCGACGCTGGCCACATCCTGGGCTCTGCCATCGCCCAACTGGATCTCAAGGAGGGTACGCAGCGCTGCCGCCTCGTGTTTAGCGGAGACCTCGGTCACGCGGGCGCCCCGATCCTGCGCGATCCTGAACCGGTCAGGAAAGCCGATCTGGTGGCCATGGAGAGCACCTACGGGAACCGGCTGCATCGCCCGTGGGAGGACACCTGGCGGGAAATGGGGGAGGTGCTCTCCCACGCCCATTCCGCCCGTGGCAATGTCCTCATACCAGCCTTCGCGGTCGGGCGCACACAGGAACTGCTCTATGTCTTCAAGCAACATTATGAGGAATGGGGACTAGGCCAGTGGCGGATCTTTCTGGACAGTCCCATGGCCATCAAGGCCACCAGGGTCTACCAAAAGCACGGCAGGGTCTATGACTCCCGCGCTAGAGAGATTTTAGAGAAGATCGGCGATCCGTTCGATATGCCCAACGTGACCATGAGTCGGCACTCGACACAATCCATGGAGATCAACAAGATGGATTCCGGTGCCATCGTGATTGCCGGCAGCGGGATGTGCACAGGTGGCCGCATTATCCACCATCTCAAACACAATGCCTGGTGAGAGCAGGCGCATATTTTGATCGTCGGGTTTCAAGCGGCTGGGACCAGGGGAAGGGCCTTGGTGGATGGCGCAGAGGAAATTCATCTGTGGGGTGAGCCAGTTAAGGTAAAGGCTCAGGTGCATACCATCGGCGGTCTCTCTGCGCATGCCGATCAGAATGGGCTGATGGATTGGTACGGGCGGTTCGAGGGGCGTCCCAGAGTGGCCCTGGTGCACGGCGAACCGGAATCGATGCAGGCACTGGCCACCCGGTGACGGACCGAGCTGCAAGCCGAGGTCATGCAGCCCCAATTTGGTGAACGACTCGACCTGGCAACGTTGTGACATCGGCCCACACTTGAGGTGCAGTTTCTGATGGGGGAGTACCAACACCGATGACTTTTCTCCTTGTGCGAGACAGAGTCTCCCATGACGGAGAAGCCGTGAACTGGCTGCGGAGGAGGCCTCGCCTGTTTCTCGGCAACCTGCCGGAGCGGTCGAGGCCGATTGGGTTGCGACCGACGCCTCCTAAGCCGACACGACCACCGAGCAAGCCGCCGCCCGCATGTCGCTGTGTGAACACCGCGGACGTGGTATGGATGGACATGGGTTCCGGAGGGGATCACCGGTCGGTGGAGGGGGCGGATCTCCTCGCGTGCATCGGTCTCTTTGGGGAAAAGATTGGAAAGATTGACAGGCCTCAAATCAGGGAGAATGTGAAGCCAGCTGTTGCCGTGCAGCAGGCATGGAAGCGCAGCGCGGAGGAATCCTTCAACGCCTGGACGTGCGCGCCGAGCAGGGGCTTCTGAGGAGCAGATGAAGTGGTGCCACCGGCAGTACGGCCCGAATCGGCGGCGCGTCGCGCGGGAGACGAGCATCATAACAGATGGCACAGCGCTCCTGGTCGCTGTCTATCTACTCGGCATGTTGATGTGTTGAAAGTACTCGCACCGTATGGGGTGTCGGCATCGGCCTGAGCCTCCTCAACTTCGCGAATGACCAACTTCTGAAAGGCCGAAGGCACGATGCCGAATGCGAATCCTGGGAAGATTGTGTCTGTACGTGGCAGTGTCGTAGATGTACGGTTTGACGCATATTTGCCCTCTATCTATTCGTTGCTCCTCGCGAAGGAGAGGGGGATTGCCATTGAGGTGTTAGCGCAGCTCGACGCGCATCGCGTGCGTGGAATTGCGCTGACCCCGACCCAAAGTCTCTCACGCGGCATGGCGGTGGAAGATACGGGTGGACCGTTGAAGGCGCCGGTCGGCAAGGGAATTCTCTCGCGCATGTTCGACGTGTTTGGGAATACCATTGACCGCCAAGCGCCACCGTCAGATGTGCAATGGCGCTCAATCCATCGATCCCCGCCGGCGTTAGCACGGCGTTCCACCAAGTCTGAGATTTTCGAGACGGGGATCAAGGTCATCGATGTGCTCGTGCCACTTGAGCGCGGCGGTAAAGCGGGCCTGTTTGGCGGAGCAGGCGTAGGCAAGACCGTGTTACTGACCGAAATGATTCACAATATGATCGGGCACCACCAAGGTGTCAGCATTTTCTGCGGAATAGGCGAGCGATGTCGTGAAGGGGAGGAACTATACCGCGACATGAAAAAAGCCGGTGTGTTGCCGAACATGGTGATGGTGTTCGGACAAATGAACGAGCCACCGGGCAGCCGGTTCCGCGTGGGGCACGCCGCACTGACAATGGCTGAGTATTTTCGCGACGATGAGCATCGTGATGTGTTGTTGCTCGTCGATAATATTTTCCGATTCATCCAGGCCGGCATGGAGATATCCGGCATGATGGGACAGATGCCGTCCCGATTGGGTTATCAGCCGACGATGGGCACCGAGTTGTCGCAATTGGAAGAGCGTATTGCCAATACCGATACCGGCGCGATTACCTCGATTCAGGCGGTGTATGTGCCGGCCGACGATTTCACCGATCCGGCGGCGGTGCATACCTTCTCACATCTTTCTGCCTCCATCGTGCTGTCGCGCAAACGGGCGAGTGAGGGATTGTACCCTGCCATCGACCCGCTACAATCCAGCTCGAAGATGGCCACCCCCGGTATCATCGGCGAGCGGCATTATGCCCTCGCGCAGGACATCCGGCGGACGCTCGCGCAATACGCCGCACTCAAGGACATCATCGCCATGCTCGGCTTAGAGCAACTTTCGCCGGAAGACCGTAACGTGGTCGCGCGAGCCCGACGTCTTGAGCGGTTTCTCACCCAGCCGTTTTTCACGACCGAACAGTTTACCGGCCTCACAGGAAAGCTTGTCAGTCTCAAGGATGCATTGGATGGCTGTGAGCGAATCCTGCGCGACGAATTCAAAGACTACCCGGAGAGCGCGCTCTACATGATCGGGACGATTGACGAAGCGAAGACTGACCCAAAGCCTGCCGCCGATTCCAAGCCCACTGCCAAGTCCGAACAGCATACGAAGGCCCGAGAGAACCCTCAATCAAAGGTTGAATATGCCGCCGACACGCATGAATCTTAAGATTCTCCTGCCCTTCCAAGTCTTCACCGAGAAAACCGGCGTGTCGCGCATCGTCGCAGGGACGAGCGAGGGCTCGTTTGGACTCTTGCCGCACCGTCTCGATTGCGTCGCGGCGATCGCGCCGGGGATTCTGGTCTACGAAACCGCAACAGAGGGCGAGGTGTACGTGGCCGTGGATGAAGGGGTACTGGTCAAGACCGGCCTGGATGTGGTCGTCTCCGTGCGCAACGCCATTGGCGGAACGGACCTCGATACACTGCACGAGGCAGTCAATCGTGAATTTTTGACTCTGGACGAGCAGGAGAAAAGCGTACGTTCGGTGCTGGCGAAATTAGAGAGCGGGTTTATTCGTCGTTTCGCAGCGTTTCATCATGAGTGAAGAGCCGAATGAAAAGCCTGCAGAGGGCGCGACGGAATTCAGCCACCAGGTAAGCGTGAAGGCGGCGCGCAAGCTGAAGGCGCAACGCCATGTCACGAAGACTGTCTGGTCCGGGTTGGGCATGATGGGTATGGTGGGCTGGTCAGTGACGGTGCCGACACTGCTCGGCGCGGCGCTCGGGATATGGCTGGACCGGAGCTATCCGGGAGGCCGTTCTTGGACGTTGGCCCTGTTGGTTGCTGGCCTCGCGATCGGTTGTTTCATTGCGTGGCATTGGGTGGCGAAGGAAGACAGGGACATACGCGAGCAAGAGGAGAATAACCATGAATGAATCCGTAAGCCTCGCAGGTGCGTTAGTAACGGGTATTTTGATCGGGACGATGTTCTTCGGCGGCCTGTGGTGGACGGTCCGGCAGGGTATTGCGGCCAAACATCCGGCGCTGTGGTTTCTGGGAAGCTTGCTGTTGCGGACAGGGATCGTCCTCGCTGGATTTTATGTCGTAGCGGGCGGTCATTGGGAGCGGTTGCTGCTGTGTCTCCTTGGCTTTGTCATCGCGCATTTCATCGTGACGCGGTTTGCCGGCCCGCCGGTCGGACACCACACGTTCTCAGTGAAAGAGGCCGGTCGTGCGCCTTAGTCCCGACGATATCATCTTCTGGCAATATGGGTTTATCAAACTCAACGCCACCATTGTGTTGACGTGGGGGCTGATGTTCGTGCTGGGGGTCGGTTCCCGACTTATCACGCGCAACCTTTCCACGGGTCTGCGACGTTCCCGCTGGCAGAACTTCTTGGAAATCATCGTGACCGCTATCGAGAAACAAATCGAAGAAGTCGGCCTCCGCCATCCGGAGAAATATCTCCCTTTTTTGGGTACGCTCTTTCTATTTGTCGCGGCAGCCAGCCTTGGCACCGTTATCCCCGGCTATGAACCGCCGACTGGCTCGCTCTCGACCACCACGGCGCTGGCGTTGTGTGTGTTCGTGGCCGTACCGTTGTTCGGCATTGAAGAGCAAGGCGTGGGGGGATATCTCAAGTCCTACGCACAGCCGACGGCGATCATGCTGCCGTTCAACATCATCAGCGAACTTTCGCGCACGCTAGCCTTGGCCGTCCGTCTATTCGGCAACATGATGAGCGGAGCCATGATCATCGGCATCCTGCTGACTATTACGCCCTTTATCTTTCCGATTGCCATGACGGCGCTCGGTCTGCTTACCGGGATGGTGCAGGCCTACATTTTTAGCATCCTGGCCGCGGTGTACATCGCGGCCGCCACGCGCGTCCGTAGGTCCAAGCCTGAACCAGATGCAAAACAGTGAACGATTAACTACGACAACAAAAGGAGAGACGGATGGATAGCTTGACGATTATCGCGGTGGCATCAATTGTTACTGCAGGCATTACCACTAGCTTCGGCGCGATCGGGCCCGCACTGGGCGAAGGGCGTGCGGTGGCGACGGCACTGACTTCACTGGCGCAGCAGCCTGATGCCTCCGCGACCATCACCCGGACCTTATTCGTGGGCCTGGCGATGATTGAATCCACGGCTATCTACTGTTTCGTGGTCTCGATGATTCTCCTGTTCGCTAATCCATTTTGGAACCACGCCATCGCGCTCGCCACGGGAAAGTAACCGATGCTGATCGATTGGTTCACCGTCATCGCGCAGGCGCTCAACTTTCTCATCTTGGTGTGGTTGATGAGGCGTTTTTTATACAAACCTATCCTCGATGCCATCGACGCGCGGGAGAAGCGGATCGCCACGGAACTTGCCGACGCCGCCGTGAAACAAGAGGAAGCCCAAAAGGAGCGTGACGAGTTTCAACACAAGAATGAGGAGTTCGCCACGCAGCGCGCCGCACTCTTAAGCCAGGCGACGGACGAGGCAAAGGCCGAACGTCAGCGGCTCCTCGACGAAGCGCGCCAGGCGGCCGATGCTTTGAGCGTCAAACGCCAGGACATGCTGAGAGACGAAGCCCATCATCTCAATCAGGCCATCCGTCACCGGACCCAGCAGGAAGTGTTTGCCATCGCGCGAAAGACGTTGATGGATCTCGCCACGACCAGTCTGGAAGAGCGCATCGGAGAGGTGTTCATTCGCCGCTTGCAAGAGATGGAGGGCCAGGCAGCAGCAGGCCTCGCCGCGTCCCTCAAGACATCCTCGAGCCCCGCGCGGGTGCGCAGCGCGTTTGACCTACCGGCCTCGGCTCGCGCGGCGATACAAAAGGCCCTCAACGAAACCTTCTCGGCTGAAATCCCCGTCCGGTTTGAGACCGCGCCGGATTTGATCAGCGGAATCGAGCTCACCACGAATGGACACAAAGTGGCCTGGTGTATCGCGGATTATCTCCTATCGCTGGAAAGAGGCGTCGGCGAATTACTGATAAAGAAGGACACGTCTAAGGCCAAGGCTGAACCTCAATCCGAAGTGCCTCAGTCGCAAACACAGAGCCACTGAACATGGAACGTGAGAGCCTCCAGAAGGTGTTCGACCGCGCGTTTACCGGAATAAGCCAGGTGCGGGATGCATTCGTGCCCCAGCTGAGGCCCCGGGAAGTCGGCACGATTACGAGTATCGCCACGGGCATCGCAAAGGTCTCAGGTCTCCCCGGCGTGGGCTTTGAGGAGGTGCTGAGATTTCCCGGCGATGTGTATGGCATCGCATTCAACGTTGATGAAGACGAAATCGGCGTGGTTCTGCTGGGCGACTACTGGCAGTTGCATGCGGGCGATGAAGTCGAACGCAGGGGGCACGTGATGGACGTGCCGGTGGGAAACGCATTGATCGGACGCATTGTGAATCCATTGGGCCGACCTCTGGACGGCAATGGCCCGGTGGTGACCAGCGGACGTCTGCCCATCGAACGCACGGCACCGCACATCATGGATCGCGCCCCCGTCACCATCCCGTTGCAAACCGGTATCAAGGTCATCGATGCGCTCATCCCCATCGGGCGCGGCCAACGCGAACTGATCGTCGGCGACCGGCAAACCGGCAAAACTGCCATCGCACTCGATACGATTCTCAATCAACGTGACACAAATGTCCTGTGCGTGTATTGCGCCATTGGCCAACGCGCGTCCGGCGTGGCCAAAGTGGTCGCCGCCCTGCGAGAAAGTGGCGCGATGGAGTACACCATTGTCGTCGTCACTGAAGGCAATGATCCACCAGGCCTTGCCTATATCGCTCCATACGCCGCGACCAGCATCGCGGAGCATTTTACGGCGCAAGGCCGCGACGTGCTGGTTGTGTATGACGATCTTACGCATCATGCGCGCGCCTATCGCGAGCTGTCTTTGCTGCTGCGTCGGCCGCCCGGACGAGAAGCGTTTCCCGGCGACATCTTCTATCTCCACGCACGTCTGTTGGAGCGCGCCACGCACTTGCGCCAGGAACTCGGTGGCGGATCGCTGACCGCGTTGCCTATCATCGAAACCGAAGCACAGGATATTTCGGCCTACATTCCGACCAACCTGATTTCCATCACGGACGGGCAAATTTACCTCTCGCCGTCCCTGTTTGAATTAGGTGTGCTGCCCGCGGTCGATGTCGGCAAATCCGTCTCGCGGGTCGGCGGCAAGGCGCAACGCGCGGCCTACCGTGCCGTGGCGGGCGATCTGAAGCTCGCCTACGCGCAGTTTGAAGAGCTCGAGACCTTTGCGAGGTTCGGCGCCAGGCTGGATGACAAGACACGCACGATCATCGACCATGGGCGTCGCATTCGTGCCTGCCTTAAACAGCCTGAGTTCGCGCCGGTGTCCGTGCCTTCGCAAATCGCTGTGCTCTTGGCGTTGACATCAGCCCTGTTCGACAGAGTGCCGCTTGACCAGATGCCAGACGCCGAGCACGCCATGCGTGAGGCGGCCGCACACATCCCGCCGGAAGTATGTACACGGATCGATACCGCCGAACCATTGAGCGATAAGGATCGGACAACGATCATCGACATCGTCCGCCAAGCACTCGCACGTTTTCAGTCTGAGGCCGGGCTCAAGGAGCAATCATGAGTGAGTCCGCTGCGAGCCTGCGCCGCAAGATCACCAGTGCCGGCGATCTCCAGTCGGTGGTCCGCACGATGAAAGCCCTGGCCGGATCGAGTATCGGCCAATATGAGCAATCAGTGCGCGCGTTGGCCGACTACTATCGCACGGTGGAGCTGGGGTTGAGCATGTGTTTCCGGGAAAGCGGGCCGACCCCCTTGAGTGCAGGACGGAAAAGGCGAACAGTTACGGGTTCGATTGGCGCAGTCGTATTCGGTTCCGATCAGGGGCTGGTAGGGCAGTTCAATGATGTGGTGGCTGATTTCGCGGTGAAGACTCTGGCCGCATTTCACGGGAGACCTCAGATTTGGGCGGTCGGTGAACGGGTGCACGGCCGCCTCTCGGACGCAGGGCTGCCGCCGGTCGGACTCTTCGCTGTGCCGCATTCCGTCAAGGCCATTACCCCGCTCGTCGGGCAGATTCTCGTCGAGAGCGAGACCCACCGCCGCCAGGGTGACGTCACCGAACTTCACCTCTTCTACAACCGCCCCACCGTCGGGGCGGTGTATGCGCCCGTCAGTCAGCGATTGCTACCACTGGACGCAGCCTGGCGACGCAACCTGGCCGAACGACCCTGGCCGACGGGAAACTTGCCCGAGGTCATAGGTCGCGGCAGTGCGACCTTGCGGGTGCTCATCCGCGAATATCTGTTCGTCTCGCTCTTCCGGGCGTGCGCCGAATCCCTCGCGAGCGAGAACGCGAGCCGCCTGGCGGCGATGCAACGCGCGGACAACAATATCGACGAATTGCTCGAACACCTCAACGGGACATTCCATCGCTTGCGCCAGAGCGGTATCGATGAGGAACTGTTCGATGTCACATCCGGCTTCGAGGCGCTGTCAAACGAGCAGCGCCGACCAGTCTCCTGAGGGCCCAGTCATGAAAGCGTTGTATTCATCCAGACGGCATGGTCGCGTGTGCGAGTGTGTGTGTTGGTGTCCGCTCGTGACGGACTGGGAATCTGCAGCGACGCAACGCGCTCAGTCAAGAGGAGAGCACCGAAGAGATGCAGTGTCGATGTTGAGCAGCTTCACCGTGCCGCGTCGAGGATTGTGCCGCGGTTGATGAAAGGAGACCACCATGCAAAGAGATCCTGTCTGTCAGATGGAGGTGGATGAGCAAATAGGGACGGGACACAGTACCTATCAGGGGAAGACGTTCTAGCTCTGCTCGCCAGGCTTCCAGGAAGCCTTTGTGAAACACTTTGGACGGTACGTGTCCAAGCAGACCGACCTACTTGGACGAAAGATTCAATCAGACGGGTAACTTGCTATGTCCATCATTCGTCAAGATCCGACGACAAAGGAATGGGTCATCATTGCTGCGGAGCGAAAAAGGCGCCCGCACGAATATCATCGTCACCCCCGTGCTCGCCCACAATCAACTGAGAGCGGTCCCTGTCCCTTTTGTCCCGGTCATGAAGCGGCTACGCCTGATGAGGTGTTCCGAATACCGGGTCGGAGTGGAACCGGCTGGGCCGTGCGCGTGACCTCGAACAAATATCCGGCGCTTGGAGCAACAGGTGTGCTGGAACGCCGCGAAATGGGATCGTTGTTTCGTGAGATGGACGGTGTGGGGACGCACGAGGTGATCATTGAGACGCCCGCGCACGAGAGAAGTTTGCCTCTCATGACGGACTGTGAGGTGGCCGATGTCCTGACGGCGTATCAGGCGCGATACCGGTCGCTGCGAGAAGACCCGCGTCTTAAATACATCATCATTTTCAAAAACCATGGTGAAGCGGCGGGGACGTCGCTGGCACACCCCCATTCCCAATTAGTCGCGACGCCGGTCCCACCCATGTTGCTCCGCAGGAAATACGAAGTCGCCGTCGCGCATTACGACGACACAGGCCGGTGCTTATATTGCGATATCGCGGAGGAGGAACGGCGCACAAGGAGCCGGGTGGTCTTGGAGACCGACCGGTTCCTGGTCTTCCATCCCTTCGCCTCCCGAGTAGCGTTTGAGACCTGGATTACACCCAAGCGGCATCAACCGTCGTTCGGACAGGTGCGCGAAGAGGATCTCCATGAATT
>Ga0224505_10001546_pt1 | contig 14289 bp, 16 predicted proteins | sample SF_Jan12_sed_USG_FD_169102 | JGI IMG/M metagenome (GOLD analysis project Ga0224505, IMG submission 169102) | Sediment microbial communities from San Francisco Bay, California, United States - SF_Jan12_sed_USGS_4_1 | ecosystem: Environmental > Aquatic > Marine > Sediment | place: USA: California... | reverse complement strand
GCAACCTGCTAGGCTTTCAATTGACAGGATCTGACTGAACCAGTAGCCTGAGCCAATCAACAGACGGTGGCAAGCTATGAACGACCCATCATTGATCGCCTACATCCGAAAGGCTGTCCCAAGCCTGATTGCCTTGTATCGATTTGGTTCAGTGACACGCGGCGTTGTTCGCCCCGAGAGCGACATCGATCTTGCCGTTCTTTCACGAGAAACTTTGCCGGAACTGCGCCGGTTTGAATTGGCTCAGGAATTGGCAATTCAGTTACATCGTGATGTCGATCTCATCGATCTTCGCTCGGCGTCAACGGTCATGCGAATGCAGGTGCTCTCCGTCGGATCCTGCTTAACGAGTGAGGATGAGCAAGCCCGTCGAGAGTTTGAAATGTATGCCTATTCGGACTATGCCAGACTCAATGAAGAGCGCGGAATGATCTTACAGGGCATAAGAAAGAGCGGGCTGGTGTATGGCTGATGATGTGATCGTGAACAAAGCTGCCAGCATCGAACGGTGTCTTCAGCGCATTCAAGACGAATATGCGGGAGACGGGCAGAACCTCGTCGCGAATCAGACCAAGCAGGATGCCATCATCCTCAATTTGCAACGAGCCTGTGAGACAGCCATCGACCTGGCCATGTACGTCGTCAGCCGGCGAAAACTCGGCGTGCCCCAGGACAGCCGCGAGGCCTTCTCTCTCCTACAATCCGGCAAAATTCTTCCAGCCGACCTGGCCCAACGCATGCAACGAATGGTTGGCTTCCGCAACGTCGCGATTCATGAATACACACGCCTCAATCTTGAAGTCATCCATTCCATCATCACCAAGCAGCTAGATGACTTCCGCACATTCTCCTCGACCATCGTGAAGGCGTGTGCCTAACGCGCCTCCATTGAAAATTCCAGAGCATTCACAAGGTTGCATCCTTCCAAAATCTCCTTCTGATGAAAATACGCCCCTGGTAAAGTGATCTGAGAAGGGGCAACTGAATGACCGGACTTAAGTGAACCGTTTTCAACCTTTTGGTCCTTTCCCTCCTTTCTGCATGTGCCCCAGTAATTCCTCCACCAAATCCACGATTGGACGCCAACACGAAGCGACTCCCAGGCACCGTGCTGCTCCTCTCAGACCTTCAAGACAATTATCGCTTTTACCGCGAGGTAAAGTTCGTCACAGGTTACGAAAAAGACAGAACGAGAGATACCAGAACACGAATTCTTAACGTCGGGAAATCATCTCACAACCTCTTTCTAACTGGACTCAACCATATTATTTGACAGAGCCCTGACCGTTGGTCAGGAGGTCGCGGAGCACGATTACGACTACCAATTGATCCCCTCAATTGCGTTCCCTGCATACCCTGGGAAACATCGGTCGTGTGAGGCTCGAGTTCGCTATGGTGCTCTCCTACGGCATTGAGATGGAAGGACAATGGAGTTTGATTCTGGTTGGGCTGAGGTGAAGCAAACCGAGCCCAATGCTCTGTTTTATGATGTGGATACGTATTGCTATTGGGCTGCATTTATTCGAGCTGAAGAGCAAGCGTTCCACACACTTGCCCACAAGATAAGCACCTCACAATTCGCCGCCTCTTCCATTGACAATCAGACTCCCGCTCCAACCATGACTTCCACTGAATGGGCGACCGAACACGCTGATGCTAAAATTAAGTTTCGGATGTTGATCGATGCGCTTCGCAAAGAGGCCTCTGCGAACCAGCCTCGAAACAAGATTATTCTTGGCCCTTTATCTCCGCAGACGAACCGCTCAATCCAAACTTTTCAAGGTATGTCCGGTGGGAGTCCTATAATAGAATGGGTAGGATCCTCGATCCTGGTAATCTCTATTGGACACTTATTAATCAGAGCATAAATGTTTGACATGAGCAGTTCTTTCCACTATCTCTTCAGCCATGCAGGGTCGAGACATGCGCACGCTCGACGCGTCGGCCCAGGAGTCTCTGCGTCTCCGGGTCGTCCAGGTCGTGCAGGCAGGGATGTCCCAGGCCGAAGCGGCCCGAGTCTTTGGCGTCTCCCGTCAGTCGGTCAACGCCTGGGCACGCCGGCGGCGCGAGGGAGGCCTGCGGGCAGTGCAGGCGCGCCCGCGGGGGCGCCCCCGCATCTTGGAACTGAAACCGTACCAGACGGCGACCACGATGCGGCTGATCACCGACCGGTGCCCTGACCAGCTCAAATTGCCGTTTGTGTTGTGGACCCGCGAGGCAGTCCAGGCCTTGATCGAGCGCCGGTTCGGCGTTCGCCTGTCGGTCTGGGCCGTGGGGCGGTATTTGCGGCGATGGGGCTTCACCCCGCAGAAGCCGCTGCGGCGGGCTTACGAGCAGAACCCCGCTGCCGTACGCCGTTGGCTCAAGACGCAGTACCCCGCCATCCGGGCCTTGGCGCGCCGGGAACGCGCCGGGATCTTCTGGGGCGACGAGACGGGGATGCGGTCCGACCACCAAGCCGGCCGCTCCTGGGGCCGACGCGGGCAGACACCTGTGATCCTCGGCACGGGCCAGCGCTTTCGGTACAAGATGATCTCGGCCATCACCAACCGTGGGCACCTGGCCTTCATGGTCTTCAAAGGGCGCTTCACGGCCGTCGTGTGGCTGACCTTTCTGAAGCGGCTGCTCCGGCATGCCCGGCGGAAGGTCTTCATGATCGTCGACGGGCATCCCGGCCATCAGGCCACCGCCGTGAAGCGGTGGAAGGCACGGCACCGGCGGCAGATTCGCCTGGTCTGCCTGCCCGGCTACAGCCCCGAGCTCAACCCGGACGAGTATCTCAACCACGACGTCAAGACCAATGTGGTGGGACGGACCCGGCCTCGGCACCGGAGCGAGCTGCTGACCAACGTCCGACGCTTCACGTGGAGCACCCCGCGGCGACCGGAGAAGGTTCGTCGCTACTTTCGGCATCCACACGTTCGCTACGCAGCGCCCCGAACTGTCAAACATTTCTGCTCCCGGTAATAATCAATATGCGATACGCTTTCAGGACCTAGCCAACCCGAGTTTAGCAAGAACCATCGCCGCAGACACTGGATCTGACTCAATACTATTAGGGACATTTGCAACCGAAGAGCCTTGGCTAAAGGTCCACGTGTCGTTGTACGATCTTAGTTCTGGAGCTGAAATTGCCTCAAAAAAGACCACGCTTTACAAAAATGTCGCACTTCGAGCACTTCTTGAACCGGGCAATAAAACAGTCATTTGCGTGCCCTGTAACACATTCATGTTTAAACTTCTTAACCCTCCGTAAAAACACAACGGGCAGGTTTCTTGTCAGAAACCTGCCCGTTCAGACATTCCGCACTCGCTGTGCTTCTGAGATTATAGTGTCCCCTCCGTGTAGAGCACTTCCCCCACTAGCCGTTCTTCAATATCATCATGGCCTGACCCAGCGCCTTGGCGAGTAAATCTAAGGAGAGCCTTATGCAGCGTGAGGTGGCAACTGTCTTCCACTACCATCCGGATGGGTCCTATCGATTCGTTTCCTCTCCTGAATGGCCCGTTCGTGGCGGTTCCACGCAGGCCTTACCACCAGAAATCGAACTATCGGCACCCTCGCGAGCACAAGTGTAAATAATACTGTAGCACCATACACTATTATGCCAAAAAACAACCCCCACAGCGGGACCTTGTCGGCCAACTTCCACACGAATGGTGTGATGGTATACATCACAAAGACATGTGCCACATAAATCCCCAACGTCAACTGGCCCAGGAAAGGGAATGGAGTTGATTTGCCCAATTGTGGCTTCGCGAGGGCCAGCAGAAACATCCCTAGACTAAAGAACATGCCCCCCAAGAACGCATGTCCCTTAATGGCCTGCATTGAGCTATGGAACACCATACTCATCACTGCCCCTTCCACTAGGGCAAGGACATACCCACCCAGGATCAAACTCCAGGCCACGGTCGCTGAGAATTGCTCACGTCGTCCCGCAAGCCAACCGCCGATCACAACAAGAGGAATAGCAATAATCCATGGCCCAAGCGGAATAGGAGCATTGAATAAATTTCTCGTCGTACTTTCTTCCGCAAGAATGAGCACATAGATGGCTGCGACTACGAACATCAGGTATCTCTGTAGCCGACCTATGGCCATCAGAGTCAGCAGCCCCAGACCAAGTATGAGCGCAGGAAGAAACCAGAGATGCCAGACAGGACGAATCCCTTCTACGAAAAGCCAAAGATGTTGGGTTTTCAGCAACTGAATATTCTTCAGAGTCTCCGTCTGAACCGCCTGCCATACGCCGTGATGGAAAATCTCTGACGGCCAAGCGGGCGGTGTTATGAGGTAAATGCCCATCCAAACAAGAAAGATCCACACCAACGGGGCAACATACCGACGGAACTGAGCCGTGGGATCTCCCTGTGTCAGGACTGATCGTTGAAAGAAATAGCCAGCCGTAATGAAGAAGTACGGCACCCCCACCCACCAGACCAGATAGCCATTCAGAAGGACAACACTATTACCATGTGCGAGCTTCGAGAGACTTGACAGAAAATGGCTATGCCAGAGGATTACAGCAAAGATGGCTACCACCCGAAAACTTTCGATACTCGGGATGCGTGCGGAGACTTGTTCACCTTTCTGGCCTGACACAAGAAAGGACCTGAGTCTGGTTTGCCAACCTTTCGTCGACAGCGAATCTATGAGACTACGCAGGGCTTCCATCTGGCTCTGTTCCCTACCCGTACGAGACGGAAGCATGCAGGCTTCTCATGAGGATGACTATATCACTAAGGATTACGAAGTGCGCATCGGGGAATCCCTGTGTCAATAACAGTTCCATACCCGAAGAAGAGGGAGTGCAAACCAGGGGACCTTGCAGAAAGGAAGTCTTGAGCCTTGGAAGCACTCAGCCCTAAGCCCGACCCAAATCATGCTGTACAAGTATGACGCCAGTATGGGCGCGGCTTCCAACCTGCCGTCGATTAGATTAAAACCACAGTCAACGCAACGGCAAACCTGAAGGCCTCACGGACGGGCGAGCTATGGAAGGGGAAATGGACGGTGCGGAGTGGGAAGGCTCTTAAGCTGTGGAGCTACACAATCGTTGCGGGAGAAAGGCCCTGTTCAGAACAGGACAAAACCTCATTCCACCATCACAACAGACCCTTGGTCGAGAGGACCTTTCCCGCCAGCCGCTCTTCTAGCATCGTCGCCTGATCAAGCGCCTTGGCCAGGGCCTTGAAGATAGCTTCCATGATGTGGTGTGGATTCCGGCCATACATGAGATTCACGTGCAGATTGAGGCCTCCATGGGTCACGAAGGCCTGGAAGAAGTCCTCGAAAAGACCGAGATCAAAGGCTTTGATCTTTCGATCCGGCAAATTCACATTGTAGACCAAGAACGGCCGCCCACTGAGATCGACGGTCACTTGCGCCAATGTCTCGTCAAGAGGGACCGACGCAAATCCAAATCGTTTGATCCCCGCTTTTTCACCCAATGCTTGGTGCAGCGCCTTTCCCATAACGATCCCAACGTCCTCAACCGTATGGTGCTCGTCGATATCAAGATCGCCTTTCGCCTGCACCGTGAGGTCGAAGAAACCGTGCTTGGCGAGAAGCTCCAGCATATGGTCAAAGAAGCGAATGCCGGTGTCGATGGTCCCCTGCCCGCTCCCATCCAAGGTCCACTCGACACGGATGTCAGTCTCTTTGGTGGCTCGGTGAACCTTCGCCTGTCGTGGGGCAGCTTCGTTCTTCTTCATGAAAACCTGCTCTGAGCTGACTTGGCGTGTGCATCAAACCCTTCGATCTGAGCGAGTCGGATCAAGGGATCCTTGACTTTAGCCAATGCCTGCTTCGTGTAATGCACGATATTGCTGACCTTCACATAGTCATTGACAGACAGTGGGGAAAAGAACCTGGCTGTTCCACCGGTCGGCAGTACATGGTTCGGACCTGCAATATAGTCGGCAACCGACGGCGGCGTGTAGCGCCCCAAAAACAACGCGCCGGCATGACGAATCTGCTCTAAATAATCGAATGGATTGTCTACTGAAAGCGTAAGGTGTTCCGCCGCAATTTCATTCGCCACAGCAATAGCCTCATCCATCGTTGAAACAACGAAGGCCACCGCATGCCGTGCAATCGACTTTGAGGCAATCTTTTCCCGCTGAAGCCCTTTTAATTGAACTTCGATCAATTTCGAGACGTCTTTCGCTAATCGCTCCGATGTGGTCACCAGAAACACCTGCGCGTCTTCGTCATGCTCTGCCTCACAGAGCAGATCGGCAGCGACATGCGCCGGATTCGCCTCATCATCAGCGACCACGAGCAGCTCACTGGGGCCTGCGACCATGTCAATGCCCACGGTGCCGTACAGTAACCGCTTGGCCGTCGCCACATAAATATTCCCTGGCCCAACGATCTTATCGACCTTTCCGATGGTTTTGGTTCCATAGGCAAGTGCGGCGACGGCTTGAACGCCTCCCACCCGATAAATCTCCGTCACCCCGGCGATGTCGGCCGCAACCAGCAGGTAGGGATTAATCCCCTCCTTCTGCGGCGGCGTGGTCATCACAATGCGTGAGACGCCGGCCACCTTGGCGGGAATCGCACACATCAGGACCGAAGAGGGGTAGACCGCTTTTCCACCAGGCACATAGACGCCGACGGCATCGATCGGTCCAATAACCTGCCCTAAGGTCGCATCTCCGTCCTGATACATCCAGGTCTTCGTCCGTTGCCGCTCATGAAACGCGGTGACCCGCTCAGCTGCCAAACGCAGCGCATCGCCTTCGTCTTTTCTGATATGGAAGTAGGCGTTCTTGATCTCCTCCGGCGTGACCCGTACCGTTTCTGGTTTGAGGATCACCTTGTCGAATTGTGCCGTATAGCGAAAGACCGCCTTATCTCCACCTCGCTCCACAGCTTGCAAGATCGTGCGTACGGTTTTTTCAACGGCAGCCCCGGTGGTCCGCCCTCGCAGAGAGGCCTTTTTTAGGCTTGGAAGAAAGTTTCGATCGGCTTGCGTGACGATTTTCATGAACGAGCCATCGTGTTCTTGCGTGCCTGGAGAGCCTTCGGACGACTCTTGCCGGATGACAGCCGCTGACTCGGAACGACGGCACGGAGTCTCCGAATCAACGTCATCAGCGGTTCCTGTTTCAGGCGCAAACTCGCCCGATTGACGATAAACCGAGCGGTTGATTTGGCAATCACCTCAACTTCCACCAAATCATGGGCCTTGAGAGTGCTGCCGGTTTCAACCAAATCAACAATCCGATCTGCCAATCCTACGACCGGCGCCAGCTCGATCGAGCCGTAAAGTTTGATGATCTCAACAGGAATCCCGCGCGCATTGAAATAGCGTTCGCTAATCCGAGGGTATTTCGTCGCAATCCGAACCTTGGGCGATAACCGAGGTCCCGCCCCTTCCCTCTGGAGCGCCGCGACGGCGATTCTACACGCTCCGAATCCTAAATCCAATGGTTCGTATACGTCACTTTCCTGCTCCATCAATACGTCTTTTCCGACAATTCCGGCATCCGCCCCTCCGTACTCCACGTAGGTCGGCACGTCGCTCGGACGAACGATCAGAAAGGTCATATCGTTCTCCGGGCTGACGAAGATCAGTCGGCGGCTCTCCGCAGAGAGCCCCGCAATCGGGTAGCCGGCCCGTCGAAAGAGGTCCAGCGCAGACTCAATGAGCTTTCCTTTTGACAGCGCAATCGTCAGCATCAACCACCCTTAATGCACCTGTGTCGTCATCGATCGGCGCTGGATGTCCGCGCCTAAGGCCCGCAGTTTCTCTTCGAGGCGTTCATATCCACGATCGAGATGATAGACCCGTTGAACCTGCGTCAGCCCCTCACCCGCCAACCCTGCCACAATGAGCCCGGCACTGGCACGCAGGTCGGAGGCCATCACCGGTGCCCCGGTCAGCGCCTTACGTCCTGTCACCACCAGTCGGTTACCTTCCACTCGAATATCGGCGCCCATCCGGCGCAACTCTTCCACATGCATAAATCGACTTTCAAACACGGTCTCCGTGATGACACTGGTCCCGTCCGCGAGACTCATCAGCGCCACCATCTGGGCCTGCATATCGGTTGGAAACCCAGGAAACGGCAGGGTCTTCACATCGGTCCCCTTGAGGATACCCGGCATGGCCAGACGCACCAGGTCCTTTTCTTCCTGCACATCAGCCCCCGCTTCCCGCAATTTCATCAGAACCGCCTCAAGATGCCGTGGGTGGCAGTGCGTCACCGTCACCTCTCCTCGCGTCATGGCCCCTGCGGCCAGGTAGGTCCCAGCTTCAATACGATCTGGGATAACGTCATGATCACCACCATGCAGTTGAGAGACCCCTTCTATCGTGATCACATCGGTTCCCGCCCCATGAATCCGCGCACCGCGCTTGACGAGAAATTGAGCCAGATCCACGATTTCAGGTTCCTTCGCCGCATTCTCAATCATCGTCACCCCATCAGCAAGTGACGCCGCCATCATGAGATTTTCCGTTCCAGTCACCGTCGGGGTATCGCAGTAAATGCGTGCGCCTCTCAGGCGATTGGCTTTGGCCGTGATATAGCCGTGCTCGATGGAAATCTCAGCCCCTAATTTTGCTAACCCAGCCAAATGAAGATTGACCGGTCTGGAACCAATCGCGCAGCCGCCAGGCAGAGAAACCTTCGCTTCGCCGAAACGAGCCACTAAGGGCCCCAGTACCAACACGGATGCACGCATGGTTTTCACCAGATCATAGGGTGCCTCCGTCGAGTGAATGGCAGCAGCCTGAATGACCGCGCGGTTGCCCTCATGCGAGACTTTCGTCCCAAGGATTCCTAGAAGCTTTCCCATGGTCAGCACATCAACCACCCTTGGCAGGTTGGTGATGACACATTCTCCACCGCTGAGAATGGTGGAGGCCAGGATAGGAAGTGCGGAATTTTTCGCCCCGCTGACACGGACTTCGCCCAAAAGCCGGTTGCCTCCGTTGATGAGAATCTCATCCATGGCTCGGCCTCTCGCACACCCGCCGCGTGATCAACACACGTTCAATACCCGCTTCATCCTTGACGGTCTGAATCCCCGTGTAGCCCCCCGCTGCTTCAGCCACCCGCCGCACAAGCGATGCCTGCCCCTGGCCAAGTTCCATTACCAGTAACCCGCCAGGAGACAGGAATTCTTTCGACTCATGGATCAGTCGTTCATGAAACTCAATACCTTGCGCCCCTGCCAGCAAGGCACGTTGTGGCTCATAATCGCGTACCTCCGGCTGCAACTCCGCCCAGTCCGCCTCGGCAATGTACGGAGGATTGGAGATGATCGCATCGACGGCTCCGGCTACAGAATATTCTCTCAGCGGAGAGAGGAGGTCCCCTTCCAACCAGACAATCTTGTCACTGACTCCATGTCGTTCCGCATTTCCCTTTGCCACGCTCAGCGCAGTCTGAGAGCAGTCCAGCGCAAAAATGCGCATGCCACTGAGGATGGTTGCCAGCGTCACAGCCACGCAGCCGGAGCCTGTTCCGACATCCACCAGCACGGCACCCTCGGCAAATCCTCCCTCCCTAATCGTTTCTTGAATAAGGAGTTCGGTTTCCGGACGTGGAATCAACACTGCCGGGGTCACGGAGAAGTCGAGTCCACAAAACTCTTGGGAACCTACGATATATTGAAGCGGCTCTCGCGACTCCCGCCTCCGCACCACCAACATGGCTCGTGCGAGTTGCTCAGCCGTCACCGACTGCTCAGACCGACTCGCCAATTCATGGTGCTTCATCTCTAAGGCATGGGCCAGCAGCCACCGTGCTTCCTGTGCGGCATTCTCAACCCCTGCATGTCCCAGCATCTGCTGTGCGCTGGCGAGTAGCTTACCCACAGTCTGTATATCTGACATTGCAGGACTCATCACTCTTCAGACCTTGGCAGTTTCGGTTTGCTGTTGTTGCGCCTTCAAGGCCTGGACAATGTCCTCGAGATCACCTTCCATCACCAATTCCAACTTGTGAAGCGTCAAACCAACCCGATGATCCGTAACCCGATTTTGGGGGAAATTATAGGTTCGGATCTTCTCACTCCGTTCCCCACTCCCCACCTGTGACTTTCTACTCTGTGCGAGCTCTGCCTCCTGCCTTTCCCGTTCTGCTTCGACAATCCTCGCACGCAAGGTACGCATGGCCTTCGTCCGATTCTTGAGCTGTGATCGCTCATCTTGGCACGTGACCACCACGCCAGTCGGCAAATGGGTAATCCGAACAGCCGAATATGTGGTATTTACACTCTGCCCACCAGCCCCAGAGGAGCAGAATGTGTCGATCCGCAAGTCTTTTGGATCAATCTGCACATCGACCTCGTCAACTTCCGGCATGACGGCAACCGTCACCGTGGACGTGTGAATGCGACCACTCGCTTCCGTCACAGGCACTCGCTGAACTCGGTGAACACCGGCCTCGTACTTGAACTGGCTGTACGCCCCTTTACCTTCAATTAGGGCAACGATATTTTTATACCCGCCGATACCAGTCTCGGACGCCTCAACCGTATCGACCTTCAGCCCTTTCTTTTCCGCAAATTTGGTGTATAGGCGAAATAGCTCACCGGCAAAGAGCGCCGCCTCATCCCCACCCGTCCCGGCTCGCACCTCAAGCACCAGGCTCTTTTCATCCCGTGGATCTTTCGGAATCAGGAATTCCCTGACCTGCCCCTCAATTTCGCTCTGCCGACGTTCCAGTTCTGCTCGCTCCTCAAACGCCATTTTTTGTAACTCACCCCCTGCCGATGGGTCACTGAGGATCTGCAAGGCATCGCCGAGTTGCTTGGCGTTTTCCTGATGGGCTTCAAAGAGCGTACCCACAGGTTCGAGGTCCGTCCGCTCCTTGCTCAACTTACGCAAGAGCGCCGGTTGACTGATGACGGACGGATCCATGAGCTGATCAGTCAGCTCATGAAATCGTGATACTAGACTCTCCCATTTCTTGAGGAGTATGGCTTCCATCATTTAGCCCATTTCCCCATTGGTCACAAAAAAAAGACCCTGCTTCGGACACGAAGCAGGGTCCTTTGTATAACCAAGTGGTGCGCTACTTGCCCTTCTTCGCGTACTTCTTTTTAAACCGCTCAACCCGCCCTTCCGTATCGACGATCTTCTGTGTTCCGGTAAAGAACGGATGGCAATTGGAGCAAATGTCGACGCTGATGTCACCGATCGTCGTACGGGTCTTGAACGAATTGCCGCACGCGCAGTGAACAGCCGCCTCTCGATAAACTGGATGAATACCCTTCTGCATGACCTACGACTCCTTACCGAAAGAATTGCTAACCGTATTAAACCATGTGTAAAGGCGTTATACTTTATCTGAAGACTGCACTAGATACAAGCGTATCCTTAACGATTCATGGACTGCAGAAACTCTTGATTGTTTTTGGTTCCGCCGATCTTGTCCATGAGAAACTCCATCGCTTCCATCGTCCCCAACGGACTCAGGACCTTGCGCAGAATCCACATCTTGTTCAGTCGGTCTTTATCCACCAACAACTCTTCTTTCCTCGTCCCAGACTGACTGATATCAATCGCCGGGAAGAGTCGCTTGTCGGCCAAACGGCGATCCAGGTGCACTTCCATATTACCGGTTCCTTTGAACTCCTCGAAGATGACGTCATCCATACGGCTGCCCGTATCCACCAACGCCGTCGCCATAATCGTCAAGCTGCCCCCGTTCTCAATGTTGCGAGCCGCGCCAAAGAAACGTTTGGGCCGCTGTAACGCATTGGAATCCAACCCTCCGGAGAGGACCTTCCCGCTCGGAGGCGCAATGGTATTGTAAGCACGAGCAAGCCGTGTGATGCTATCCAGTAAAATAACGACATCCTTCTTGTGTTCAACCAGACGCTTGGCTTTCTCTAGCACCATTTCGGCAACCTGAGCATGCCGCTGAGCCGGTTCATCAAAAGTGGAGCTAATAACCTCAGCCTTTACCTGACGCTGCCAATCTGTCACCTCTTCCGGTCGTTCATCGATCAGAAGCACAATCAGCGTCACTTCCTTGTGGTTCTTGAGAATTGCGCGGGCAATCGCCTGCAGCAACATCGTCTTACCGGTACGGGGCGCAGCCACAATCAAACCGCGTTGGCCCTTGCCGATCGGAGTCGTCAGATCCATCACACGGGTGCAGTATTCTTCTCGGTCAAATTCCAGATTGAGCCGCTCCTCTGGGTATAATGGAGTCAGGTTGTCGAACAGGATCTTATCCCGCGCAACCTCAGGATCTTCATAGTTGACCTTCTCAACCTTGAGCAACGCAAAATACCGCTCACTCTCCTTGGGTGGACGAATTTGGCCCGAGACGATGTCACCGGTACGAAGATTGAACCGCCGAATCTGCGACGGGGAGATGTAAATATCGTCAGGCCCTGGGAGATAATTAGAATCCGGTGCACGAAGGAATCCAAACCCGTCAGGTAGGGTTTCTAATACTCCCTCTCCAAAGACCACACCATTTTTTTCGGTTTGGGCCTGGAGGATCGCAAAAATGAGCTCCTGCTTTCGTAAGTTCGCAGCACCCTCAATCTTCAGCTCACGGGCCACGTCATTCAAATCGGCAATGGATTTCTGCTTCAGCTCAGCAAGATGCATTACTTCCCCCCTAGCTACTGACATACGACTCCTCTCGAGCCTTGGCTCGGTTATCGTTTATGGAAGAATTCGCGTAACCTGATTTGGCCATGCAAACGTGCTTTTATCTTTTTGGTGATTCGCTTTGGATCTTGAGTCTGTTTCGGGTGGAAAAACTTGCGGAAGCCCGCTCGCTACTCGTGATGGGAGAAAACCGCCGTTATTATTCCCATACAATACAACTCAGGCAATATTTTTGATTAGCAACTGAACCCCACCACAATAAACTGACGCTAGATTTGAATCGAGACAGGTTCAGGAATTGAATTATCCGATGGAGAGACTCAGCCCAACCCCAACACTGGGTGTGATGATACCTATGCATCCTGTACTTGTCAACTGGCATCCTGAATTTTGTCAGTCCAAAACACACCCCATTCGCAATGAGCCACCCGCACCGGGTTGTTCGCAAGATCAGAAGTATGCTACACAGGAAATACGACTATTTTATGGCACATGGAGAAAACGAGATAACTCCGGAACGGGTCTTCTCCCTCTCAGAGGCAAATCACCTCCTCCCTCAACTCCAGGAACATCTCTCGACCGTTCAAGAAGGGAAGGCGGTGCTTGTGCGAACCCGTGAGGAAGTGAGTAAAGCCTCGGGCAATGCTGCGTTTGGCGGAGGCACCTCGGTGGGAGGACCTTATGTCAAAAGCCTTCTAAACATCAGCACCCATCTCCAAGCCATCCACGAACTGGGAGTCGTAGTAAAGGACATCGATCTGGGCCTCTGCGACTTCCCGCATATCCGAAACGGCCGAGTCGTCTACCTGTGCTGGAAGTTAGGTGAAAAGGAAATCCGCTGGTGGCACGAAGTCACCAGCGGCTACAAAGACCGTTGCCCCATAGAAGAAGAGCCCTCCGGAATCTGAATTTCTTTTGGTAACCCATTAATTCACCATGAAGTTTGTCATTATCGGATATGATGGACCAGAAGGAGAAGCAAAGAGGAAAATACATCGCACGGCCCACCTTACCAACCTTGAACAACTTGATAAACAAGGGCGAGTGATCCTTGCTGGTCCCCTCACTGATAAGGCGGGAAGCTTACTCGTCTTGGAATTTGACACAAGGGAGGAGGCTGAGGAGTTTGCGCGGCAGGACCCCTATACCATTCACGGAGTCTTTACCCGTCTTGAAATTCATCCGTTTATGCAGGTCTTCCCCGCATTAGGCTAACATCTCCCCGTACTATCGAAAATTGACGTCGCCCTCCCCTTTTAGGTGCATTGCCCGGCTTATGAGTCGGGCCGTATAGTTTCGTTATGAGTTTTCAGAGGATACTACTCCTCCCCCCACTCATCATCAGCTCTCTGCTGGCATGGTCCCATCCCGCACTCGCCTCGGAAACCGTTGTCATAGCCGAAGGACGTTATGTGATGGGAGACAGCGACACCCTCGCCGTAGCAGAAGAGCAGGTGCTCCAGCGGGCCCAGCGTAAGGCAGTGGAGGAAGCAGGACTCTATATCGAATCCACTTTTCTAGACCGAGAAAAAACCGAGGCTGGTGTGAGCCACCAGGTAAGCTCACTGGAAATCCGGACCATTACCGGAGCAATCATCAAAACAGAAGTTCTTGAGTCTCGTCGCACATTTGCAGATAACCGTCCAAACTTATATGTCCGGATTCGCGCGGTTGTGGACCTAGATAGCCTAAG
>Ga0224505_10001543_pt1 | contig 14306 bp, 16 predicted proteins | sample SF_Jan12_sed_USG_FD_169102 | JGI IMG/M metagenome (GOLD analysis project Ga0224505, IMG submission 169102) | Sediment microbial communities from San Francisco Bay, California, United States - SF_Jan12_sed_USGS_4_1 | ecosystem: Environmental > Aquatic > Marine > Sediment | place: USA: California... | reverse complement strand
ACTTTACGCCCAAAGAAGATAGCGGATGATTTTACGCCGATCTTCCGGTCGTCATCAATGTCCTGCAGGGCATAGAGGGTGTCGTAGGCCGTGGCCCATAACGCCGTGGCGAAGAAGATCAGGAACGCCTGTATTTCCACCGTTCCCCTTACCGCCGCCCATGCAATGACCGAACCCCAACCGAAGGCAATGCCCATTACCGCCTGAGGGATCTGGATATATCGCTTGGTAAAGGGGTAGATCATGGCGAGCAGGGCGCCGGGAAAACAGAGAAGGAAAGCGGTACGGTTGAGCATGAAGGCAAGACCAAGGGCGATGGACAGCAGCGCTGCCAGCACGATGAGGGCGGCGCGGACCGACATCCGATTTGAGGCGAGAGGCCTCCCCTTGGTGCGCTCGACGAGAGGGTCGAAGTTCCGGTCGGCCATGTCGTTGATGACGCATCCTGCACTGCGCATGATGAAAGAACCGAAGATGAAGATGAGCAGAAGGGACAGGGAGGGACGGCCATCGGCGGCCAGGAAGAGCGACCAGAGGGTGGGCAGCATCACCAGCAGCGTGCCGTACTGCCGGGGAATGCGCATGAGGTCGGAGACTGCCTGAATCCTTACGGACGATGTGGCCATGGTATCCGTCGTCATTGGGCCTCCCCGAGCCGGGGAGAAAATATTTCGAGAATAGTGCCGCTCACTATCCCTTCGACCTGCATCCGATAGCGCCTGCCCCAGAACGATTCACCGCCCCACAACCGGCTCAGCTCATCGGACCGGTACTGGCCGATCTCCAGCAGGTCATGCCTGCTCCACAATCCCCGCCTGCGGATAAGATCGCCGACGGGCACGGCACTCGTCCTCAAGTCGCCGACAAACTGGGTCGCGAGATTGTCCAGTTCGATATCGGTATTGGAAAGGTGCCAGTCAGAGCTGGCAAAGACCAGTTTGTCGTCGTTGGCCTTAAGCCATACCTCCCTGTGATATACGGACGTATCCTCGGGTATCTCCAGCCATTGGGCCGTTTCCTTCCCTGCGGGACGATCGTCAAGGCAGACGGTTTCCAGCGTCACATCGGCCAGGCTCCATCCCCTGAGAAGCCTTGTCATGGAGCCGTCGGATACGATGAGGAGGCGCAGGGTCGCCGGAACAACATGTTCCTTCGCATATTCGTTGAACCCGATCCTGTCCATCCTGATGATGGGTGAAATACCGATCTGTTGCATGCTTTCCCCGGTTGTCATTACTTCAGTTTGGCTTCAAGGAGCCTGAACACCTCGGCCCCGACGTTCTCGGCCCCGCTATCCCACGCCTCGAGGCAGGTCCGGGCTAGAAGACGGTCCAGCGGCGCAGGGTTGTACATCATCTTGCGGATGGTCCGCGGGTTAAGCGAGAGGGGGTTGTACCCCTTGTCGAGATAGCCGCTCTTCAGTAGCTCAGCCTCGAATTCCGTATGAGGCTGAATGCCGATGAAGAAGAGTAGCGGCCTGACCTGTGCCTTGTCAAGCGTGGCGTCGATTCCGCCGTCGATTGCAGCGGCTATTTTTTTGTAGGCGTCGATACTCTGGAGAAGCGTCTCTTTCGTCTCCCCCGGTGCATTGAGCGAAAAGTTAAGATATATCCGGCCCTTATACCCCGCCTCCTTGAGATAACGACAACCCTGGACGATCTCCTCGACCTTGAAGCCTAATGTAAGATGGTCGACGATCTTCTGGGAGCCGGAAGTAATGGAGACCTCGATATCGCCCATGTTCGAGGCGACCATCAGCTGCGCCAGCCGTGGCGTGATATGATTCGCCCGGATATAGCTGCCCCAGGTGATGGGCAGGTTCAATGCAACCAGCCGCTCCAGCAGGTCTTCGCAGACTGCTATCGCCTTGGGGCTGGCGATGAACTGGGCGTCGGCGAACCAGAACTCAGTCACCCCCCACTCCCGGTGAAACCGCTCTACCTCCCGCACCACGACGGCTGTATCGCGGAACCTGACATCGCGCCCCTCGATGTAGTTGTAGAGACAGAAGGAGCAGTTGAAGTAGCACCCCCGCTTGGTCTGCACCCCCACGGAGCCGTTACGGTATGCCTCCCACTGGGGGAATATCTCCCTTATGTAGCCGGGGTCGATCTCCAGCTTGTCCAGATCGACCGGTTCAGCCTGCGTGCCGCCGTAGATGGTGTCTCCATCCCGCCAGACGGTGCGTTCTTCCAACAGCGGATCGGAGGTTCCCGTCGACAGTCCGGCGTCGTCGACCATCTTGAGGAGGGCGTTCTCCCCTTCCCCTACGATGCCGACCACCCCTTCAGGGACCATCTTTATAATCTGCTCCGAGAAGACACTGAAGGCGCTGCCTCCCAGCACCACCCTCTTTTCGGGCCACCGCTGGGTAACAAGGCGGATGAGGCCGGTATTTTCGCGGATCAGCGAGAGGTAGTCCTTCACCACCTTGAGTCCGCTGAAGGACGAGGCGATGCGTCGCAGAGGATTAGGTGAGTAATAGAACTCGAACGCCTTTTTTATGTAAGGGAACCGCTCGTCGCGGTCGAAGATGGGGGCGATGGTCTGGATATCGCGCCAGGAAAAGGCAACGATGTCGGGCGCGAACGTCTCTATCGTTTCCTTGAGCGTTTCTCGGCGTCGACCAGCGGGAACAATGGCCAGGTCGAGAATCCGTTGACCGGTATCGGGCCGGAGTTTTTTTATATAGCTGGCAAGGCAGGTGACGCCGACGGGGTAAATCTTCTGGCAGGGGAGTCGGACGTAAAGAACTTTTCTGGTTTCGGGCATGGCGCGTCAGTCTCCGGCGCCCGCGGCTACTTTTCGCCCTGGTGCACCGCCACGATGCCGCCGGTCAGGTTGGTGTAGTGGGCGTCCTTGAGTCCCGCCTCTTCCATCATCGCCTTGAACTCCTCCTGGGCGGGAAAGCGGCGGATCGATTCGGGCAGATAGCGGTAGACGTTGGTGGTGTCGCCCGAAAGCCACGTCCCGATAGAGGGCATCAGGTAGAAGGAATAGATGTCATACAGTGCGCGCATTACGGCGGTCGTAGGCTTCGAAAACTCCAGACAGAGCACATGTCCGCCGGGTTTGATGACTCGATGCATCTCGCGAAGGCATTTGGGAATATCGGTCACGTTGCGAATACCGAAGGCCACGGTGGCGTAATCGAAGGAGTTGTCGGGGTACGGGATCTCCTCGGCGTTGGCCAGGGTGCAGGAGATGATGGAGTCGAGTTTCATATCCCGCACCTTTTTGTCGCCCAGAAGGAGCATCTCCTCGTTGAGGTCCAGGGCCACCACCCGGCCCGATGAACGGACCTTCCCGGCCAGCAGTACGGAGATATCAGCCGTACCGGCGCACAGGTCGATGGCCGATTCCCCCTCCTTCACCGGCAGGAGGTTGACGGCATAGCGCTTCCAATAATGGTGCAGCCCCATGGAAAGGACAGTGTTGAGGAGGTCGTACCTGCGGGCCGCCGAGGTGAACATCCGGCCCACTACCTCTTTCTTGTTGTCGGGGGTAATGCTGTCGATGAGTTGCAGTTCGCTGTTCATAGTCGGGCGATTCTATTGATTCTGCAAGCGGTTGTCAACAAAAGATGCTTCATATCCTTGACAAAGGAGTACAAAATCTATTATAAAGACCGCCGCTCAAAAAATCTGAATGTCCTGTCCCGCGAATTTTCGCGTGGACACCATTACAGAAAGGCAGGAAAACACTATGCACAGTTTTGCCAAGAGCACTGTGGCACTGGCGTGGCTCCTGACTGCGTCGTCGGCGTTACTTCTCCCCAGTACTTCATCCTGTGCCGGCTTCTCCGTCGGAGAGTTGGCATCTCTCGCACCCAGCACCCCCATCGTCCAGACGGCCCAGCTGTCAGAGACGCCTGAAATACTTCCGCCGCCCGAGGTGATTGACGAGCCTGAAACTCCGTCGACGCCACTGGAAATAAACCTGCCCCCCTCAGCGGAAAAAGCGGTGCAGCACAAGATAGACCGCCTTAGCGGAGCAGTTCGCGAGACCTTCTCCCTCTGGCTTGCGCGGTCCGGGAAATATATCTCCATCATGCAGGAGGTATTGGAACAGAAGGGGATGCCTACCGACCTGGTGTTCCTGCCGCTGATCGAAAGTGGCTTCGACCCCTTTGCCGTCTCGTCCCGCTCCGCGGCAGGCCCCTGGCAGTTCATGGCCGGCACCGCTGAAAAGTATGGCCTGAAGATCAACTGGTGGACCGACGAGCGAAGAGACCCGGTGAAGGCGACGAAAGCCGCGGCAGACTACCTGAAGCGACTCCACGAGATGTTCGGTTCGTGGCCCCTGGCCCTTGCCTCTTATAACGCCGGAGAGGGACGGGTATCACGGGCGATGTCAAAGGCCAATACCGACGATTTCTGGCAGTTGCACAATACCCGGCTGCTGCCCAAGCAGACCCGTGATTACGTTCCTCTCTACCTGGCTGCCGCAACCATCGCAAAGGAACCGGAGAAGCACGGTTTTGAGCCCACCGAACTGAAAGAGTTCAGGTTCGACGAAGTGCTCCTGCACGACAGCCTGTCGCTTCCCACGGCGGCCAGTTGCGCCGGTACCACTGTGGAGAAGCTTCGGGAACTGAACCCCGCCCTCAAGAGGAATGTTACCCCTCCCTACAAGAACTATATCCTGAGGATACCCAAGGGCACCAAGGCATCGTTTCAGGCTGCGCTGGAGCAGCTTTCTCCCGACGACAGGCGTGCCTGGAACAAGGTGAAGGTGAAAAAAGGGGACAGCTTCTGGAGTCTTGCCCAGAAATACCGACTCTCAGTCGATACATTCAAGGAAATCAACAGCCTTGAAGGGAAGACACGTCTCAAGGTTGGCGATTATGTACTCGTACCCAAGGACGGCACCATGCACACCGTCTCCCGCAAATCCTCAAAGAAATCATCTCGGAAGAGCTGATCAAGCAACCACCTTTCAATAGGCCACCCCGCTTTTCAACAGACGCATTACCTTGATCTCGTCCTGAACATACGCTATTTTCACCATAGGACAGCGTGGTACCCATACCGTTTATCTCTCGGGGAGTTCATGTGCTTATCCGGCTTGACGACATAAGGCGCACCTACCAGGTCGGCACGGTATCGGTCAATGCACTGGCCGGCCTGTCCTTCGGAATCGCGGCAGGGGAATTTGTCGCCATCATGGGGCCTTCCGGGTCGGGCAAGACCACCCTCATGAATATTATCGGGTGCCTCGACCGGCCCAGTTCGGGGAGCTATATCCTCGACGGAAGTGACGTAGCATCCCTCGACGACGATCGGCAGGCCGAGCTGAGAAACCGCAAGATCGGCTTCGTCTTCCAGAGCTTCAACCTCCTCCCCCGCATGACCGCCCTGAAGAATGTCGAAGTCCCGCTCCATTACGCCAATGTTCCAGCCGCGGATCGCCGTGACCGTGCGGTTAAAATGCTGGAAGCCGTCGGGCTGGCTGACCGCCGGTCCCACCGCCCCAATGAACTCTCGGGAGGGCAGCAGCAACGGGTCGCCATCGCCCGGGCACTGGTCACGACCCCTACCCTTCTCCTGGCCGATGAACCAACGGGAAACCTCGACACCAGTTCCGGCAGAGAGATCATGGCCCTGTTTCAGCAGCTTAATGAAAAGGGGGTTACCATAGTCATGGTCACTCACGAGCAGGAGATCGCCGAGTATGCAAAACGGACCATTCGACTTCGCGACGGCAAAATAGAAAGTGACGAGACGAGAACCCCATGAATATTCTCGAAGCAGTCACAGAGGCTGTCGAAGCCCTGTATGCCAGTAAATTACGGTCTGCCCTCACCATGCTGGGAGTGGTCATCGGCGTCGCCGCGGTCATCCTGCTGGTTGCCGTGGGTGAAGGCGCCCGGAACTATATCACCGGTGAACTTTCGGGGCTGGGAAGCAACATAATCATCATCACTCCGGGAAAACTGGAGACCAAGGGCGGGTTCGGGGCCTATCCCGTGGGAACGACCCACAAACTCACCCTCAACGATGCAGAGGCCCTTGACCGTCGCGCCCATACCTTAAACGGCGTCGCCCCCATCGTGCTGGGGACCATGACCGTAAAGTTCATGAACCTCAGCCGCAACACCACGGTGATCGGTACCTGGCCAGAGTTTCAGCAGGTCCGCAACCTTCACGTGGAGATCGGCGACTTTGTCTCCCGCGAAGACGTCGACGCCCACCGGCGCGTGGTGGTGCTGGGAAGGAAGGTGAAGGAACAACTCTTTGCCGATGCCGACCCGCTGGGGAGCCTCGTCACCATCGGGGACTACCGTTACCGGGTCGTCGGTATCATGCAGAAGAAAGGCCACCAGCTGGGCATAGACATCGACGATGTGGTCTTCATCCCCGTAACGTCCGGCCAGGAACTCTTCGACACCGACAGTCTCTTTGAAATCCTCGTGCAGGCCAAGGAGGGGGGAGACAGACTCTACCTCGCCGAACGAGATATCAAGGATATAATAATCCACCGCCACGCCAACCGCGAAGATTTTACCGTTACCTCCCAGAGCGCCCTCATGGAGACAACGGGCAACATACTGAACATCCTCACCTATGTACTGGCCGGCATAGCAGGCATTTCACTGGTGGTGGGCGGCGTGGGGATCATGAACATCATGCTGGTGTCGGTCAAGGAACGGACCCGCGAGGTGGGCATTCGAAAGGCCCTGGGAGCAAAGCAGCGGGACATCCTCCGCCAGTTTCTCATTGAGTCGATTATCATCAGTCTCAGCGGAGGGATTGTCGGTATTCTCGTCGGCGGCGGCATTGCGCTCTCCCTGCCGCTCATCTTCCCTTCCCTCCCCATGACCGTCTCGACCTGGTCGGTGGTCACGGCCTTCACTTTCTCTTTCTTCGTCGGGATATTCTTCGGTGTCTATCCCGCCCGACAGGCTTCGAAGCTCGATCCTATCGAAGCGCTGAGGTACGAGTGAGGCAGGCTGAAGACTGAAACCCTTCAAAAGCCAGGGCCTTGCATACTTCGCTCCAGCCTTCCCTTCAGCCTTCAGTCTTCAGCCTGAATTACCTTGACACCCTCTCCCCGCTGGGCTAGAGTTTAGTAAATTCAAACTTTTAAAGGAAAGCCCTATGTTTGGTCTTGGCGTACCTGAACTTCTCATCATTTTCGCAATCATTGTGGTCATCTTCGGCGCAAAGAAGCTGCCAGAGATCGGCTCAGGCCTCGGCAAGGCTATCCAGAATTTCAAGAAGGCCGGCGAAAGTGAATCCGACAGCACCAAGCGTGTCGAAAAAAACGGTGAAGCCGGCCAGTCCGAAGGTAAAAAGGTATAATCCGGCTGCCTGGTCTCCAGTGTACCGGCAAACCTCTTCCACCTCTGATGAAACGTAATCTATCCCCGTTACTCGCGCTCCTTCTTCTCACTTCCATTTCCTGCTCCCGACCTCCTGTATCCGATCATATCTTCAAAGACACCCGGGTCATGATGGGTACCGTTGTCGGTATCACCGTGGTGTCGACCGACAAACCCAGGGCCGATGCTGCTCTCAATGCCGCCTTTGGCGAACTGGACCGACTGGAAAAGATGATGAGCACCACCATCCCCACCAGCGATGTCGCCAGGATCAACGAAGCCGCGGGCAAGCAACCGGTCAGGGTCTCTCCCGAGGTACTGGAATTACTCGACAAGGCCGCCGAAGCCCATCGGATCAGCAATGGCCTTTTCGATGTCACCGTGGGACCGCTGGTGGGACTCTGGGGCATCGGCGTCAAAGAGCCCCGCGTTCCATCAAAAGAGGAGATAGCCGCCGCCGTCGCCCTCTGCGGCGCAGATCGACTCGAAGTAGACAAAGCCGCAGGTACGGTCTTCCTGAAATCGCCCGGTATGGCCATCGACCTGGGGGGGATCGCCAAGGGGTACGCCGCGGACCGTGCCATCGAAACACTGAGAAAATCGGGTATCACAGCGGGCGTGGTCGCGGTGGCAGGTGATATCAGGGCCATGGGCTCCAAACCCGACGGCTCTTCCTGGCGGATAGGCGTGCAGCACCCCCGTGACAAGGACAAGCTCCTTACCTCTCTCGCCCTCACCGACAGGGCCGTTTCCACCGCCGGAGATTATGAGCGTTTCCTTGAAAAAGACGGCGTCAGATATCATCATCTACTCAACCCGGCCACCGGCATGCCTGCAACCCTATGCCAGAGTGCCACCGTGGTAGCATCGGCGGGGATCGTCACCGACCCTCTTTCCACCATTATATTTCTTCTCGGCCCCGAAGCAGGGATGGCGCTGGTGGAGACAATGCCGGGAGTGGAAGCCATCATCGTTGATGCACAGGGGAAGGCAACCGTCTCCAGCGGCCTTAAAAATTCGGTGGCCGTAAAATGAAACCGATGGACCTCTTCCGGCTCACCACCTGGGGCGACCGCCTGCTGGTGGTCATACTGGCGGTCATCACTCTGGCGGCTTTTCCCCTCGTCGGAGCCGGTACCCGGCAAAGCGATATCGTCATCATCGAAGTCGACGGTAAACCGGTAAAGAAAGTATCCCTCAAAAATGACGGGCAGTTCACCATTCACGGCGTTATCGGCGACGCAGTATTCGAGGTGAAGGAGGGCAAGGTCCACGCAGAATCGGCCCCCTGCAGCAACAAGGTCTGCATTCACCAGGGTTGGACCAACATGCCGTGGAAACTGCTGGTCTGCATCCCCAACAAGGTGGTGGTCCGTCCCGTTGATGCAGGCGGCGCAAACGGAGTGGATGCGGTCACATGGTGAACCGGGCTGCCAATAACCAAGTCAGAGGTATAAGCCGGGAAAGCAGGACCAGAGAGACGGTCTTTCTGGCGCTGCTCGGCACCTTCGCCATCGTCCTTCATACGGTGGAGGCGGCCATACCATCCCCCCTCCCCTGGATAAAGATCGGCCTGGCCAACGTCATCACGCTCGTGACCATCCCGCTCTTCGGGGGCGGGGCCGCTCTGGCGGTGACCATCGTCCGGGTTGTGGTCGGGTCGATGATCACCGGCACCTTTCTGGGGCCGTCCTTCATCATCAGCCTTTTTGCAGGGATTGCGGCAACGCTGGCGATGATCGTTACCTTCCGTTATTTCTCCCGGAAGCTGAGCCTCGTCGGGGTGAGTGTCATCGGCGCCTATATCCACAGCTTCGTGCAGGTGGCCGTGGTTTATCTACTTCTGATACGGCACAAGGAGATATTCTATATTCTCCCCTTCTTCCTTTCCCTGTCGCTTCTCATGGGTCTGGCCACCGGGCTGGCAGCTATTCTTCTGGAAAAAAAGCTGGCGGATGTGGTACAAGTACATGCGAGCTTGGGAGTTCGAGGGCGGTAAGACAACAAAATCGGAGGATTACCGGGTGGCGGAAGGCGAAGAGCAGCGTTTCGAATTCAATTTCAGCAAGATGCAGCTCATAATGATTGCCAGCGGTGTTTTTATCCTGGCGGCCGTCATGTTTGCGCTGGGCATGGTTGTCGGTAAAAGTCTCGCCGAGATCAAGACCATCGTCGCCCAGCCGGTCCCGCATGAAACCTCGGCCCTCCCGCCGACTCCCGCCCAGGAAGCTCCGGCAACAGCTGAACATGCGCCCCCTGCGCCTACCGCTCCCGCAACTGCTCCACAGGAAGGGCTGACCCCGGTTATCCCCCCCGTTGAGCCGCACGCAACCCCGACACCGGCACCCGAGGCGGCAAAAACCGAGGCTCCGGCACAACAAAAAACGCAACCCCAAACGGAGCGCCCTGTTATTCAGCCTCTGCCGTCGCCGCCGATAAACCTGCCCGAACCGACGATCATGCAGACCCAGACCCCGCAATCGATGCAGCCGTCAGCGGGTGAAGCGGAGACGAAATCAAAGCCCGCCGAAACAACAAGCGTCAAACCGGCAAGCAAGCCGGAAAAAACGGCCGCGAAAACGCGCAAATCAAAATCTACTGCATCCTCGCAGAAGTATCTGCTTCAGGCCGCCAGCTTCTCGGACCGCACCGAGGCGGAAAACCTTATCCAGACGCTGAAGAAACGGGGGATAAGGGCAACCATCGTCCCCATCGACATCGAAGGGAAAGGGACATGGCACCGCGTGAGAACCGGCCCCTACCGCAGCCGTGAAGAGGCGGAGAAGTATATCGAGAAACTCCAGATGATCAACGGGCTTGGCTTGACGCCGATGCTCATTGCCGCCGACTGACCCCCCATGAATGATGCCAGGCACCCCGTCGACAAACTGGTGGAACTGATGTCCACCCTCCGAAGCCCCTGCGGATGCCCGTGGGACAAGGAGCAGACCCGCAAATCCCTCACTCCCTTTCTCATCGAGGAGGCTTACGAAGTAGTCGAGGCCATTGAAGGCGGCAACCCTCGCGAACTCAAGGACGAACTGGGCGACCTGCTCTTCCAGATCATCTTCCATTGCCAGATAGCCAGAGAGCGCGGCGAGTTTGACCTCAACGACGTCGCCGAACACTCCCATGCAAAGATGGTCAACCGTCATCCGCACGTCTTCGGCGATGCACAGCTCGAGACCTCGGCCGATGTCCTCGCCAACTGGGAGGAGATCAAGAAGAAGGAGGAGCATCGCAAACGAAGCTCCATGCTCGAAGGGCTCCCCAAAGAACTGCCCGCCCTGCTCAAGGCCCACCGGGTGCAGGACAAGGCTGCCCGCGTCGGCTTCGACTGGGAGAAACTGGATCAGGTCATCGACAAGGTTGAGGAGGAGGTCGGCGAGTTCCGTGAGACGCTCCACACAAAAGACCCGGAGAAGATGGAGGAGGAACTGGGAGACGTCTTTTTCTCCCTCGTCAACGTTTCACGGTTTATCGGCGTCAACCCGGAAGAGGCACTGCGCAAGACCATCAGCAAGTTCATCCATCGCTTTAAGTATATCGAGGAAAAGGCTGCGGAAGCAGGAAAAAACCTGTCGGAGATGACCCTTGAAGAGATGGACCGACTCTGGGACGAAGCGAAGAAAAAGGGGGCTTGAAGACGCCTTTTGCGAGCCGCTCCTTTAGCCCGCCGGAAGGATAGAATTATTTTTTGACATTTCAAGGGGTTTCCCCCATAATCCCCAGCCATGCAAACGCCCGATACGCCATATCTTTCCGTAGTGCTCCCCATATATAACGAGGAAGAGAGCATCCCGGTGCTCCTCTCGCGGATTACCGCCGCCCTCGACCCTGTAGGCAAGCCTTACGAAATCGTCTGCGTCAACGACGGCAGTTCCGATTCAAGCCTTTCTCTGCTGCAGGATGCCGCCGGGAAAAATCCGCGCATCCGCATCGTCAACTTCAGAAAGAACCACGGACAGACTGCTGCTTTCGACGCCGGTTTCCATGCGGCCCGAGGCGAGGTGGTGGTCACCATGGATGCGGACCTGCAGAACGACCCCGCCGACATCCCGCGCCTGCTGGAAAAGATGAAGGACTACGACGTCGTCTGCGGCTGGCGGCAGAAGCGGAATGACCCATGGATACGGCTTTTCTCGTCCCGCATCGCCAACGGCGTGCGCAACTGGCTGAGCGATGAGACCATCACCGATACCGGCTGTTCCCTCAAGGCATTCCGGCGCGAGCACCTTTTGAGGCTCAAACTCTTCAACGGGATGCACCGGTTCCTCCCCACCCTCCTCAAGATGGAAGGGTGCAGCGTCGTCGAGGTCCCGGTAAGTCACCACCCGCGCCAGTACGGCGTTTCCAAGTACGGCATCGGCAACCGGCTCTTCAAGGGTATCTATGACCTGATCGCCGTCCGGTGGATGAAAAAGCGCTACCTTGCCTACCGGAACGATATGGAGATTCTGTAAATGGAATTGAACTGGTGGGTCGTACTGGGCTTTTTCGGCCAGGGACTCTTTTTCATGCGGTTCTTCGTGCAGTGGATTGCATCGGAGAAGAAAAAAGAAAGCGTCATTCCCCTCGCCTTCTGGTATTTCAGCATCGGCGGCAGCCTCATCCTCCTCATCTACGCCATAAAACGGAAGGATCCGGTCTTCATCGTAGGCCAGTCCACCGGTATGATAATCTATGTAAGAAACCTCATGCTTATCTACCGCAAACAGCAGACGGCCGAGGCCGACGTATAGCTCCCTCTCCCAATTGCGCGGGGTGTCACGATGACCATGGTCAGGACACATCTCATCATCGAAGGTCTTGTCCAGGGAGTTTTCTTCCGGGCAAGCACAAGACAGACCGCCCAGGAGCACGGTGTCAACGGCTGGGTGAAGAACCTTTCAAACGGCAATGTCGAGGCAGTCTTCGAAGGGGATGAGGCTGCGGTACGGAAAGTAATCGACTGGTGCCACCACGGCCCGCCGGGAGCATCGGTAAATAAGGTAATCGCGAACCGGGAGGACTGGACAGGAGAGTTTGACGGATTTTCGGTGAGGTATTATTGATCAGTGCCCACCAGGCGCTAACGACAGCCATGCTTACAAGCACATAGCCTATCCTTCATGGCAGTCTCTTTTCAGACCTGTTTCTTCCGACGCTTTGAGACATCTACAATTTTCCCACCCTCAAACACATAGCAGGGCGTATGTGTCCTGTCCGCCAAATCGCGGGCTTTCCTGGCAGCCCTCTTGAGCGCTTTGTCAGCACCGGCAAAGTCGGAGTCTTTCGGTAATGCTTTTTTAGTACTCATGTCTTTTCACCCCAATCCAGCAGCACCGGCGTACTGCCTGAGTTATCATATAATATCCATGCGTCAACAAGGTTCTTGAAAATCTTATCGAAGTTACGCAGACCTGCGCTGAATCTACGACGGATAATATCTTCCGGCACATCGTGTCCACCTTGGGCCACGCGGGCTGCAACCCTGACAACGGCCATCTCGGCATTCGGAAGGGTCAGATAAATAAGCTTAACATGATAACCTATCGCCTGCCACTGCGTAATTCGTTGAGCATATGAACGGCCGCTCAAAGTCGTCTCGAAGGCAAAACTTTTCCGCTGCCTTACCCTCCCTTTTATCTCGTCGAGCATGAGACGTCCTGCACGCACAGCAGCAGTCTCCGGTTTAAAGGGTGACAATCCTGCAGCTATAAGATCGGCATTGACAAAATCAGGGCAACCCGCCTCGTTGGGCAAAAATTCCCTGGCAAAGGTGGTCTTCCCCGCCCCGTTCGGACCGGCAATAATGATGATTTTATTTTCGTACCTATTCGAGCCCCTCATCTTTATGCTCTCGTAAACACTTTTACAGCTTCGCCAGGCTCTTTCCGCAGGCCTCGATGGTCCGCTCGATATCTTCTTCCGAATGAGCCAGGGAGAGGAAGGCGGCCTCGAACTGCGACGGCGCCAGGTTGATCCCTTCGGCCAGCATGTTCATGAAGTATTTCCCGAACTTCGCCGTGTCGGACTTTGCCGCCGTGGCAAAGTCGTACACCTCTTCGCCGGTGAAGAAGCTGCAGAACATTGAGCCCACGCGGGTATGGTATGACGGTACGCCCGCCTTCTCGAACTGGGCCTTTATCCCGTCGCAGAGCTGCTTTGAAAGCTCTTCCAGCCGCTCGTAGGTTCCGGGGTGGCGCAGTATCTTCAGTGTTTCGATGCCCGCGGTCATGGCCAACGGGTTGCCCGAGAGGGTCCCGGCCTGATAGATGGGGCCGGCCGGCGCCACCTTCTCCATGATCTCCGCCTTGCCGCCGTAGGCGCCAACCGGCAACCCGCCGCCGATGACCTTGCCCAGAGTGGTCAGGTCGGGGTCGATGCCGTAGAGCTCCTGGGCCCCGCCGTAGGCGACACGGAACCCGGTCATTACCTCGTCGAAGATCAGCAGCGCGCCGTACTGGCGGGTAATCTCCCGAAGCCCCTCAAGAAACCCGTGGGCAGGGGGGATACAGCCGCCGTTCCCCATCACCGGTTCGAGGATTACGCAGGCGATCTCTTCTCCCTTTTTCTCGAAGAGCTCCTTGACCGCTTCAAGATTGTTGTAGAGTGCGGTGAAGGTGTGCTTGGCGTAGTCGGCGGGAACACCAGGGCTGCCGGGGATGCCCAGCGTCGCAACACCCGAACCGGCCTTCACCAGCAGGCCGTCGGCATGACCGTGATAGCATCCCTCGAACTTCAAAATGGTATCCCTGCCGGTAAAGCCCCGCGCCACACGGATGGCGCTCATGGTGGCCTCGGTGCCGGAGTTGACCATGCGTACCATCTCGATTGACGGCACGGCGTCGATTACCATCCTTGCCAGATCTATCTCAAGCTCTGTCGGCGCGCCGTAGCTGGTGCCCCTGTCCACCGCATGCTTAATGGCCTCGCTGACCTGGGGGTGGGTATGCCCCACAATCATGGGCCCCCAGGAGAGGACATAGTCGATATACTC
>Ga0224505_10001541_pt1 | contig 14320 bp, 15 predicted proteins | sample SF_Jan12_sed_USG_FD_169102 | JGI IMG/M metagenome (GOLD analysis project Ga0224505, IMG submission 169102) | Sediment microbial communities from San Francisco Bay, California, United States - SF_Jan12_sed_USGS_4_1 | ecosystem: Environmental > Aquatic > Marine > Sediment | place: USA: California... | reverse complement strand
AGACACCAGAGTAATCCCATGGCAATTCGCCTCATACGATCCCTCCTTTTCATTGATCCAGTGAGGCCCTCACCACCCGCGATGGTCAGATGGTTCATGGGTCGGCACCCACACAACTGTACCACCGCATCGGATTCCGTAAAGCGATACTTTAGAAGGATAAACAATCGGTTACACGGAAGAACGCGGGTCTTTCAATGGACCGAGGAAGTTATGTTGATCGGAGGTGTTTCTTGGCTGAAATCACGGGAGCCCTGGGTGAAACCGAGACCAGTACCCTCCAACGTGCCACCAATGATCTTGCCGAGACCGCGTTCCGCACCGACTCGGCAGTAGGATGGGTCGCGCGGCACAAGGCACCGCCGGTAAGTAGGTACACATCCTCCGCATTGACGGGCTCCACCGAGACTTCAGTCTCGTGCACATCTTGGTCTCCGGTTTCATTTTCGACGATGGCCAGGCATTCGCGGGTGGCGTCTCGAATATTCTGAATGGCCTCCTGTTCCGTTGTGCCTTGGGACCAGCAGCCAGGTAGGCCGGGAACAGAGACTGCAAAGCCTTCTTCAGATTTGTGTAGGGCGATGCGGTATTTCATAGCTAACCTCTTCGTCCAAAGTGAGTTTGCTCGCTGTTGTTTGGAAACCCCCTGCCTGCGAGCCCATTCAAAGACAGTGTATGTATCCTGCCGGTGAAAGCCCAACCAAGACAATGTCTGTTTGTATTCTGTCGGATGAGGACCCTACACACGAATTCTGTGTTCATGCGCGTTCTCTCCGGCGGCGATGACATCTTTGAGGGATTAAGGAGGGGGCAGACCATTATCAGTTGCTCCTCACGCTGGTGGAGGTGCCATATCAGGTTTGGGTAGATCAATAGTCAATCTCGCTCATCAAGCGAGAGATCTCAATAAAAATGATTCCGACAAAACTGGCTGGATATGCGAACATTAGCGCAAACATATAGACATAGCCTGCTGCGAGGCCCCAATCTCGGATGAAAATCCCACTGACAATGTTTATCAAAGTTGCCAGGATGATGGCGAAGTTTCCTAGGGCAACGACGGTCGTGCCAACTCTTAATAGAATCAAGGAAAAAGAAGTCGTTGGGGTGTGAACGAGACCGCCTCGCCACCAACAGATCGCGGTAAGGAGAAAGGATAGACCCGCGATCTCAATGTAGGTCAAATCGTAATAGATAGTTTCTTTATCGCTGGAAGATACTATGAATCGATTGATTCCGGGGTTGATCCAAATCATGGTTATGGGTATAACCATCAACAACCCTAAGAAGTAGTTCAGATTGATTGCTTTCCGCGACAACAGCCAAGCCTACCAAGTGTGAGAGTCAGCAGCCTAGCTCGAACTCCTTGATGCTGCCGCGCAAGATGTCGAAGTAAAGTGCGACAAACCAGACGAAGCCATGATGCACCGTCTCATGGTCGTCTCTTCTGCTTTCCAACTATCTAACCATCGACCAGGTCCGGTACCTATGAAAAACCGGATTCTCGCGGGCAGTGGCTGCCCAATGTACGGTGGCGGCTCTTGACGCCCGTCAGGCTGCTGTGCCAGTAAAGGGCCCATGCGCGCTGTCTGCCTCCAACATGTTCCCTTTGAAGGTCCCGGCGCCTTCGCGACGGCACTGGCTAAGCGTGGCGTCACGTTGGAGCGTTGCCTCGTGCCGAAGGACGGCCTGCCGAACAATACAGGCGATCTGTTGATCGTGATGGGCGGGCCGATGTCGGTGAATGATCCCGATCCTTGGATCGCTGAAGAGACAGCCTTCATCAGATCTGCGCTGCTCGCCGGCAAGCCGGTGATCGGGGTCTGCCTCGGCAGCCAGTTTATGGCGAAGGCGCTGGGAGCCACTGTGCGATCCGGCAAGGCGCTGGAAATCGGCATGACGCCGGTTCGGCTGACCAATGAAGGAACGCACGATTCGGTCTTTGGCTCGTGCCCAGCCACCTTCGCCGTCTTCGAGTGGCACGGCGAGGTCTTCGATTTGCCTGACGATTGTGTGCCGCTCGTCAGCTCCGATATCGCTCCTCTCCAAGCCTTCCGCTACGGCTCGTGCGCCTATGGAATCTTGTTCCATTTGGAGATGGAGCAGGCCGGAATCGACTCGTTGTGCCGCGAATGTGCGGCGGACCTCAAGAAAGCAGATCTCACTGCGCAGGGGGTCAAGGCAACCGCCCTCCCACATCTATCGCAACTCCATCATGTCGCGGATCGGCTGATCGGACACGTGCTCCCAGCAAAGCGTTGATTACGGCCACCGTCCTGAAGTAGTCTTATTCCCCCTTGTCCACGAGTCTGAACATCATCACGTCGACAGTCTATCGGATTTCCCGCGACTTGAGGACATGAAGGCACGATGACTTTAAGACGACTGATTCACGAAAGGAGTTCGATCGAACATGGCTGGTTTCCCGATTGAAGTTGCGACCAGGATCAAGACGCTTCCTCCGTATTTGTTCGCTGCGATCGATAAGATGAAGCAAGCCGCGATCGCCAAGGGTGTGGATATCATCAATCTTGGCATCGGCGACCCTGATTTGCCGACCCCCACGCCGATCATCGACAGTCTGGCCCATGCAGCCAAGGAGGCCAAGCATCACCAGTATCCTTCCTATGAGGGGATGCTGTCCTTCCGGAAGGCAGTGGCGGATTGGTATCAGCGTCGCTTCAACGTAACGCTTGATCCGGCCAATGAAGTGTTGACGCTCATCGGATCGAAAGAAGGGATAGGGCATATCCACCTGGCGTTCGTCGATCCGGGCGATGTGGTGCTGGTGCCGAGCCCCGGCTATCCGGTCTATCCGGTGGGCACGAGTTTCTGCGGTGGCGTGCCGCATATCATGCCGCTCACGAAGGCGAATGGGTTTTTGCCCGATCTCGACGCGATTCCCAAAGATGTGGCCAAGAAAGCCAAGCTGATGTGGCTGAATTCTCCGAATAACCCGACCTCGGTTGTCATGACCAAGGACTATTTCAAGCGGGCGATCGAATTTGCGCAGGAGCATCGGATCATCATCTGCCACGACGCGGCCTATTCGGAGATTTACTACGACGGAAAGCGTCCCGCGAGCTTCATGGAAGTGGAGGGGGCCAAGGACGTCGGCGTGGAGTTCCATTCGCTCTCCAAAACCTACAACATGACGGGCTGGCGCATCGGGTTCGTGGTCGGCAACAAGGATGTCGTGGCTGCGCTGGGCAAGGTGAAGAGCCAGCTGGACTCTGGTGTGTTCGAAGCGGTGCAGGCCGCCGGCATCACGGCGCTGGGGATGGACGATTCTATCACCGACGGCATTCGGAAGATTTATCAGGAACGACGCGACACGATTATCCCGGGGCTCAAGAAGCTGGGGTTGGAAGTGGATGCGCCGCCAGCGGCTTTCTACATTTGGGTGGCGGTGCCCAAGGGGTACACGTCCACGTCCTTTACCGCGCATCTGTTAGAGAAGACCGGGATCGTGACCACGCCAGGCAACGGTTTCGGCGCGCCGGGCGAAGGCTATATCCGCATGACGGTATGCACATCGAAAGAGCGGTTGGCCGAGGCGGTAGAGCGGATGGAGAAGGCAGGATTCTGAAACGGTGAGGGGTAAGGGGTAAGGCGATAATAAGGGGAGCTTCCCCCTCACTCCTTACTCCTAACGGACTATGGAGACGGTTTTCATCGGATTTGGATCGAATGTCGGCGATCGGGTCGATTTCTGCGACCGCGCGGTCACGCTGCTGAGCCTCTTGCCGCACTCACGATTGATCGGCGTCTCGCTGCTCTATGAAACAGAACCGGTCTACGACCATGCGCAGCCAGGCGAGGGATGGTTTCTCAACGGCGTCGTTCAACTGGAAACCAACATCACTCCGAACAGTCTGTTGACGGTGCTCCGTGAAATCGAGCGCTCGCTTGATCGGGATGAAGATAACCGATTGGGTCCTCGAACGATAGATCTGGACCTGCTCTTCTACGGGCAGCGCGTGATCGATGAGGCTGGCTTAGTGATTCCGCATCCTCGGCTCCATCAGCGCCGATTCGTCCTCATGCCCTTGAGCGAACTCGATCCCTTGTGGGTGCATCCGGTTCTGCAACGGACACCCATTCAACTGCTTGCCGAGGTGAACGACCGGCCGGAGGTACGGCTGCTGTTTCCTCAACCCTCGACTCGGTACGGCTCTCGGCCAGTGTGCAGTTCACCGCCAGGCTCATGAAGATCGTTCATTCTCCTCAGGCAATGACGGCATGGAGTCTCCGGCTCAGGCGGGAAGGTGTGACTGTGGGTTTCGTGCCGACGATGGGCGCCTTGCATGACGGCCATCGGGCGCTGATTCGGGCAGCACGCCTGCGATGCGACGCGCTCGTCGTCAGCATCTTTGTGAACCCGACTCAATTCGGCCCCACCGAAGATCTGGCGAAATACCCGCGCGCTCTCGCGAACGATCGTCGGCTGTGTCGAGAGGAGGGTGTGGACTTGTGCTTCGAACCGTCCGTGCAGGCCATGTATCCGGATGGGTTCCAGACAGTCGTGACGGTTCCGGCAATCGCCCGACGTTGGGAGGGAGAAGTGCGCCCGCGTCATTTCTCCGGTGTTGCTACCGTGGTGACGAAACTCTTCGGCATGCTCCGTCCCGATCTCGCCCTGTTTGGGCGGAAAGATTATCAGCAGGCGGCTTTGGTTCGGCGGCTTGTGGAGGATCTGAACTTGGGGGTGGAGATCGTCGTCCGTCCCACCGTTCGCGAGAAGGACGGCTTGGCCATGAGCTCACGCAATGTGTATCTCTCACCGGAGCAACGGATCATTGCCGTCACGCTGTACAGGAGTCTCCAGGCCGGCGCTGAGGCCATTCGAAAGGGGACGACAGACGTTGAAGCTGTTCAGGCGCTGATGGCCACGAGAGTCAGGCAAGAACCTGACCTGACGGTCGAGTACCTCGCGGTGTGCGACCCAATCACGTTGGAACCACTTTCCTCAGTGGCATCGCACGCCATACTCTTGGGCGCCGTGCGCCTTGGCTCCGTTCGCCTGCTCGACAATTTTGTAGTTCCTGCGCCTCGCAAGCGAAAATAGAAGCGGTTTAGGCCCAGGCATTCATGTGCGCGAACGACTAGTTCGTGAGACTTGGGTGGAGGCTTTGTCCGACGAGCAAGCTGAGCACAACATGGCTAAGGCGCTGCTTGTCTTTCGGCTGAAGCTCGAGGAAACGGATGCCCATCGACTCCTGCCGCGCCGAACAGACCATGGCTGTTTCGATCGTAATAGCTTCTTTATCAGATGCCGGGGCGATCATGAGTTCAAGATAGGCCCCGCGGGGAAGCGACTCGGAGGTTTCAATCGTGCAGCCGCCCATGGAAATCTCCGTAACCCGATGGACAGACCGTTGGGCATTCTCTGCGAGGATTTCAGTGTGAAGCGATGTGGGCAAGCGTTTGTACTGCCGGCGATCCACGGACTGCGTGGGGTCGAGTGATCCGGTCAGAAACGCGCGGAATCGCCGAGTACAGAGTTGGCAGCGGAAGGGAAACACGTGGAATCGAGCAAGGATCTTTTCCGCGGTTCCTTCACTGTAGACCACCCGGACAAAAGAAGTGCCACAGCTTGGGCAGTGGAGGGTGCTCATGGTTTTAGTGGTGGTATCGATGTGGTGCAAGGGTCGGAGCACGCTTTGACCGATGGCTGCTCCCGTTGCGCATCGAGAATTGGATCCAGCTTGGCGGGGGAATAGGTCGGAGGTTTTACCCACTTGCCATCGGCGCGTTTGTGGCCGCCGACCTTGCTGAGGTTCGACCGATGGACTTCTTGAAAGACCGGTGTCATGTCGATTCCGTATGAGACTGCCGTTCCGTAGACTACGTACAACAAATCGGCCATTTCTTTGGCCACCGATGCCAGATTCTCTCCGGCCATCGACTCCTTTAATTCATCGAATTCTTCTTGAATGAGACGAATGCGAAGCTGTTTGGTTTCGTCGGTCAGATTCGCAGGGCTAGTCTGGATCAGGATGTCGAATTTCTGGTGAAATTCCTCGACCATCGTTTGTTCATCGGACATGCAGTCTCCTTACTTGGCCTCGAACGGCAGGGTTTTGCGTGGAACGAGTTCCGCCGCTTCGAGCAGCGGAATCTCCTTATCCGACGAGACGCCCAATTCCTTGAACCGGCGAGCTGCGGGCAGAACCCTCGTCTCCAGCGAGCCCACCGCACGATTGTAGGCCGATACACTCTTGCCCAAGGCCTGCCCGACGTCGTTCATATGCTCGGCGAACACCGCCATACGTTCATAGAGTTCTTTCCCCAGCCGGCCAGCTTCTTCGGCATGCGTATTCAGTTGTTGTTGCCCCCAGCCATAGGCCACCGCGCGGAGCAACGCCACGAGCGTCGCTGGTGTAGCCAGGACGACTCCGCGTGCAAATCCTTCTTCGATGAGACGCGGGTCTTGATCCAGCGCGGCGCCAAGGAACTGCTCGCCGGGGAGAAACAGCACGACGAATTCAGGCGCGCGACCGAACTGGGACCAGTAGGCCTTCAATGACAATTCATCCATTCTGTGCCGCACCTGCTCAGCATGGCGGCGTAATGCCTCCGCCCGTTGCGCATCGTCGCGCGCGTCATGCGCGTCGAGGTAGGCCGCGAGCACGGTCTTGGCATCCACGATGATCTGGCGTCCACCCGGCAGTTGCACGACCATATCGGGACGAAACCGGCCGTCCTCGCCGGTGATGGAGTGCTGTTCGACAAAATCGCAGTGGCTCACCATTCCCGCAAGTTCGACCACTCGCTTCAGCGTAATCTCTCCCCATTGGCCGCGCACTGTCGGCGCGCGCAAGGCTTTCACCAGATTGCCCGTTTCCTGCTGCAACCGCTGGTGCGATTCCGCCAGCGACTTCAGGTGCTGATCCAGTCCGCCATAGGCCGACTGGCGCGATTGTTCCAAGAGACGCATGTGCTCGTCATACCGCTGCAGGGATTCATGCAGCGGGCGTACTAAACCATCGATCGCGTGTTGACGTTGAGCCAGTTCGCCTTCCGCTTTGACATGGAGCGATTCGAAGGAGACGGCGGCCAGCTTCAGGAACGCCTCGTTGTTCTGTTTGAGTGCTTCGCCGGAAAGGGCCTGGAAGGAACCCAGGAGTTCCTGACGCGCTTGGTCGAGCAAGGTCTTCTGATCGGCGAGTTGCTTGGCTACGGTGTCGATTCTGGTCTCCGCAACAGTTCGCGCGTGTTGAGCCTCGGCAAGTGCTTGGCGGGACAGCGCTCCCTCTTGCCGCTCACGATCCAATTGTTTCCTCAGCTCATCTGTCGTCGCTTCGGCACGCTGGGCTTGCGCGCGCAAACGGCCTGTGATCCAGACGCCCGCGAGCAAGCTGCCGAGAAGGAGCCCCACCGTGAGGCCGGCTGCAAGGTAAATAACATCACTCATCCGCTGACTGTTGCGTCTGAATGTTGTGCCGGCCGCGTCATTGCTCGTGAATCATAAATCATGATTGCAAGTGAGCGCGAAGCCTACGGAAATACATTGGAAAGGTCAAGAAGTGGAATGGCCTCGGTACGATCAGCTCTATCCCTGTCTCTTTAGCCGAGGACCATCATGAGTCTGGTTCCAACTGGATGGTTCCCGCCCCCGCATCCAGCCGTACGAATCGTCCTTCTGGCAGGCGTGTCATGGCCCCTTCGACGTTTGCGACAGTCGGGAGGCCGTATTCCCGCGCAATGATCGCGCCATGAGACAAGGTGCCGCCCATTTCTATGATGAGGCCGCCGGCGATCCCGAAAAGCGGGGCCATGCCAGGATCGATAACGGGAGCCACTATGATATCTCCCGGTGTCACCTTGCTCCAATCGGCCAGGGACCGGATCAGGCGAATCGGTCCAGTTACTGATCCTGCGCTGATAGGCAGGCCGGACATTCGGCTGGTTCCATCGTGGTGGTCGTGTGGCGCGCTCTCCTGACTTGCGGTTTCCCAATCGCGAATCGTGTCTGGCACCTGCACCGCCCCATTACGTTCCCGTTCGGCTTGGCGCGCGCGGATCAAGGCCCGCCAGTTGCGGTTTCCCCCGGCGACCAGTTCGGCACGGTCCTCTATTGTCAGGAAGAATATGTCCTCGCGCGCATCGCATAGGTCTTGTGCGACGAGGTGGTCTCCGATGCGCAGCAGGAGATTGCGGGTGGCCACTGAGTAATACATTAGCGAGTGCCGATTCGCTTCACGCAACGCAAAAAATCGGCAGAGCCGTCTATACAACCACGAGAACACCGCCCATCGATCCAATCGACGACCCATGCGCCGCTTGATTTCAGCCAGTGCCGCCGTTCTGGTTTTCTCCTGGCGGGACAGGATTGCCTCTCGTCCAGGCGATGACGCGCGCACCTGCAGGCGCAACACAGCCAGGATCGCCTCAGGGTTGTCTGCCAGGCGCGGGGACATCACGTCGGATTCCCCCAGACCGCGATGGCCATAGTCTTCCACATAGCCATCGAAGGCGTGAAGAAACGCGGTTCCCTTGAGGGCAGCGTGAAACTCCGATGGGTTCCATGGTTCCGATGAGAGAAATCTTTCGGTAACAGCTTCGCGGCGCGCAAGTTCAGCCAACTCCGCCAGACGAAGAATCTGCTGGGCGCTGATCACCGTGCCTTGCCCTTGTAGGGCGTCGTTGAAGAGGGTCCTCCAGTCGGAACCCAACCATCGCGGAAGCAGTAGGTTCAGAGCTTGGAGACATTGCGCCACTCCGCCGGCAATGCCGAAGGTCAGTTCATGCGCCTGAAGTCGTCCGGCCAATTCATCGAGCGTTCGAACGGTGTCTTGAAAGGACAGGGCTGCGACATGTTGGGGATCATATTGCTTGGCCAGACTCTTCATCTCGGCGAACCACGTGTCGCTGTTAGCGACCGCCCATCTCATTTCCATCAGCATGAGGATACCCGCTCGTATGAACGCGAGCCAGCCGATGGGTCGCACCGTCGGCGCCACCGCGATCGGTTCTCCTCCCATGTGCTCGGATAACAAGTAGGGATCGCCGCGCAGCTGTGCCACGAGCGAATGAAACAGGGTCACATTCAGGTAGGGCCGTCCACGAAAGACACGCGTAGATGTCAGTCCATCGGGAACATGGCAGCCGAGTCGGCGGTAAGGCGCGACGATATGCGCCTTCATGAACAGTTCGAGAAACGAGAGCCCCAAGGGACTCGGCAGTTCTGGCATCGTCTCCTTGAAATTCGCGCGTGACCACTCGCAATCGTCATCGGTCAATTCGGTCGAAGGGTGAACGCCGGTAATGGGGCGCGCTTGCAATGTCCAAAGCATTTGGGAGTCGATCGCCCATTCGATATCGGCCGGGCACCCGAACGCCTGCTCGATCTCCTTGGCCCTGCGCGCCAGCTCGAACAGTTGCTCGTCGGAGAGCGACGACTGAGCTTGCGACGATTCGGGAATGGCTTCGTGACGCAGTCCCTCCTTGGTGACGATCAAGCGCTGCGACTTGGGAGCGATGATACGCCGTCGAATCCTCGCTGGCTGCCGGTGGGCATCCATCTCTACGATATATTGGTCTGGTGTGACCTGGCCGTCGACCAGCGGTGCTGCCAAACCAGGCACCGCGTTCACGGCCACATGGAACGAGCGGCCCGTCACGGGATGGATCGAGTAGGCGACGCCGGAAGCCAGCGCATCGAGCATGGGCTGAATGACAACCGCCATTAGGGGAACTGCCCGATGACCGATCCGCTCAATTGAGTATTGCACTATCCGGTTGTGCCAGAGCGAGGCCCAGATGTCCTTGATTGCGGCATCGACCTGAGCCAAGGAGAGGCCCAGATGGGTTCGATAGAGGCCGGCAAAACTCGTGCGGCCCGTATCTTCGTTAGTAGCTGACGAGCGGACGGCCCAGCGTTGGTCCGGCGGCATAGCGAGTGCCTGGAGTCCAGCCAGCCATTCGGTTGAAAGGGTGGCATTGTCTACTTGTTTGATCCGGGCCTGACAATCAGACAGTGCCGATCCTCGCTCTTGTCCTGACAGGGCGCAAGTTTTCCGCCATTCTTCTGCTTGTGCAAAACCGGAAAGCCGCAGAGTCTGATCGTAGGCTTCGGTTGTGATACAGATGCCGGGAGGGACTGGAAATCCGGCGGCCAACAGTCGGGCAAGGCCGAGAGCCTTGCCCCCGGCCAGTTCGAGATCGGCGCATTGGGACAAAGGGAGAACAAAGGGACGTGGCATCGATGCGGATAGTACCTACAGAAGGAGAAGAAGGTAAAGGTCATTGACGTTGGTCCCGGTGGGGCCGGTGTGTATGTGGCATCCAAGGGCTTTGAAAGCCGAGTAGGTGCCGTGCCGTTGGAGTGCCGAGCGAAGATTGACACGAAGTGTTTTGGCTTGTGTCAGGGTGTCGCCGGATACGACTGCGCCTGCCATCTCAGTCGGGCCATCGGTTCCGTCTGTTCCGATCGCTGCCAGCCAGGTATTGGGTAGTCCGGCAAGGTCAAATGCGGCTGCGGCGGCGAATTCCTGCGCTCGTCCCCCTTTGCCTCGTCCTGTAACCGTGACCGTTGGCTCGCCCCCGGCAATGATACAGATCGGACGTAATGACGTCTTCCTTCCCATGGCGTAGGGCGTGGCAAGCCTGGCAAACCGATGCGCTGCTTCCTGAGCCTCTCCCACCAAAGCGGTTGGGTAAACGATCGTCCGAAGACCCGCCGCTTTGGCGGCGTGGACGACGGCGCGAAGCATGCTGCTGTTGTTGCCGATGATATGGTGTTGCACACGGAGCAGTCTCCGTGAACCGGCTTTCAGCGTCTCCGGTGCGCGCCCGCTCCGACCTTCCAGCAGATGCCGGCGTACGGCTTTCGGAACGGTCGGCCAGAGTTTATATGTGCGCAAGACACTGATCGCATCAGCAAACGTCGTCGAGTCAGGCGCAGTCGGGCCTGAGCCGATTGTACTGAGGTCATCACCGATGACGTCCGAAAGAATAAGCGTGGAGATTGTCGCCTTCGTGGAGGCAGCGAGGCCGCCGCCCTTCAGCAAGGAGAGATGTTTTCTGACCGTATTTACCTCGTGGATCGTCGCGCCGGCTCGGAGCAGCAGCCGCGTCGTTCGTTGCTTATCGGCCAGGGTCACACCCAGTACCGGAGCTGGCAAGAGGCTCGAAGCGCCGCCTGACAACAGTACGAACAACAGATCGTGAGGGGTGAAGCCCTGGATCAATGTCCGAAGCTGTTCAGCAGCCAGTAGTCCTGCACGATCAGGAACCGGGTGAGCGGCTTCGACGATCTTGATCCGTTCGGTGGGAATTCGGTGGCCTGTTTTGACAACGATGAACCCTCTTTCCAGCCGTGGGCCAAGGACATGCTCCAGTGCTTGCGCCATCCGCGCTGATGCCTTGCCGGCGCCGACTGCGAATACTCGGTCGAAACGTGAGAGGTCGTAAGTTCGGCGGCCCACCCGTACGGATCGTTCGGTGCGAGAAACGGATTGGAGAATTGCATGGTAAGGATCAGCCGCGTGGAGTCCCGCGGCGATCAGCTTCCGGAGAAGCGATCGCGCAGGTGAGTTTGGCAGGCGAATCGGCATCAAGGCGTTGCGCCTTGCTTGAAGCAACGATTCGGACAGGATTGGCGCGGAACCCTGATTTGATAGGTGCCGTGTGGAACCACGTCCTTCTTGAATTCTGGATTGAGCATCTTGAGCTCGAGGAAGTAGGTGCCGAATTCCTCCGCGATGGAGGCTAGTGCCCGTTGCGACTCCTTCACATTCACCGTGACGGTTTCTGTCTCCAGCGGAATATACAGATCCTTCTTGCTCAGACCCAAATACTTTTCCGGCTGGGAATAAATTTCCTTGGCCGCAATGATCCGGGGCACGTAGCGCATGGTCTCGCGAGGCCCGTGCATTTTCCAATAGTCAGTGATGTTCTGGTCTTTGAGCAGCTTGCGGACTCGTTCTTCGCCGGCATTGTAGGAAGCCATTGCCAGGAACCAATCGTTCTGCCGAAGGTCTTTCAGGTATTGAAGATACTTGACGGCCGCCTCGGTCGACATTTCGAGGTTCCGGCGCTCGTCACGGACTGCATCACTCTTGAGCCGGTAGCGCCGACCGGTCGAAGGGATGAATTGCCAGGGGCCTGAGGCTTTGGCCTTTGAGTATGCCGCCGAGACGCATTTGCTTTCAACTAGCAGCATGTACTTCAGGTCGTCCGGCAGACCGGCGTCGGCGAGCTGCTTCTCAGCCGGGGGGAAGCAGCGACCGGTGCGTTTGGCGAGGATGATACTTTCACCCTGATCTTCCAAGAATTGATAAAACTCGTACTCGATGCGTTCTCTGACCTGCCAGTTATCGAGAGGAACCGGTACCCCCGCAAAGGTAATCTTGTCGGGCAGCTTGAACGAACTTAGGAAGAACCGCTCACCCTCTCGCGTGATCTCCGGCAGGATCACCAGGCGGTCTTCCGGATCGGCTTGTCCCTCCGCTGGCTCAGAAGCCGTGAGCTCTTTGTCGTTCTCATTCTCGGTTTGATCCGTGAGAGATTCCGACGAAGCCACGGTGGGAAGGATGAAGCCGCTCAGTGCCATTGCGAGCACGAGAGCGGCGATTTGTAGGGCAACCATGCAGTGACTCCTTTAGGCAAGTCAAGTGTAGTAAACGAGGTGATGATCGCCCATGCTAGCAACAGAGTGGGTAACCGGCAAGCGGAACCAGATTCTTGTTCATGGTACACTGCCGGCCCTTATGCGGACGCTGGCTGTTCTGAACGATGCGATTGCCGATTGCACGGCCTGTGCGAGGCTTGTGACTTATCGGCGCGCTATCGCACAGACTAAACGACGTCAATTTATGGACTGGACCTATTGGGGACGGCCGGTCCCAGGTTTCGGCGACCCTCGCGCCCGACTCTATGTGCTGGGACTTGCTCCAGCCGCCCACGGCGGGAACCGGACAGGACGGGTGTTTACCGGTGATCGAAGCGGGGATTGGCTGTACGAAGCACTGTGTCGGCATGGATTTGCCAATCAGGCGACATCGACCCACCGAGACGATGGGTTAACACTGACCGATTGCTATGTCGGAGCGACTGTGCGTTGTGCGCCACCAGGAAATAAACCAGCACCGGACGAGTTTGAACAATGTAGCCGGTTCTTGCGGGATGAGTTACAACTTCTCAAGAAGGTCCGTGTGGTGGTGACGCTGGGGAAGATCGCGTTCGACCACTATCTCAAAGCCTGTCGAGTAGAAGGGCTTGAGATTCCATCTCCCACTCCCAAGTTTGGCCATGGAGTTGTGTATCGCTTGCCTTGGGGAGTGACGCTGCTCGGTTCGTATCATCCCAGTCAGCAGAATACGTTTACCGGGAAACTGACTCGCCCCATGTTCCACTCAGTGTTCCGCAAGGCTCAAACGGCAATTGCGCGTGCCTGACCTTGGTCAGGCACGCGCTACATCTGAGAAACAGGGGCAACCAACTATTCTGTCTGAGTAGGGCATCCAGAATTAACCAGACCCTATGGCGTTACTGCTGTCCCTTTGTCTTCCAGTCATCGAGGAACTTCTTCAAGCCGGCATCGGTTAGTGGGTGTTTGAAGAGCATTTGGAACACGCTATAGGGCATCGTGCAGATATGGCCACCGGCCAACGCCGAATCCACCACATGCTGCGGATGGCGAACGCTGGCCACCAGCACCGAAGTCTTGTAGTCGTAGTTCTTGTAGATCGTGATAATTTGACGAATTAGCGCCATGCCGTCCGAGCTGACGTCATCCAGACGACCGATGAACGGCGAGACACACCAGGCTCCAGCCTTGGCAGCCAGGAGGGCCTGTGTCGGTGAGAAGCAGAGCGTCACGTTCACACGGATGCCTTCCGACGAAAGCATTTTTGTCGCTTTGATGCCTTCCGGAATCAGCGGGCACTTAACCACGATGTTCTTGTGAATCTTGGCCAACTCCTTACCTTCCTTCACCATGGCGTCCGCTTCCACACTGACGACTTCGGCGCTGATCGGGCCGTCCACTATCTTGCAGATTTCCTGCAGCATTTCTTTGAAGCTACGGCCTTCCTTGACCACCAGCGAGGGGTTGGTCGTGATGCCGTCCAAGATGCCGAGATTGGCGGCTTCGTATATTTCCTTCACGTTGGCTGTATCGAGAAACAATTTCATGTACGGCTCCTTTCAAGTCATGTCCGATGAAGTGTCATCTGGGTGCTTCGTTATCGGTCATTGTAAGAAGAACTCAATCTCGGCGCAATCCATTTGCCTATCCGTTTGACAGGCCTTTGAGCGGGGGATAAGATTCAGGCGACGTTCAAATTATACGACGAATCATCCCGGAGATAGC
>Ga0224505_10001539_pt1 | contig 14330 bp, 15 predicted proteins | sample SF_Jan12_sed_USG_FD_169102 | JGI IMG/M metagenome (GOLD analysis project Ga0224505, IMG submission 169102) | Sediment microbial communities from San Francisco Bay, California, United States - SF_Jan12_sed_USGS_4_1 | ecosystem: Environmental > Aquatic > Marine > Sediment | place: USA: California... | reverse complement strand
CCGGGCGGATGCGCGGCGCGGTTGCGGGTGTGGCAGCCGCCTGCATGACGGTGGCGGCACGTGCCTGATCACGTGCGCTGCTGCCGCTGCTCGCAGGGTTGCCTGTCGATGGCGTAGCTGGCTTGGTCTGTGCCGGTTGCGGCGTCGGTGAAACCAGCGGTTCCAGCGTAAGTTCTGCCGCAGGCTCTTTTTTTGCGGGAGCGGACGGTGATGGCGCAGGCGGTGCAGGTGGTGCGTAAGGTGCCATCCCGGGCGCTGTGGCATCAGGCTCCTTTTGCTGCGCGTCACCACGATCCTTGGCGGCCTTTTCCAAGGCCTTCATCAGCAGACTCATGGCGCTGGCTTGGGCGCTGGTTTGGGTGCCGGAGCAGCGGCTGATGCAGGTTGCGGCAGGAAACGCTGGAAAAACTGCAGCTCTTCGCTGGCCAGCGTAGGATTGGTCACGACGGTGGGGCGCAGGAAAATGACCAGTTCGCTTTTGCGCACACTCTGGTTGCGAAACGCGAACAGGTCGCCGAAACGTCCCAGATTGCTCGCCCCCGGCAGTTGCTCGCGCTGGTTGTTGGACGCATCCTGCATCAGTCCGCCAAGAATGACGGTCTGCCCGCTGACCACCTGCAATACCGATTCCATTTCGCGGACCTGAACCTGCGGTACCGGGTTGGCGATGCAGTTGGTGCGGGTGGCGTCGCACAGGCTCGGATTGGGATCGTTGACGAACGGCTGTGAAGTGTTCAGGCGGGTAACCGTGGGGCGCACGTTGAGCAATACCCGGCCGTCTTCATTGATCTGCGGCGTGACGCCCATCACGACCCCGACGGAAACGGTCTTTGCGGAGGTGTTGAACGTGGTCAGGGTGGGACCGGTGGTTGGCGTAGTGGTATCGGCCTTGATCTCGAAATAGACCAGGTTGTCGACGACCTTGAGCAGCGCGGTCTGGTTGTTCATGGCCATCAGCTTCGGACTGGAGAGCACGCGCGAGTCACCGAATTCCTCAAGCAGTTTCACGGTGCCGCTGATATTGCCGAGGTTGGTGGTCGGGTTGGTATAGGCAATGGTCATTGCATTGCCCGCTGAGGCACCGGCGGCACCTGCAGCAGAGTTGAAGCCGCCGAGCAGCGCCTGCGTGATCGACAGCCCGCCGCTGATCGGCAGCCGGCTCCAGTCGATGCCGGCCTGGAAGGCATCGGCCAGCACCACTTCGACGATGGTTGCCTCGATCAGCACCTGCCGCTGGATGGCGGTGGTGACGTTGTCGAGATACTTCTGGATCTGCTGGTGCTGGGAATCCGCGGCGTTGACGGTGATCGTGCCCGATACCGGGTTGACCACGACATCGTCCGGCACCAGGGAAGCCTGTTGCGGGTTGGCGCTCGTGGCGGTGACGACGACCGATGCAAGATTGGGCGCACCCTGGCCGGCCCTGCTCGCAGCTTCAATCTGCTTGACGCGGTTTTCCTGCTCCTGCTTGACCATGGCGATACGCTCGGCACGCGCATCGGCGTTAAGTGTTTGCAGGCGTGTCGAATTGAGGATTGCGCGGATGTTGTCGCGCAGCTCAACCCAGAAATTGTTGGTTGACGTCGAGCGTACGACGGTGTTCGATCCCGATGTGCTGCCGCCGCCACCCGAGCCGCCGGCATTTGCGACGGTGGAAATTTCGCCGGACACGCCAATGGACGAGGACGTGTCGCGCACCATGTTGACGTAATTGACGCGGTAGGACTTCACGTAGGGCAGGTCGGGTGAAACGATGAGGGTGTTGCCCTCAGTCCGGTAGCGCAGATTGACCTGTTTGGAAAGTCTTTCAAGGATCGCCGGCAGCGTCTCGTTGATCGCGTTCAGGCTGACCAGTCCGCTGAGACCGGGATGGATATCGATGTTCTGCTTGGTGTCCCGGGCGAGTGCGAGCAGCAATTCCTTGACCGGCACCTCATGCACGACGACGCTGTACGTCTGGGGTTTGACCTGCGGAACAGGTGGCGGCACCAGTGGCGATACGCGGGCTGGCGGTGGAATGGCTTGCGAGGATTCCGCTTTCGCGGCCGGTTTGGTGATGTGGCCTTCGGACGGCGGGACCGTGGGCTGAAATTGCAGACAGCCGCCAGTGAGCAGTACTGCTGCACAGCTGAGCGCGACGGCCGATGTCAGGCCGGAGTTTTTCGCGGGGCTGCGCGTGCTAACCGCCGCGCCGGGTGAGCAGCGACCGGATGACCGTTTGGACATGTTGTTCATTCTCCCTCTGCTTCCGGGCGGTGATGCTTGCTGCGCAGATACTGGCATACGTATGCGGTCATGATGTTTTCCGGTCCCGGATTTCCGCTCTAATGCCCTGCACGGTGCGCAGCAACGGTCTGTAAGACATCAGCAACGGAGGCAATTTGGCCATTGCCTGACTGGCTTCACGCTGGTTTTCAAAGCTGCCCCAGACAACGGTGATCGACGGCGCGCCTTTTGCGATCGTACGATACACAAAAAGGCTATTGATATCAATGACGTTAGCGAGGGACTTCAGATGTTGATTAAGCTGTTTTTCATCGTTGGCGCCGAGCAATTGAATGGTGTAGGTCTCAGGTTTCGCACTGGCAAGCCACGCGTCCGTCGCAGCAAGGCGCTCCGCGAGCAAAATTTCATTCCCGCCAGTCACAGCGGGCGGTGCCGACGGGGCACTGTCCGCCACAGCCCGCTGGGTTGCGGCGGCCGCAGCCGGTGCAGCGGCCGGGCCCGTTGTCTCAGCCTTGGCGGTGGCGGCGGAGGGTGTCGCATCCGCGACCGCTGATTTGTAACTATCTGTTTTTAATAAAGTTTCTCCGGAGCCGGATATCTCTGGTGGGGCCGGCTTTGGATCGACAGTAGTTGTGGTTCCGGCCGTGGTCGTTTTTTCACTGGTTCCGCCCAAACCGGCATATAGAGCCGCTCCGGCTGCCATGCCCAGCGCGATCAGCAGGGCGCCGTGAAACCATCGTGGCTGGGCACCGAGCGTCCGGGGTTGCTGTGCAAATTCGCTGTCACGGACGGCAGCGTCGATATGTTTTTGCCGGATGCTGTGGGTGTTTTCCGAGAACGCGGCCAGCAGGGCCTTGTCGGTGATCAGGTTGATCCGCCGGGTGAGGCCGGCGGATATCCGTGCGATTTCGCGTACTACGGCATCGCTGAACAGATCGGGCCCGCGATATCCGGCGGCGCGCATCCGGAACATCAGATATTCACGGATTTCCGGGACCGTCAGCGGTTCGAGCCGGAAACTGTGGGTGATGCGTTCCTTCAACTGCCGTATCTGCGGCTGGCGCAGGTTTTCGTCGAGTTCGGGCTGTCCAAACAGCACGATCTGCAACAGCTTGTCCGATTTGGTTTCGAGATTCGACAGCAGCCGGATCTCTTCGAGCGTGACCAGCGGCATGCCCTGGGATTCCTCGATGAACAACACGACGCGCCTGCCTTCCGCATGTCGTTTCAACAGGTGATCCTGAATGGCGTGCATGACCGCGAGCCGGCTGGTATTGCGGTCGACGCCGAGCTGCAGTTCGAACGCGATGGCGTGCAGGATTTCCTCCGGCGAGACGCTCGGGTTGGCCAGATAAACCGTTTCCACGTGTGCCGGTAAGCGCGATTGCAGCATGCTGCAAAGCATCGTCTTGCCGCTGCCCACTTCTCCCGAAACCTTGACGATGCCCTCTCCCTGGGTAATGGCGTAGATCAGGGCTTCGAGGATGGGACCGCGATTGCCGCCGCCGAAAAAGAAATCCGTGTTCGGCGTGATCTTGAACGGGGCTTCGCTGAGACCGAAATGCTCGTAATACATGTTCTATTTTTCCTCGCCGGCGTTCTCGCGCGACTGCATGCGGCTGTAGAGGGTGGTGCGGTGCACGCCCAGCCGTTTGGCTGCCTGCGACAGATTGCCGTTGCTCAACGCCAGCGCGGCTTCGATAAAACTGTGTTCCCAGCGCTTCAGCACCTCGTCCAGCCTGAAATCCGGATCGGCTTCCAGTTGCCGCCGCGCTGCGTTCAGTAATGCGTTTTCATCGGAGAAATGCGGCAGGCCGGCGTCAACGGGTTCCAGGCTTTCGCGATCCAGTTCCGCCTGCAGCAAGTCCGGCGAGATCCGGGTTCCGGCATATTTCGTACACAGGCGGATGACGATATTGCGCAATTCGCGGACATTGCCGGGGAAAGGGTAATCGCGCCACAGTCGCAGTGCCTCGTCGTTGAGTTCTACCGGCTGCGCGCCGATTTCCTGCGCATAAAACTGACGGTAATGATCAAACAGCAGCATTTTGTCGCTGCCCAGTTCACGCAGCGGCGGCACGCTGATCGTGAACACCGACAACCGGTGATACAAATCAGCGCGGAAACGATTGTTGCGGATCTCGCTACGCATGTCGCGGTTGGTAGCGGCAATGACGCGGGCATTGGACACGCGGCGCTGGGTTTCACCAACGCGCTGGAACTCTCCGTTCTCCAGAACCCGCAGTAGTTTTGCCTGCAGCTCCAGCGGCAGTTCGCCGATTTCATCGAGAAACAGCGTTGAATCGACGGCGTCCTCAAAATACCCTGAACGTGCCGTAGTGGCGCCGGTAAAAGCGCCCTTGGCATAGCCGAACAGGGTTGGCTCGACCAGTGTCGGCGCGATTGCGGCGCAATTGAGCGCAAGAAACGGCTTGGCGGCGCGCCGGCTCTGCTGATGTATCGCCTGTGCGACCAGTTCCTTGCCGCTGCCGGATTCGCCTTCGATCAGCACCGGAAACGGGGCGTCGGCAAACTGTGAAATCTGCTGTCGCAGTTTTTGCATCGGCGGGCTGTTGCCCAGCAGGCTGGATGCGGTGCCGCCGGTTTCGGCGGTCGTGATGGTCAGCGCCTGCTGCAGCAGCGATTTCAGTTGTGCCGGTTCCGCCGGCTTGGCGATGAAGTCAATCGCGCCAAGCGTGCGCGCATGCCGTGCATTGGCCTCGTCGTTCTGCCCGGAGAGCACGACGATTTTCATGGTCGGTACGGCGGCGATCAGCTCGGTAATCAGCTGGAAGCCCTCTTCGGGACTGTGTGGGCGCGGCGGCAGACCCAGATCGATCAGCGCGAGTTGGGGCGGCGTGTCGCGCTGGCGCAACAGGGCCCGTGCATGCTGACGTGATTCTGCGGTGCTGATGGTGAAGTCGCTGCCGAGCACATAACTCAGCGTATCGGCGATTGCGGGATCATCGTCAACGATCAGTAGTTCGGGTTTGCCCTGTTCAGTCACGTGTCGATAGCTTTATATAACCTGCTGAAATTACTGGGCATTGTGCCAGATTGCCGCTGCCAGCGGGAGCGTTGCTACCGGAAACTCAGGCGTCGCCTATGCAAGCCAGGTAGGCCTGTTCCAGACCAGACGCGCCGTAGTGTGCGACAAACCCGGCAGGCGTGCCGGCGAAGCGCAGTCGTCCGCGATGCACCACGGCCATGCGGTCGCACATTTCCGCTACGTCGTGCAGCGCGTGTGTGGTCATCAGCACAGTGCGTCCGGCCGCCTGCTGTGCTTTGAGTTCACGCTTGAACAATGCGCGCGCCTTCGGGTCCAGGCCGCTGGTGGGTTCGTCAAGAATGTAGAGATCCTTTGCCGAGAGCAGGCAGGCGGCCAGACCCAGTTTCTGGGTCATGCCTTTGGAAAAGGTGCGGGCAGACCGGGCCAGGGATTCGGTATCGAGTTCCAGTTTGGCCAGCATTTCGCGGACCCTGCCTTCGTCGTAGGTCTGCCGGTGCAGGTCCGCGATATAACGCAGGAAATCGCGCCCGGTCAGATAATAGGGCGGGGTGAAACGCTCCGGCAGGTATGCCAGCCGGCTGCGTGCCGCAGTCTGCCGGTGCGGCGTACCGAAAATATCGATGCTCCCGTTTTCGATGTCGCAGAAATCGAGCAGGCATTTGATCAGCGTGGTTTTGCCGGCGCCGTTTTCGCCGACCAGGCCGAAATATTCGCCCGCTGCGATTTCCAGCGAAAATCCGGCAAGCGCGGTGGCATTGCCATAGGTTTTGGCAAGATCGTTGATCCGTAATGCGGGCACCGGCATGCGGGGTAACTTAGCCGAAAGCGCCTGCATGGTAAACACCGCCGGTCGGGCGCACCGGACGGTCGCCCGGTTAATTGACGGGACTTATAATCGACACATGCCTGACGCCGACCACGCACTGCTACAGCAACTGTCCGAGAACAGCCGGCGGTACCGTGATCCGTTAGCCGCTGTTGACTGGGCGCGCCTGGATGCCGGCGGTTTCTGGATGCCCGAGGCGGCACTGTCACTCTATGGATTGCCCGAATACGATGCGCTGGCGCCGGATGTGCGGCGGCGGCTTTCGCAGTACGAATTCATCAACGTCATGCATGCCGGCCTGTGGCTGGAGCGAGTGTTCATGCAGCGCATATCGCAACGGCTCAAGCCGGAGCTCGCGCCGGCGGCATACAAATATTTTCTGCATGAGATGCGCGAGGAGGCCGGCCACAGCCTGATGTTTCTCGAGGCGATCGAGCGCAGCGGACTCGAGGTTCCACTGAATGCCTGGCAGGCGCCCCGTCTCGCCGACTGGCTGGCGCGGCATGCGCCCGCCGGCGGTGCTCTGTTCTGGGCCGCGACAGTGATTGCCGAAGACGTCCCGGACAAGTTCAATCGCCACGTGCGTTCCAGCCCCGACGTCAATCCGGTGGTGCGTGAGATCTGCACCCTGCATTGCGTCGACGAAGCGCGTCATATCGCGGCGGCGCGGGCCCAGCTCGAAACGGCCCTGCTGCGGCTGCCACGGGTTGCGTTGCGTGTGCTCAATCCGGTGGTGCGCCCGTTATTCCGTCAGTACACCCGGGTGTTTTACACGCCGCCGGCCCGGTTCTATGAGCTCGCGGGGCTGACGCATGGCGGGCGCTGGCGCAGGCTTGCGCTGGGCAATGCAGTACACACACAGTTTGTCCGGGAGCTGCTCGCACCGACGGTGCGCATGCTCGAGAGTTACGGCTTCAGCCTGCGGTAATGCCGGTGGCTGCCAGCGTCTGTGCCGACGCGTATACCGGTTGCCAGTGCAGTTCACGAGCGGCGCGACTGCAGTCCAGCGTCAGCGTCTGACCCAGGCCGGACAGCCAGCCGGTCTCGCCCCCCCAGCCTGACATGCGGTGCGCTATTGCGAGGCCGGCGCGTGCCATGACCGCAGGCAGCGGCAGGCACAGCGCATGGCGATGCCGCATCACGTCACGCAAAGTGAAGCTTTCGGCCGCGGCCAGATTGTAGGCGCCTTGTACATCCCGCTTGAGGCTGCCGATGATGGCGTCGGCAACATCGTTTTCGTGCACGCACTGCAATTCGGGCTGCGGATCCGCGAGTGCCGGATAGGCCGGCAGCGCAAGCATCTGCCGCAATGTCGGCTGGGCATTGGGTCCGAGGATCACGTGCGGCCGCAGGCGTACGCATTGCGGCACGGTTTGTTCGAGCAATTGCTCTAGTTCGGCTTTGTGTGCGCCGTAGCAGAAATCCGGCAGCGGCGCGTACGGTGCTGTCTCGGCAAGATTGGTGCCGCCGCCGTAAACTGCCGCGCTCGACAGATGGATGATCCGCCGCACGCCCGCGGCCTGTGCGGCCTGCAGCAGCTTCAGACTGCCGCTGACGTTGACGTCGTGCATGGCGGATGCGGGCATGTGTCCGCGCAGTACTACGTATGCGAGGTGCACCAGGGCATTGTGGTCCGGCAGCAGGGCCATGACCTGCGGGTCGCGAAAATCCGCAATCAATGACCGGAACTTCGCATGCGCGAAATGCTCCGGCAGCAAGTCGATGCCTGTAACCTGCGTGACTTCGGGGTCGGCGCACAGCCGCGGCAGCAATGCACGCGCAAGGCACGAACTTGATCCGGTGACAACGATGTTCACCGGACGGCGGTCGCCGCAAACGCCGGCATCACTTCGCGGGAGAACAGAGTCATCGATTCGCGTGTGGTTCCGGTGTCGAGGGCGCCGGCGCCGAATGCGCACAGGATATGCGTGACTCCGGCGTCCCGGTATTTACGCAGTTTGGTGATGCATTCGGCGGGTGTGCCGACGACGGTCAATCCGGCGAAATCGGTCAATCCGAGATTGACGCCGAGTTTCATCAGGCTGCGGAACCGGCCCAGGTCATGCATGTGTTCGTATCCGGGATACTGGCGTTCCAGTACCGGCAATGCGGTTTTGAAGAGTTCACCGTAAAACCACGCAAATGCGTCTTGTGCCAGCGTTCGCGCCCGCGCACCATCGGTGAGACAAAGTACCCCCAGAGTCATGCCGGCACGCGCGGGCGCGGCGCGAGATTCGTGCTGCGCCCACTGCTTGCGGTAACGCTGCAGGTCCTGCTCGACCATGAACCAGGGTTTGAACGGACCCGCGAGCACGCCCAGCTCTTCCGCCGCTGCCCAGTCGTAGGTTTCAGGGCTGACTGCAGCCGTCCACAGCGGCGGATGCGGCCGTTGCACGACGCGCGGCACGATGTCGAGGTTCTCGCAGCGGAAATGTTCGCCGTGGTGGTTCAGCGGGCCGTCGTTGAAAGACGCACGGAGTATCGCCAGACTTTCGTCGACCAGCGCACGACTGTGCGCCATATTCCGGTCGAAAGTCCGGTATTCCAGTGGCGAGAAGCCGCGGCCGATGCCGACTTCCAGCCGACCGTTTGACAGCACATCGAGTGTCGCGATGCGTTCGGCAACGTGTACCGGATGGTGCAGCGGCAGCGGAATGATGGCGTGGCCGATGCGTAGTCGTGTCGTACGTGCGGCCGCCGCACCGAGCAGGATCTCGGGCTTGGACGCATGCGAATAGCCGCGCATGAAATGGTGCTCGACCAGCCATGCGCAACCGTAACCCAGGCGATCGGCGAGTTCGATCTCGGCCAGCGTGTCGGCATACACGTCGGCTTCACTGCGTCCGCTCGCGGCGGGAACAGCCATTTCGTAGAACAGGTCGAAACGCATCATTAATCGTGGTGGACTAAAGAGCGCATGATGCCAGCCACGGCGAGTGCTGGCCAAACCGGGGCATCCGGGCAGTTTGGTCGCCCTGACAATCTCGTTTAGAATCCGCACTTTATTTCAGGCGACGAACTGCGTCGTGTCATCCGAAATCCTCATTGAAATCAAGGACGTAAACTTTGCCTACGGGCGGCGTCCGATTCTCACCGGCATCAATATGATCATCCCGCGCGGCAAGGTCGTGGCGCTGATGGGTATCAGCGGCTCGGGCAAAACGACGCTGCTGCGGTTGATCGGCGGGGTGATGAAGCCGACTTCGGGCGAAATCTGGGTCGACGGCGAGTGTACGAGCGCGCTCGACCAGGAGGGAATTTACCGGTTGCGCCGCCGCATGGGCATGCTGTTCCAGTTCGGCGCGCTGTTTACCGATCTTTCGGTGTTCGATAACGTGGCTTTCCAGATGCGCGAACATGTCGATCTGCCCGAGAGCATGATCCGCGATCTCGTGATGATGAAACTGCATGCGGTGGGCCTGCGCGGCGCGCACAAGCTGATGCCGGCGGAACTGTCGGGCGGCATGGCGCGGCGGGTGGCGCTGGCGCGGGCGATTGCGCTGGATCCGATGATCATGATGTACGACGAGCCTTTTACCGGGCTGGATCCGATATCACTGGGTGTGATTGCAAATCTGGTGCGTCAACTGAACGACACGCTGGGCACGACTTCGCTGGTGGTGACGCACGACGTGCAGGAGGCGCTGGATGTGGTGGACTATGTGTATTACCTGTCTGACGGCAAGATGATGGCGCACGGTACGCCTGACGAAATACGCGCCAACAAGGATCCGCTGGTGCACCAGTTCGTCTACGGTGAGGCCGAAGGGCCGGTGGAGTACCAGTACCCGAGCGGGGAATACGCGGCGGAACTGAAGCTGGGGAAACGCCGCGAAGCAAGTCCTCCCGGGGGGCGCCATGCCGCATAGAAGCCTGCCGACCGTGCGCAGCATCGGCGCCAAAGCCATCGACAATGTGCTGCGCCTGGGCTATGCCACGCGCTTCATCGGCCTGACGCTGGCGCATTCGGGCACCAGCTTCGCGCGCCCGGGACTGATCGTGCGCGAGCTCTATTACACCGGCGTGCTGTCGATGATCATCATTCTGGTGTCCGGACTGTTCGTCGGCATGGTGCTCGGGCTGCAGGGTTACCAGACGCTCACGACCTACGGGTCGGAGTCGGCGTTGGGCGTGCTGGTGGCGCTGTCGCTGGTGCGCGAACTCGGACCGGTGGTGTCGGCATTGCTGTTTGCAAGCCGCGCCGGGTCGGCGATGACTGCCGAGATCGGATTGATGAAGGCGACCGAGCAGTTGTCTGCGATGGAAATGATGGCGGTCGATCCGATTGCCCGGGTGGTTGCGCCGCGGTTCTGGGCGGGCGTCATCTCGATGCCGTTGCTTGCTGCGATGTTCAGCGCCATGGGCGTATTCGGCGGATATATCGTCGGCGTGGTGCTGATCGGCGTCGACGAGGGCTCGTTCTGGTCGCAAATGCAAAGTGCTGTCGATATACGCGAAGACATCGTCAACGGCGTCATCAAGAGTTTCGTGTTCGGTATTGCCATCACCTGGATTTCGCTGTTTGAGGGTTATGATGCGCCGCCGACCGCCGAAGGCGTGTCGGGCGCGACGACCCGCACCGTGGTAACTTCGTCGCTGGCGGTTCTGGCTCTGGATTTCATCCTGACTTCCTTCATGTTCAGTGGTGCATAGAATGAGTAGAGGTGCGTAATGGGACGTTCGATGCTGGATTTATGGGTAGGGATATTCGTGGTTGCCGGTATGGCGGCACTGGTGATCCTTGCGTTCAAGGTTGGCAACATGTCGAATTTCGGCGGCGGCGATACCTACGAAATCAATGCCAATTTCGACAATATCGGCGGGCTGAAGCCGCGCGCGCCGATCAAGAGTGCCGGCGTGGTCGTCGGGCGCGTGAAATCGATTACGTTCAACAACGAACGTTTCACGGCCAAGGTGACGATGGCGGTCGAGTCGGCCTACAAGTTTCCGAAGGACACCACCGCGTCGATACTGACGGCCGGACTGCTCGGCGAGCAATACATCGGGTTAGAGGGCGGAGGAGATGACAAGATGCTGAACTCCGGGGACTCCATCCGGCTGACCCAGTCGGCGGTGGTGCTGGAAAAGCTGATCAGTCAGTTCCTCTTTGACAAGGCCGCCGAGGGCGGCACCGAGAAGAAGTAGGCGCAGGCAGGTCCGGCAGGGTTTGCAATTTTTGTAATTCAACGGTGGATATATGCGTAAGATATTGTTTTTATTGAATATTTTTTGTTTTATCGGAGTGGCGCCTGCGCATGCCGCGAGCACCGCGACCATGGCGCCGGACGTGCTCGCGCGCAGCGTGACCGATGAGGTGTTCGGTATTTTGCGCGCCGACAAGGAAATCCTGGCCGGTAACAAGAAAAAGGCACGGGATCTGGTCGAGAGCAAGATTGCGCCGCATTTCAATTTCGCTGGCATGGCGCAACTCGCCATGGGCAAGAACTGGAGTGCTGCAAACAGCGAGCAGCGCAAGGCGCTGGCCGGTGAATTCCGTGCCTTGCTGGTGCAGACCTATACCGCGTCACTGCAGCTGTTCCAGGACCAGAAGGTTGAATACCGGCCATTGAAGCTCGCTCCCGGCGATACCGATGTCGTCGTGCGCTCGCTGGTGCGCGGTTCCGGCGGCGGCGAGCCCGTGCAGGTCGATTACGGCATGGAAAAAACCGACGATGGCTGGAAGGTCTACAACGTCAAAATCGGCGGCATCAGCCTGGTAGAGTCCTATCGCAGCACGTTCAATACCGAAATCCAGAAACACGGCGTAGACGGCCTGATCAGGACGCTGCGCGACAAGAACACGGCGCTGGTGGCGCAGTCAGGTAAATGATCGCGAGTACGCATGATTGAATGCAACGAGGGGCGCTGCACGCTGAAAGGCGCCGTTACGCTGGAGAACGCGCTGACGTTGCGTGAGGAAGGCCTGCGGCTGTTTGCGGCCCCCGAGGTGACGCTGGATCTGGCCGGCGTCACGGAAGTCGATTCTGCTGCCGTCAGTCTGCTGTTTGAGTGGCGCCGTGCGGCCCTCGCCGCGAATCGCACCATCCGTTACGTCAACCTTCCGGACAATCTCACCAGTCTCGCAACGCTCTACGGCGTCACGGAACTGGTGGGCGCGGAATAAAAGCGGCGGCCGGCATGGCGCGCATGTCGCGCTGCGGCCACGCCCCGATCCCCGAATGACCTACGCCATCGAAGTCATCGATGTCACCAAGCGCTATGGCAACCTGCGCGCGCTGGCGGGAGTCAGCCTGACAGTGGCGCCGGGTGAGTTCTTCGGTTTGCTCGGCCCCAACGGTGCAGGCAAGACGACACTGATCAGCATACTTGCGGGACTGACCCGTGCGAGCAGCGGTGCTGCGCGCATCATGGGGCATGATGTCACCGGTGCTTACCGCGAGGCGCGGCGCGCACTGGGCGTTGTGCCGCAGGAACTGGTGTTCGATCCTTTTTTTACGGTGCGTGAGGCGCTGACCATACAGTCCGGTTACTTCGGCCTGCGCGACAACCGAGCCTGGATCGATGAAGTCATCGAGAATCTCGATCTGGGCGACAAGGCCGACGTCAACATGCGTGCGCTGTCCGGCGGCATGAAACGCCGCGTGCTGGTTGCCCAGGCCCTCGTGCACAAGCCGCCGGTGATCGTGCTCGACGAACCGACCGCCGGTGTGGACGTCGAGTTGCGACAGGCGCTGTGGCGTTTCATCCGCCGGCTGAATCGCGACGGTCACACCATCGTGCTTACCACGCACTACCTCGAGGAAGCCGAGGCCCTGTGCGGACGGGTCGCGATGCTGAAGCAGGGGCGCATCGTTGCGCTCGACCGGACCGAGAACCTGCTGCGGCTGCATTCGGGCTGTTATGTCGAACTGCGTCTGGGCGGCGATCTGCCGCGGCAGCTGGAATCGCTGGTGGCGGAACGGCGCGAAGACGGTGCAATCCGGCTTGCGCTCCCGGATTACGCGGAAGTCGAAGGCGTCATGGCAGCGCTGCGCGAAGCCGGGGTGCACGTGCAGGAAATGGAAATCATGCAGCCCGATCTCGAGGAGGTTTTTGTGCAGATCATGCAGAAGTCCTGAAGGAGCCAGGCTAAACCCGTGTCCGGCTTCTACACTCTGTTTTACAAGGAATGGCTGCGCTTCTGGAAAGTGAGCGTGCAGACGGTACTCGCCCCGGTGCTGACCGCGCTGCTGTACCTGCTGGTATTCGGTCATGCGCTGCGCGGCCGCATCGACGTGTTTCCGGGCGTGGATTACACAACGTTCCTGATTCCGGGGCTGGCGATGATGTCGGTGCTGCAGAACGCCTTTGCCAATGCATCCTCCAGCCTGATGCAGTCGAAGATGACCGGCAACATCGTGTTCGTGCTGCTGCCGCCGCTCTCGCACCGCGAGTTTTTCCTGGCCTACCTGCTCGCGGCCATGGCACGCGGCGTGGTGGTGGGGGCCGGGGTATTGCTGGCAGCGATGTGGTTTGCCGATCTGCCGGTGGCACATCCGCTGTGGGTGCTGATGTTCGGCGTGGCCGGGTGCGCGGTAATGGCGGCGCTGGGCATTGTCGCCGGCATTTATTCCGACAAGATCGACCAGCTGGCCGCGTTTACCAATTTCATCATCCTGCCGCTGACGTTCCTGTCGGGCGTGTTTTATTCGATACGCTCGCTACCCCCGTTCTGGCAGGGTGCGTCGCACCTGAATCCGGTGTTCTACATGATCGACGGCTTCCGTTACGGGTTTTTCGGGGTAGCAGATACTTCGCCGTGGCTGAGCCTGGCGATTGTGGCGGCGAGTTTTATCGCTTTATCATTGCTTACCCTGGGCCTGCTGAAGTCGGGGTACAAGTTGAGGCATTAATCGCGGCATTTACTGAGGCAACAACCATGGTTACTCCAGAAAGCATCAAACAATCGATCGGCGCCGGACTCGAATGCGAGCACCTCGAAGTTGCCGGCGACGGCCATCACTGGGAGGCGGTCATCGTCAGCGCGGCATTTCGCGGCAAGAACAAGGTGCAGCAGCACCAGCTGGTCTACCAGGCGCTGGGTGACCGCATGCGCGAGGAAATCCACGCGCTGTCGATGAAAACGCTGACGCCGGAACAGTGGAGCGAGAGCGGAGCGAAGTGATTGCATTTTTTGAGCGGGTCATGATCAACTGGAAGTTTCGGCGCAGACTCGCATGCGGAGCATGTGACGTCGTAGCCAAAACGCTGACGCCGGAACAGTGGCAGGGCTAAGTCTTATTCATGGATAAGCTAGTTATCGAAGGC
>Ga0224505_10001538_pt1 | contig 14346 bp, 11 predicted proteins | sample SF_Jan12_sed_USG_FD_169102 | JGI IMG/M metagenome (GOLD analysis project Ga0224505, IMG submission 169102) | Sediment microbial communities from San Francisco Bay, California, United States - SF_Jan12_sed_USGS_4_1 | ecosystem: Environmental > Aquatic > Marine > Sediment | place: USA: California... | reverse complement strand
GACTGCGTCGTCCGTCTTGCGGACGACGAGCAGTGTTTCGGCACTCGTCGGCAGCATCCCGAGGCCGGCAGCGACCAGCAGCAGGCTGCGAATGAGGGTGCACATGTCCGTGAGCCTGGCCTAGAAGGAATACCCAAGCGACGTGGTCAGCCCGTAGTCGCTCTGCTCGGAGCCCGCGAGCGGCGGCTTGCTGTCGTAGCTGCCGTAAACCTTTAGCTCGAAGTAGAGGTCGTCGACGAACTCGTACTTCGCGCGCAGGTCCGCCTCGGCGCGGTAGCGGCCGGACCGCGTCAGGCTCGGCAGCAGCCTGAGCACACCGCCGATGTCGGTCTCTGGAAAGTCGTAGCGGAAGACCTTGAATCCCGTGCTGATCACGCCTTCCACGCTGTCGACCGTTTCGCCGCCCAGGTAGTTTTCGTGTGAATACGAGAGTCCCAACCCGCCCACCCACTCGGAATGGTTGTTCTGCACGAAGTAGCGACCGAAGCCGCCACCCGCCGTGGTACGCAAGTTGAGATCGAGCTCGGTATTGCGCTCGAGGCCGGCGAACCCCAGGTAGAAATCGCGAGCCTTGATGAACTGGCGATATTCCCCCTGCAGCTGATAGCGTTCGCTGGTGTCGCCCGCGCTGTCGTCGGTGAGATTGACCGAGCCGTCCAACGCCCATTCGCGCACGCGAGTGCGCGACGAGAGGCCGCCCGCGAGATCGATGCTGGTACGGTTGTTTGCCTTGGCGGCATCTAGGCCGGCGCTGATATAGCCGTCGAGTCGGTCGATGATGTCGCCGCCCTCGATCGGCTGCGCACGCACGACGACGGCCATGTCGATCGCCACCGCCGGCTCGTCGACCGAGCGTGCGACCTGCAACGTGGAATCTTCATGGCCCGCGACCAGCTGACCGTAGTACCGCGTGCCATCCGTACGCTCGAGCAGCAGGTACTGGCCGGACTGCAGGCTCGCGATCTTGTCCCACTCGATATAGATCGTGCCCATGTGATCAGTGCTGAGCTTGAGCCGGTTGTACTCCAGGGATTTCACTTCGCCGGTAATCCGGTCGCCGTTGATCAGGATCACGACGTCGGTCTTCGGTGCGGCCGAGATCGCACTGGAGTAAGCAAAGAGCGATGCCAGCAGCAATGAAGCCGCCCATGCACTCGCCAGCGCTTTGCCCCGCCCCGCATGCGCGCGCTGCGACGAAGAAATCATGGCCTGACGCTCCCTCAATCTGATTGGACCCATGTTACCGCGCACCCCGCTGTCGAGTGCGCGCGCAGACGGCGATAAAAATGCGTACCCTGCCGGCCACGGAGAAGCCCCCATGAAGAACCAGCTCGAATCCCTGCGCCGCCACTCGGTGATCGTCGCGGATACCGGCGACATCGACTCGATCGCACGTTTCCGTCCGCAGGACGCGACCACGAACCCCAGCCTGATCCTCAAGGCGGCCCAGGACGGGCACTACCAGCACATCGTGCAGACCGCCCTCGCAACGGCAGGTTCGCGTTCGGCGCCCGGCTGGAGCGAAGCGGTCCTCGAGCACCTGTTCGTGGGCTTCGGACGCGAAATCCTGGCGCTCGTGCCGGGACGGGTGTCAACCGAGGTCGACGCGCGGTTCAGCTTCGATGCCGCAGCAACCGAGCGCAAGGCGCGCCGCTTCATCGATCTCTACGATGCAGCCGGCATAGGGCGCGAACGGGTCCTCATAAAGATCGCCAGCACCTGGGAAGGCATCCAGGCCGCCGAGCGGCTCGAGCGCGACGGTATCCACTGCAACCTGACACTGCTGTTCAGCTTCGCGCAGGCGGTGGCGTGCGCCGACGCCGGCGTCACGCTGATCTCGCCCTTTGTCGGCCGCATCTACGACTGGTACCGGAAGACACTCGGGGTCGAGGACATCGCAGCTGCCGACGACCCGGGCGTCGCCTCCGTCTGCCGCATTTACGAGTACTACAAGAAGTTCGGGTATCGCACCCAGGTCATGGGCGCCAGTTTCCGCAAGACGACCCAGATCACCGGCCTCGCAGGCTGTGACCTGCTGACGATCAGTCCCGAGCTGCTGCAGCAGTTGGAGGCCACGCCAGGCGACGTCGCAGCCAGGCTCAGCATAGAATCTGCGAAGCTGCGCGCCATCGAGCGAGTGTCGCTCGACGAGGCGGCGTTCCGCTGGCAGCACAACGAAGACGCGATGGCGACGGAGAAGCTGGCCGACGGTATCCGTGCCTTCGACCAGGACGCAAGAAGGCTCGAGGGGCTGATCGCCGGGCTGCCCGCCTGAGGCTTGCGGCAGGGGAACCCGGTTGTGACCGCAGACAGGATGGGGGCGACAGCATGATTTCTCGTACTTTTCGACCGCGGTCCGGCCGCTGGCACGGAGTGGCGCTGGGCCTGCTGGTCGCGACCTGCGCACTGCCGCCGGCGCACGCGCAGGCGGCGGACCCGCCGCTGACCGGTGTCGTCGACGAACCGACCGAGCTCGTCATCGCCAACCGGCCCATCGTCACGCTGCGCGGGCAGGCCTACGGCGCCAGCCCGGCCGAGCGGGCCGCGGCAATCGCCGACGGGATCAAGTTGCTGACCGACCGGGGTGGCCCGCTGGTGGTCACGACTCGCACGCTTCCGGAGGGCGTTGCCGTCCTGATCGACGGCACTCCCGCGTTCCGCGTGCTGCACGAGGACGCGAACCGCGAGTCCGGCGAAACCGCGGCCATGGCTGCTGATGCGGCCGCCCGCAATCTCACGCTGGCCATGGGCGAGATCCGCGAGAGTCGCGACTCGCAGGCCATGCTGAAGGCGTCCGGATACGCGCTGCTGGCCACCGCGCTGCTGGCAGGACTGCTGTGGCTGCTCACGCGCGCCTACGCCGCCATCGCACGCCGGGTACGAGCCTTCGTGCAGCGCCGATCCGAGAAGCTGCCACCCAGCTGGACCGACCACGTCGTCAGCGGCTCCATCATGGCCGACCTCGCCGCCATGCCGTTCAAGTTCCTCGCGTGGGTCATTGCCCTGCTGCTGCTGTCCGAGTGGGCCGCGCTGGTGCTCGCATTCTTCCCGTACACCCGGCCCTGGGGCGAGACGTTTTTCCAGAACCTGCTGAGCGGGCTGGGCCGCGTCGGCTACAGCGTCCTGCAGGCCGTGCCCGGGCTGCTGTTCATAACCGCGATTTTCGTCGTCACGCGTTTCGTCGTGCGGGTGGTCCGGTCGCTGTTCGACGCCGTGCACGCGGGTCGCCTGACCGTGCCATGGCTGGACGAGACCACGGCACGGCCCACGGGCCGCCTGCTGATCGCCATCATCTGGCTGTTCGCGCTGGTCGCGGCCTACCCTTACGTCCCGGGCAGTGACAGCGAGGCGTTCAAGGGCATCGGCGTGTTCGTCGGCCTGATGCTGTCGATCGGCGCGTCCGGCGTCGTCAACCAGGCGGTCAGCGGGCTGATGCTGATGTACACGAAGTCGCTGCGGCCCGGAGAATTCGTGCAGATCGGGGATACCGAAGGAACGGTGACCGCGGTCGGGTTTCTGACCTCGCGCATCGAGACCCTGCGCAACGTCGAGGTGACCTTGCCGAACGCGTACCTGGTGGGCAACGTCACCAGGAACTTCTCGCGACTGGCGGCGAACGGCGGCATGCGGCTCACGACCGCCGTGACGATCGGCTACGACACGCCGTGGCGGCAGGTGCACGCCATGCTGCAGATGGCAGCGGACCGCACAGCGGGGGCCTCGAAGGAACCTGCTCCACGCGTACTGCAGACGGCACTGCAGGACTTCTACGTGGAGTACACACTGATCGTGGCAGTCGCCAACCCGCGTGACAAAGTGGTCGTGCTCGACGAACTGCACGCCCACATCCAGGACGTGTTCAACGAATTCGGCGTGCAGATCATGTCGCCCAATTACGAAGCGGACCCGGCCGACAAGAAATACGTGCCGAAGGAGCAGTGGTTCGAGGCCCCGGCCAAGAGAGAGTCGGTCGCGGTCGCGACCGGACAGCCACGCTCAGGAAGCGCCGAGAGCTGAACCTGCCGCGGCGGCAATGGCGCCGGATTCGATGATCGTCACACCTTGCGGCGCGCTGCGTGCCGTGGCGACCATCGCCGCGGCGATCTGGGCGGCCGGCACCGACCGCCACGTCCCTGGCGCAAAGCGCAGCAGGCGCTCGGTCAGACGCTCGATCGGCCGCGATTCCTTACGGTCGCCGGCGATGACGGACGGTCGCAGCAGGCACAGGCTTGGCCACTCCATCCCGCGCAGGACGTCTTCCAGTTCTCCCTTCACGCGGGAATAGAACACTCCCGACTTCGAACTGGCGCCGAGCGCGCTCACGAGCGAGAAATGTTGCGCGCCGTTAGCGAGCGCCAGCTCCGCCAGGTGCCGCGGATACTCGAAGTCCACCTGCCGGAATCTCGCCTGCGATCCAGCCTTGCGGATCGTGGTGCCAAGCGCGCAGAAGACATGGTCGGCGCGCAGTTCCGTACGCACGCTGTCGAGATCCTCGAAATCGACGATGAGCTCGCGGGCGTGCGGATGCTCCGCGGCACCTCCAAGTGAGCGACGCGTGACGATCGTGACTATCGAATACGCGTCGGACGCGAGCAGACGCTTCAGGCACTCGCCGCCGACGAGCCCCGACGCGCCTGCGATGAGTGCCGTGCGCTGCTTCACTTCGTCGCCGGCACGAAGCGCGGATCGGAAATCTTCATCTCCGTCACCGGGCCGAACTTCTGCACCGCAGCGCGGATCTGTGCCGCATCGCCGATCAGCACGAGCGCCAGGTTGTCCGGCTGCGGAAACGACTGTTCGATCGTGCTGCGAACGGCAGCGGCATCGACCTTCATCACGCGTTGCGCGTATTCATTGACGTCCTCGGGGCCCAGTCCGTAGAACAACATGTCGGCCAGTCGCGCCGCGATCTGCCCATTGGTCTCGATCGACGGCGGGAACTGGCCGAGCATGTAGCTCTGTGACGATTTCAGCTGGTCGGCGTCCAGTCCCTCCTGCTGCAGGCGCGCCAGTGTCGCGAGGGTCAGGTCGACCGCCTCCGTCGTCTTGCTCGTTTCGGTATACGAGGCGATGTGGAACGAACCCGGCTGCGACCCGCGGTTGAACGACGAACTTGCGCCGTAGGTCAGGCCGCTCTTCACTCGCAGCTCGGTGTTGAGCATCGACGTGAAGCGGCCGCCAAAGACCGTGTTGACCACCGACTGCGCCGTACGCGCCGGATCCGTGCGCGAGGCGCCGACGTTGCCGAGCCAGAAATACGTCTGAGTCGCGCCGGGCTTGTCGACCAGCAGCACCGGCCGGCCGGTCACTCTGGCCGGCATCGGCACGATCGGCAGGGCTGCGCCGGCCTTGCGCCACGTGCCGAACGAACGCTCGAGCTTCTGCCGCATCGCCACGGCGTCGAAGTCGCCGACCACGGTGATGATCAACCTGTCACCGCCCACCTGCTCGGCGTAGTAACGCTTGACGTCGTCGAGCTTGACCGCCGCCAGCGAGGACTCGCTACCGGTCACGGGCCGTCCATAGGGGTGGCCACGGAACAGCCACGCATCGCCGTAGCTGCTCATCAGGGCACGCGGGTCCGAGTCCTTCGCTGCGACGAGCGACTGCACGGCAAGCCGGCGCGCCTTTTCGAACTCGGCGGCGTCGAGCCTCGGACGCTGCAGGGCGTCGGCGACCAGTTCGAGCATCAAGTCCGCGTCGCGGGACATGAAGCCGGCACTGACGCCGAAGCTTTCGGAGCCCGCGCCGGCCGACAGCGTGCCGCCCACGTTTTCGATGGCCTCGGCGAACTGCGTGGCCGTGCGGTTGCCGGCGCCCTTCTGGATCAGGTTGGTGTAGAGCGACGCAGTGCCGTCCTTGCCGACCGGGTCACCGAGTCCACCGCCGCGGACGGTGACGTTCATCGAGACCAGCGGCGTATCACGTTTCTCGACGAGCGCAATGATGGCGCCGTTGGGCAGTGTCTCGGACTGGTAGGCGGGCAGCTTTACTTCACCGACAACAAGCGCTGCAGGGACCAGCAGCAGCGACAGGGAAAGCAGGAGCACGCGCATGGCAGGACGACGGTTCACTTCGCACCTCCCTTGGCCTGCGCTTTCGGCTCGGCCTTGGACTCGAGCACGCCGACGGTACGGTTCGCGCTGCGAAGTACCGTGGCGGCCGCCGTCCTGACGTCCTCGGCGGTGATGCTCTCGTACTCGGTCGGCGCGGCGAAGAGCTTGCGGTAGTCGCCATGGAATACCTCGTACTCGCCGAGCGCCTGCGCCTTGCCACTGATGGTCTCGAGCCCGCGCCAAAAGCGGACCAGCGCCTGGTTGCGGGCCTTGGCGATTTCCACGGGTGTCGGGCCGTCCCGCGCGAGCCGCGCGATCTCTTCGTCGATGAGCTTCTCGGTGCGGGTCACGTCGCCGCCCGGCGGCACGACCGCATAGACCCACGCCAGGCCGGGATCGAAGCCGGCGTCGAACTGCGTGCCGACGTCGACCGCGGCCTGCTCCTGCTCGACGAGCCGCTGATAGAGCCGCGACGAGTCGCCGTCACCCAGGATCGACAACAGCACTTCCATCACCCTCGCTGCGCGATCAGCGGCGGCGGCCGTGTGCCACGCCATTGCAAGCAACGGCGTCTGGGCATCGCGCTCAATCCGCAGGCGGCGCTCACCGAGCTGCGGCGGTTCCTCGGTCGTGACGGCGGGTGGCGCAGGCTGTGCCGTAACGCTGGCGAGATACTGGTCCGCCAGCTTGAAAGCCGCCTCCGGCTCGACGTCGCCCACGATGAACATCACTGCATTGTTCGGCGCGTAGTACTGGCGGTAGTAATCCTGCAGGTCCGTGACCTTCCAGCCCTCGATGTCGGAAGGCCAGCCGATGACCGGAATCTGGTAGGGGTGCGCGACGTAGGCCGATGCCTGCATCTGCTCGATCAGCGTGCCGAAGTTGTCGTTGTCGACCGCCGAGCGCCGCTCGGAATACACGACGCCGCGCTCGCTCTCGACCTTGTTCGCGTCGAAGTCGAGGTTGCGCATGCGGTCGGACTCGAGGTCGAAGATCAGGCCGGTGACCGAGCTCGGAAACCAGTTCTGGTACACGGTGACGTCGGAGCTGGTGTAGGCGTTGTTCCTGCCGCCGCTGCCTTCCATCACGCGGTCGAATTCGCCGGGCGGGCGGGTCTTCGTGCCGTTGAACATCATGTGCTCGAAGAAGTGCGAGATGCCGGTGATGCCCGGCCGTTCATTGCGGCTGCCGACGCGGTACCACGTATACATCGCGACGTTCGGGATGTCCTTGTCAGGCCAGACCACGAGCTTCATGCCGTTCGGCAGCGTGCGCGCGACGATCTGGTCGGCACCGGGAACTGCGGGTGCCGCCGCTTGCGCGATGGCACCGAAGGTCAGCCACAGCGCGAGGCCGGCGGCGCGCCACACCGTGACCCGCGACGAGGTGCCACGAACCTCACGGACAATTCCAACGTTTCTGCACACTGGATCGCTCCCTGGTTTCAACGCTGGCTGGCGATCCAGCGGTCGATCTTGGCCTCGAGCACGTCGAGCGGCAGCCCGCCATCGATGAGCACGGCCGTGTGGAACTTGCGGACGTCGAACCTGGACCCAAGTTCCTTTTCGGCGCGGGCGCGCAGCTCGCTGAGCTTGAGCTGGCCGATCTTGTACGCGAGCGCCTGGCCCGGGATCGCCATGTAGCGCTCCGCTTCGGACACGCGCCGCGCTTCGGCCGCGGAGCTGTTCGCGTCCATGTACTCGAGCACCTGCTCGCGGGTCCAGCCTTTCGAGTGCAGGCCCGTGTCGACGACGAGGCGGATCGCCCGCCACAGCTCGCCTTCGAGACGACCGAAATACTGGTACGGATCGGTGTACATGCCGAGCACCGGGCCCAGTGACTCGGCGTACAGCGCCCAACCCTCGCTGTAGGCGGTGTAGCCGCCGAACCGGCGGAACTTCGGCAGGCCCTGCTGTTCGCGCTGGATCGAGATCTGGAAGTGATGACCCGGATTCGCTTCGTGCAGCGACAGCGCCTCCATTGCCCACTTCGGGCGCGCGCGCAGGTCGTACGCATTGGCGTAGAAGATGCCGGGGCGCGTGCCGTCCTCGTTCGCGGCCTGGTACTGCCCGCCTGCCGCGCTCTTTTCGCGGAACGGCTCGACGGCGCGCACTTCGTAATCAGCCTTCGGCAGGATCTCGAACAGCTTCGGCAGCTGGGGGTTCACGCGCGTGCGGATCGCGTCGTAGCCGGCGATCAGGTCCTCGCGCCTGTCGAAGAAGAACTGCGGATCGGTATTGAGGTGCCTGAAGAACTCGTTGCGCGTACCCTTGAAGCCGACCTGCTTCATCACGCCCTCCATCTCGCCGTGAATGCGTTTCACTTCATCGAGGCCGATCTGGTGGATCTGCTGCGGCGTGTAGTCCGTCGTCGTGATGCGCCTGACGTTGTAGGCATACCAGGCCTTGCCGTCCGGCAGGCCGTCCATGCCGTCGCTGAGGCGCGTCTTCGGCAGGTATTCGTCGCGCATGTAATCGCGGAGCTTGCGGTACGAGGGCACGACCCTGGTTTCGATCGCCTCGCGATAGGCCCCGGCCAGGCGCTCGCGGTCGGCAGCGGAGAAGTCCGCCGGCATCTTCGCGATCGGGCCCCAGTACAGCGAGTCCTCGGGCCTCGCGACGATGTGCGCCTCGAGCTGCGGCAGCGTGCGCTCGGCGAGCACCTTCGGCAGCGTGTAGCCGCGCTTCACGCCTTCCTTCATGTTGACGACAGCCTGGTCGGTCCAGGCGACGAAGCCGTCGAGGCGCTTGAGGAAGTTGTCGTAGTCCTGCACGGTCCTGAACGGCTGCATGCCGTTGCCGGACCCGAGCTGCGCGAAGCTGTTCGGCGTCGAATAGAACTGGTTGAGCGGGATCAGCTCGTCCGGGAACCGGAAGCCCTCGATCTCGCGCTCGCGCCCGCTCTTGAACACGTCGTACGACAGCTGGTCGGCGGCCGGCAGTGCGGCGCGATCCACGGTCAGCACGCGGGCGAGATAGTCACGCTGCAGCTTTTCCTCGGCGGCAATGGCGGCTGGGCTGATGCCGACGACGAAGCGATCGTTATAGCGCGGGTCGCCGATCGAGGTCGCCAGGATCGGGTTCTGCTGCAGGTATTCCTCGAAGTACTGCTCGAAGATCGCATTGAGCTTCCTCGACTCGGCCTGCGCCGGGTCGACAGCGGCCGGCGCAGCGGCGGCCAGCGCGCCGACAGGCGTGACAGCCCAGCCGGCAAGAAACAGGAAGGAGGCAAGCAGCACGAACCGAGGCGGTCTGGTCATGGGATCTTCCGAAAGCGGGTCAGGGAATGGGCGGACCGGATGCCGCCGGCTCGCCCGATGCGGGGGCGCAGTTTCGCAAGTTCGCGCCGTGGCGACCACCCCATCCGTGACATACACGATGCCCAAGCCCGCCGTTCCGAGGCATGGTCGTCCCCGGGCCCCGAACGGGCGAGGAGGAACATGTTCCAGATCAGGATTCACGGCCGGGGTGGCCAGGGCGTGGTGACGGCGGCCGAACTGCTTTCGGTGGCGGCGTTCCGCGAGGACCGGCACTCACAGGCCTTCCCGAGCTTCGGCTCGGAGCGGACCGGCGCGCCGGTGGTCGCCTTCTGCCGCATCGACGACCGCCCGATCCGGCTGCGCGAGCCCATCCTCGCCCCCGACGCCTTGATCATCCAGGACCCCACCCTGCTCCACCAGGTCGACGTCTTTGGTGGTCTCCGGCCCGATGGCTACATATTGATCAACACGGCGCGGACGTTCGAGGATCTCGGCCTCGCCGAATTCGCACAGAAATTCACCGCGGCACACCTCTGCACGGTGCCCGCCACCGAGATCGCCATGCGCCACGTCGGACGCCCGCTCCCGAACGCTTCGCTGCTCGGCGGCTTTGCTGCGCTGACGGGTCGCGTCTCGCTCGAGTCGGTCGCCGCCGCGATCGGCGAAAAGTTCCCGCCCAAGGTCGCGGCCGGCAACGTCGCCGCGGCCACGGAAGCCTATGAGTTCGTGCAGCGCGAGATGAAGAAGGAGGCCGCCGGTGCTGAAGCAGGTTGAAGGTTCGGCCGCGGTAGCGGAAGCCATCGCGCTCTGCCGCCCGCAGGTCATCTGCGCCTATCCGATCTCGCCGCAGACCCACATCGTCGAGGCGCTCGGCCGGCGCGTGGATGCCGGCGAACTGACGCCGTGCGAGTTCGTCAACGTCGAGTCGGAGTTCGCGGCAATGTCCGTGGCGATTGGCGCCTCGGCGACCGGGGCTCGCGCCTACACGGCAACGGCGAGCCAGGGCCTGCTGTTCATGGCCGAGGCGGTGTACAACGCGGCCGGCCTTGGCCTGCCAATCGTCATGACGGTTGCAAACCGCGCGATCGGCGCGCCGATCAACATCTGGAACGACCACACCGACGCGCTCAGCCAGCGCGACTGCGGCTGGCTGCAGCTGTTCGCCGAGGACAACCAGGAGGCGCTCGACCTGCACATCCAGGCCTTCCGCCTCGCGGAGGAGCTGTCGCTGCCGGTCATGGTGTGCATGGATGGCTTCATCCTGACGCACGCCTACGAGCGCGTGGACATGCCGACACAGGCGCAAGTGGATTCGTACCTGCCGCCGTACGAGCCGCGCCAGGTGCTCGACCCCGCGGATCCCGTCTCGATCGGCGCCATGGTCGGTCCCGAAGCCTTCATGGAAGTGCGGTACCTCGCGCACGCCAAGCAGCAACAGGCGCTCGAACTGATCCCCGCGTGGGCGGATGAGTTCCGCCGCGTGTTCGGACGCCCGAGCGGCGGACTGGTGCGTGAGTACCGGACCAGTGACGCCGACGTGATCGTCGTCGCCCTGGGCTCGGTGCTCGGCACCATCAAGGATACGGTCGACGAGATGCGCGACCAGGGGCACAAGATCGGCGTGCTCGGCATCACGTGCTTCCGGCCGTGGCCGTCCGTGGCGGTACGTAACGCGTTGCAAAGGGCGCAGCGTGTCGTCGTGCTCGAGAAGAGCCTGGCGGTGGGCATGGGCGGGATCGTCGGCAATAACGTTTCGGCGTCGTTCTCCGGCTCGCCAGAGCGCGTGCACACGGTGATCGCCGGACTCGGGGGTCGATCGATCACGCGCGGCTCGCTGCACCGCGTCTTCGGGCAGGCGCTGACCGATTCGCTCGAGCCCCTGACCTTCCTCGATCTCGACCGGGCACTGGTCGACCGGGTGCTGGAGCGCGAGCGCGTGCAGCGCCGCTCGGGGCCGATCGCGGAAGGCATCCTCAAGGACCTCGGCGTCGTCGCCGCGAAGATCGGATGAGGCGCAACGCATGAGCTACCAACCCATTCGTTTCTACCAGACCGGCACCTTCACCGTCGGCAACCGGCTGCTGCCCGAAGAACAGCGCTCCGTGCAATCGGGTCGCGAGCGCACCAACTCGCTCAATTCCGGACACCGCGCCTGCCAGGGTTGCGGTGAGGCGCTCGGCGCGCGCTACGCGATCGACGCAGCCATGGCGGCGACGAACCGCCAGCTCGTCGCAGCGAACGCGACGGGCTGCCTGGAGGTGTTCTCCACGCCCTACCCCGAGACGTCGTGGCAGATTCCGTGGATTCACTCGCTGTTCGGCAACACGGCCGCCGTCGGCACGGGCATTGCAGCGGCGCTGCGAGTGCAGGGCAAACGCGACGTACGTGTCGTTGCCCAGGGTGGCGATGGCGGTACGACCGACATCGGCTTCGGCTGCCTGTCCGGCATGTTCGAACGCAACGACGACGTGCTCTACATCTGCTACGACAACGAGGCGTACATGAACACGGGCGTGCAGCGTTCGTCGGCGACGCCGCCGACTGCACGAACCAACACGACGATGCCGGTCGGCGCATCGACCGGCGCGCGGTTCGGCCAGGGCAAGAACCTGCCGCTCATCGCCATGGCGCACGAGATTCCGTACGTCGCGACCGCGACGGTGGCCGAACTGCGCGACCTCGAAGCCAAGGTGCGGCGCGCAATGGAGTTCCGCGGCGCGCGGTACATCCACGTGCTCGTGCCCTGCCCGCTCGGCTGGGGTCACGGTTCTGCCGAGACGATCAAGATGGCGCGACTGGCGATGGAGACGGCGTTGTTTCCCGTCTTCGAGGCCGAACACGGTGAAGTGAAGCACGTATCGAAGATCCGGCGGCAGTTGCCGGTCGAGGACTACCTGAAACCGCAGACCCGGTTCGCGCACCTGTTCAAGCCGCCAGGACACGCAGACCTCGTCGCACGGATCCAGGCGCTGGCGGATCGCAACGTGAAGCGCTTTGGCCTGGTGAGCGACGCGGAGGACACGCAGTGAAGAAGCCGTTTGCGATCACGCTCGACCCAGGCTCGAGCCTTGCCAACCACACGGGCTCCTGGCGCACGGTGCGCCCGGTCTATGTCGACCGCCTGCCCCCGTGCAACGACGCGTGCCCGTCGGGCGAGAACATCCAGGGGTGGCTGTTCCACGCGGAATCGGGCGACTATGAAGGAGCGTGGCGGCTGCTGACCGAAGCGAATCCTCTGCCCGCGTGCATGGGTCGCGTCTGCTACCACCCCTGCGAAACGGCGTGCAATCGCGCGCAACTGGACGAGTGCGTCGGGGTCAACGCGATCGAGCGTTTCATCGGCGACGAGGCGCTGAAGCACGGCTGGAAATTCAGGTCGGCCGCGAAGTCCACGGGGATGCGCGTGCTGGTCGTCGGTGCAGGGCCGTCCGGGTTGTCGGCCGCGTACCAGCTCGCCCGTGCAGGACACACGGTCACTGTCCGCGAGGCCGGTCCGTTGGCGGGAGGCATGATGCGGTTCGGCATTCCGAAGTACCGGCTGCCGCGCGAGGTGCTCGATGCCGAGATCGCGCGCATCGTCGCGCTCGGGGTAACGATCGAACTGAATTCGAAGGTCGACGACGTGCTGGCGGCGAAGACCCAGGGCCGTTTCGACGCCGTGTTCCTGGCCGTCGGCGCGCACCTCGCCAAGCGGGCGTATCTCCCCGCCGGAAGCGCGGGCAAGATGCTCGACGCGGTCGCGGTCCTGCGCAGCATGGAAGGCGAAGAGCGGCCGCTGCTCGGACGCCGGGTGGTGGTTTACGGCGGCGGCAATACCGCGCTCGACGTCGCGCGAACCGCCAAGCGTCTCGGCGCCGAGGAATCGGTGATCGTCTACCGGCGCACGCGCGAGAAGATGCCGGCTCACGACGCCGAACTCGAAGAGGCACTGCAGGAAGGCGTACTGGTGAAGTGGCTCTCGACGATCCGTGAAGCAGGCGAGTCGTCGATCACCGTCGAGAAGATGACGCTCGACGAGAAAGGCATGGCGCAACCGACCGGCGAGTTCGAGACGCTGGAAGCCGACTCGGTCGTGCTCGCGCTCGGCCAGGACGTGGACCTTTCGCTGCTCGACGGCGTGCCGGGCCTGGAGATCGACGACGGCGTGGTCAAGGTCGATGCGCACATGATGACCGGTCATGCAGGCATCTTCGCGGGCGGCGACATGGTGCCGGGCGAACGCACGGTCACGGTCGGCATCGGCCACGGCAAGCTGGCTGCCCGCAACATCGACGCCTGGCTGCGCGGCGAAACGTGGACGCATCCGCCGCGCCACGAGCTCGCGTCGTTCGACAAGCTCAACACCTGGTACTACTCGGATGCGCCGAAAGCGCAGCGCCCGGTGCTGGACATGGTGCGCCGGCAGTCGACGTTCGAGGAAGTGGTCGGCGGGTTCGATCCCGCGACGGCGCAGTTCGAAGCGCGGCGCTGCCTGAGCTGCGGCAATTGCTTCGAGTGCGACAACTGCTACGGCGTCTGCCCCGACAACGCGGTGATCAAGCTCGGAGCGGGCAACCGCTACGCGTTCAACTACGACTATTGCAAAGGCTGCGGGCTGTGCGTTTCGGAGTGCCCGTGCGGCGCGATCCGGACGCAGCCGGAGGAGATCTAGCCAGCGGCGTTAGGGTCCAAGGCAAGTCGGCGGCGGCACACCGACAACGGACGTTCTACGGCGAACCAGGACCCAGGGCGGATGGTTGGTGAGGGTGTTCGTTCCGGGTCTTCCCCGGGCGAGCGGAAAGGCAGACACGCTCGCCCGGGGAAGACCCGGAACGAACAACTGATCGACCGCGCCTGGGAAAATTCTTGTCAACGCGCGAGAACTCGCACGGCGCACGCAACGTCGACGAGGTCAAATCGCATAAGCCGCGACCGGCAATATGCATCGCTTTGTCACCAAACCGTGTTTGTGGAGTTCGTTCGAACGCGCGCCGTATGCCGAGAGCAGACGGTCAACGGGGAAAAACGACCCAGAGCAGACCTTCAAGATCG
>Ga0224505_10001536_pt1 | contig 14347 bp, 14 predicted proteins | sample SF_Jan12_sed_USG_FD_169102 | JGI IMG/M metagenome (GOLD analysis project Ga0224505, IMG submission 169102) | Sediment microbial communities from San Francisco Bay, California, United States - SF_Jan12_sed_USGS_4_1 | ecosystem: Environmental > Aquatic > Marine > Sediment | place: USA: California... | reverse complement strand
ATATCGGATTGTGAAAGAGCCTGGTCCTGGAGTCCTTCGCCTTCGAGCAGCTTTGACCGACGTGATGTTGGAGCATCCCAAGCTGGCATCACCAGGCCCGTTGCTTCCACTGGCTAATGATATCCTGATCCAGGCCTCTGAAAAAATTTCCGGGATGAATGCCTTGGAGGGAGAGGCTGCTATTGAAGCCGAATTATTGGATGCAGAGAGCCAGGAACGTCTGGCTGCGTATGTCGAAAAACGGGTGAGTTCCAAAGTACTCCTGACCCAGGATAAAGATTCTCTGGGGCCAATATTAGAGATCTTTGACTATTGGGCCAAAAAATTTCGGCAACGCTTAGACGAAGAGCGCGGCTTACGGGAGTATCAGAAAGAGATTCAGTAAGTCTGCCAATCGGGCATTTTCTTTTCTGCAAAATTTTGTGCTGCATCCTCCAACCAACTGTTCATCCTTTCTATCCACCGTATTGCACGAGTTCGCAAATTTGCTAAATATCTTCTGGTTCCATTACGATTTCCCTTACCAGGTTTTTTATCATGACTCATTGAATGTTGTTACACTTTTTCTGGAGGTCTGATGCCATGTTTTCTGGAATTCGACGAAGCTCCTTTTTCCAAGGATTGCTCTTCTTTACGCTGTTGTTTGGATTATTTTGTTCTGTATCAGCCATCCCCTCTTCGGTTTCGGCACAGAGCGCGTCCGAAGAAGACATGTTGGTGGAAAAGGCTCGTCTAACCTTGGAAAGTTTTCTCGCAGATCCCGACATGCAGTGGTTTCGCGATCATATGAAGGAAGCAAGGGGCATTTTGATTGTGCCTCAATTTATCAAGGGTGCGTTTTTTATTGGCGGATCCGGCGGAAGCGGGGTATTGGTTGTTCGTGATGAGAAGACCAACGAATGGAGTTATCCGGCGTTTTTTACCCTTGGTGGGGCCAGTATCGGTCTGCAATTCGGCGGGCAAGCTTCGGAAGTGGTGTTGTTAGTGATGACGCAAAAGGGCGTCGATTCCATGATGAGCACGACCGTGAAATTAGGTGGCGATGCTTCCGTGGCAGTTGGCCCTGTCGGACGAGGGGTAGAGGGGTCGACCGCGCCGAATTTGAGTGTCGATTTTTTATCTTTTTCAAAGGCGAAAGGCTTGTTTGCCGGACTGTCACTTGAAGGGGCGGTGGTGGGTGCACGGGACGCGTTAAACACTAACTATTATAAAACACCGACCAAAGCCATCGATATTCTGGTGCGGCGCAGTGTGAGCAACCCTCAAGCCGATCCCTTGCTTGCGGTCGTCAAGAAGGGCACTAAAGGTGAGAGTTGACCTTCTCTGGAACAACTAAGTTGGATCAGGTCTTTTATTTGGCCGATCCCTTGCTTGATCCATGAATCTTACATCCACTTGAGCCGGACGTTCTCTGGATTTCTTTATTGGTAATTTTCCACCAAATTACTTTCATCTTTAATCGGCAATTTCTTCTGAAGTCCTTTTTGATAGGCTGTGATGGTCAATTCAAGAGACTTTAAGCGCGAACACGAAGCTAGTGCCTACTAAACTTTTCACAATTGAGGAGAAATTATGAAGGCGAGTCTTCATCGAACTGTCCTGATTCTGGTTGTCTTACTTTTTTTTGTTGCAAGGGTGCGCCGCTACGCAACAACGGAGAGATGTGGTCGAAACGGGATTTCTTAAGGCTAGTGAACATTCCATGCTCACAGAAGGAAAAGGTGAACACGAGGCCTTGCTCCACTACACCAATCCGGACGTCGACTGGCGCTCTTACAACAAGGTGATGCTTGATTCCGTGTCGGTCTGGAAAGACAAAGAAACGCAAGATGTGTCTCCCGAAGATCTTCAGATGTTGACCGATTTTGCCTATGGCCAAATGCATGACGCATTGAGCCGAGACTATACCATTGTGACCCAACCTGGACCTGGCGTCATGCATGCTACCTTTGCCATTACCGAGGCGGAGGCTTCAAATGCCGCCTTGGACACCATTACCTCGATCATTCCTCAAACCAGAATCTTGACTGGAGTCAAAGGCCTCGTCGTGGGCGGAAAGCCTGGTTTTGTGGGAACGGCCGGTATGGAAGTGAGGATCACCGACGCACAAAGCGGGAAGATTCTGGGTATGGCCATCGACCGGCGTGGCGGCACCAAAGATCTCAGTGGAGTGACCAATGATTGGAATGATGTGGAGAAAGCCTACATCTATTGGGCAGCCGCCGTGCGTTACCGGTTATGCATGCTTCGCGGCGGGTCGAATTGTGTAGAACCCGAAGCATAGAAAATCCTGCCATACCGATCGAGTCGAAGTTGAGGGACGCCCTGCGCACGGGGTGAACAAGGAGTGGGTTTCGTCTTATGCGCAGGGTGTTTTTTAACAGGTTTGGTTACGCACTGGCTTTTCTTCTCAAGAGATCAAGTAGAAATAGGGTCACCCAAATCCTACATCCTTTGTAGAATATCCTTAAATAAAAGGGGTAATATAGATAACTCTCGCTGAAAAAACTCATTGAAAATTGTGGTTCCCGTCAGATCGACCATAAAAGACATGACCATGCCACATCTCGTAATCGCCTGTCATGAGTGCGATCTCCTTCATCGTCTCCACTCTCTCCGTTATGGTGAGCGGGCCAAGTGTTCGAGATGCGGAGCAGCGTTATACGCGAGAAAACGGGATAGTTTCGAGCATACCATCCTCCTTGCGGTGACAAGCCTTATTCTCTTTGCCCTGGCCAATTCCTTTCCATTTATGACCTTTGAGCTCCATGGCCGTGTTCAGCAGAGCCTGCTGTCCACCGGGGTATGGGAATTTTTTGAGCGGGGCATGTGGGAATTAGGGCTCTTGGTCCTGGCAGCCAGCATTGTGTTCCCATTCCTGAAAATCATCGGCATGCTGTACGTGCTTGTGCCCTTGGAGTTCCATTATCGACCGTGGAAAGCCGCTCTGGTCTTTCGAATGGTTGAGCAGTGCCAAACCTGGGCCATGATGGATGTGTATTTGTTGGGCGTGATCGTGGCCGTCGTCAAGTTGGCGGATTTAGCGATTCTTGTCCCGGGTGTGGCCCTTTATTCCTTCGTCGCCTTGATCATTGCCCTGGCTGCCGCCGACTCTGCGCTTGACCCGCATGAGGTCTGGGAAAGAATGGAAAAGATCCGATGAGGGGCTCTTCTCTCACTGCGGCCCGGTCGGGGCTCATGAGTTGTCATGCCTGTCATCAACTCAGTCGAATACCCCGAATGTCGATTGACGGGGTGGTGATCTGCCCTCGTTGTGAGGCGCATGTTCATCTGCGAAAACCTAACAGTATTTCGCGCACGTGGGCCCTTCTGATTGCCGCCTACATTCTGTATATACCAGCCAACCTGCTTCCCGTGATGACAGTGATTTCGTTTGGAAAAGGTGAGGCGGATACGATTCTGAGCGGGGTCAAGGAACTTATTCATGCGGGAATGTTGCCTATTGCCTTGCTGGTGTTCTTCGCCAGCATCACCGTGCCGGTCCTAAAGCTCTTGACGCTGACCTTCCTGTTACTCTCCGTCCAATATAAATCTCAATGGCGACCAAGAGAGCGGACCGTGTTATACCGGATTACCGAGTTGGTTGGCCGTTGGTCCATGATTGATATTTTTATGATTTCGATTTTAATTGCCCTGGTGAAACTTCAGGCCGTCGCCACGATTGAGCCCGGGGCGGGAGCCATCTCGTTTGCTGCCGTCGTGATCATTACCATGTTTGCCGCCATGAGCTTCGATCCCCGCCTCATCTGGGACAATATAGAGGAGAAAGCATGAAGGACCAGGATTCCGATTCTATCGACTTAGAGGAATTGTCGGAAGTCACGGTACAAAAAAAACGTGGACTTTCAATCGTGTGGATTATTCCAGTGGTTGCGGCAATTATCGGAGGGTGGCTTATCTACAAGACCATCTCCGAAAAGGGTCCCACGGTCACCATGACCTTCGAAGACGGGTCGGGATTGGAAGCCGGAAAAACTAAAATAAAATATAAGTCAATTGACATTGGAACTGTTAAAAGCGTGCATATCAGCCTTGACCTCTCCCGTGTCGTCGTGACTGCCGAATTCAATAGGATGGCGGAGCCCTACCTCACCGAAAATACCAGGTTCTGGGTGGTCCGTCCACGAATTGGATTAGGTGGCATTTCGGGGCTTGAAACGTTAGTGTCCGGAGCCTTTATCGCCATGGATCCCAGACCCGGAGCTTCGGCTCAAACATTTACAGGACTGGAGAAACCACCTGGTGTGACTCGAGAAGACGAAGGGGCTCAATTCCGATTGCGGGCGGAAAACCTGGGATCGAGTTCCCCCGGTGCGCCAATATTTTTTCACGATATCCAGGTTGGACGTGTCCTCGACTATGAGTTGGAGAAGGATGGCGGGGCCGTGCTCATCGATATTTTCATTCAAGCCCCGCATCATCTGCGTGTACGGGATACCAGCCGATTCTGGCAGTTAAGCGGATTTGAAATATCGCTTGGGGCAGAAGGCCTGGATGTAAAAATGGAATCGCTTAACTCCCTTCTCACTGGGGGAATCGCGTTCGATACCCCGGCAACCGCGGGAGGATCAGAGGAACCGAGCCAACCGGGCACTGAGTTTAATCTCTTCAAAAATTTTGCCAGTATTCAAGAAGAGAAGTATGTCTTAACGCGTCCGTTTCTGATCAATTTTGACGGGTCCGTCAGGGGCCTGAGTGTTGGTGCTCCGGTGGAATTCCGTGGAATCAAAGTCGGTATCGTATCCGATATCGCGGTCCATCTAAATCCTGACACGCTTGAGATTAAAATCCCCGTGCTTATCGACATCCAGCCGGAACGAATCACAACCCCACAGGTCATCATGTCAAAAATTCAGGAGAATAAATACGCAGTCATGAAGCATATGGTGAAACGTGGGTTGAGAGCTCAACTGGAGACTGGAAGCTTGCTGACCGGACAATTGTTCGTTCAGCTCGACTTCCACCAGGATCTTCCCCAGCAGGAACTGATCATGACCGGAAAATATCCGGAGATTCCAGCCATACCCGCGGCGATGGATCAAGTGCGACGAACGGTCACCGATGTGATGGCAGAGATTCGACGATTGCCTTTTGATAAAATTGCCAAGGAGATCCTGGAAACCGTTGAAGGAGGCAACCGTCTGGTCAATTCCCCTGACACTCAAAAGGCCGTCCGCAACCTCAATGCGGCATTGGGCAATGTGGAAAAGCTCACAGAGGGCCTCGATCGTCAGGTTGATACCCTGGCAAACAGTTTGGATCAGACTTTGGTGACCGTCCGGAAAGCGCTACAGGTCGCTGATCCCAATTCACCCGCTGCGGTGAATATGAATAATGCCTTGAAGGAACTATCTGCTGCCGCCCGCTCGATCCGGGTTTTGGCTGATTATCTTGAACAACATCCCGAGGCCTTAGTCAAAGGGAAACAGTAAATGAGGTGGACATGAACAGAATCATAAAAGGGTTTCGGTTCGGCGTGGCCTGTGTCTGCGTGCTGAATTTTTTCGGCTGTGGGACGAGCCAACCGTCACATTTCTATTTGTTACGAGCCGTGTCGCCTGACTCCGTCTCCGGCCTAGCGGAAGCGAACCCATCAAGCCTGTCCTTTGGGTTGGGTCCGGTCACCCTTCCCAAGTATTTGGACCGGCCGCAAATCGTGACCAAAAGCAGTGCCCATGAAGTGGATCTGGCAGAATTTCATAAATGGGCTGAACCGTTGAGTGACAATGTGTCGCATGTCCTGTCAGAAAATCTCTCAGCCCTTCTTTCGACGGATCGAATCGCGCAGTATCCGTGGCCGGGCTCAACCCCCCTGGATTACCAAATTACCGTGGATGTCCTGCAGTTCGATGGCACCATGGGAGGGGAGGCGGTCCTGGTCGCACGGTGGAGCCTTTCGCGTGACGATGAAAAAACCGTGATCACCACAAAGAAAACGCGCGTGACTCATCATCCGACAAGCCAGGATTATGAAGCGTTGGTTGAGGCCATGAGCCAGAATCTTGAGGATCTCAGTCGCGAGATTGCCGAGGTGATCAAGGCTCTTCCGCCAAGAATCTCTCCCCGTTCATCATCCTAATCTTCTCTTGATTTGTTTGATGCCTCTGTGCGTTTGATCGCGCGGACTCTTCTGGAAAACACAAAAACAGTTTCGCAAGCACAAGAACGCCATTCACGAAGCATCGGCTTCGGGTGTGCCCGGTCTATCGTATTTCAACCTTCAACCAAGGCAATGTAATTGGCCCTCGCCCCTTTAGGGTGAGGGGAAGACATCAATAGATCGGTCACTACGATATCGGACCGAATCGCTTACTTGTTCATGCTGGCCTTTGGGCCGTTTTGTGCCTGTTGAATGGGTTGATGAGAGAGCACCCAGTGTTCTGCCCCTCGTCCGTGCTCCGGTGGGGAAAGGGGAAGATGAGCACACAGATTCGTTGAGGAGAAAGCGGCTGTTGAAGAACATCCCACGCTTATCCTTCAACAAACCAATGTTCAAGGCGATTGGGGGTGTAGAAAAGCCAGTGTCCAGACCGGGATTAAGAACCAAATGCCCAGTGCGGCAGGAATACTGACAAAGGCCAACAACATCGAAGCCAGGGCAAAGATTGGCCCCGGGTAGGCACCCCACCAATTTGGTGAAGTCCAGGTCCTGCTGGTGGTTTCGCTATACCAGTCGGTCCGGGGGATGACATACCGGTGAATGAGCAGCAACGCAAACCCCGGAAGGCCAAGAGAGGCAGAAAAAAGGATAACGGCAATGGGATCCTGTTCGTATCTCCCGATGAGCGAAGCCGTGAATGGGATCAGGGACAAAAAGAGCAAATGAAGCAGATTGAGCCAGAACGTTGTCTCGTTGCATTTATTGATTGGGTTGAGGACCCAATGATTCCTCATCCAAAGGCTCGCAATCACAAAAAAACTGAGAAAGTACGCGATAAAATTCGGAATTTGTTTGAACAGATCAGCAATGAGGGTTGCATTGGTTGCCTCCGGAATCTCTGGCGCCTTGAGGTCCAACACCAATAAGGTGGCCACAATCGCATAGATTCCGTCCGTCAATGTGCGGAGCCGTTCCAGAGAACTGATTTGCCCCAAAAAAAAGTTTATTTTCATAGGCCGTTTTTAGAGTACACCATTTGGACGCAGGACAACGGAAGAAGCAACGTCACCCCCCCCTGCACCATTTTCCCATATTCACTTTGCTGATTTTTCCCTAATTGCATTAGTAAAGTCAAAATGCCGGATGCCGCCTCTGTGACTGTGCATTCAAGTTGAGTGACCGCTTGTCGGAGACTCATTCGCACCTTGTTGTCGATGGATAAGCAGCCCATCGATCCGGTCACAGACCTATTGGTGGTTCCGCTACGGATCTTGCCGTGTTGCCTCCAGCCATTCGGGTTCACCTGCAGGGAACCGTTCGAAGAAGCCCGACTCGCAATGGTTGATAATTGGAACCTGTGGCTCTGACGTTATGGCTCCCTGAAGCACCAGTAGGTTATTATCTGGCGGTGTGGCGATCTCGAACTAGCCAAGAAACCAAAAATAATAAGTTTCTCCGGTTGACGGGGTTGCAGGCCATCCGGCTCATTGCTGAGTTGAAGGGCACGGGGAGATCAAACTGAAAACAAAACAATTGAACAAGGAGATCGAAATGAAGACAAAGCACCTGTTCGCCGTGGCACTTGCCTTTCTGTTGGTGACCGTTTTGGGTACTACGGGTGTCATGGCCCAGGAGGCGCAGATCGATCGCACCGAGTTACCTGTCAAAGGCCCTTGGTATCCCCCCATCACCACGCTGGATGCGCGGGACGCCAAGGCGCCTCCGGTGTTTGAGGTGAAGGCGCCAAAGGATGCGCCCAACGTGGTGATTGTCCTGCTCGACGACCTGGGTTTCGGCGGCACCAGCGCTTTCGGGGGGGTAATTGAAACACCCAATATTGACAAACTCGCCAGTCAGGGTCTCATGTACAATCAATTCCATACCACGGCGCTATGTTCTCCGACACGGCAGGCGCTTAAGACCGGCCGCAATCACCATTCTGCCAACCAGGCCAAAATCACCGAGGTGGCGACGTCCTTCCCTGGCGCGACGGGCATGCTGCCCAATGACGTGGCCAGCATCGGAGAAATACTTCGCCTCAACGGTTACAGCACTGCGGCGTTCGGGAAGTGGCATGAGACCGCAGTCTGGGAGATCAGCCCTTCGGGTCCCTTCGCTCGCTGGCCGAACTACCAGGGCTTCGACGAGTTCTACGGCTTTCTGGGCGGGGAGACCAACCAGTGGGCCCCAGGCGTCTACCACAACCTTAATCACGTGGAGACTCCGGACGATCCCGACTACCATTTCATGAATGACATGGCCACTCAGTCCATCAACTGGATCCGCTTCCAGCAGTCGCTTACTCCAGAAAAGCCCTTCTTCGTCTACTTCGCCCCCGGTGCCGTTCATGCCCCACACCATGTGCCGCAATCCTACATCGACAAGCAGAAGGGCCGCTTTGACGAAGGTTGGGACGTGATCCGGGAGCGGATTTTTGAGCAGCAGAAAAAGCTTGGCGTGATCCCACCCGACACCAAGTTGGCGAAGAAGCCGAAGGACATCAAGGATTGGAAAGATCTCTCGCCCAAGGAGAAGAAGCTCTTTGCCCGCCAGGCCGAAGTCTTCGCCGCGTATCTTGACATGACCGACCATGAAACCGGCCGGGTTATCCAGGCAATCGAGGACATGGGTGAGCTGGACAATACGCTGATTTTCTACATCGCCGGCGACAACGGCACCAGTGCCGAAGGCGGGATGAGTGGGCTCTACAACGAGATGACCTATTTCAACAACGAGCCCAAGGGTTCGGACATCGACTTCATGTTGAAGCACTATGACAGCTGGGGCGATCCGACTACCTATCCCCACATGGCGGCCGGATGGGCGGTCGCCTTCGACTCACCCTTTATGTGGACCAAGCAGGTCGCCTCGAACTATGGTGGCACCCGCAACGCGATGGTCGTCCATTGGCCGAAACGCATCAAAGCCAAGGGGGAGTTGCGCAGCCAGTGGCACCATGTCATCGACGTGGTGCCGACGATCCTTGAGGCCGTCGGGCTGCCGGAGCCGCGCATTGTCAACGGTACACCACAGCGTCCTATCGAGGGCGTGAGCATGGTCTATAGCTGGGACGGGCCCCGCGCCCCAGGCCGTCACCAGATCCAGTACTTCGAAATGTTCGGCAACCGTGGAGTCTACTTCGACGGCTGGTTTGCGGGGACTGTCCACATCAAGCCTTGGGGAAAGGTGGAGAACACACTCACTGAGGACGTCTGGGAGCTCTATCACGTAAAGGACGATTTCAGTATGTCGACGGATCTTGCGAAGAAGCATCCCGACATCCTTGCCGAACTGCAGCGGGTCTTTCTGGCAGAGGCGGTCAAGTACAAGGTGCTGCCCCTTGATGACCGCCGGCAGGAGTTGTTCAATTCCAAGCTGGCCGGGCGGCCTGACCTGATGTTTGGCCGCACTAGCCTGACCCTGTACGAGGGCATGAATGGTCTACTCGAGAACGACTTCATCAACATCAAAAACACATCGTTTGAAATCGTTGCCGATGTGGAGGCCGGAGAGAAACCGGTCAACGGGGTCATCGTGGCCCAGGGGGGACGCTTCGGCGGTTGGAGCCTGTATGTGAAGGATGGTGCGCCGATGTTCACATACAACTACCTCGGAATCGATCGGTACACGGCTACCGCGGACTCGAAGCTGCCCAAGGGCAAGTCGACTGTGAAAATGGACTTTGCTTACGAGGGTGACAAACCGGGCTTGGGCGGTACTGCGATCCTGTACATCAACGGCAAGGCCGTGGGGTCTACCCGAGTCCAGCAGACCGAGTTCGCAATCTTTTCGGCCGATGAAACGGCTGGCGTGGGCATTGACGCGGAAACGCCGGTCACGGACGACTATACCCGCGCCAGCAGCAAGTTCACAGGCGCAATCGATAAGGTGACTATCAGCCTGAAGAAATGAGCGCATGACACCATGATCGATGTCTCCCTGGCCTGTCACAACCGGGGAGATGAAAAACTGCTAAAACAGTTGAGAGAGTGTGTGCTGTATATCTTCAGCAATTTGTCGATAAAAACAGAGAAACGCCCTCTCAGAGAGTATCCTATGGAGGGTTCACAAGTTGTGTGTTAAGAAGGGATGGCCATCCGGTGTCCATTCCGGAAAATCGAGCTCCTTTTTTCGCGACATTTCCGATAGAGGGTATCCGAAATCTATATGTGATTTCGTCAGATGGAACTCTGACACAGCCGAACAGGTCTAACAAAATGGGGGATGGATCCTTGGCTCTCCCTACCGGTGCTGATGACAACTGGAATGAGGCATCCTGGTGCAAAATCGTCAAACCTTAGGGTGGGGTAAGGATTATGAAAGTACTGTTACGGTTGGGGTTATTGGTGTTGATGCTGTCAGCCTGCGGTCCTACACCGCAGTGGGTCAAGCCCGGCGCCACAGAGGCAGACTTGCAAGCGGCCATCACTCTTTGTAATAGGGAGAACGTTCATTTTGGTCGAGATAACATCAGGCAAATAGGCCCTGACAATGAAGTCATCGTCACCAGCAGGCAAAAACGTTTTGAAAGAGGCGCAGGGGAGATGATGAGGGAACAATGTTTAGAAAGTAAGGGATGGACACTTGAGTATATCGAGTGATCCGGCTGATTTGAAAAATTAGCCAATAACCACGGCTCAAACTATGCGGAACAGCAGGCTGACCATCCAGCGAAGGGGTACTTATCCAATGGGTGGGGATAACCGGAAGCCATGGAAGCTATGTTTGATCAGGGAACTCATGGAAGTGAAAGATACCCGTGCTTTTTGAACCCCGAAGCCAGATAAAAGACCTACGAAAAGATTATGCTGGAGCCGGTGACCGTCTGGTTAGGAAAAGATGCCGCGGCCAAAGATACCGGTGTGGTACCCCCGGACGACGTTCGGACCCTCGCCAATACGTTTTATCAAAAAGTTTCAGAGCAGCAGGCCAAGGATTATACCCTCGTGCAGGAGTCGGGCCCTGGGGTGATGCGGCTCTCAGCGGCTCTCACGGATGTCGAACATGGCATGCCGGTCTTGGATGCGGCCTCGACCGTGGTGTCCATGGCACGCGTGGCATCCGAGGGGAAAAAACTGGCCAGTGGCACACAAGGTTTTGTTGGTGGAGCGAGCGTCGAGGTCCGGCTCGTGGATGTGCAAACAGGGAAACTTCTAGGAGCCGGCATTGACCGTCGGGCCGGAGGCAAGACGCTCACCAAGGGATTCGGCTACTGGGCCGACGTCGAAAACATCATGGACTATTGGGCGGCCAAGATTCGCTGGCCTCTGTGCACCCAACGAAAAGGCACCGACTGTCAGTCACCAGACTAATTGGTGTAGTGAGAGGGGTGGGCTGGCAAGGGCTGCTTCTTGTTCGTCCGGGATGGCCTGGTGCCCACCCCGCAGTCTTTATTTATCCTGCTTCTGGAGAAATCCCTACAGCGACCTTTTTTGACCTTCATGTCATTCTTGCCCATCTCGCATAATTTAGAAATTGTGGACCTTCCGTCGCATAAATTTTCCTCTGCGCTTGTCACCAAAGCTTACTAGGCAGACTAAAGCGTTGGCCATGGCTTGTTATGGAAGGCCCAGAAAGCCGTCCGGTCCCAGGCTGGTGGCCAGCATCATGCGGTTAATGTCCCGGTGTCCGGTCCAACTGGGACTCTGTTGATTGATCGGCTCCAGCCAGAAACCTTCGATTTGATCAATCAAGAGGATATATCGCTGGAGGCCTGATAGTTTGGCATGCAGATCATCCACGTTCGAAAAAAAATCCGGATGTTGGTCGATGGTTTTCTGAATACGTGCAATGGTATGGAGCCCGATGGAGAGTCCTAACTCGCGAAATGCCAGACGGTAATCAGCCGAAGCCTTTAACGTACGGCTCCGGACAAAGGTCTCCAAGCCGACTTCAGCATCCCGCAGGAGCAGCCCCAACCTCAATACCTCTGTTTCCGGTAAATTGCCGCTGATTATGACTTGGGCCAGCCTGCAGGCATCGGACAGAAGCCCTCCGATTCCTAACGGATCATCTGTCTGCCAGGGCATGTCCTGACACAGAGCAGTTAGTTCCGCAATCTCTGTGTCGAGTAAACTGTCCGTAGTCGATTCGTCCAATTTCATGGCCGTCGATTGAAGCTGTTGATAGGTGATCAGGCCATCAAGCGGATCGTGTTGGCCCATGGACGTGACGAGGGGATAAGACAGGTCGATACTCATTTTCCAATACATGCGCTTGTGCCCACCACCCCATGGTGTATAGGTAAATCGGGCGTGGGCGGTTTTTGCAAGCTCTACCGCCCACCGGTTATGCACTGAATCTCCCGTCACTCGCGCAAGACAATTCAGCGCGTGCATCCATTTGGTCAAATAATGAAAGTACTGCCCATCCCGTTCCCATTCCAAATGGTCATCATACGGCTCATCCGGCCTGCGCTCCCGAAGTGCTTTTCCGATTCTCAGGCCACCTCTGGTTGGGTGCCGCTTCCCTTCTTCTTCATCAAGACCGCTGATCCATCCTCGACGTGAATCGTCCTCACGATGCCTTCCCAGGATTTTGTGAACCTGAGAGACGAGGTGTTTGGCATCGTGTTGGTATGACTCCTGGCCTGTTCGTCGGTACAGTTCCAGATAGTTGCAAACGGCAAATGCGTCGGTCCAGAGATAGCGACGGGGCGGTGGAGCGGGGGTAGTCATCCCTGTCTCCTCAGCGAATTCCGCCATGATGGCCGCAATGATGGATGTGTGGTTCAAGGTAGAATGGGTTATGTGATGATTCGGATCGATTTGAATATGGTTCTTCCTTGGATTCCATCTGGTAGCGAGGACTTTTAACTGTACCTCTGGAACGGGGTATGACACAATTTGCGTAGGCACAGAGCATTGAAGGCTTCGGTCTCTCCGTCATGGGACAATATACGTGTCATTTGGTCACTCGATCCTCGGGCTTTCGAGTGTACGAAGTAGGGGAGTGGCAGGCTTAAAGGCATCGAAGGGTTCAACGAGGTCCTGAGGCAACCTCCATCTGCAGTCGGTGTGTACACGAGAAAGATGGTGCAGTTGAGATTTCCGCGAGCAACGTTCATGATAGCTGGATACTTACTGGAAGATGTCGTGCTGTCTGGGAGAAAAGTGCAATCCGTGGAGAATGGGCTAAGATGAAACGAATGACCCTTATAGCTCTGATCGGTATGCTGGTGTTCCCACTCATGGCCCGTGGAGAAATCCAAGCCAACCCCACGGAGTTGAGTGAGCAGGAAACTCTACTGGTCGAGTGGATCCAGTCTCGCCAAATGGCTATGCTCAAGGATTTAGAAAGGTACGTCAACATTAATACAGGGACGTTCAATGTTGAAGGCCTCAATCATTTCAGGAATTTGCTTGAGGCAGAATTCAACGCATTAGGTTTTGAAACCGCTGTTCAACCAGGTGGAGAAATGGAGCTGCTCTCGTGCAAGGATAGGAAAATGGTGTTTGCCGACCATCTGCTTGCCCGCCGTACCGGGAAGAAACCCACGCAGGTGTTCCTCAACGGTCATCTGGATACCGTGTTCCCGAAAGATGATGAATTTCAGACCATAACCCTGGAAGCGGATGGAACCCTGAAAGGACCCGGTGTGCTGGATATGAAAGGGGGGCTGGTGGCCATGAAATACGCCCTGAATGCATTGTATCACCATGAGCGGTTACAGGAAGCCAATCTCACGATTTTCCTGAACACGGATTGTATGTCGCACAATTTGGACACAGGGCGTCAGAACCTAAGGTGGTGTTTTGGCTCTGGGGTTTGAGGTTAAGCGGTCTTCCGTTTCATGTACAAATGTTTTCTGAGTTTCAACGTGTCTTCTTTGAGCTTTCGTCGGCTATCCAGAATCGCTTGGCCTCGTCCACACCACACGTCTTTGGGGGTTAGGTTGTTCAGGCTTTCATGGTATCGCCGTTCATTGTAATGAGTCACGAACTCTCCGATCTCTCGTTCAAGGTCGCCCGGGAGATAATAGTTTTCCAGGAGAATACGGTTTTTTAGTGAACGATGCCAGCGTTCGATCTTGCCTTGCGTCATCGGATGATATGGCTTGCCACGGGTGTGGCTGAGTTCGTGGTCGTTCAACCAGTCCTGCAATTCCGCTGAGATGTAACACGGCCCATTATCACTGAGGAGTTTCGGTCGTTGCTTTTTGGTGAACCCTGCCCTGCTCAACGCCTCCTTGAGTGTGGCGGTCACCTCCCGGGTGCTCATGGTATG
>Ga0224505_10001535_pt1 | contig 14350 bp, 11 predicted proteins | sample SF_Jan12_sed_USG_FD_169102 | JGI IMG/M metagenome (GOLD analysis project Ga0224505, IMG submission 169102) | Sediment microbial communities from San Francisco Bay, California, United States - SF_Jan12_sed_USGS_4_1 | ecosystem: Environmental > Aquatic > Marine > Sediment | place: USA: California... | reverse complement strand
CGCTTGCTGTTCCCTGAGGCAATTTTGAACCCGCCTGTAGAGTGGCGTGGCGAAGGTTTCTGCGGTAATTCGATTGAGCAACAGCTCAAGCCGTATAAATATCCATTGCCAGGGAAATCAGAAGTCAAGATGTTCTATCGCTATGGAGGCTCATTTATCGGCACCATGACCGAAACTAATAGATGGGTGATGGCATACCAGAGTCCTAAACTGGAATTTGTGGTCAACCAGGATTGCTGGTGGGGTGGTGAGACCAGATTTGCTGATATCATCCTGCCAGCGTGCACCAATCTGGAGAGGGACGATATTGCTGAATTTGCCAGTCCCGGTGGCTACTCCACGCATGGAAACAGCGGTTGCAATTACCGAATTATAGTCCGGCAGAAGAAGTGCATTGAGCCGCTTTTTGAATCTAAGTCAGATTACGACATATTCACTCTCCTTGCAGACAGGCTTGGTTTCAAGGATGACTTCACCGACGGTGGCAAGACTGTGCTGGACTGGGTCAGGCGATATTTTGAAATATCCGATCTGCCCAAGCACATATCATGGGAAGAATTTGATAGGAAAGGTTACTACGTGGTGCCCGTTCCTGACGATTACAAGCCGACTCCAGCACTACGATGGTTCTACGAGGGCAGACCGTGTGATACACCGGATTACTTGAACCCCAAGAGAAACACGGAAAAAGGCAAGGAACTGGGTACCTATAGCGGTAAGATAGAGTTTGTTTCCCAGAGCTTGACGCAGCATCTGCCCGACGACAAGGAACGGCCTCCGATGCCCAGGTATATTCCGAGCTGGGAGGGGCCAAATTCGCCGCTTGCCAGGAAATATCCGCTGCAGCTATTGTCCCCACATCCCAGATACTCGTTCCACACCCACTATGATACCCACACTCCCTGGTTGGAGGATATTCCTGGCCATCGTATCAAGAAGGATGGTTACGGTTATTGGGTAGCCAGAATACACCCGCACGATGCCGGTCCGCGGGGCATAAAGCAGGGCGACATAGTCAAGTTGTATAATGACCGTGCAGCAGTACTGTGCATAGCTCAGGTGACGGAACGCTGTAAACCCGGCGTTGTCCACAGCTACTGTTCATCGATCAAATATGATCCTATGGAACCGGGAAAGGCCTACTCTATTGACAAAGGTGGTTGTGTCAACCTGCTTACATCAGCGCGGATGCTGTCCAAAAATGCTCCAGGGATGGCGCCCAACTCTTGTTTGATAGAAATCATGAAATGGGAGGCATAGCGTCAAATGGCCAAGAAATATGGAATGATAATCGATGTCACCAGGTGTAATGGCTGCTATAACTGTTTTCTGGCCTGTCGGGACGAATTTTGCGGCAATGACTATCCCGGCTATTCCGCTGCACAACCATACAGCGGGCAATTCTGGATGCAAATAATTGAGAGGGAACGTGGGCAGTATCCAAAGGTGAAAGTCGCTTATACTCCTATACCCTGTATGCAGTGTGAAAATGCCCCCTGCATTGAGGCAGCCCTTAACGGCGCTGTCTACCGCAGGGCAGACGGCGTAGTGATCATAGACCCGGAAAAGGCAGAAGGGCAGAAGCAGATAGTGAATGCTTGCCCCTACCGGGTCATATACTGGAATGAGGAGAAAAACATTTCCCAGAAGTGTACCTTCTGCGCCCACCTGCTAGATCAAGGCTGGAAGGAGCCGAGATGTGTAGAAGTTTGTCCTACGAAGGCGCTCGTTTTCGGTGATATCAACGATCCTGATAGCGAAATATCGAAGATAATAGCGGCTGCAAAGGGTAGGCTGGAAGTGCTGCATCCTGAGTATGGGCTGGCGCCAAACGTGAAATATATGGGATTGCCCAGGAGGTTTGTTGCTGGAGAAGTTGTTTTCCGAGATAGGAAAGATGAATGTGCTGTGGGTGTGAAGGTGACATTATCCAGTAAAGGCAACGCTGACAAGGTAACAAGGACGGATAATTATGGGGAGTTTGAGTTTGAGGAATTGGATGCGGACAAAGACTATACGGTGTTCATTGAACATAGTGGTTATAGTGCTAAGAAGGTAAAGGTCAAGACCAGCATCGATACTTATCTCGGTGAGATATTGATGAGCAAGACAACGGGAAAAGATAGATAGCACTTCGTCGGTTGATTGAAGCAGGCCATATTTCTTATGCCCATTACTGAGTCCTGTATTCTATCTAGTAAACAAGTAGTAAAGGAGGAAACAAATGGCTCAAAAGTTCTATGATCTGACTCAACCCTTCTATTCTGGCATCCCGCTCTGGCCCTGGCCTGTAATGTACGATACTGAGGTGACCAGGGTCACGTTCCCCGAGTATGCCACCTTCCCCGGCGATCCCAAAAGAGGACGTGTTAACAAGATGACCACCGTCATCAAGACCAAGATGCATGCTTCCACCCACATGGATGCCCCATTGCACGTTCTCGAGGGCGGTTTGTCCGTTGACAAAATACCCCTGTCGAGCTGCTATGGGGAAGGCGTGGTCGTCGACATGAGATACCTCAAAAAGTGGGATGTCATCGGCAAGAAAGACCTGGATAACGCCAAACCCAAGATTAAGAAAGGCGATTTCGTTGTCGTCAATACCGGTTGGCATAAGTATTTCCCGACCTATGGTTATGTTTTCTTCAATCATTTCCCGGGTTTCTATACCGAGGCAGCTGATTGGTTTGTCGAGCATGAGGTAAAAGCTGTTGCCATCGATGGAGGAGCAACGGATCATCCGCTGGCTCACACCCCGTTGAAGAAATGGGCACCGAATTTGTGGGATGAATACAAGCAGGAAACCGGCAAAGACGCAGATGAGGAATTCCCGATTTATGAACCTACCCATCTAGCACTAGCCAAGGCCGGCATTCCTGGCATTGAGATCGCCGGCGGTCAAATTGATGAAGTCACGGGCAAGCGCTGCACTCTGGCTTGCTTTCCGCTCCGTTTCCAGGGTGGAGAGGCTTCACTGGTTCGATTAGTCGCCATTGTGGATGAGTAGCGTTTACATCAGTTGAAGGAGGTTGAATACCATGTCGGACATGTTTAGACTGGATGGGAAGGTGGCTGTTGTGATTGGGGGGGCAGGTGGCATTGGTGAACTCATAGCGGCAGGACTGGCTCAGCAGGGTGGCAGGGTGGCTATCGCCAGTCGCAACATACAAAAACTGGAGGCAGTCGCTCGTCAGATTCAATCAGAAAGCAAATCAGAAGTTGTGGCATTCCAGGTTGACGTGACCAACGAACAGAGTGTAGCTCAATTGACGGAAAGGGTTGTATCCAGATTCGGGACGGTTGACATACTGGTAAATTCTCAGGGAGTAAATCTCAAGAAGCCCGCTGCTGAATTTCCTGTGGATGACTGGGAGCTAATGTTTGGTGTCAACGTTAAAGGTACGATGTTGACCTGCCGGGAGTTTGGAAAAGTGATGATTGGCAAAGGGAAAGGGAAAATCATCAATTTGTCCTCGGTCAGGGGCATACGAGCCACCCTCTGGGGCGGCAACGAGGCCTATTGCGCTACCAAAGGTGCAGTAGATATGATCACCAGGACGTTGGCTGCCGAATGGGCACCCCATAACATTAATGTGAATGCTATTGCACCTTCCTTGATATATACAGAACTGGCGGCACGAACCTTGCAGGACCCCGAGCGTCTACAAAGATACCTGGCCAACGTCCCGTTGAAGCGGGTGGGCCAGCCCAGGGATGTGGTGGGCGTATGCGTATTTCTGGCTTCAGACGCTTCAGATTTTATCACCGGTCAAATTCTGTATGTTGACGGTGGGCTTACTGCTGTCGCTTAGACCGGAGGTATGATCCATTAGACGCTCAAGATGGTGGTGCCGCTGTTGCCCATCAGGCCGTAGGTCTGGGCCATAGCCACTTTAGGATTCTCTACCTGGCGCGGACCGCACCTTCCTCTCAGCTGACTGGCACACTCGATAACCTGCCAGATTGCCTGAGCTGAGAGCGCCTCGCCATGCGAAGAAAATCCACCGCTGGGGTTGACCGCTACTTTGCCGCCGATTCTGGTCTCGCCGTCGCGCAGCATCTTCTCTGCTTCGCCCTCCTTGCAGAAGCCGCATACTTCCAGATACACCAGGTAATGCCAGGAGCTGTTGTCGGGGAGTTCCAGCAAGTCTACGTCCTGCGGGCCCATGCCGGATTTCTCGTAGGCTTGGCGTGAAGCAGAGTAGCTTTCGCTCAGCATAGGGGCCTCAGGAACGGCCGGGCAAGACAGAGCGGAAATACGTATGGTCGGATCGCCATACATAGAGCTTCCCATAGTGGTTGCATTAATCTTCACCGGCCTGTCGGCCTTACGGATCAATTCTTTGTCCGCCGTAACAATAACAGCCGCAGCACCGGTACTCACCGGGCAAATCTCATACAGTCTCAGGGGATCACAAACATAAGCAGATTTCAACACCTCATCCAGGCTGTAAGCCTTCTTAAAGCGAGCGTCCGGATTCTTGGAGCCATACTCACTCATCAGGACCTTCACCTGTGCCAGGTCCTCTTCGGTAGTATCGTATTTGGCCATTCTTTTCCTGCATTCCAGTGCCCAGTAAACAGGATTAGGCATGGCAGTCATCTTCCATCTGATTACGTCCCTGTCCTGGACGGCATTGTCCGATTTGGCGGTCAGGAAACCTTTGGGTGATACGTCGGCGCCAAAAGCCAGGGCGGTATCGGCCTCGCCGGCAGCGACGCTGTTGAACGCCATTCTAATGGCGGCAGAGCCGGTAGCGCAGGCGTTGTAGACATTTACTACCGGCACACCGGTTTCGCCGAAGATGCTTTCCAGATACTGGCCGGAGAGGTGACCGGCATTTCCTCCGTAAATAAAAATCCCGGCCATGATGGACTGAATCTTCTTCCATTCGATTTCAGCGTCTTTCAGGGCACGGCCAACGGCCACTGCCGCGAAATCGGCGAAGACCTTCTCGGAGAACCCCTCCCAGGGGTGTATCCCGGTTCCAATAACATATACGTCTCTCATTTTGATTATCCTCTCCTATAGTCTTTCGTTGTATATCTTATTTAACAGCGCGAAACGCCCAGGTAACTACTTCCTGTTTTTCTTCGTTGGTAAACATCGTTAGAGTGGTCGTTTCCATTTCCATCCCCAGTTTAAGAGACTTCAGGTCAGTATCTGTGATGATGCCGGCAACCTGTATTTTTTCGTTTTCAAACTCAACAAGACCGATACCGTAGGGGGTGATGTTTTTCTCAGTTTTGAACGGTGGGGGACAGGGATAGTACTGAACGGTATAGCTTGCCAGCTTACCCTTATTGGGAAGCAAACCATCTTCCACACCCTCTCTTGAGCAGCCGGGGCGATGTTGATAATGCTCCTTTGGAAAGAAGTAGGTTCCGCAGGAGTTGCATTTTGCACTCATCAATCTGACTTCACCGGTGGACCAGTCTACCAAATTCGGTATCCGAGCCACCATGTTCTTCGTGTTTCCCATTCTTTTTCCTCCTCGTTGATATACAGAGAATGCTGCTAGTGACCGACAAACTTGGGAGCTCTCTTCTCCAGGAAAGCGTTGACCCCCTCCGCCTTGTCTTCCAGGCTCAAAGCAAGGCTGTAGAGTTCATATTCATATTTCAGGCCACTTTCCAGATTTGTTTGCATGCCGCGGTTGATAGCAGTTTTAGCCAGCTTGAGGGCCGCAGCGCTCCTGGCGGCGATTTTTTTGGCCAATTCCTTGGCCACCGGCATCAGTTCGTCCATGGGCACCACCCGGTTGACCAGGCCCAGGCGGTCAGCCTGTTCGGCGCTGATGATATCCCCCGTGTAGATCAGTTCCTTGGCCTTGCCCACACCTATCAGGCGCGGCAGGCGCTGGGTGGCGCCTCCGCCGGGAATGATGCCGATATTGATCTCGGGCTGGCCGAATTTGGCCTTTTCCGAGGCGATAATGATGTCGCAAGCCATGGCAATCTCATTGCCGCCCCCCAAACAAAACCCGTTCACTGCCGCAATAACAGGTTTTTCCAGCTTTTCGACCATCTCGCCCAGGCGCTGAATATTATGAGCGACATAGGGTGTGGTCTGGCTGAACTCCTTTATGTCGCTGCCGGCCACAAAAGCCTTGCCGCTTCCGGTGAGAATCAGTACCTTGATCCCGTCGTCGGCTGCCACCTCGGCTATGGCCGCGGCAAATTCGGCCCGGGTCTGATTGTTCAGGGCATTCATCGCATCCGGTCGGTTGAAAGTAATGATGGCGATGCTCTGTTCCTTTTCGAAAACAATATTCTGGTAGGCCATATACCCCCCTTAGACAGATTGCCTGCGTTTCCGCATGCTGTACTCGCACAGTTTGCTCAGGGCTTTCACCCCGGAGATCAAAGAAGGAAATACCGGTAGGTCCTTTCCCATTTCATCCATTATAATGTTTTTGTATTTATTGTATCCTACAATCACGCAGATGACCACCGGCTTTCCAACATCTTGGACAATCTTCTGAATGATTTTCTTCTGAACGGCTTCCTCTGTATATTCGAAACCGGCCAGAATGATTACCGCTGCGTCTATGTTTGGATCCCTGAAGGCGTCAGGGAAAGTGGTTTCCAGGGTTCTGGTAAAGCCAATCTTGGTTACGGAGAAATACAAGTCAATTGGGTTTGATATGGGCGTCTCGAACATGTCCTTGAGTTTCTCAGTTGTTTCCGCAGTCAACTTGGGGAGCACCAGACCAAAGCTCGTAGACAGATCAGAAACAACGACGCCGACGCTTCCGGCCAGAGTGATCACTGCGATGCGGTTGCCCTTGGGAAGTGGCTGGGTAGAAAAAACCTTGGCGAAATCCTTCAATTCTGCAAAATCGTCAGCCATGATCATACCCGTCTGTTTGATTGCCGCTTCCACAATCCTGGCGTTGCTGGCGATGCTGCCCGTATGACTCATGGCTGCTCTGGCACCAGCTTCTGTGCGACCTCCGCTGAGAAAAATAACCGGTTTCTTGCCTGCCACTTTCTTGGCGATCCTGGTCAGATTCCTTCCATCGGTAACAGTTTCCAAGTACATTGAAATGACTTCGACAGTATCGTCATTACCGAAGTATTCCAGCAAGTCGTTTTCATTCACGTCGCATTTGTTGCCAATGGAACACACTTTATTTATATTCAAACTTTCATTTTCCACCATATCGGAAGTCATCCCAGCCGCCAACAGACCTGATTGGCCGATAAGCACCACGTTACCCCTGGGGACCTTTTTGGTCATCGGATAAATGGAGGTTACGATATCGCGAGAGACGATGCCGGAGCAGTTTGGTCCCATGACTCGGATACCATTCTTTTTGGCGATATCAACGATTTGCTGCTGGATAACTTTGCCCTCCCCGCCTATTTCAGCAAATCCGGCGGACTCGATAATGACTGCTTTAGCCCCTTTTTGGGCACACTGTTCCATCGCTTCGACAGTCAGCTTTGGGGTCGGAAGGGCTGTGACAACCAGGTCGACGTCACCAGGTATCTCCGTTACAGAGCGGTACACCTTGTATCCTAATATCTCGTCTGATTTCGGATTGACTGGATAGACCTGTCCGGCAAAATCGCTATCGGCGATATTCTTTATGATTACGTAGCCCAGCTTTCCGGGAGTTCCGCTGGCACCGAGGACTGCCACGGATCTCGGCTTGAAAAACAAGTCCATCATGTTTCACCGTTCCTTCTATCGCGTTTTTGTCAATTATGGATCTATTGTTTGTCGTTTCTTTCCATTGATCTTGAGCGGCTCGCAGACCATGTGAAGTTCAGGCGGCCGAAAGAATGATTCGCGCATCCACAACCACGGCTCCGTCCTTGTAAGCGAATACCGGGTTCATGTCGATTTCTTCAATTTCTGTGGTCGTGTTGACGAAGTCAGAGAGTTTCAGAAGCATTTGCTGCAGGTAGACGACATCGGCCGGTTCTTGGCCGCGATAGCCTTCCAGCAGTTTCTTGCCCTTGATTTCGTTGATCATGTCCCCGGCGTCGGACTTCTCGATCGGCACGATGCGGAAGGCGACATCCTTCAGTACTTCCACGAATACGCCGCCCAGGCCGAACATGATCACTGGACCGAAACTGGGGTCTTTGATCATGCCCATGATGACCTCGATACCGGGCTTGGCCATCCGCTGCACCGAAACACCCTCGATCCTGGCTGTGGGGGCCGCGGCCTTACAGGACCGCATGATGGCGTCGAAAGCATCCTCGACCTCGGCTTTGTTCTTCACATTGACTTTCACGCCGCCGGCATCGCTCTTGTGGGTGATATCGACCGAAGAGATTTTCAATACTACCGGGTAAGCGAATTGCTCACTCAGTTTTACGGCGGCATCCTTGGTCGGAGCCAGCCGCGTGTCCATACAGTTGATGCCTGCCTCCATCAGAAGCTGCTTGGCTTCAATCTCCTTAAGGATGGTCCGATTCTCCTGCCTGGCCCGAGCCAAAATTTCGTTTGCCTTCATTGTATCTCTCTTTCTATCGTACAAGACTGCGGATTCGCTTGAAAGATCCACGGTTCGGATGCGCGTCTTAGTCTAGGTGTGCGGAGGAAAAACAGGTGTATTGTAACCAAGACAATCATACACCGTCAATCGGCCCGTTGAAAATCCGCAGACAGATAGTGGTCGACCGGCATAACGACTTGACAGAAACCAAGGCGGTCTTATAACATACGCCCCAATTCTCCCATTTTGCAGAGACTGGTCTGCTACAAATTAGCATAGCTGGAGGTAATGAATTATGTTTACCAAGGCGGCTAGATACATAAATAAGGCAGTATCTTACCCCAGCGATTTATTGTCTGGTATCTCCATGGTGGCAATAGTGTTCGTTATGATGGCCGTCGTAGTAGACGTGCTCGGCCGGTGGCTTTTCCATTCACCGCTCCGGGGTGCCTGGGATATTATAACTCTGGCCTTTGCCGTCATTGTGTGGGGTCCCATGGCTTTGGCTGCGTTTAAGGGGGCCCACGTCGCCTTGACGGTTGTGGTGGACAGGTTGCCTCGCTTACCGCGGCTGGGTCTCGAACTGATAATCGCTTCAGTGACCAGCGGAATGCTGGGAATGCTTGGCTGGTATTTGCTGATGTACGGGATGCGCCTAGCGCGAAGGATAGCTCAGACTGGTGTGCTGAAAATACCAGTTGCGCCGTTTGTGTATTTCGCCGCATTTGGCTGTCTCTTGATGGTCCTGGTATTCTTGGCCAGAGTTCCGGAAACCATAGGGAAAATTCGAAAGGAACAGTAATCAATGGAGCCGATCGGCGTTCAAATAGCCATACTGATGTTAGTCCTAGCCGTGGGTCTAATGATTACCGGCTTTCCGGTTGCTGTCACGATGCTTATAGGTGGTTTCCTGGGAATGTGCTTGATTCGTGGGTTTGGTCCAGCAACTGCCGTGCTTGGCTACGTAACCTGGGATCAGAGTCTTAATCAAATTCTGGTGATAATACCCCTTTTTACCTGGATGGGTGTGATGGCTGCCAAGGGAGGGATCAGCGGGGACGCTTTTACTTCGCTTTACAAGTGGGTGGGGCAATTTCGTGGAGGGCTGGCAATGGCCGTTTCCGCTGCCTGTGCTGCTTTCGGTGCGGTCTGCGGAAACCATATAGCCACAGCAGTAGCCATGACCAGGATAGCTCTTCCCGAGATGAGAAAATACAACTACCAGGACGGGTTCTCTGTTGGTAGTATCGCTGCCAGTGGAAATCTCGGTATCATGATTCCTCCCAGCGGGGCTTTTATCCTCTATGGTTTTATCACCCAGACCTCAATTCGTGACCTCTTTATTGCCGGCATTTTGCCTGGCGTCTTCGTGCTGATCTTGTTTTGCATCCAGATTGCAGTACAAACCAGATTAAATCCAAGATTGGGGCCAGCCGGGCCAAATCTGGGTTGGATTGACAGACTTAAGAGCACCTATCTACTGCTGCCGATAGCGGCTGTTTTTCTTATTGTAATGGGCGGCATCTACCGTGGCATCTTCACTCCGACCGAAGCTGCGTGTTTCGGATGCTTTGCGGTTTTGGTGGTGGGGGTGGCTAGAAGAAGGCTGAATGTAAAAGGCCTCATACAAAGTCTAAAGGAAACACTGCCGGTTGCCGCCATGATTATGCTGATGCTTATTTGTGCCTGGATATTTGCTGCTATGATGACAGCCTCGGGACTGCCCAACACATTAACCAGCTATATCGCCGGTCTAGAGATAGATCGCTATCTGGTTCTCGCTTTGATGATGGTTATCTATCTTGTTGCTGGAACGATAATGGATATATACGGAGTACTTGTCATAACGTTGCCAATATTCTTTCCCATAGTCTTAGCGCTCGGTTTCAATCCCATACACTTCGGAGTATTATGCGTGCTGTGCATTATGGCAGGTTCCATCAGCCCGCCTTTCGGGATACTTGTATACGCTGTTCACGGCTTGAACAGAGATGTGCCTATGTTTGCCATATTCCGTGGCGTACTGCCGTTCTTTGTAACCCTGGTCGTTTCCATCTTTGTCATCATGTTTCTTCCTCAGCTGGCAACGTTTTTGCTTTCTTCCTGAGTTCATTAGATAATCAGCGTTGTTGAGTGAGTATAACTCCAACAAATAGGTCTTTCCCCATAACTTGAAGAGCCTTCCAGTTTGTCAGCTTGCTATTACTGCAGGTTGCCGCCAGAGCCGTGGCACAGACCCCGGCCTCAGTCTATGGGGGTGTTGCTCTGGGTAGCCGTGCAACAATAGCTGGAATGGAATCGACGACAGGCGACATTCTTCCTTTTTTCAGTAGCCTCTGTCAAATGGTCCTCAACAAACATGTATCCAATATTTTCGCCGGCGGCGTAGCCAAACCCGAGATACCGATTGAGACCGCTGGCAAATCATAGATTTACTGATTCCTAGCCAAATGCGACGAAATTCGCAAGAAAACGGCTTGACGACTTGGCAAGAATTGTATAGCATAGACAGGCCACAATTCTGCAGTAGACCGGGAGGGCAACGGGAGGAGTATTGTATAAATGTGGCCGTGATTAACTGACTATTGATCATTCGACCTACATTGCCCGCTGTTGCTTGGATCTAGAGAAAGAACAACGCTTCTCTAAACATTAGTTTTGTTTAGGAAGGGAGTATCTATGGCAGAGCAAATACTTACGCAGTGTACAATAGGCGGTCCGGTCTTTGTCCATGTGGAAGACGGCAAGATAACCAAGATGCGCCCCATCGTCTTTGATGACATCGATGCTCCATCATGGACTATTGAAGCCAGGGGAAGAAAGTTCACCCCACCGCGTAAGACTTTCCTGAATCCTTATGTGGTAGCGGAAAGGATGAGGATTTATTCGGAGAACCGAATTAAGTACCCGTACAGGCGAAAGACGTTTGATCCGCACGGTGAGCGGCATACGGAGATGCGCGGCAAGGACGAATACATACGCATATCGTGGGACGAGGCTCTCGATACTGTAGCTGGGGAAATTAAGCGTATTAGGAAGACCTATGGGCCGGCAGCGATAACTGCGATGACGTCATCTCACCACAACTGGGGTCTTCTGCATTATAAGATGGGCCCCTTCGGCCGTTTTTTCAATATGCTGGGATATACTCAGCTCTTTGACAATCCTGACAGCTGGGAGGGATGGCACTGGGGTGCCGTACATGCCTGGGGATATTTCTGGAAACTGGGGATCTCTGACAACTATGATATGCTGCCAGAAGCTTTGAACAGTACCGAGCAGGTTGTCTTCTGGTCGGTAGACCCTAATACCAGTGCCGGGGGCTATAACGGGCAGGAATCAGTAAGATATCGTCACTGGCTGAGAGAATTAGGTATAAATCGAATATTTATTGATCCCTTCTGTAACTATACAGCAGCCCATATCGGTGAGAAATGGCTAGCACCGCGTCCTGGCACCGATGCTGCGCTGGCAGAGGCGATAGCCTACGTCTGGATAAAAGAAGGCACGTACGACAAGTGGTTCGTGGAAAACCGCACCCTTGGCTTTGAGGAATTTCGGAAGCACATTCTGGGAGAAGACGACGGCGTTCCCAGGACACCAGGGTGGGCAGCGGAGATTTGCGATATTCCGGCCCATAACATTACTGTTCTGGCCAGGGAATGGGCAGCGAAAAAGACAATGCTGGCGACCGGTGCCATATATGGGGTAGGTGGGGCATGCCGTTCAGCTTACGCCACCGAATGGGCAAGACTGATGGTATTACTTATCGCCATGCAGGGCCTGGGTAAACCGGGAGTCAACGTCTGGGGTGGTGCAGCTATGGGGGCACCGCGCAACTACGCTTTCCAGATGCCCGGTTACGGTTCTGCCGGCTGGGACACCTTTTCGTTGGTAGCGAAGAAGAAGGCGGAGAACTCGGTTTCGCAAAAGGCATATCGATTGCTGCTGCCGGAGGCAATCCTGAATCCCCCGATTAGCTGGATAGGCGAAGGATTCTGCGGCAAATCCATTGAACAACAGTTTATCCCTTATACTTGTCCCGAGCCGGGGCCTAATGGCGCCGAAATTAAGATGATTCATCGGCACGGCGGCTCGTTCATCAGTACCATGACCGAGACAAACCGATGGGTGCGCATGTACCAAAGCCCGAAGTTGGAATTTGTGGTGATGCAGGACTGTCACTGGCAGAGCGAGACTCGCTTCGGCGATATTATCTTACCTGCCTCCACCAATTTTGAACATGCTGATATCTCCGATTGGGCATCTCCCGGAGGGTACGGGCAGGATGATACCGGATCAAACCACCGGATAATAATCTACCAGAAGAAATGCATCGAGCCATTATGGGAATCCAGACCGGACTGGGAAATCTACAAGGCGTTGGCCAAGAGGCTGGGATTCCTGGAAGAGTACACTGAAGGTAACTCTGAGGAGGACTGGATAAAGAAGGTATTCAATATCTCGTCGCTGCCGGAGTACGTTAGCTACGAGGAGTTTAAGAAGAAGGGCTATTTCGTTGTTCCTTTGCCAGAGGAATATAAGCCAACCATTTCTAATCGCTGGTACTATGAGGGAAGGCCGTGTGATTCTCCGTACAATATGAACCTCAGGAAGGGTACAGACGAAGCACATCTACTGGCCACCTATAGTGGGAAGATAGAATTTGTATCCCAGAGCTTGACCAAGTTCGACCCCAATGATGAAGAGAGACCGCCTATGCCACGATATATTCCGAGCTGGGAGGGACACGAAACGAAAGAGCTGACGGCAAAGTACCCTCTGCAAATGATTACGCCGCATGTTCGCTTTTCCTACCATACCCAGCACGATAATCAGAATCCGTGGTTGAGCGATATACCCCAGCATCGTGTTAAGAAAGGCGGCTATGCCTGGTGGCCGATACGTATTCATCCAACAGATGCAGAAGCACGTGGTATCAGGCACGACGACATCGTCAATGTCTACAATGACCGCGGAGCAGTGCTGTGCGTCGCGCAGGTGACTGAGAGGATAAGACCGGGCACAGTGCATTCCTATCAGGCTGGTGCCAAGTATGACCCACTGGAGCCGGGCAAGGCGGGCAGCATTGACAGGGGTGGCTGTGTGAACCTGCTCACTCCAGCGAGGATGGTATCCAAGAATGCTCCGGGCATGGCTAATCATTCCTGCCTGGTAGAAGTGTGCAAATGGGAGGCATAGGAAAGAGATGGCAAGATACGGCATGGTAATAGACATCAGCAAATGCACGGGGTGCTACAACTGCTTCTTGTCGTGCCGGGATGAGTTTGCGGGCAATGAATACAAAGGTTATTCTGCGGCGCAACCGATGGAGGGACAGAACTGGATACGGGTGATTGAAAAGGAGCGAGGGCAATATCCCAAGGTTAAGGTAACGTATACGCCGATACCGTGCATGCATTGTGAAGATGCGCCATGTATCGAAATGGCGCAGAATGGCGCTGTGTACAGGAGGCCGGATGGTATTGTCATAATTGACCCGGTAAAGGCTAAGGGGCAAAAGGGACTCATTTCGTCATGTCCTTACCGGGTGATTGAGTGGAATGAAGAGAAGCAGCTACCGCAGAAATGCACTCTATGTGCGCACATGCTGGACAAAGGTGAGAAAGAGCCTAGGTGTGTGGAGTCCTGTCCTACAGGAGCGTTGATGTTTGGGGACCTGGATGACCCTGGGAGTGAGGTTTCGCGGTGTATAGCTTCGGGGAAGACGGAGGCGTTACATGGTGGGTACGAGTTGAAGGAGAAGGTCAGGTATATTGGACTGCCCAGGAAGTTTATTGCTGGGACGATAATCTATGGAGACAAGGATGAATGTGCTGAGGGAGTGACAGTTGCTCTAAGTAACGATGGTGATCGCTGGGTAGTGAAGACCA
>Ga0224505_10001534_pt1 | contig 14361 bp, 11 predicted proteins | sample SF_Jan12_sed_USG_FD_169102 | JGI IMG/M metagenome (GOLD analysis project Ga0224505, IMG submission 169102) | Sediment microbial communities from San Francisco Bay, California, United States - SF_Jan12_sed_USGS_4_1 | ecosystem: Environmental > Aquatic > Marine > Sediment | place: USA: California... | reverse complement strand
TACCCTGTCAGCCAGGGCCGCTTTCCTGCTCCCCTTCGTTCCCGCCCTCATTGTGACGGGTTATGCCCTATACGAAGCAGGCAACATCCGCATCGACCGACATATCATCAGCTCGGCGAAGATACCCAAAGATGCCGGGAAGATCACCATCGCCCAGATATCCGATGTCCATGTCGGCCTGATTGTAAGAGAGAGGCAGCTTGGGAAGATTGTAGCGGCAGTAAAAAAAGCGAACCCCGATATCCTGGTGGCGACGGGCGACCTGGTCGACGGCCAGATAAACCATCTGGACGGCCTCTCCACGCTGCTGACCGATATCAAGCCCCGCTACGGAAAGTTCGCCGTCACCGGCAACCATGAGTTCTTCGCGGGGATAGACCAGTCCCTGGACTTCATGCGAAGGGCCGGTTTTACCGTCCTGCGGGATGAATGGGTCGGCGTGGCCGGGGCAGTTACCATCGCCGGCGTCGACGATCCCGTCGCGAGGCGCTTCGGCCGCGCTCCAATGCTGTCGGAGAAAGACCTTTTGCAGCGGCTTCCTTCCGACCAGTTCAGGTTGTTCCTCAAGCACCGGCCCGAAATTGAAGACGGTAGTCCGGGTCTTTTCGACCTTCAGCTCTCCGGACACACGCACCGGGGGCAGATATTCCCCTTCAGGTTTCTGGTAAAAATCTATTATCCCTACCTCTCGGGGAGGTTCGACCTCTCCAGCGGCTCCATTCTCTATGTGAACCGGGGGTCGGGCACGTGGGGACCGCCACTAAGGTTTCTCTCGCCACCCGAGGTAACGGTAATCGACCTGGTTCCTGCCAGGTAGATCCATCAGGACTCCAGCCAGTACTTCGACTTTCTCCTGGCAAAGAGCTTCACCAGCGCCAGCCCCGCGATAAAACCGCCGATATGGGCAAACCAGGCAACGCCTCCCTGGGCCTTGAGGCTCACAATACCGTTGATGACCTGGAGGAGTATCCAGAAACCTATCAGAAAGACGGCAGGCAGGTGCACTACCCGCACCATGAAAAAGATCGGGATCACCGTCAGCACCTTCGCCCGGGGAAACAGTATGAGATAGGCGCCCAGTATGCCCGAGATGGCGCCGCTGGCCCCCACCATCGGCATTCTCGAATCGGGAGAGATAATGATGTGGGCGAAAACCGCCGCCAGACCGCAGACCAGATAAAAGGCCATGAACCGCCACCGCCCCATCCGGTCTTCCACGTTGTTGCCGAATATCCAGAGATAGAGCATGTTGCCGGCCAGATGGAGAAATCCGCCATGGATGAACATCGAGGTAATAAGGGTCAGCGAAGTCGGGACGTAGAGGGGACGGTAGACGGAGACGCCGTGGGTTATCTCGTAGGGGACGGCGCCCAGTGAAAAAACCACCAGCCTTGATTCGGGGCCGAGAAGAAATTGCGCCGCGTAAATGATTATGTTAACCGCGAGAAGCGCAACAGTGACGACGGGGAAGCGTTCGGTAGGGTTTTCATCGCGGATGGGGATCAATGCCGTGCCCTCGGAAGAGTGCGGGAGGCCGGCTGACGGGTGATTTGGCTACCCGTCACGAGACGGAGAAACGGTTCCTGAGGTAGTCTCTGAGTTGCCTGAAAACCGCCTCTCCCTTCTCCAGGGCGGCCATGGCCTCATGCTCACTGTAGCCCTTTGAGGGTATCCAGATCGGGAGGTCTTCCCGTTGAAACAGCGGGAAGCGCGCCTTGGAGCCCAGCTTTTCCAGCTCGGTGATCGATGAGATAACTTTCTCGATGGATTCGATATCGTTCTTGAAGACCGCCATGAAGACCGCCGAGGTATTGTGGTCGGTGGTGTAGACCTTTTCGAGGGCGAGACAGGCCTTTACGATCTTCTCCGCCGACTGCTGCGCAAAATAGATGCACCGGCTGTAAATGCTGTTGATGTATGCCATCCGCGCCGTCTGGATGTCCACTTCGCTCTCGATCAAATACGCATTGGCAATGGCTTTCGGATGGTGCATTCGGCGGTTCCTCCCGGTTATCGTTGACAGGCGTTTCTTGTAAGGCGTGTGCCAAGATAAGGCAGAATGCCTTTTTTGTCAATAAATTCACCGCATGAACCTTGACAAAAAAGGGGTTACTTTTATAATGAGGCCTGGCATTCACCCTTCACCCATGGTTGTGATGAAATATTTCCTGCTGGTTTTCCAGATTTTCGCCTGCCTCCTGCTCCTCTTTCAGACCCCGGCCGATGCTGCCAAAAGCTCCGTTTCCCGGCAATACTCCCGGGCCGTAAGCAGCATGAAAAGTTTTATGGACAAGGAGTCAAAGAAGAAATATCGCTCCAACTGGGAGAAGCAGATCGACCCGTTTCTTGTCATTGCGAAAAAATATCCGAAATCGAGCATAGCAGACGATGCCCTGTTCCAGGCAGGAGAGGGCTACCTGAACCTTTATCAGTACTCCCGGGTCAAAAAAGACCTGGACCGGGCCTCCGACCTCTTCGAAAAGATTGTCGTGAAATATCCCAAGAGCGATTCGGCGGATGAAGCCCTGTTCAAGCTTGGCGAAGTGGCATTCAGCTATCAGCAGGACCTCTCGTCGGCCCTCTCCCGGTTCGAGAGACTGACGAAGAAATATCCCAAGAGTAAATATCTGAAGGAAGCCCGCAAGATGGCGGGGAAGATCGCTGTCCAGCTCGAGCAGGAGGGCGCGGCGAAAAAAGTGGCCGAACCGGCCAAGGAGACCCGACCCACAAGGCCTTCCGTCGACAGCGAACCGGCGCCCCGGGAAACAGCCATCTCCGCGGTGCCGACACCGGAACCGCCGTCCATCTCAGGCCTTGCTTACATCAAGGACCTGCGCCACTGGTCCAACGACACCTATACCCGGGTGGTGATCGACCTGGACAACCAGGTGACCTTCGACAAAAACCGCCTTTACAACCCCGACCGTCTCTATTTCGATCTTCACAACTGTCGCCTCGACGGCAATCTTGAAAAAGAACCGCACCAGATAAATGACGGCATCCTCAAGAGCGCACGGGTGGGTCAGTTTACCAACGACACCGTGCGGCTTGTGCTCGACCTCGACACCTTCCAGTCGTATCAGATATTCCCAATGGAGAATCCCAGCAGGCTCGTCATCGATGTAGTGGCCAAAGGGGGCTCAATGCCGATGGAGGAGGCCCCCCCGCCACCGTCGGCAAACACCACGAAGACAAAGAAACCGTCCTGGGCACTCAGGAACTGGCAAAAAGCACCGACTTCGCCTTCAGCCACCCCGTCTCTCGCCCGACAACTGGGACTCGGCGTACACCGCATTGTCATCGATGCCGGTCATGGCGGCAATGATCCCGGGGCTGTCGGGCCTACGGGATTGAGGGAAAAAGATGTAGTGCTCGATATCGCCGTGCGTCTCGCGAAGCTTGTGAAGGCAGAGATCACCGACGACGTCATCCTTACCCGCAAGGATGACACCTTTATCCCTCTCGAGGAGAGGACCGCCATCGCCAACAAGCAGAAGGCCGACCTCTTCATATCCGTCCACGCCAACGCCAGCCGCAACAAGCGCACCAAGGGGATAGAAACCTACCTGCTGAACCTGACCGCCGACAAGGATGCCATCGAGGTGGCCGCCCGGGAAAACCAGGCGTCGATGAAATCGATGAGCGACCTCGGCGGGGTCCTCAAGGAGATCATGAAGACCGCCAAGAAGGATGAATCGCTTCATCTGGCCCATCATGTACAAAAGAACCTGGTAGAGGACCTCTCGGCCAAACAGGGGGGCATACAGAACCTTGGCGTAAAAGAGGCCCCCTTCTGGGTGCTCATCGGCGCTCAGATGCCCAGCATCCTGACGGAGGTCGGGTTTATAAGCAACGAAGATGAAGAAGAACGCCTGGGTAATCCGGAGTACCGGCAGGAGATCGCCCAGGCAATTTTCAATGGAGTTAAAAGGTATGTCAGCTCGGTTTCTCCCAAGGTAGCGGAAGCGTCATCCTCCGAGGAGGCGGAAGAGGAGGCATCACCTTCCAATGAATAGACTGAGCCTTCCCTCCATTACCCTCGGCCGTTACGTTGCCGGCGACACCGCCGTCCACCGGCTCGACCCGCGCACCAAGCTCCTCGCCTATGCCTTGCTCTGCGGGGCGCTCTTCACCGTCAACAGCCCCGCCAGCCTCGGCGTCGCAACCCTCTTTCTGCTCATCTCCGCCCTCGCCTCACAGATAAAACCAGGGCGGCTGATCAAGGGGCTTATCCCCTTTGCATGGCTCTTCGCCATCACCGGCCTCACCCATGTTTTCAGCACCGGCGGTACGTCGCTCCCCTTCTTTCCGCTGGGCCCCGTCGATGTCACCTGGGAAGGGATCAACGCCGGTTTTCTCATTACCTCGAAACTGGCCCTCATGGTCATGGGTTCCATGGTCCTCGCCGCCACTACCTCGCCGGCGGAACTGACCTTCGGCATGGAGCGTCTTCTCTCTCCCCTGCGCCTGTTCAGGATCGACGTCACCCGCTGGGCCGCCATGCTCTCCCTCTCCATCGCCTTCATCCCCATGCTGCAGGAAGAGGCCGCACGGCTCATGGCCGCCCAGAAAAGCCGCGGCATGGCCGCCGGACAGAAGGGTATCATCAATAAAGGGCGCGAGATGTCGCCCCTCATCCCCCTGCTGTTCACCCGTCTCTTTGAGAAAGCAGCGCTGATCGGCGACGCCTTCTCGGGCCGGGGATACACCGACGGCACCCTGTCCGCCGCCGTCCGGGAACACCGGTTTCACCGGCGTGATTTCGTTGCCGGTGGAATCACCATCACCGTAGCCTTCATCGCCATTTCCCTCTAATGTCCCCGCGCACCATCAAGCTCACCATCGAATACGACGGCGCTGCTTACGCCGGTTGGCAGTACCAGGCCAACGCCCTTTCCATTCAGCAGGTCATGGAACAGGCACTGGAAAGCCTGACGCATGTGAAAACGCGACTCAACGCCTCGGGCCGCACCGACGCCGGGGTCCACGCCCTGGGCCAGGTTGCGCACTTTACAACCGAGAGCAGAATGTCTCCGGAGGCCTTCGTAAGGGGCTTCAACACCCTTCTGCCGCCCGACATCGCCGTCAAGTCAGCCGAGGAGGTCCCGGTTGATTTCAGCGCCCGGCACAGCGCAAAGGGAAAGCGCTACCGCTACCTCATTTACAACGACCCCGTGCGCTCCGCCCATCTGCGAAACTACAGCTGGCATATCCGAAAGAAGCTGGACATCAACGCCATGCGGCAGGCCGCGGAACACCTGCTGGGAGAACACGACTTCAGCGCCTTCCGCTCCGCCAACTGCGACGCCCCCCATGCCGTCCGCGAGATTCACGAACTGTCGGTCACCGTCACCCCGCCTGATATCGTCCCCTTTTCACTCGCCCTTCCCCGCGTTGAAGAACCCGCCGGATTACCGCGAATCATCGTCGTCGAGGCCCACGCCACCGCATTCCTCAAGCAGATGGTGCGGAATATCGTCGGTACGCTGGAAGAGGTCGGCCGGGAAAGGATGACGCCTGAGCAGGTAAAGAGCATTCTCGAAGGCAAAGACCGCCGACATGCCGGCCCCACCGCCCCGCCGCAGGGGTTGTTTCTGGTGTCGGTGGATTACTGATCCGTCAGCTGACTCCGCATGGGTATTGACATCGGTATGACCATATGGTAATCATCTCTTCATGAAATTCGCCATCTCAATACAAGACAAGATATTCAAGGAAGTCGAAGCCGCGGCCAAGGAGCTTCATTGTTCGAGAAGCGAGATATTCTCCATCGCGGTCAAGGACTTTCTCGAAAAACAGAAATCCCGGAAGCTCCTGGATGCATTGAATGAAGCCTATTCCGACACTGATACCCAGGAAGAGGAAGCCGTGAGAAAGGCGTCGAAACGGCGTTACGCTCGCACCATAAAGGAAAAATATTGAACATCCGGCAGGGGGACATATTCTGGGTTGACCTGGGCGAGCCGAGGGAATCAGAGCCCGGCTATCGCCATCCACATGTAGTCATCCAGAACAACGTCTTCAACAGGAGCAGGATAAACACGGTAGTAGTGTGTGCCCTAACCTCCAACCTGAAACGCTCGGAAGCCCCCGGCAATGTCCTGCTGCGCAAAGGCGAAGGCAAGCTGCCCAAGGACAGCGTGGTCAACATCTCCCAACTCGTCACCGTAAACAAGTCGGACCTTATTGAGAAGATTGGCTCGTTACCACGCCAGCGCATTGATCAGATCATCGATGGTATCAGGCTGTTGATGGAACCGAGGGATTTGTGAGAGAAAGTGGCCGCGTCGGGACGAGTCGCGAAAGCGAGCTTGTCATTTTTGAAGATGCGACCCCGGAGGTTCCCCCAAATAACCGCGCGCCCCACAGCATCGTGTTAGATCACGAGAGGAATTGTCATGGCTATGACCATCTTTAGTATCGAAGGGCCTTTTGATGTACCAATACAGCCCAATGTCCAGTCGAAGATGGTCGCAGAAGACCTTTCGTCATTTTGGAAGCAATGTCCTTCGTTGAAATCAAAAATCGGAGGCTATGTTTTCGCTGTACGAGCAGGAAAAGGTTTAACTCCGCTATATGTCGGGAAGACAACCAATTGCTTTGAAAAAGAGTGCTTCACCGATCACAAGTTGAAACATTACAACTATGGCCTAGCCCCTTATAAAAAAGGCACCCCTGTAATGTTCTTCGTGAGCTACCCTGCAAAAAAAGGAAAGGTGAATGCCGCTGATATCGCTGATCTTGAAGATTTTCTTATTCAAGTTGGACGAACCATTAATCCCGACCTTAGAAACATAAAAGGTATTAAAGAACCAACTTGGGGAATTAAGGGGGTAATCCGTGGCGGAAAGGGTAAAGCCAATGGCGCAGAAAAATCTTTCTGTCACCTCTTTGGTCTGTGATCTAACCTTACGCTCAAGCGGGACGGCGCGAAAGAGCACCGACACTTATCAAACACTCGCCCCCAACCAGCCATAACCAGCCCCTCGACAAATTCGCAATTCAACTGCATAATTTCCGCATTTTATAACCAAGAACTGCTCAAAAACACCCCTTGAGGACACCATGCCCCCTGCCCTGCAAATTCTCCGTTCAGTCTTCGGCTACGACGCCTTCCGCGGCCAACAGCAGGCCATTGTCGAACACCTCGTAGGCGGCGGAGACGCGCTGGTTCTGATGCCCACGGGCGGCGGCAAGTCGATCTGCTATCAGGTCCCGGCTATCGTCCGCAAGGGCGTGGGCATTGTGATCTCTCCCCTCATCGCGCTGATGCAGGACCAGGTCGATGCCCTCAAGCAGGCGGGCGTCAAGGCGGAATTTCTCAACTCCAGCCTCAGTGGCCGTGAGGCCTTCGCGGTGGAAGGCCGTTTGGAGCGGGGCGAGCTGGACCTGCTCTACGTCGCCCCCGAGCGGCTGATGACGCCGCGCTTCCTTGAACTGCTGGAGCGGGCCGAGATCGCCCTCTTCGCCATCGACGAGGCCCACTGCGTCTCCCAGTGGGGGCATGACTTCCGGCCGGAGTATGTGCAACTTTCCATCCTGCACGAGCGTTTCCCCCAAATACCGCGTATCGCACTGACCGCTACCGCCGACGCCCCTACCCGCCGCGAGATCGTCGAGCGCCTTGGGCTTACCGGCGCGCAACAGTTCGTGGCGAGCTTCGACCGCCCCAACATCCGCTACCGCGTCACTTACAAAAACAACGGACGCGAGCAGTTGCTGGCCTTTCTCGAAGCGGAGCACCGGGGCGATTCGGGGATCGTCTACTGCCTGTCGCGTAAAAAAGTCGAGGAGACAGCCCAATGGCTCGCCAACAAGGGGTGGAAGGCCCTGCCGTATCACGCCGGGCTCAATGCGGAAACGCGGCGGCAACACCAGCAGCTTTTTCTGCGGGAGGAAGGGGTGGTGATGGTGGCGACCATCGCCTTTGGCATGGGGATCGACAAGCCCGACGTGCGCTTTGTGGCCCATCTCGACTTGCCCAAAAGCATGGAGGGGTACTATCAGGAAACCGGCCGAGCAGGCCGGGACGGCATGCCTGCCGACGCGTGGCTCGCCTACGGGCTGGGCGACGTCATCACCCTGCGCCAGATGGTTGAAGGCGGCGAGGCGAGCGAGGAGCGGAAGCTGCTGGAAAAGCGCAAGCTCGACGCCCTGCTGGGGTACTGCGAATCGGTGGCCTGTCGTCGCGGCCTGCTGCTGGCCTACTTTGGCGAGAACTATCAGGGCGCGTGCGGCAACTGCGACAATTGTCTCGACCCGCCGCAGACCTGGGACGGCACCGAGGCGGCCCGGATGGCGCTGTCGTGCGCCTACCGCACCGGGCAGAGATTTGGCGTGGCCCACCTTATCGACGTGCTGCTGGGCAAGCAGACCCCGAAAGTGGCCCAGTTTGGCCACGAAAAAACCAGCACCTTCGGTATCGGCCAGGCGCACACGGTGGCCCAGTGGCAGGGGATTTTCCGCCAACTGGTGGCGGCGGGGTATCTTGAAGTGGATATGGAAGGGTTCGGCGGCCTGCGCCTCACTGCGGCCAGCCGTCCGTTGCTGCGGGGAGAGTCAACTATTGCCTTCCGGAAGGAGCCGGAGCGCACGCGGAAAAAGGAGAAGCGAAAGACGAGGTCATCCGCCTCTCCCGGTCACGACGCCTTGTGGCAGGCACTTCGGGAAAAGCGAATGGAGCTGGCGAAAGAACAGGGTGTGCCGCCCTATGTGATCTTTCACGACAGCACCCTGAGCGAGATGCATGCACAACGGCCGCAAACGCTGGCCGAACTGGCGCATATTTCCGGTGTGGGAGAGCGCAAGCTGGAACGTTACGGCCCGGCCTTTCTCAAGGTACTGACTGAGATGAACGGCTATTAACCTTGCTCTGCGCTGACAAATAGCGGCAAAACGTTAAGGAAACGCCAAACCTGCCGATGAGAATAGTATTACTCACGGATGAGGTGGTGTCATGCAGATCGAAAAGGCCCCTACACTGTATTTCAAAGAGATGGTCGATGCGGCCATCGAGCATCAGAAGGTAAAGATCGACGACTCGGTCGAATTCTACCTTATCAACCTGCTCTCCAACTATACCAACGCCGAGAAACTGGCCCGGTTCAACAGCGAACCGATGGTGTTGACCCTTGCCCGGGCGGCCGGATCGTCCGAAGCCGAGCAGCGCAGCCTCTACAAGGAGATCGGCGACACCTCGCTCTATGTGTCGGGCTTCTTCCCCGACAGCTTCAACCGCAAGGTCATCGACGTCGATTTCTACGTCAAGGTGGGCAGCATGGCCTACGGCTCCCTGGCCAATCTCATGATGGACTCCCGGACGGTCTTTTACAGCATCTACAGCGAGATGTCGGGCAAGTTCAAGACCCTCGTCGACGTCCTCGTGGAAGTCAGCGAGCGGTGCAAGCTCACCTCAAAGGGCGACGCCATGCGGGTCTATGAGCGCTGGCTCAGGATGAAGAGCAAAAACAGCGAGGAAGCACTCAAGGAACTGGGCATCATTCCACTGTACAATCTGGACCATACCATCATCCACTAGTCACCTGTATTCCCTCTTCGGACTCCGCGGCATATCCGTGCATGCACTCGGGAAGACTGCCGCCGATATCGTGCGACATCCTGCCTCTGCTTTTTACCAATTGAAATCTGACAATGGAACTGCTAAGACTTTGACATGCAAAGCAGATTAACTTTCCTCCCCATCCTGGCGGCACCTTTCATCCTTGCCCTCTCCGGCTGCGCCACGGAGGGCATATTTGAGGCATCTCCGCAAAGCCAGACCGGAACGCTGAAAAACTCCACCGATTATATGCCGCCGCCGGGGAAGTGCCGCATATGGTACAGAGGCCGTGACCTCGACCAGCAACCGCCGCCCGGCGAGTGCGAAGAGCTGAAAAAAAATATCCCGTCCGACGCCGTGCTGATCAGGGGCTAAAGAACATGACGCCGACCATATTTGCCATCTCCCCCCCAAGGCAATCCAATAAAATCAATCCCATAACACCTCAGCCCGCTACGACATTCATATGGTATATTGAGAAACAAAGAAACCATCATTCGGTAATAGCGCCTGGCCTATAACATACGAGTTATCCCAACCATGAAGAGCCTCAAACTCCGGCCCAAACTCTTTATTGCCTTCCTGAGCCTCGGCCTCTTCGCCACCGTAGCTACCGCCTGGCTCTATCACTCGCACGAGAAAAGACATCATACGGACGAGGCGTTCGCCCGGGTAACGGCCATAAGGGAGACTCAGAAAGAGCGGATTGAATCGTATTTCAAGGAGAAAAGGACCCTGCTGCAATGCCTCGCCCGCGACCGGTCGGTCGTCGCCGCCGTACGGTCATTCGGCGAGGCCGTCGACAACCTTCGGGCAACGCCGGAGCAGTTGGCCGGATACAGAGAAGAGCTGGAACGATATTACGAAAAGGACTACCTGGCCCGTATCAAGGCTATCACCGGCGAAGAGCCCGACCTGAAGCGCTATCTTCCCGTCAATGCCAGGGCAATCATCCTTCAAAGAAACTTTATCGTCCGTAACCACCACCCCGTGGGGGAAAAAGCCAACCTCATCGTCTCCGGCGACGGGAGTGAGTACGCACGGCTTCATGCCGTTTACCACCCCCGCCTTTCAAAGGCTTTGCGACAGGCCGGGTTTTACGACCTTTTTCTTATCGACGACAAGACCGGTCGCGTGGTGTACACCAACGTAAAGGAACCTGACTTCGGCACCAGCATGATTGACGGCCCCTATCGTGATTCCGGCGTCGCCCGGGTGTTCAGGAAGGCACTGGAGTCAGCGGAATCCGATACAGTCTCTGTCACCGACTTCTCTTTCTACGCCCCTTCTCTCGGTGCTCCCTCCGCCTTCATGAGCGCCCCCATCTATGACGGCGATATCCGCGTCGGGATAGTGGCGGTGCAGCTTCCCATCAGCCAGATAGATGCGATCATGACCGGCGGCAGGAGCTGGAAGGATGCAGGCTACGGCGAGAGCGGCGAGGGCTACCTCATCGGCGATGACTACAAGATGCGCAGCAATTCGCGGTTTCTGCTGGAAAACATTGAGGGCTACCTGGCGCTACAGGAAAAGGTGGGAGTTGATAAAAAAACCATAGACATGATGCGCGCCTATTCGTCATCCATCCTGCTCCAGGAAGTTCGTTCCGAGGCCGCCAAAAGAGTACTTACTGATGCGAGCGGCACCGTGATAACTCCCGACTATCGCGGCATACCGGTCATGAGCTCCTACACCCTGCTCAACATAGAGGGTCTGCACTGGCATCTGCTGACGGAGATAGATGTCGAAGAGGTTTTTCGAGACGTAAATGAAACAGGCAGGCAAGCGCTGTTCATTGCCTTCGCCATCGGTCTCATCGCCTTTGGCGTCGCCTACCTGCTGGCACAACGGCTTACGCGCCCCATAGATCAACTCATCGAGAACAGCCGGGAACTCGGGAAGGGGAACCTGGCGCTGAGAGTCCCGGTTTCAACCGCGGACGAGATCGGCGAGCTGGCCGCCTCGTTTAACGAGATGGCGGCGAACCTTGAAACAACCACCGTCTCCAAGGACTATTTCAACGACATCGTCACCAACATGACCGACCTCTTGATTGTCGTATCGGTGGAATTTAAGGAGACAAGCGGGCATGCGTCGGTAGCCGAGATAAAGACCGTAAACTCAGCCGCCTGCGCCATGCTTGGGTACAACGATGGAGAACTGATCGGCCTTCCCGTCGAGTCGCTTTTCAGGGTGAAGGATGATGCCCGCTGGTTCTATGGCGACGGGTTCCGGGAACTGCTGCGTATTGGCGCCATAAAGAGCGAGGAAAAGGAGTACCTGCGCAAAGACGGCTCCGTGCTCCCCGTACTCTTCTCGGCCAAACCGATGACCACCTGCGGCGACAACATCTGCCTGGTAGTGACCATTGCCCAGGACATAACCGGCCTCAAGCATTCACGGGAGCGGATGCTCTATATAGATCGCCTGCTGCGGGCCATCATGGCCATAAACAACCTCATCACCCGCGAGAAGGACGAGCGGATGCTGCTGCAGAGGGCATGCGGCATCCTTACGGTGATCAAGGAATACAAGATGGTCTGGGCCGGCATCGTCGAAAAAGACCACAAGCGAGTAGTCCCCGTTGCCCATTCCGGTTTCGATGACGGCTATCTCGACACTATCGCCGTCACCTGGGACGACCAGCCGACCGGGATGGGGCCTTCGGGGATGGCCATCAAGACCCGCCGCATGACGGTCATGCAGGACATCCTTAACGAGCCCCGCTTTGCCCCATGGCGGGATGCCGCCATCGCCAGAGGATATCGATCCAGCATCTCCCTGCCCCTCTTCGTGGACGGCGAAAAGGTCTATGGGGTCCTCAACGTCTACTCGGTCAACGAGGCCGCCTTTGTGGGCGAAGAGCTCGACCTGCTGGGCCAGGTCGCGCAGGACCTATCCTATGCCCTCACGGCAATTCGAGTCGACATACGGCAGAAAGAGGCAGAGGAAGCCCTTCGCAAGAGCGAGGCCGGGTTGGCCAAGGCCCAGGAGATGGCCCGTTTGGGAAGCTGGGAAATGGATATTGCCAGCGGCAGGATAGAGTGCTCCATGGAGGCAGGGCGAATCCTCGGACGGCCCGCTTATGAAAACACCCTCGATGTCCACGACTTCCAGGAGATGATCCACCCCGACGACCGGAACTCTGCCGGGAAAGTGCTCTTCGATGCCCTGTGCGGGCACAAACCCTATATTGTCGACTACCGTCTGCTGTCGCGAGACAACAAGGAGCGCGTGGTCCATGCCCAGGCCGAAATAGTGCGCGGTGAAGACGGCAGGCCGCAAAAGATGGTCGGCACCATACAGGATGTTACTGAAATCAGATGGTACCAGAGCCAGACGAAACTGGCGACGGAAGTCTTCGAGAACACCATCGAGGGGGTAATAGTGACAAACCAGGACGCGACCATCGAGTTTGTCAACAAGGCATTTACTACCATTACCGGCTACACCCCGGAAGAGGCAATCGGAGAGAACCCGCGCATATTGCAATCCGAGAGGCACGACCATCTGTTTTATGAAAAAATGTGGGAAGCCCTGCGCACAGAGGGGAAATGGCACGGGGAGATATGGAACCGCCGCAAGAGCGGAGAGGCATACCCAGAGGTTCTCAATATTACCGCCATCCGGGATCCAGGCGGAAAGGCATCCAAATATGTCGGGGTATTCCAGGACATCAGCTATCTCCGGTGGACAGAGGAACAACTCAAATTCCACGCCGACAACGATGCGCTGACAGGCTTGCCCAACAGGGAGGCATTCAGGGACCGGATTGACGTCCTGCTGCGGACATCGGAACAGGCCGACACCTTGCACGCCCTTGTCTTCATCGGCCTCGACCGCCTTCACACGATAAACGAAAGCCTCGGGCATATTACGGGAGATGCCGTTTTGCAGGGCGTCGCGAAGAGACTGCGCGAATCGTCAGCACATGAAAAGGCCGCCTGCCGCTATTCGGGCGACGAATTCGCCGTGATGCTCGAAGGCCTCTCCGACACCCAGGAGGCGGTAAGGGCGGCCAATACAATAATGGAGACCCTCGCCGCGCCGTTCCGAATAAAGGGTCAGGAGCTCCATATCGGCGCCAGCATTGGGATCGCCTTCTTCCCATCCGACGGCCGGGACACCGACACCCTCATAAAGAATGCCGACAGCGCCATGCGCCGGGCAAAGGAAGAGGGCGGCAAACGCTACCTCCTCTACTCGGAAAAAATGAACGAACAGGCGTTTCAGAAGCTGCAACTGGAGAACGACATACGCCGCGGCCTGAACGAGGAAGAATTCGTCCTGCACTACCAACCCAAAGTCGACATCGAAAGCGGGCGTATCATAGGTGTAGAGGGGCTCGTCCGCTGGCGGCATCCCGTTAAAGGCATGGTATCTCCCGGCCTCTTTATCCCGGTGGCAGAAGGCGCAGGGCTCATCGGCCAACTGGGAGAGAGCGTGCTGCGGCAGGGGTGCGCCCAGGCCAAACGTTGGTACGATGGCGGTTTCCGCGATATCAGCGTCGCCGTCAACCTGTCCACCAGCCAGTTCCACGCGCAGGATGTGGTAAAACTGGTGGAAACTACCCTTGCCGATACCGGGCTCCCCCCGGAAATGCTTGGCCTGGAAATTACCGAGAGCCTCGTCATGAAGGACGTACAGGGGTCGATCAGGATCATGGAACGGCTGAAGGACATGGGAATAAAGCTCTACATTGACGACTTCGGCACCGGCTATTCGTCCCTGAGCTACCTGCGGCATTTCCCCATATACGGCCTCAAGATCGACCAGTCGTTCGTGCGCGACATCACCACCGA
>Ga0224505_10001533_pt1 | contig 14368 bp, 12 predicted proteins | sample SF_Jan12_sed_USG_FD_169102 | JGI IMG/M metagenome (GOLD analysis project Ga0224505, IMG submission 169102) | Sediment microbial communities from San Francisco Bay, California, United States - SF_Jan12_sed_USGS_4_1 | ecosystem: Environmental > Aquatic > Marine > Sediment | place: USA: California... | reverse complement strand
TCCACGAACTGGCTGCGTAGACTTTCGGCATGGAAGCCGTGGATCCGGACGCTCGCAGCGTGCCGAGAGGGGATCGACTCAGGTCGTTGAATCTATGGGCCGGCGCCCTGCATCTGGCGCAGGGCGTCGCGATCCTCGTCCTGTCCACGGAGTTCGCGCTGCCGGTGATGTCGTTCTTCCTGGGATTCGAGGAAGGACGAACACCGGCCCTGCAGCCCGATCCGCAGGTGCTGTTCGACCTACGCATCGGCCCGATGGTCGCGGCGTTCCTCTTCCTCTCGGCCTTCGCCCACGTGGTGATCGCCTCGCCACTGGGGTATCCGCGGTATCGCGCGGATCTTGCACGTGGCATGAATCGGGCGCGCTGGATCGAGTACTCGGTCAGCTCGTCGGTGATGATCGTGATCGTCGCCATGCTCGTGGGTATCTACGACGTCGCCGCCCTGCTGCTGATCGCGGCAGTGAACGCCTGCATGATCCTGTTCGGGTGGGCGATGGAGGTCCTCAATCAGACGACCGAGCGAACGAACTGGCTGTCGTACTGGTTCGGGGTCTTCGCCGGGGCGATGCCATGGGTGGCGATCGCGATCTACCTAGCTGGCGCAGGCGGCGGCGAGAACGGTCCTCCCACGTTCGTCTACTTCATCTTCGTGTCGATCTTCCTCTTCTTCAACGTGTTCGCGATCAACATGCTGCTGCAGTACCGCAAGGTGGGCCCCTGGAGCGACTACCTCTACGGCGAGCGCGCCTACATCGTGCTCAGCCTTACGGCGAAGTCGTTGCTGGCGTGGCAGGTGTTCGCCGGCACCCTGCGTCCCGAGTAGGAGGTTGTCTTGAGCTCTGACGAGACCATCGACGGGTCGCTGGCGATCGCGGCCGTCTCCGACAAGCTCGGCATCCCGATCCCGACGATCCGATCGTGGGAGCGACGCTACGGTTTCCCGACGCCCTCCAGAACGCCGGGCAAGCACCGTCGGTATACGCGCACCGAGATCGACGACCTCCGTGCAGTGCGAGATGCGATCACACAAGGTCACCCGGCCAGCGTGGCCGTCACGCTCGTGCGGGACGGTGCCCCTACGGCTCCGCCTCGCCGTGAGGAGGTCGAGGCCTTGTTGGGGGCCGGCATGCGTCTGGACCCGAACGCCGCGAGGATCGTGCTGCACGATGCGACCGAGTCCGTCGGTGCCGAGCGCGCCATCGTCGAGGTGGCACTGCCTGCCCTGCAGGAGGTTGGATCCCGCTGGAAGACGGGCACGTGCGATGTCGCCAACGAGCATCTGTTGACCGACTCGATCCGGTCGTGGCTCGCCCGACTCTCGACGATGGCCCGACCCCCTGGGCGGCCCCCCACCGCCGTGCTGTGCTGCGGGCCGAAGGAGCTCCACAGCGTGGGACTCGAAGCGTTCGGCGCGATGCTCACCCGGCGCGGCTGGTCGATCGTTCAGCTCGGCCCGTTGACCCCTGTGGACGCGCTCGTCTCGTCGGTGGTCGAGACGAGAGCCCGGGTCGCAGTGGTGGTCGCCCAGCGAAGCGTGAATCGCCGAAGTACGTTGGCCTCGATCGAAGCCGTCGATCGCCTCAACGGCACCGACACCTTCTATGCGGGCGGCGCCTTCTCTTCGGCGAGTTCCCGTCGCGGCGTTCCGGGAACCTACCTGGGGTCCGATCTGATCGAAGCCGCGGGCGTGGTCGAAGCCGTGATCTCGAGCGAGTTAGGTCGTGGCCGCCTCGGTGATCGGGGCCGCGTATCCCGTGGCACGTAGCAGCTCCGGATGGTTCCAGGGTCGGATGATGCGAGCGTCGTCCACGTGGGCGAGCTCGTCGACGTAGCGGCGCACGTACATGCCAGCCGAGTCGAACCGAGTGGCTTGCCGAACCGGGTTCAGGGCTCGACTCCGCCGGCCTGGGACGCCGGTGCCGGCGACCCATTGCCAGTTGCCCGAGTTGCTGGAAGGGTCGCCGTCGACCAGGTGTCGCGAGAAGTGCCTGGCGCCTTCCTGCCACGGCACGCCGCAGTTGCGAGTCAGGAACGAGGCGGTGATCATGCGAGCGCGATTGTGCATCCAGCCCTCCCGAAGCAGCTGGCGCATGCCGGCGTCGACGAGCGGGAACCCCGTGCGGCCCGCCTTCCATGCTTCGAGCAGGTCCTCGTTGATCCGGCCGGGCTCAGCGGTGCCAGGCCGCAGGTCGCGCCAGGTCATCGTCGGCTCGTCGGCGAGCAGCTGCCGGAAGAAGTCCCGCCAGGCGATCTGCCTCACGAACGCGTCGGTCCCGGGCGTGCCGCTCGCCGTCGTCACGATCTCGGTCGCCGAGACGCAGCCGAACCGAAGGTACGGGGACAGGCGCGAGGTCAGGTCGCCGTCGAGGTCGTTGCGAGTGGTCTCGTAGGCGGTCGCGTCCCGCGCGAGCCATCGGCGCATGCGCGCGCGCCCCGCGCGTTCTCCCCCAGGTGGCAGGTCGCAGGCGGTCGGCGAGTATCGGGACGGCGCGGGCAGCCGCCCGGCATCGATCTCGCGCGGCACGCGCACCGACCTGGGCGCCGGCAGCACCGATCGTCGCGCGTGGCCGGCCCAGGCTCGCAGGTACGGCGTGAACACCCTGTACGCGGACCTGGCGTTCGGCACGACCGCTCCGGGCTCGACCACGGCGCTGCCGGGGAACCCGCGGATCCCGATGTCACGAGCGCCGCACATGGCACGCAGGCGCTCTTCCCGCGATCGGGCATAGGCACTCGCGTCCGAGGTGAAGAACACCGCGTCGCACGCCGTCGAGGTGGCGAGCTCGAGGACCTCGGAACACGTGTCGCCCTCACGAACGACGAGCCGACCGCCCGCGTGAGCGAGCGAACGATCGAGCTCGATCAGCGACTCCGCGAGGAATCGGGCGCGGTTCGGCGAGTTCGCCATGAGCTTCGACTCGATCACGAACAGGGGAACGACCTCGTCGCCCAGCCGGCATGCCTCCGAGAGCGCCGGATGGTCACGGACCCTCAGGTCCCGAGTGAACAGCACCAAGACTCGCATGTCATCGACGGTAGCCGCGCCCGGTCGGGCGACATGCCGAGAACCCGTGCATCTACGTCGTCGGCGCCAGCACGATCTGCCTGACGTCGGTGCGGCCCGACGCGAAGCCCCCTTCGCAGTAGGCGAGGTAGTAGCGCCACATACGCCGGAAGCGCTCGTCGAAGCCGAGCGCAGTCACCTCCGTGCGAGCGTCCTCGAACGCGTCGCGCCAGGCACGCAAGGTCTTCGCGTATGAGCGACCGTAGCCGTGGTCCTCGAGCCACGCGAGCCCGTTCGACCTGGCGAGCCCGCGCAGCATCCCGATCGAGGGAACCTGTCCACCCGGAAACACGTATCGGCGCACGAAGTCGGGGTTCTCGTTCGATGATCGCCAGTGCGCGTCGGAGACCGTGATCACCTGGAGTCCGATCGTGCCGCCGGGATCCGTGAGCTGACGGAGTCGCCGCACGTACGGGCCCCACATCGACCGCGGGATCGACTCGATCATCTCGATGGAGACGACCCGTTCGTACGTCCCTCGGGTGTGGCGGAAGTCCTCGAGTCGAACCTCGACGCGATCGTTCAAGCCCCGCTCGGCGATGAGCTTGTCCACGAAGTCTCGTTGTTGCTGCGAGATCGTGATCGCCGTGACGCGACATCCGAGCTCTTCAGCCGCGTGGACGGCGAACCCTCCCCACCCGCACCCGATGTCGAGGACGTGCTCACCCTCACGGATGCCGGTCGCCTCGGCGAGCCGTCGGTACTTCTCCCTCTGCGCGGCTTCCAGCGGCATGTCGTCTCGAGTGAACACGCCCGACGAGTAGGTCATCGTCTCGTCGAGCCACAGCTTGTAGAACTCATTGCCCAGGTCGTAGTGCTCGACGACGCCGGAGAGCGGTCCACGGTGCGACGCGGAGTTGCCGAGCCGGCGCCAGAGTGCCTTCGCGGCTCGGTCGAGCGACTCCGGCACGACCCGGCGTTCCGCCTCGAGCTGGATCGCCGCGAACTCGATCAGGCGGGCAAGGTCGGGGGAATCGTAGTCACCTTCGATGTACCCGTCGGCGAGCCCGATGGCTCCAGACAGGGCCAGCCGCCGCATGATGCGGGTGTCGTGCACCGTCACATCGGCACTGGGACCGTGAGCTGCACCGTGGACGATGCCTCGTCGCCCGTCGGGGAACTCGATGCTCAGGCGGCCACTTCGCACCGCTTTCGTCATCGCGCGCAGCAGGGCGCGATCGATCGATGACCGAAGACTCACGCCACCGCCACGTTTCCGGGCTCGGGCGGGACGGGAACGGTGGTCACGGGGTGTGCGGGCGGCGCCTCCCGCCGCCGGTATGGGGCTCCCTTCAGCCAGAGCTTGATGGCTTCCCAATGGATGCCTCCGATCACCTTGAGCGTGAGCAGCGGGTACCGCAGGAACGCCGAGGCCAGGTTCGGGCCGTCGAGCGTGACACGTCGCGCGGTGAGCGCTGCGTCGAGGACCTTGCCCTCACGCACGGTCTCGCGCACCGCCACCGAGGCCCGGCCGTCTGGCACCCTCGTGCGGAACTCGTAGCGGGCTGCCTGGTCGATGAACGGGGAGACGAACAGCTCCTTGGCGAAGGAACGCGCGACGATGTCGCCCGCCCCGGTTCCCGGCTCCGCCGGGATCAGGTAGGCATGCCCTTCGCCGAAGGTGTTCGAGACCTCGTAGAGGATCGCGGCCAGCTCCCCCGAGGGGTGGTGGCAGAACCACACGGAGATCGGGTTGAAGACGTAGCCGAGCACCCGTGGGAAGCACAGGATGCGGATCGGACCTCCCGCGATGTCGATGTTCGCCGCGCGAAGGTGCGACTCGATCCACGGTCGCAGGGCCGATCCGTCGCGGGGCCCGTGGTCCCGTGCGTGGAAGCTGATGGGGCCAGGCCTGTCGACGGAGAAACCCGGCACGGTCGCGTCGAGTTCGTCGAGCTCATCGAGGTCGAGCAGCATGTACCAGACACCATAAGAGAGTCGATGCTTCGTCGGGAAGTGACGCGTGTGTGTCACCGCGCCGAGATACAGACCCGAGTGCTCGGCCATCATCTCGTGCCTATCGGCGCGCGGCCCGTTCGTTCGGCGGGGGTGGACGTGCTCCACCATGGGGCGGGCGACCCGAGGTCGGCCGCGACGGCGAGGCCGGCCCGCAATCCATCCTCGTGAAAGCCACTACCGTGGTAGCTCCCGCAGAACCAGGTCCTGCGCGAGCCCTGTAGCGATGGCAAGAGACCTTGGGCCGCAACGGTCAGTTGATCGTACTGGGGGTGGTCGTAGGTGAACTCCCGTTCGATGTCGCGCGGTTCCCGACCGGGGTTGAGGGTCACGATGACCGGCCGCTCGGTCTCGAGGTTCTGCAGCCGGTTCATCCAGTACGAGAGCGAGACCTGCTCGGTACCGTCGTCGCCTGGAGCCGCGAGGTAGTTCCAGCTCGACCAAGCCCGTCGCCGCTTCGGCATCAACGTCGGGTCTCGATGCAGCACCGCACGATTGCGTTGGTAGCGGAACGCCGAGAGCACCTCGCGTTCGGCCTCCGTCGCGCCGCGGCCGAGCATCTCGAGCGCCGTGTCGGCGTGGGTGGCGACCACGATCTGGTCGAATCGTCCGATCCCTCCACGGGAGTCGTGGACTGCGACCTCGTCGGACGTTCGTTCGATGCGTTCGACAGGCGTGCCGAGTCTGACTCCGCCGGCGAAGGACGAAGAGATGCGTGAAACGTACTCCCGACTGCCTCCGGAGACGCTCCGCCAGCGCGGGCGCTTCAGCACGTTGAGCAACCCGTGGTTGTCGAGGAACCGCACCATCGATTCGGCCGGATAGTCGAGCATCGTCTCGAGGCTCGAGGACCAGATGCATGCGAGCATCGGCAACAGGAAGTCGCGCCGGAATTCGCTCGACATGTCCATGCGATCGAGCAGCTCACCGGTGGTTTCGAAGGTGCCGTCTCGCAACAGCATCGGCGCCTCACGGGTGAACCGGATCACGTCCCGGATCATGCGCAGGTGTCCGGGTCGGCCGAGGTTGCTCGGCTGGGCGAAGAGCCCGGCGGCACGCGCCCGATACTCGAACCCGCCCCGATCGCGCGAGACGGAGAACGACATCTCACTCGGCTCCGTCGGCACGTCGAGATGGTGGAAGAGCTGCACGAGGTTGGGGTAGTTGGCTTCGTTGTAGACGATGAATCCGGTGTCGACGGGGATCGCGCCTGCAGGGTCGGGGATCTCGACGGTGTTCGCATGCCCGCCGAGTCGCTGGTCGGCTTCGTAGACCGTCACGTCGTAGCGGCGGTTCAAGGCCCAGGCAGCGGCGAGGCCGGAGATGCCACTGCCGATCACGGCGATCCTCATGGGGGTTCCTTCCGAACGGGGCTGGTCATCACCGATGCTGGCAAAGCTTGCAGAGGTTCAGGGTCAGAAACCTATGCACTCGATCTGCGTTGCCGCATCAGTCGCTGTCGTCGTCTCGAGGTGTCGCCATGCGTTCGCACGCGTCCCAGAGTTGGATCGCTTCGGAGGCGCTCACGCGCGTGCCTGGCAGCTTGTCGAACGGACGTGGGCGGCGGTCGAGCCAGAGGGATCCGCTCGAGCCCGCTCCTTCAGGGGCCGCAGCCAACCACGCGATCGTGTCCGCGCCCTGCTCGGGCGTCCTGAGGAGCGGGCCGAGCAGGGTGCCGAATCGTGGCAGGGACGCAGCCAGCCCCGGTGTCTCCGCCCACCCGGGGTGCATCGCATGGAAGACGACGGACGTGTCGCCGTACCTGTGGGCCCAGACCCTCGTGAGCGCCACCTGCGCTCGCTTCGCCCTCGCGTAGGCGATCGAGCCCCGATAGGGCTCGCGTTCCAACTGCAGATCGTCGAGATGGAGCCGCTGTGTGTACATGCCGCCCGACGTGACCGTGATCACCCGGGCATCGTCGCTCGCCGCGAGCAGCGGAACGAGTGCCTCGGTCAACACGAAGGGGCCGAGCACCATCGTGGCGAAGGTCATCTCGTAGCCGTCGGCCGACTCCATCCGCTCGTTCAGAAGCGCGCCCGCGTTGTTGATCAGCACGTCGAGCCGGGGCTCGCCATCGCGGATCTCCGAGGCGCATCGCCTGACGGCCTCGAGGTCGCTCATGTCCGCGAGGTAGAAGCCGATGTCGTCGTTGCCCGTCGAGCGCGCGATGCGCTCCTGCGCGGCGCGCGCCCTGCCTTCATCTCTCGCGATCAGGCGCACGCGGGCGCCCATGCCCGCGAGCATCGTGGCTGTCACCTCACCCAGTCCCGATGTCGACCCCGTCACCGCCACCACCCGGTCGGTCATGGTCAGATCGTCGAGCGGCGTCCAAGCGAACATGCTGCGCCGCAGGTCGTATCCGATTCGAGTGAAGCTCGGCACCACGAGCGCTTCCATCGCGGCATCTGCCAGTTCCTTCACGTGCACACGCATCCCCGTTCGTCGTCGTGCAGAGGTTCGTGCCTGGGAACCTACCCGTGCGCACATAGGCTAACGAGTGAAGAACCGATGCACCGCGTGACGGCCAGGAGGCAAGCAGATGACCATCCTTCGTGAAACTATCGACGTTCCCCGGCCACCGGAGGAGGCTTTCGACGCCGTCGTCGACTTCTCGAGCGCCGAGGTGTGGGATCCGGGAGTCGTCACGGCCGAGCGGGTGCAGGAGGGCGAGGGGCATCCGAGCGGGATCGGCGCGCGCTACCGTCTCACCGTGACCTTCCGGGGGGCTGAGTCGGAGATGACGTACGTCACGACCGAGTACTCCAGGCCCACCCGCGTGGTGCTCGTCGGCGAGGGAGATCGCATCACCGCCACGGACACGATCGAGTTCGAGCCGACCGACGCCGGCGGTACCCGGATCAGCTACGAGGCCGACCTGCGCTTGAAGGGGCTGGCGAAGGTCGCACAGCCGCTGCTCGGGAAAGCGTTCGACGAGATGGGCCGCAGGGCCATCGAGGGAATGCGCGCTTGGTTCGAGGCGGGTAGCATCCGCACGTGATCCCGGCATGACTGGCGCGCCCCGCGTCGTGATCGTGGGGGCCGGAATCGTGGGGGCTTCGGCCGCCGACGAGCTGACCTCACTCGGTCTGGCCGACGTGACCGTGCTCGACCGCGGCCCGCTGTTCCACAGCGGCGGCTCGACCTTCCACGCGCCCGGTCTCGTGTCGCGCACCAGTGTGAGCCGCATGATGGCGTCGTTCGCGATCGAGACGGTCGACCTGATGATCTCGATGGAGCATCCTGACGGCGCGTGCTTCGATGTGGTGGGCGCGCTCGAGGTGGCGACGACCGAGGAGCGGCTGGAGGACCTGAGGCGCAAACGCGGCTGGGCGGAGTCGTTGGGCATCGAGGCGAGGATCGTCGACGTCGAGACCTGTCTCGCCTTGCACCCGTTGATCGACCCCGGGCGCATCGTGGGCGGATTCCACATCCCCGGTGACGGGCTCGCGCACGCAACCCGGGCGACCGAAGCTCGCGCGAGCCGAGCCGTCGGGCGCGGCGCGCGGTTCTTCGGTGATCGTGAGGTCACGTCGGTCGATGTGGACCGCGGCCGGGTGACGGGGGTGCACACCGCCGATGGCGAGCGATTCGCAGCCGATGTCGTCGTGTGCGCCGCCGGCATCTGGGGGCCGCGCATCGCCTCGCTGGTCGGCATGCGGCTCCCGATGCTGCCACTCGCGCATCTGTATGCACGAACCGGGCCGGTCGAAGGGTTCGGCGAACCGGGCATGGAGGTTGCGACACCGATCCTTCGCCACCTCGACGGCGACCTGTACTTCCGCCAACACGGCGATGCCGTCGGCATCGGATCGTTCCAGCACCGTGCCCTGCCGATCGATCCGCAGGACACGCTCGCCGGCGAGCCCTCCGACTCGATGCTCCCCTTCACGCACGAGGACTTCGAGGGGTCGTGGAAGACCGCGGTGGAGCTCCTGCCCCGCATCGCCGGAGCCGGCGTGGCCGAGGCGTTCGACGGCGTCTTCTCGTTCACGCCCGACGGGTTCCCGCTGATCGGGGAATCGCTCGAGGCGCGGGGCTTCTGGGTGGCCGAGTCGGTCTGGATCACGCATTCCGCCGGGGCCGCGCGTGCGCTCGCCGAGTCGATCGTGCTCGGCCAGTCCCAGGTCGACATGCACGAGGCCGACGTTCATCGATTCGAGCCCTTCCAGCGCTCGACCGCCTACTACGTGCCGCGCAGCATCACGAACCACGACGAGGTCTACGACGTGCACCATCCGCTCGAGCCGGTGCACGGCCCTCGCCCGCTGCGCGCGAGCCCCTGGATCGAGCGTCAGCGCGCGCTCGGCGCCGTCTTCGTCGAGGGGCAGGGCTGGGAGCGTCCGGCGTGGTTCGAAGCCAACGCAGAGCTCGCCCACCGGCTCGAGCTCGAGGTGGCTCCCCGAGACGACTGGCACTCCAGATGGTGGTCACCCATCGCCGTGGCCGAACACGTGGCCACAAGACGCAACGTCGGACTGTTCGACCTGACACCGCTTCGGCGGGTGGAGGTCGACGGACCGGGGGCGCCGGCGTGGCTGTCGCGGGTGTGCTCGGCCGTGATCGATCGTCCGGTGGGGTCGGTCGCCTACACCCTGGTGCTCGGTCCCGCTGGGACCGTGCGCACCGATGCGGTCGTGTCGAGACTCGGTGAAGGGCGATTCGTCGTCGGGCTGGGCTCTCCAGTCGACGTTGCGATGTTGCTGCGGGAGCTCCCGGACGACGGGTCGGTCTCGATGCGCGATGTCACCGCGGGCACGTGCGCGCTGGGGCTCTGGGGTCCGCGCGCGGCCGATGTGCTCGCACCGCTCGTGTCGACCGGCGTCGAGGCGCTCGACCCGACGAGGTTCCGGGTGCACGAGCTCGACCTGGCGGGCGTGCCGGTCACGGCCCAGACGGTCTCCTACGTGGGCGAGCGAGGCTGGGAGCTCGTCACGAGCGCCGATCTCGGCCTCCGCCTGTGGGATCTGCTCTGGGACGTGGGCGTCGAGCACGATCTGGTCGCGGCCGGCCGCCGGGCGTTCGACACGATGCGTCTTGAGGCAGGCTACCCGGCAGCGGGCCTCGACGTGACGGCGGAACACGGTCCCGTCGCCGCCGGACTCGACCGGTTCGTGCGTGATCGCGACATCACCCTCGCCTCGGACGAGCGGAAGGACGACCGGGTCCTCGTGCGGCTCGAGCTCGAGGGCATCGCGAGCGGCGGCGAACCGGTTCGAGCCGGAGCCGAGACGATCGGCTACGTCACGAGCGGGGGTCGAGCCGACGGGGCCGGGATGGCCTTCGCCTGGCTCGACCGTCGACACCCGCCCGAGGTCGACGTCGTGCTGTTCGACAGGGTGACCGGGGCCCGGGTGCTCGACCGGACTTGAGCCGACCCCGGCTCAGGATCCGACCTGTCCGCAGAGCTCGTCCACGCCACGGCCGAGACACCGCTGCACCAGGTTTCGCAAGGTCTTCTGGCGCCATGTGTTCCAGAAGTCGGCGTGCGTGGAGCTGGGGTCCCCCGAACTGACGGTGTAGCCGCGAGCGTCCTGCACCTGGAACATCGCGATGATCGCGAGCCGTGGGAGCTCCACCGGGTGGGTCTTCGGGCAGCCCTTGCCGGTCGGGAACGCCACGTGGCTCATGTGATCCTTCGAATCCAGCCGTCGACCGTTCCAGCACGAAGGGAAGACCACCGTCATCTTGAGGAGCTTGCTGCGTGAGACGTTCGAGCAGTCGACGGGCACGGGCGACGAGTTGCGGTCTTCCCCGCAATGGAAGTGGTAGTCGTCGGAGATCATGCGGAAGTCCTTGGGGAACGCCCGGATGTTCTTGTCGGCGAGGGCTCCGACCGATCGGTAGTACACGAGCGCGCCGTGGGGCTTGACCTCCCTGCCCGCGCGATCGATGAGCGCGGGCACCCAGTACCCGGCCGTGTCTTGGCGCAGACGGCAAGAGGTGCTGGCCTTTCGCATCGAGCGATAGCTGGAGTCCGAGCTCGTGGATCGATTGCCGAAGAACACGTGCTCATGCTCGCTCCGCCGATGTGGCCCCGGCGCGACGATCGGGTCTTGCCTCCTGGAATGGCTGAAGTCGCAGAAGACCGAGAATCGCTTCTCGACCGCCCCGGACACCGATGGTGCCATCGTCACGAACAACGATGCAGCCATGGCGACGACCACCGCCAACGTGATCTTGCGCATACGAGCGCCCCCTTCAGGTCTCTCGAGCCGCCTCTCCAGCGACCTGTTGGGGGCGGACCCTAGGCACGTGTCACCTGCCCCGTCACCCATCTGTGGGACGTGCGGGCGCCGACCTCGACCGAGAAGGTCTGGGGGGGACGGAAGATGGGCCTTTGTCGACGCTGAGCAGTCCAGGGCAATATTCCGCAAATCAGTTGATGCCGCACAAGGAATCTGGCGGGTGCCAGCCTGCAGTGCCGCGACATGGATGGACGACTGACTCCAGCGAGTCGGAACTCCCTCCGTCGCCGTTCGTCCCTTCGGCATCGTGCCGTCACTCCCTAGTGGGACCGGCCCGACGGGGTCACGATGGGGTGAGATCGGAGGACGGTGGCGATGCGCGCGAGGCGTATCACCGTTGCGACGGCGGTGGCGGTCTGCGTGACGCTCATCCCTCCTATGGTCGGGGTCCCGACGGCGGAGTCGTCGTCCGCCGAGCGCAGACCTCGGATCGTCGTGGCGTTCACGGGCGACGTGCTGGCAACCCGGGCGACGTGGGAGGCAGCCCGCCGCACCGCAGGCAGCCTGAGCTACGACTTCCGACCCATGTTCCGGCCGTTGGGCACGCTCATCCGCTCTGCCGACCTGGCGATCTGTCACCTCGAAACACCGCTCACCGGGCACGGCGTGGGGCTGAGCGACTTCCCCCGCTACGTCGTGCCCCACCAGCTGGCGAACGCCATCGGGCGAGCCGGGTACGACGGGTGCTCCACCGCGTCGAACCACTCGCTCGATGGCGGTCTGGCCGGCATCCGCTCGACCCTGCGCAAGCTCGATTCCCTCGGCATCGGGCATACGGGCACCGCACGATCGAGACGTGAGGCGGCCCGGACAGCTCGGTACCGGGTCGGGGGAGCCGTCGTGGCGCATCTGTCGTACGCCGCGTCGTTCAACGGGCTCGAACCCAGGTACGCGTGGGAGGCGAACCGCATCGACGCCCGCCGCATCGTCTCGAAGGCCCGGCGAGCGCGCCGGCTCGGCGCCGACGTGGTGGTCCTGAGCCTGCACTGGGGGACCGAGCACCGGCACGCGCCGACGGGCGTCCAGCGAGCTCTCGCTCGGCGGCTCACGGCATCCAGGGCGATCGACCTCATCGTCGGCCACCACGCGCACGTGATCCAGCCGATCCGGCGCATTCATTGGCGGACCGTCGCCTACGGCCTGGGCAACTCCTTCAGTGGCATGACCGCGTCCCTGTTCGGCCCCGCCGTGCAGGACGGCATGGCGCTGCTCGCCACCTTCGAACGGGGACCACGGAAATGGCGCGTTCGCCGCGTGCGGTATGCCCCCACATGGGTTCAGCCGGGCAGGTTCGTCGTTCGCTTGGTGGCCCCGGCGATCGATGCCAATCGCCTGCCCCCGGCATCGATCCGAGAACTCCGCCGCTCCTGGCGGCGGACAGTCAGGACGGTCGACGCGGCCCACCTAGGGGTCGTGCCGTTCCGTCGAGGTCGACTGTAGATGAGGAGGTGCACCATGCTGCGTCGATCGATCGCCTTGCCGATCTTCGTCGCGATCGCAGTCGCGGCGCTCCAGGCGGTGACGGTTGTGATCGCGGTGCCGACAGCCGCGCACGCATCGGTCCGACCGAGCGTCGGTTGCCCCGTGGGTGACGTGGTGCTCGCGTCGACGATCGCGACGGACCGGTTCGATCCGCGTTGCGACTGGCCCGAGATCGCGCGTGCCGCCGATGTGTCCGTGATCCACAAGGACTGCACGATCGTCGGCACCAAAGCCGACGACGTGCTCAAGGGAACAGGTGAGAGGGACGTGATCTGCGGCTACCAGGGAGACGACGTGATCAAGGCGCTCGCCGGCGCCGACGTCGTGTACGGGGGAGCGGGCAAAGATCGGGTCCGCGGCGGGCCCGGCAGCGACGAGCTGCACGGGGAAGCCGGGAACGATCGTTTGCACGGTGGCAATGGGGGAGACGTGATCTATGGGCAGATGGGCAACGATCGCCTGTTCGGAGGTGGCTGGCGTGATTCTCTGAGTGGTGCCTACGGCAACGACACGTACCTCGCGGGTCGTGGCCCCGACTACGTGTTCGACTCGTACGGGTTCGACGTGGCGATGCTGGGCGCCGGACGGGACCAGTTCTACTCCGACCGCGGGCAAGACACCGTGTACTCGGGTCGGGGAAACGATTTCTGCATCACGGTCTTCGACGGTCGGCCCGGCGACGTGATCCACGGGGGGGCCGGCACCGAGGACGGTTTCGACGCCGACGTCGGCGACACGTGGACGGGATTCGAGGTCGGTCCCGATCCTTGCTTCGGTTGCTGAGTTGTCGATACGGCGGCACGGTTCCGTCGGGAGGGGATGGAGGCGTCTGCTCAGGCGCTCCCGACAGCGAGGATCTCGCCGAGGGTTTCGATCGACGCTTCCGAGATCGGATCGACGACCAGGATCACCTCGTGGGCGCCTGCCGCTCCCATGGAGAGGATGGCCTCGCCGATCGCGGACGGAGGACCCGTGATGGGCGGGGCGGTTGGGTCGTCGGGGCGCTCGCGGGTGGTCGCATCGAGGGCGACGAGCAGGCACGCACTGCGCTCGATCTCTGCCGGATCGCGGCCCACACGCTGGGCGATCTCGTCGATCTCAGCGGTCCGCGCCGCGAACCCGTCAGGCGAGTTGCCGTACCAATCGAACCACGTGTTCCAGGCGTCGACGTGGGGGAGCGCGGCAGCGAGCACTCGGGGGCCGGTGCTGCCGACCATCAGGCGTGGGCGCCGCGCGGGGGCGGGCAACAGCACGGCATCGTCGAGCCGAACATGCTCACCGCGGAACGTCACTCGCTCGCCGGCGATGAGGCGGCGGATCACCCCGAACGATTCCTCGAACCGCGAGGCCCGCCGATCGAACGGGAATCCGAACGCGCCGAACTCCACCTCGTTCCACCCAGCGCCGAGCGCCAACACGAGCCTCCCGCCAGAGATCTCGTCGACCGTCGTCGCCTGCTTCGCCAGCATCGCCGGCGCGTGGAACCCGGTACAGGCCACGAGCGGCCCCAGCTCGACCCGCTCGGTGACCGCGGCGATCCCGGCCAGGGTCGTCCACGCTTCCCAGGGGCCTCGTTCGGGGCGCCCGTCACCCCGGTAGAGCAGGTGGTCGCCGACCCAC
>Ga0224505_10001532_pt1 | contig 14374 bp, 15 predicted proteins | sample SF_Jan12_sed_USG_FD_169102 | JGI IMG/M metagenome (GOLD analysis project Ga0224505, IMG submission 169102) | Sediment microbial communities from San Francisco Bay, California, United States - SF_Jan12_sed_USGS_4_1 | ecosystem: Environmental > Aquatic > Marine > Sediment | place: USA: California... | reverse complement strand
CATCCGAAAGGCTCCCTCTACGGTACAGTTGGGAATCTGCCTCGCCATCCTGGTTATTGTGTCGCTCACCGTCAACTGGGTCTATCATGCCTTTTACAAGCCCACAGAGTTATTTTTCCCGGTGGAGAAGGCACTTCACAAAAGCCCACGTGAGACGTGGCGGGAATACGGTGCACTCTTCGACAAACATTCCACATCCACCATTACGTCTGAATTGCTGGCGGCTCTGGCTCAAGCCGAAGGATCAGGGAATCCAGTGGCGCGAACCTATTGGCGTTGGCAACTTGTCTCCTGGAATCCCTTGGAGTGGTACCAACCTGCCTCAACGGCCGTCGGCATGTTTCAGATCACGAATGGCACCTTTCAAGAAGGCAAGCGCTACTGCATCCACAATCACCAGGTCGTCGAAGATGGCCCATGGTATGATTTTGAGTCCTGCTGGTTCAACAGCCTCTACTCACGAGTGGTCCCGAGCCATGCGATTGAGTTAACCGCTGTACATCTCGACCGATATGTGAGCAGGGCCATCGGAAACCAGCCAGCCACTCCCAAACAGAAGCAGGATCTCGCCGCTGTAATCCACCTCTGTGGCGCAGGAGTCGGGCGCGACTATGTACGGCGCAACTATCGTTTCGGTGTCCACCAGCGGTGCGGCGACCATGATATACAGACGTACCTGAGGAAAATCCAAACACTCACGCAGCAGTTCGCATTTCTCAAGACACAATGACCGGCTGCATTTCAGGCCCGACCTCATTGACAGTCGCCACTTTCTCTCCTATATCCTCGATGAACGACTTTAACCGCGCATGACCGATCAGAACCTTTCACCGCCGCTTCTTTCCGGTCCACCAGTCTCACGCTGGTGGGGATGCTTCCCCGAACTTCGTCGAGACACGCTCGGTTTTCTCATACGATGTCAGGCGTACGGCGATGTGGCCAAACTCCAACTGGGCCTGATCCTGGAACTCCTCCTCAGGCAGCGGCACGCCGCCATATATGTGCTCAACCATCCCGCAGACGTCAAACACGTGCTGGTGACAAATCAAGAGAATTACCGGAAGGCCCCGGTTCCACCGGTGGAATCGCGTATCTTCGGCCAGGGCGTACTCCACACGGAAGGCGAAACCCATCATCGTCAACGGAGGTTGTTTCTACCTTTCTTTCATGGAAACCACGTCACGGCCTATACCGGCCTCATCACAGGCAAAACTCGTGAACTCATGGAACGATGGCAAGATGGAACGACGGTGAATGTCGAACGGGAAATGGCCCATCTCACCCTGTCGGTGATCTGGCGCCTCCTTTTCAGCCAAGACATGAGGTCCGAGAGCGACGCCATCCGTGAAGCCATTTCAGCCGGTCAAAGTCTCATCAAGCTCCAATATGATTCCCTCCTCGCAAGTGTCACCCCGCTCTGGGTTCCCATTCCACGACATCGTCGGTTCACCCGCGGCTTCCGCATGATAGAAGCGAGACTGTTCCGGTTGATTCATGATCGACGGATGGCTTCTGAGCAGCATGATGATGTGCTAGCTCTTTTGCTGAGCGCGACCGATACAGAAGGTCGCTCGCTGAGTGATAAAGAAATCCGTGATGAACTGATCACGTTCTTGCTGGCCGGTCATGACACCACCGCCAATGCCCTCACCTGGACCTGGTTCCTCTTATCGCAAGCTCGATCGGTCCGGGAACGGCTGGCTCGGGAACTGAGGGAAGTCTTGGGGGATCGGCTACCTGACACGGCAGATCTCCCACACCTGCGGTACATGAAGATGATCTGGGACGAGTCGCTGCGCCTTTACCCTCCGGCCTGGACTCTTCACACCCGCCTTGCCCATGCGCAGGATCGACTTCCATCCGGGGCAGTCCTTCCACCAGGGGCCTGGGTCTTCGTCAGTCCATGGACTCTGCACCGCAATCCGCGTTGGTTCCCTAACCCCAATCGATTTGATCCTGATCGGTTTTCTGAGGAAGCCATCCGGACCCGCCCGCCATTCACCTACATCCCGTTCGGCGCGGGTGGACGCCGATGCCTTGGGGAGTCCTTCGCGGAGTTGGAAGGATTGTTGATCTTGGCGACGATCGCGTCCAAAGTCCGTCTGCGTCTGGTCGAAGGACAAACAATCCAGCCGGATCCCGTCATGACCTTACGCCCAGATGGTCCAGTGCAGATGATCGTTCAGCGGGTCGGAATGACCGAACCGCATCCCATAGTAACCTAGACCAATCCCCTCACCTCCCCCGTGCTAGGCATCGGGGTGTTGATATGGTACAACCGCGTTCGATTGTGGTCGGCGTTCGAAGAGAGGTGCTGGCTTGATGAGGAATTCCGTTGTACCCACTGCTTGGTTCAGCTTAGGGATCGTCTCTTGCTTACTCTTGTTGTCAGGGTGTCTCTCGCCGGTCACTCTGACTCGAGCCGTGATCGCCTATGACGATGCCATCACCGAATCGCAATCGAAGCAGCTGCTCGTGAACATCGCAAGAGCGCAACACCATCAACCGATTCACTTTACCGGCGTGTCTAATGTCGCCGCTACGTTCGATTTTCGTTTCACCGCCGGCGCCACGCCGGCCCTTACCGGCGACGCCAGTCGCACGATCCTGCCCGTCATCGGGGGAAGCGTGGCTGAGAACCCAACGATCAGTATCGCCCCCATCGAAGGAGAGGAGTTTACACAACGCCTTCTCACACCATTTCACGAATCGAAGCTGACACTCCTCTTACGCCAGGGAATCGATATCGATCTGCTCCTTAGGCTAATGGCGAAGGAGCTTCGATTAAACCATAGCGAGGGCACCATCGCGTATCGGAACAATCCGTCCGATAGGGTCGGCTATGAAATGTTTCGACGGGTGGTCCTCCATCTCTCGGCCATTCAAGACCACAACAGCCTCTACGTCGAGCCCCTAAGCATCGAACGAACCTGGACCATTCCCGCCGACGCCGTCACCGCGGAAGGATTCAAAGCACTCGAACAGGACTACCAGGTTTTGTATAACGGGAAAGACAAGACCTTCACGTTGCGAAAACAGGTCGAAGGCGGCACACTGATCACAAACTACGACCCGAACTTGCTGTCCCGTGAAGAACGGGCACGCTTGCAGAACGAGAACGAACAGGGACTCCCGCACGACGTCACGTTCGATATTCGCTCGGGACATTATGGCGGCGACTGGCCGCTCAAGGGAGACTTTCGTTTACGAAGTTTCAACGCAATGTTGAACTTTCTAGGGCTCTCGATCGACGAAGAGCCGGAATACCACATCGACAAAGACGGCCGTACCCCGGACGTCGCGGAGAACCCGATCAAGACAATGGATCTGGTTGTGTCACCATCAGCTCCATCCGGACTGGATCTTGTCATGAAATCCCATGGGCGCCATTACGCTGTGAACACAACCGGCCCACAGGCGCGCTGGAATCGGGAAGCGTTCAAGCTCCTCTCGCAATTATTCCAAATGACGGTGACCGAGGTCCCACGAGCCGGCGTACCGAGCATCACCATCGCCAAATAGCCCGGCAACATCCGATTTTCTGCGAAAGAAGATCGCTTCTGTTATGCGTCGGCTCGATCCAGGCCAGGCTTGGGCGGACGACTACCGATGAGGTACATGATGGCGGGAAAGAACATGGTCGTGCCCGGGAAAATCAATCGATACCCCCACCAGGGCAGGGTCGGCCGAAAAAATCCCAACCCAACGGTCAGCAGAACTGACGCCAGGACGCCATAGATGTAGGCAGGAAGCAGCGTCGGGGAGTGATCGGCGCTTCGCTGTCGTGAAGCGGTAATGCATCCCTTGATAAGCAGATAGACAGAAAGAATGAGACAGGCAGAACCGTAATACAATGCGTATTCATGGTTTTGCATAGACCGTCCTCGTGAATCCCTTCGCGTGATCGCTATGACCATAATGTATAGCGTATCGTCTCCACCCTTGTCGAGCCAGACGCTCCGGGCTGAAGGCCCGCCAGGCTCGCCATCGTGCTGTGAGAACCCTTGCGTGAGCTTGTAATTGTTCCTGGCGCCATCGATAATAGATCGGAGTCGGCACCCACCGGAACAAAGGAGCGGCGCGTATGGAAATGTTGGTGATCGTGTTTCGTGAATCACTCGTTGAACAGGTGCATGCGTTGTTGAAGGAGTATGAGGTGACTTCATACAGCGAGCTGCAAAACGTCACCGGAAAAGGAGCGACGGGATTGACCAGCCAGTTCTTTCTCTCTCCCTCAACGAACCGGATGATCCTCGTCGCGGTTCCCGAACAATCGGCCCACCGTCTCATCGACGGGTTCAAGCGGTTCCGCCTCGGACAAGAAGCGTCCACAGGTGACCTCCTGTTCCCACTCCACGTCTTTGTCTTACCCTGCGAACAAGTGGTGTGACTCAATCTACGGCCTTTCTCCAGCAATCATTGAATCATCTTCACGCGGATTGAAACACGAAGGCCTCCGGAGGAAGCCCTCCAGAGGCCATGTCGAGAGGCTCGTCCTGAACGAACTCTTCGGATCGATTCGCTTAGTGCGCGGCGGGTTCTAGGGACTCGGTCGCGTCCTTGGCATGCTTATGCGCTTTGGCCTTCTTCGCCTTGGCCGTTTTTTTCATCTCGTGCTTCTTGGCTTTGAGTGCGTCCCGCTTTCCCTTCATCTCCGACTTCATCTGATCCCGCTTTCCCTTCATCTCCGATTTCATCTTCTCACGCTTGGCTTTCATCTCGGACTTCATTTCCTCCTGTTGAGCCTTGAAGTCCTCCCCCATCTGTTCAGGCTGGGCCTGCATCTCGCTCTTGGCCTCTTTGGTTAACGATCCCATATCGGTCGTCAATTCTGAACCGAAATCCGTTGCTTCACCTGCCAGAGCCACCAGGCTGGTCCCGAACATAAGTGAGGCCGCAACTGCTGAGACGACGACGAATCGCATAGATCTCCTCCCCGACTATAAGGTTGTATCCACGTGGTCGGCGCCAGAAACCAGCGCCCCGTTTACCGGTATCCTGAGACGGGGTTTCTGGCAACAGATTTTAAGGTTTTGACCTCCCTCAAAGATGTAACTAGAAAAACTGTATGTGCTAGCGAGAGCCAGCTCCAAATGATGACCACCGCTGGCCAGTGCTTGTCCAATGAAGTCTGGTCGACCGCCAATGCATCGAAAGATGATCCACAATCCAAAATCTACCCCTTGTGTCGTGCGCTAAAGCCGACAATGCATTGACACATTACACCCTATTGCACCGTCAATAGTATGAACAATACGTACTCAGTTTAACTACGTACTTCGAATATCCTTGTACTTCTGGAAGTAGGCCCATCTGGCGTGGCTTTTGCTTCAGCTCATCGTCAGCTGTGAACGTAACCACCCTGGGAGGAATCAATGGAATGTCCAAAGTGTAAGGGTATGATGATGTTGGAACGGTTCTCAGATTTCTTTCTCGTGTTTTATGCATGGAAATGTATCAATTGCGGCGCCATTATCGACCGCACCATTTCCAATAATCGCCGAAAGAGTCTGGCGGCCCGAGAGACCCAGACCGTGGCCGCGCGCTAATACACGCTGGGGTCAGATCTAGTATTGTGCATCTCATTGAGCTAGAGTACGCACCATGGCTCGCCCGCTCCGCATTGAATATCCCGGCGCCTTCTACCACGTTACCGTCCGGGGTAATGCCCGGCAGGACATCTTCGTGGATGATGAAGACCGCCGGCGCTTTCTCGGGTTGCTGGAGCACGTCGTTCCCCGTTTTCACCTTCGATTGCAGGCCTACTGCCTAATGGACAATCATTTCCATCTGATGGTGGAAACGCCTGAGGCAAATCTGTCGAAGGCCATGCGCCAGCTCAACGGGGTCTATACGCAAGCCTTCAATCGTCGCCACGGCCGCGTCGGCCACGTGCCGCAAGGCCGCTTCAAGGCGATCCTGGTTGACCGGGACAACTATCTGTTGGAGCTCTGCCGCTACGTGGTGCTCAATCCGGTGCGCGCCAAGACCACCCGCAAAGCCGATACCTATCCATGGTCGAGCTACCACGCCACGGCAGGAATCGCGGACACACCGCCCTTTCTGACGGTGGACTGGCTGCTGTCGCAATTCGGCAAGCAACCAGCAGCCGCACAGCGGAAATATCGCGCTTTTGTTGCCGAGGGTATCGGCCGGCATTCACCCTGGGAACAGCTCCAGGGACAAATCCTCCTCGGCAGTGAACGGTTTGTCGCACGCTTGGCACCTGGACTCCGAGACAAGCGGTCGCTGAAAGAGATCCCCAGGCGGCAGCGGTTTGCGGGACGACCGACGTTGGGCCACCTATTCTCCTCCCGTTCCCGTACAGACCGCACGCGACGCAATGAAACCATTTGCCACGCCCACCTAGAACATGGCTACAGCCTGACGGAGATTGGTCGAACCGTGGGGTTGCACTATTCAACGATCAGTCGCATCGTAAATTCCGAAGAAGGGAATCGGGCACGGCATAAGAGCTGAGTCTCAATGACGAGCTGCCAACGGGCCCAGATATCAGACGCCTGCCCAATCAATTGTAGATTGTGAAAACCCATCAGAACAGGTGAGATCATTCAAGGTCTGAACTTACCAAAATAACAACGGCCTCCATCGGAGAATCCGCTGGAGGCCGTCCAAGAACTCATATACCTACTGAACAGCGCCGATCACAACTTGCTCACCTCGTTTAAGATCGACACAAGGGATTCCAGTCTTCAGCTTTCGCTGTTCGGGGATCACAACATCGTGCCCGTTCTTCACTGTCCCTTCGACTAGCATGGCGCGAAGGCCAAGCCGTTGTTCGGAGACGAGGCTTACGCCCTCGTCTCCCAAAGCAAAAACACCAAGCCTGCGGCAATCGCTGACACAATGACAAAATGCATGGACCCGTCCTCCCTGAAAATGATTGTGAATACCTACCCGCGCTGGGAACCAGCGCGCTGTTTAGAGGTACAGGGAGATCGAGTTTCTGGCAATTGATTTCAAAATTTTGGACGTCGAGATGATTTAGCTCCTGAGTCGCGGAAATGCAGTAGATGCAAGGGGGAGACGAGATTGGCATGGCTGATCCTCTCTCGACAGATTTAGCCGAGAGCACCATGAAGTATCTTGGGCACTAACCAAGACATCACCGCCAAACCAATTGCGCAGAGAATCAGAATCACACCAAGTATCTGAAGCAATCTTCCTCGGGACACCGCAGCTTGACCTGACAACACAACGGTATCTCGCACAACCGTCGCATCAGGAGGAGGGAATCGAAGACTACGCTGAACGCGTTCACCTACACGCCAACAGTGCCACCCGGCGACACATACACACACGACCATGATGGCCATACACAGAGAAAAGACCCTGGACAGAGATGCCCTGGCGGCTTCAACAGGTAGGCTACGCACCGCCATCATCCATTCCTCAAAGACTACCCAGAGCACAACACCGCTGATCAGCACTACGACCAACACAATGATCGCGACTTTTCGGGTACGGTCGTCGGCTCGTTGAATCTCAGCCATGCCGAACACCTCGATTTCGCACAAAGCACTTATAATGGTTGTTGAGCCAGTGGCTCCCTTGTGAAGAAATCTTGACCGGCTCTCACGCGATCGGCAAGCGATAGAGGAAAATTTGCAGAAGACGCAGTATAATGACGCCATGTGCAGGATCACCGTCCTCATGATTCTGACGATCGGAACCGCATGGCCCGGTCTCGCGTTCGCCTTCTCTGAGGATGACTCATCACAACAACCCAATGCACAGGAACGGCTGAACCAGGTCCTGGATTCTGAAGGTGGCACCACGGTCTACAAGGACTCCCAAGGCAATGTGGAATCCGTCATCGAGCTGCCTAACGGTGAGCGTCGCGTCATTGTGCAGCCACCCCAAAGTCCTGGGTTCAACACTGGCCCTCCCCTTCAATTGAACAATCAGACACTCACGTTTCCCCCGCCACCTCCTGCTCCTGTTCACCCACCCGCTCCAGAGTTTCCAAAGCGGGCTCGTTAAGACCCGTCGTCTGTCGTCTTGACGATCCCTTCTGGTGTACGCCATACTCAATGACGCATGCACGCCCTTGCCTTTATCATCCTTCTGGGAACCCTCGCGCTCCACATTCAGAAGAGCGCAGCTTTCCCGCCGCCCGACGGTAAAGACCTGCACACACTCGAGGCACAGGCCGGCCAAGGGGACGTGGAGGCACAGAATCGTCTCGGGGAACTGTATGCCAAGGGAAGAGGAGTGTCGCAGGACTACGCCCAAGCACGCGCATGGTACGAGAAAGCCGCCGCGCAGGGTCACCCCCTCGCGCAAAACAACCTTGCGGAACTGTATTTCGCCGGACTAGGTGTCCCGCAAGACTATGTCCGCGCATACATGTGGGTGAATCTCGCCGCCGCACATATGCAAGGTGAGGAAAAGAAGCAGGCAGAGGAAAATCGAGAAGATGTAGCCCAGCGGATGACTCCAACTCAGATCACCGAAGCCAAGCGGCTCTCAGAACAGTGTCGGTCAAAGAAATTCAAAGGCTGCTGAGATTCGACCGGCTGCCTCTGTTCTCACCGTGTAACTATCCCACCGATCTCGCGCTCAACGACAGACGTAACTCTCTGCCGTACGCTGAAAATGCCGCTGATAGACTTTGTCAACAGCCTGCCAAGCAGGTAATCACATACAGACAGCAGCTGAAAGAATTACGATGCGCGGGTGTTGCCATGCATCCGACTGAAGACGTCCCAGTCGAACTGCTTCGGCATGACTGCGTGGAGTGGAATCGGGCTGATTGATCCCCGTTCACGGTAGGCCAAGAGACACCCGACAATGTCCTCAGGAGAGTCGATCAGCCGGTGTACCACTTCATGGGCAAGATGCTGTGCAATCGCCTTGTCTTCCGGTATTGGCCGGGCACCCCGGAGCGTGTGGCCAAGAATGGTGGCTTTGGTGGCCGGCGTGAGCGGATAGTGATCAGGCCGCGGCTGTCGTTCCGGCCATCGCGCAATCACACCGGCCACATAGTCCACCAGCCCATGGACGCCACCGTCCTTATGATGACGGTGCGGTGTACGTTCAGCGACGACGAAGAGGTGGCTCTTGTTCGGCACCCCCAAGGTCCGCTTCAGCGTCCCGAGGATCACCTCATCGATATAGGTGTTTGGGTCGGGATGCTCATTGACCAACAACCCTTCGGCTCTCGCCTGATAGGCACAGGCCAACGCAAGATGACCTGACCCAGCTCCCATGATCTCCACGAAAAACACACTGCCCATCGCCGCGCTGGTGGCTTTGAGAGATTCGATGGACTGATCCGCCAACGTCACGGCGGACTGAAACCCGAGAGAGATGGTTCCTTCGAGATTGTTGTCAATGCTGCCGGGCATGCCAACCACCTGCACGCCGAATTCTTCGTAAATGGCCCGAGCGCCTCGCATGCTGCCGTCGCCCCCCAGCACGATGAGGGCGCCATCACGGACGTAGGGTTCCAGGTGGCGCATGGCCACCTGCTGCACAGCCTCCTGTTTGAACTCTTCGAAGCGACTGCTGCCGATGGGACTACTGGGATGACTGCCCATACCGCGCATATGCTCCTCAGTGACACGTTCGATCCAATTGTTGGCGAGGCCCAAATAGCCGTGCCGAACGAAATAGACTTCCAGCCCCATGCGTTGGCCGGTCACATGCAATTCTTTGAGCGCGGCACCGGCGCCAGCAAAATCACCTCCGGACACGAGGGCCACGATCCGCTTGAGAGATCGAGGTTTGAGTGTCACGCGATCCTTTCTTGTGGCCTCCACTGTCACCCAGGTATTACGGGCGACCCGCTCCCGCTCGGAGAGCCCAACCGCTGTTGAGTAGCCGGACATCCGTCCCTGTTCGACCGTGAGCAGCACCACATTGTCTTGGCTTTCCTTGTAGTCGCTGAACTCACTGAACGCTTCATGGAACGGACGTGGGTCCAAATAGATCATTAAGGCCCGCAGGGTGGAACTGTGAGTATAGAGGCAGGCGACTCTTCCCTTCTGCGCGGAGCCCAACCGGTGGAGCCCATCGATGACGTCGGCATAGAGGTCGAAGAAAGAATTGCCATCGGGATAACAATAGAGCGGATCTTTCATCAGCCGCTTGGCCGTCGAGGTTTCCACACCGAACGCCTGCGCGGCTTCTTCAATTTCCACCGACTTCTCCAAACCCGTGACCCAGCCGAAATCCGACGATTCAAGTGCCGGCTCGGCAATCGGTTCGGCTGCGGACGCACCTTGGAGCAGCGCCGCAGACACCCGTTCGTACAGTTGCCTGGTATTCGGGCTGCGGCTGATGCAATGGAGGAAGGTTCGTGGATCGAGGTAATTCGCAAGATGCAGAAAATCCAGCTGCTGTCCCACGAGGCCGATCATGTGGGCAAGCGCTGCCCCTACCGCATCGGCTTTGGCAACGCCTCGTTCGCGGTCTAATTGGTTAGGCAAGCGGCATCCGACACGATGGGTCTTGCTGTCAACCTGTGACACACCGTGACGCATGGTGAGGAACAGCGTCCGGTCGCCAAGGTCCCGTGGCAATAACCAAAACCGGTCGTCGCCTAGTTCCAGAACAATCCGGCCTTCCGCCAGCGTGGGTGTCAGCTGCGAGCGAGGTACAATGGCGACCGGGCGCCGATAGGTCGGTTTGGCCACCGACCCGATCGTAGCTCTGAGCAGGGGCTGCAGCGAGCCTTCCGCCAGAAGAGCGTTCCATGCTGCAAAAAATACTAGTTGGTCATCGATGAGGCTTTCCCGTGCTGACTGGTACGCTTCGGCAGTTGCAAACCCGGCCTTGGAGCGCTCGACGAACGAGCGGAGCTGCTCCATCTTGGCATGGACGCGATCAGATTCATTGCCGGACGTTTCTCTTAGCGGGGGTTGGACGAGTCCACGCTCTGACGCTCGCCGCGCAAGGGCACGACCATAGGCAAGGAGTCCTTCAATGGTGACAAAATCTAGAGGGTAGCTCATAAGCGGCGTCAATAGGACGATGTTCTAACGAGCGTTATTCGTAATGCAGAGAAGCGCCGCCCCGTGGCCAATTTGCAGTACGATTGTCCATGTAATGTGATCAATCCTAAACTGATACACAGACCGTAGCAAGAGAGGCACTGTGCATTGTGCGCAAAATCCTTGCGCGCTCAACAGGGTGAGAGACCAAACACGATGATACGAAAAAAGTTGCAGGGTGAGGTAACCAGATGACGGCGAGTCCTCTATCAGGAGTTTTTATCAGCCGGAGATCAGCAGTATAATGAATCCATGCACCGGCTCGCTCTCTTGTTCATTATTGGAATGGGAACCGTATGGCCAAGCCTGTTGCTCGGCGGTGGGAAAGAATCACCTCAACAGCCAAGTGCGAAGGAACGGTTGAACCAGGTGCTGAATCCTGAAGGTGGCATTCATGTGTATAAGGACCATCAAGGAAACGTCACAAGCACGATCAATCTGCCCGACGGTGAACGAATCATGACGGTACAGCCACCGCAAAGCCATGGGCTGAACCTTGGCCCGCCTCTTCAATTGAACAATCAGACACTCACGTTTCCTCCACCGCCTTCGCCTCCTACTCTGCCACCCGCTCCGGAGTTTCCACAGAGGGCTCGGTAGGGAAACCTAGATTTCTCTCAGTGCCAATCAAGAATGTCAAAAGTACTGTGGGAAGAGTACCTCCAAACACCTATAGTGGAAGCCATATTTTGGAAAGAGTCCCATAGTCAGCAGAGACCAGACCGCGCTTCTTGCACATGATCTACTCTCTTCGCATGCCGCATCAGCGATGGTGTTTACTAAACGCCTACTCCCGAAGCACCGCATAGCCAAGGTCCCGCTCAAATGGCATCACATATCACCTGAAGCCTTTAGGGTTTTCATGTGACTGCGATACCACATCTCTAAATTCCCATACAGAGATTTTAGGATGTCAGAGTGAGGTGATTGTTCATTTATGAGTAGTCGGGTATGGCCGACACTGTGCAAGTATCGACTCGTATACGGCGTCCCATCGGAACTGAGAACTGAAGACAAATAGACAACCTCCGCAGGAATACTGGCAAAGGCAATGAGCCCTACAATCTGCGGTGCTTGGCCGAGTAGCCGATGAACTTCTGGAGAAAGAAGTTGCACCACTTTGGCATGCAAGGACTCCGAAGCCTCGTCTGAGGAAGCATACGCATCGTTGAGACTGATACAACGGGAAAGGTCGATAGCAATTATCCCACGGGCAGGATTTGCTACAGTGACGACTTGGCTCTTTGCTCGCTTGATGTTGTCAATCAAGGAGTTTTGACTCCACGGCCGTTTACATTGGATATCTAAAACGGCACCTCCATGACGTAGGGTAATATCCCCCATCCATTGGGTCTCCTCGAATTCTCGCGCACATCCATCAACGGCAAGTACATCCAAACCAGCACCTAGTAACCTGCCCGCAAGTAGATAGTTGAATGAATCATTCCGAGCTCTGTTCGTCGAACTTGCATTTTCCTCCACCGATAACAAAGGTCCGTCCTTTAGCGCTGTCCGAATCTTGCTTTTGAAACGGGGGAACAGATCAGTTTTCTTGCCCCACAACTGATGCATTTCCGTGATATCCGAACTTTCATGCCAGGCCTTCAGATGCTCTTGCGACCTCCTGTTTTCCTGAAGAAGCTCTCTCAAAAGTTCGGCATACCTATTCGCTCTGCCCTTGGAGATACCAGCCCATGCGCAGGCATCCTTAATAAGATAAATCTGGTCTAGGGCATCAATGCTGCTAATAAGATTGGCTGCCGTAGAAGACATGTTTCTATTTCAAATAACGGGGTCCTGAATCATTTCAGCCCATTTTAAGGTTCTAATCTTCAATTCTTCGCTCGCGTGTCCATTTCCTCACGCTGCTCGTTGTTTGGTCGAACGGCTACCGGAATGAAGGACAAGGCTTTGATGAGCTGTCGCGTTCAGCTTCAACCCCAAAGCACAGATCACTTTCAGGATCGTATCAAAGCTGGGACTTCGTTCGCCGGACAAGTTCTTATACAGGCTTTTACAAAGCAGTGCGGCATCCCACGCCACAACAGCATCACAAAAGGTCACCGCCTCTTCGCAGCAGTTGCCCATTTCCACGACTCTAGACCGGACCAAGACTTTGTCGAAGCAGCAAGATCAGGACCAACCCCAGAGACACCGCCGCCACCACCGTCGTCGCGATACACATTGTCAGGATACGTTGATACCGACGCTCCGCCAGAGCGGCACCCTGTTCCAGCGCCTCGAGCGTTGTTCGCATTTGCATGGCCAAGTCCTTGATGTGAGTGTCATTCCTAGCTGCGGCGGCCTGAAGCTCAGTGACCTGCTGTGGCAGCATCGAGGTCTGGTTGGCAGGCGCATCGGCACTCTTCTTGGTAAACACAGGGGCCGCTGCGGACAAGATCGTCCCCACATGCGGCAGGACGGCTTTCAACGCAGGGAGGAGCCAGGCGGGCATCGTCAAGGGCCTCACAAAAGTAGATTTTGACCAGACCAGCGGCCTGGTTCATCACGTAATGAAATTCTCCACAGATTGCACGTTATTCTTGCAATGGCTTAAGGACTTGTCAACTTCGCTCTTTTCACCATCTCACTCATCTGAAAGGATCTCCCTCCTCGCCCCATATCCTCCTGTGAAGCCCCGGCAAGGCCGCGGCAAACCAGGAGGACTCAATGGGGCAAGACAACGGTACGGCCCAACCAAACAAACCAGCTTTCTGGCGGGACCCCCGCCTCTATCAAATCGCCAGTCTCTCGACCCTCCTCCTCTACGGCCTTTTCTGGCTCCATTTCGATGTCTCGATGTGGCAAGTCATCATGACTCTGGGTGTTGCCCAACTCACCCAATACGCCGGCACTCGTTATTTCAATCACCCCTCCTTTGACCCCAAGAGCGCATTGATCTCGTCCTTATCTCTCTGTCTCTTACTCCGTACCAACGATCTAGCAATAGCCGCCCTGGCGGCGTTCGTTGCAATCGCCAGCAAGTTCGTCATTCGATGGAAGGACAAGCACGTCTTCAACCCGACAAATCTTTCACTTGTCGTTGTTCTTGCCAGTGGTCTCGGTTGGATCTCACCGGGTCAATGGGGACAGGTAGCCTGGTTCGGATTTCTGATCGCCTGTCTCGGCAGTCTGGTCGTTACCCGCGCGGCACGGGCCGATGTGACACTGGCCTTCCTTACTTTCTACGTTGGTCTGTTGTTTGCTCGCGCACTGTGGCTTGGCGATCCGCTGATGATTCCGTTGAATCAGATCGAAAGTGGCGCTCTGCTCATCTTCGCCTTCTTCATGATTTCAGACCCCAAGACAACGCCGGACTCCAGAACAGGCCGGATCGTCTATGCCCTCGTGATCGC
>Ga0224505_10001531_pt1 | contig 14387 bp, 17 predicted proteins | sample SF_Jan12_sed_USG_FD_169102 | JGI IMG/M metagenome (GOLD analysis project Ga0224505, IMG submission 169102) | Sediment microbial communities from San Francisco Bay, California, United States - SF_Jan12_sed_USGS_4_1 | ecosystem: Environmental > Aquatic > Marine > Sediment | place: USA: California... | reverse complement strand
AAAGATTCCACGGTCATGCTCCACGCTGTTATGGACGAAGCCGTAAAACGCGGGCGCATGGTTGGCGTACTATTCGTTGACTTGGAGGGTCAATACAAGCTTACGATTGACCATATCCAGCTATGCTACGACATGTATGCCGACAACATTGAGCCTTTTTGGTGCTGCCTGCCCATCGCTTTGCGCAATGCAGTTTCCATGTACGAACCAAAATGGACGGCTTGGGAGCCAGGTAGAGAGGAGAATTGGATTCGCACGCCCCCGACAATGGCGATAACCAAGCAGGGCCATTTTCCATTTTACACATACAACATGGAGTTCGAGGAATTTGTACCAGAGTTCGGACACTGGTACAGCGAAGGTAAACTTTGCGCTTGCTTTGTTGGTATCCGATCTGATGAATCTTTGAACCGATGGCGGACCATCGCTGGGCATGGTACAAAGTTCGAGGGGCGCGCTTACACCAACTGGATAGGACAGACGCTCTGGAATGTATATCCAATCTATGACTGGAAAACAGATGACATTTGGATTTATCATGCAAAATTTCCAGAGAAACCGCATAATCGACTGTATGAACTGATGCACAAGGCCGGTTTAACACTGCACCAGATGCGTATTTGTCAGCCTTACGGCGACGATCAGCGTAAAGGGCTATGGCTCTTCCATCTAATAGAGCCGGAAACCTGGAGCAGAGTTGTTACTCGTGTAAATGGTGCCAACAGCGGCGCCTTGTACGCCCAGGAGTCAGGAAACATTCTGGGTAATCGGAAAATAACAAAACCCGATGGGTACACCTGGCAACAATTCGCCATGCTTATGCTCGACAGTTTACCACCTAAAACAGCGGAGCATTTCAAGGACAAGATAGCAGTATTTCTCCGATGGTGGATGGATAGAGGCTATCCCAATGGCATCCCCGATGAGTGTGACCGTAAACAAGAGGCATCGAAAGAGGTTCCTAGTTGGCGGCGGGTTTGTAAGGCGCTAATCCGCAATGATTACTGGTGCAAGGGATTGTCGTTTACACAGCAAAAATCAGGATTGACCGCATACGACCGCTACAAGCGTATAATGCAGAAAAGGAGATCGCAATGGGGTATTCTCTAGTTGGATTGGGTATCATCGAGCGCATGGCGTCCATCTGTTCGGATATTTCATTACTGCCGGAGGTGGAGCGTATCGAAATTATTAATGCAATTAAAATCAATTTGCACGCGGTTAGCCCTATGAGGGATGAGCCGGTTGACTGTGTACTATGGATTCCGTCCGAACAAGTTGATGCTAATGACTACAATCCTAACAAAGTGGCTCCGCCAGAAATGAGACTGCTAGAACATAGCATACAGGAGGATGGATACACACAACCCATAGTGGTGTGGCGCGTTGATGGACACATGGAGGTTATTGATGGTTTTCACCGCAACCGAGTAGGAAAAGAATCAAAATCGGTACGAAAGCGAACCCTAGACCATCTACCAGTCACGATCATCAATGCTTCTAGGGGAGACAGGAGCGACCGCATTGCCGCCACTATTCGCCACAATCGCGCCAGAGGAAAACACCAGGTGCAGGCAATGAGCGAAATCGTGATTGAATTAGCGCGCCGCAACTGGAGTAACGGGAAGATAGCGCGCGAGTTAGGCATGGACGACGATGAAGTTCTTAGGCTTAAGCAGATAAGCGGTCTGGCAGAGATGTTTGCAGACCGCGAATTTTCAGAGGCGTGGGAAGTTGAGTACAGGCGGGAATTACCCAATGAACATTCGTAATCATATTCGACAAGCCATCGTGGATGGACTAGACGCTCATGTAACTCAGCGCTACGGACAAGCGGGTGCCATATTCCACGATGAAAACGAGTTTATTCCATTTGATGATCTGAATTTTAACAGCGAGTATGGTTATTTCCGCATCTCGCTATTACCCGACATCGAGCGAGACTGCACGAACGAAAACCCCGATACTCTGCATCTCGGCAAGGACTATTCGGAGGATTGGAAGCCGCTCATTTGGGCAGACGGGGGCGGGAATCTGGCGATGATTGGCGACCCCTGGAACGCAGCCGATCTGTACCAGGCATTGCATGCGTACCTTTTTGGCGGCAGCCTGGACGCTGAGAAAATCAGCGAGAATGACCCCGCATGGGATTACATGAAACGGATAGATTGGGCGATCGATGAATACCGAGAATACATTCCAGGCGCAAAGCGTCGCACCCGCGACCGCGTTGGCAACACCATTCGCGCAGCCGCCACTCGTGGTGCTATCCGAGGCGCTGTGCAGGATGACATTGGCAACTGGAAATTCCGCCCCGCGACATTTCGTGGCTGGCTGGTCAAAACAGCCAGGGAGACCCGCGGGCGAAAACAGCAGATCCAGTAATTCACCGCATCGACCGCTTGACAATTCCGCCCAGCCGTGATAGCATACGCTATCAATGCAGACGAAAAACATATTTAGACACGAAAAGCTGAGATGCTGATGAGCGACCTAACGAAACCGATATACTTCCGCCCGTCAGAACGCGATGTTCAGGTGCTTCGCCTCATCGCCGAGCGCAACCCAATATGGGCGGATAGTGGCGTGGATTTAGTGAGATTTGCATTGCAGGCATACGTGGTGCAGTACGGAGCGCAGAGCGAAGGCGCGAGAATCGAGCGCATGGAATCTGCGCTTGTGGCGGTAGGTGATCGGCTTGCTCTGCTCGAACGGTCGCTTGTCGAGATGCGGAGAGAGTCCAGAGGCGTATAACCCTAGAGGTAAAACTACAGTGGAACGAAACAGCGTTCCACTGTAGGTACAAAACCAAATACGGCCAGGAAAGAAGCTGGTTGCGTATTCGGCTCATGCATTATGGCATGAGATCGAAATTGGACGCAAGTTTTGGCCCTGGTCGTATAGAGACCGGGGTTTTTGTTTTGGAGCGAGACGGGATGATCCAGAAATTACAGGAATGGGCGCGACGGCTAATTGATGAACGCCAACAAAATGACACAGGTCGTTTTGATGCTCTAGCTCCCTCTGGTTGGCAGCCGGTGAATCGACCTGTGCCACAAGCGCGGCGCGTGCCGATGCTACGCTCGCAGGCGCAACGACCGGCCCCACAGTCGCAGCGCAGCCGACCGACTGCAACCAATCCGCTACTTAACCAAATCGTGACTGAAGCGCGGGCGATCCATGAGGAATTGCGGCGCCTGAATATCGACGCAGCGGTAGACCCGAAACGCTGCACCCCTGGCGGCAATCAGTTGGCATTTTACGGCATTGCCCTACAGGGCAAAACCAAAGCCGCGGATGTTGCCAGGGTTTTGCCTGAATTGTCCCGCGCCATCTCCCAGGCGCGACGGACGCGGGTAACGCTGCGCTTTGACGAAATCACCCTGCGCCTAGAGGCTGAACATCCGCAGAAGCAGCCGCTCCACTGGACGCCGCGCCGTATGGAGATGACCCAGCCGCACGCCATGACGTTGGGCATATCGCACCACAACGGCGCGCAACTGGTCACAGCGCGTTTTGACGATGCGCCTCACATTCTAGTAGCGGGTGAGACCGGCAGCGGTAAATCTGTTCTGCTGCGCAATCTGGTTACGTCCCTGGCCTACGCCACTTCACCCGACGATCTGCGCATCGCTATCATCGATTTGAAAAATGAGGACATGATACCCTTTGCGAAGCTACCTCACATTGTGGCGTTCGCTGGCGACCGTGGCGCGGCGGTGGACGTAATCCAGATGATTCAGGCAGAGAAACAGGAGCGCATTGCAGACCCTAATCGCAAGCCGTATCGGTTATTGTTACTGGTCGATGAGCTTGCCCAGCTTGTACCGGTTAAGGGCGCGCTGGATAATTTGGGCGACATCATGAGTGTTGGTCGCAGCAAATCCATCAACGTCATTGCGGCAACACAATCGCCAACAGAGGATGGTGGCATGGGTTCTATGATGAAAGCCAACATTCCGCTACGTCTGATTGGTGCGGTGTCTGCGGGGCAATCCTACACAGCTACACGGCGCAAGAACGCGCAAGCCGACATGCTGCCGGGCAAGGGCGCATTCTTGTACATTGCCGGGGCGGAGTTGTATCGATTCCAGACGTTCATGCTGGACAGTGGCGACGTTGCCCGCGCCGTGAGAGAGATCCGGTCACGCTGGCGTCTTGCACCAGTTGCACCGGTGCAAAGACGGCCAGAGATTTCTCCAGAGGTAGCGCAGCTTGCACCACCCCTTGCACCGGTGCTGCACCACCCTGCACCGGTGCAAGCTGCACCAGTTGCACCACCTTTTCCGCTTGACGAAAAGCGACCGCTAACGATGGCTGAGGCGGCGCTGGTCCAGGCGTTGGCAGAAGGCGGTGAGAGTCTGAATGCCATTTGCCACTATGTCTATGGCGCAAAATCGTCACGTTATATGCGCTGGATCAACGAGGCTATCGGAGGTAAAGATGCACAGTGACAGAATGTGGGGATTTATGACCGTCGTTGCCATCCTGGGCTTTATTGCGCTCAGTGTATCGTGGCTGCAAGGGTCAATCGGCATCGACAAGACACTCTTGACGATTGGCGCATTAGTTGGCGTGATCGTATTCGCAGGAGGCGGCATTTTCGCCTACAGCGTCCAGCGGATCACGCTCGATTCTGTGACGCGATTCAACCAACGCGACGCAATGACCGACCGATACCGCCAAGCGACGTTCAAGGAATTGGCGCGCGGTGAGTCGGCTCAGGTGCGCGCCGATGCACAACTACGCGTGTTGGATGCGCGCCGGGTTGACAAGCTGGCACAGCAGCGCGCGCGGCTCTTGGTAGACACACGCCAACAACAACAGGCGCAACAGCGTAACGCCTGGGACGCCAGCGAGCAGGACTTCGCCGGGTGGGGCGATGGCAATCAGCAGGATGCCCTTTACGATGTGATGGAGTAAACCATGATAGGCAACTTGTTGGGTAACATTCTGGGCGACGTGGCTGGCGATCTGGCAAAGGACGCCAAAGGAATGGCTGACGAACTGAGACACGGCACGCGGACGCGCACAATCACGGTGGCAAAAGCCTACTGTACACCAGCGCGCAATATTATCACTGGAGCGCTGCAACCATACGGCGTTCGCATCTACGGCTATCGTGAGTATGCGCGCTTCACCTCACCCCGCGCCTGGCTGCGCGCCCAGGGCATAACTGGCGATGAACCACAGGCGCAACAATTGCCGATGGCTACCTTTGCTGACGTGACCGTTAGCGAACGGGCAGCAGCGTGGGCGGAATATTTACTACTGCGCACCGGAAAACTGTATGTTCCTGGGCAATATGTCAACCGGCGCAATCAGACATGGGCGGAGCGTCACGGCGGAAAGATGCCGCCTCAGTGGGACAAAGGCGAGCCGATGATAGAGGCCAGTTGCGGCGCGGGCAGGGATGCATGGCAGGGGGTTAGGGATGCAATGAAGAAAGCTAGAGAGAAAAAGAAATGACCACAATAACATTTGCTCTATGTCTCGCTATGGCCGTTGCATCCTGTGAGGCTGGCCTGTTCGACCTGATGCCGACCAGCATCGCCAGCGTGTCGGCCATAGCCGGCCTGTTCGTCTCAGGTATTCCAGAGTTACAGCCGCTCCTGTCTGATGCTGTCGGCCTATCGATGCTGTCGTTGGTCGTAATCGCTTCCGGTCTTGCCTATCACATCATGCTGCGCAATGCCCGACCGCTGGCGGGCGCCGGGAAAGCCTGGCGCCGGGCGGCGATGGCGTGGCGAGCGCCCGGCGCCTACTGGGCATGGGGCTGGCAATCAAGACGGTTGGCGTTCTGTGTAGTGTGGAGGTAATATGATTCTGTTGGCGTCGATGAAGCTGCTGGGCTGGCTAATGATGATCTTGGTAGTGGTTGCACTATGCGCGTGGCTTGGGGGTGATCATGAAATTTGATGCAATCAAGATATTAAAGTCTCAAAATGCAGTCGTTGCAGTTTTGGTGCTTGCGCTTTTTGCGCAGATGCCGCACGCTGCAAGCGTCTTCTATCGCTATTCGCACACGCAAAATCTATGGGTCGCGTTGCAGTCCATCGGCTTTGCAGTTGCGCTAGAGGTTGCAGTGTTAGTGTTCGTGGTGCGCGGCAGCATCCAAACATCCTGGGGGTTTGCAGGGTTCAGCATTGCAGTCAATGCTGCATACTACAGCGAGGGCAGTCTATCCGTTTTATCCTCAGTTGCAGCATGGCCGTTCTGGTTGCTCAGTGCAGGTCTTCCTGTGGCTATTGCGCTCTACAGTCACGAGGTTGCAGACAAGACTGCAATAGCGCAAGTAGCGCAACCGGAAGCGCAGCCGCCGTTGCGCTTTGTGACTGATAACATGCAGGTTGTTGCAGCCAATATGCAGATTGCTGCAATGGGGCGCAAAGAGACTGCAGCCGGCGATTGCAGCACTGCAATTGATAGCGCAAACACTGCAACAGATCCTGCAGCATCGCTACAAGGCACTGCAAGCGCCGGCTGCAGCACTGCAATTACGGAGCGCCAGAGCGCAATCTTGCAGATGCGCTCTGAGGGTCAGACTCGCAAACAGATTGCAGCATTGTTTGGTATAGCGTTGCGCACGGTGGATAATGAAATCAAGATTGCGCGGTCGGTAGCGGGGTAAGAAATGTCCTGGGGAGTCCATCAAACCGAAGGCTGGCAGCAGAGGATCATCGCCGCTGCAACCGCGCAGGGGACGCTTGGTGAGCTTTGTTGGTTTATCCAGTCGTACCGCCCGCTGTCAAAGAGCGAGCGACGCGGCTTGACCCAAGAGCAAATCGTGAATGCCCAGTATCGCACCGCTGCCTGGCCAGGCGACTGGGTTCCCTACGTCCCGGTCGGCGATTGCCCAAACGTCAGCCGGATATGGGCGGAAATGTTAGCCGGGATGTTTGCCGCCAGCAACCTCGATGACTACCGCTTTCACGCTGCGCTTTGCCTACGCAGCGAGTTAGAGAAGGTGCCGCTGCGCTATGAGTTTGGCGAGCCGTTCGATTGCGTCTGTGCTGTGTGTGGTGCGGTTGTGTTGGACCATACGCCGGATGTGAATATCTGCGAGAGGTGCGCCAATGGCTAACGGTCGCACACACGCCGCTTACTCTGCTCCAGTTGCCACGGTGATCACCATCGCTTGCGGCATTGCAGCGGCAACAGTCCACCCAGCGCTGTTCGCCCCGGCCATCGGCGCTTGGGCTGCGCACATCGCCACACCCGACCTCGACCACGAATGGACGACCTATGACGAGCAGCGCATCTACCGACTGTCCCCGGCACTTGGCACAGTCTGGCGTCTATACTGGATGCCCTACGAGCGGCTGGCCGCCCACCGGGGACGGTCGCACACACTACCGTGGGGAACGTTCGACCGCTTCGCCCTGCTGTTTTGGTTGCCGATAGCGTTCACGGTCTGGCACTGGGGAGCGCTGGCAATGGCATGGTGGACGCTGGCGTTCGCTGGGCAATGCGCCGTGGATGCTGTGCATCTGTGGCTAGATGGGATGATATAAATAAGGAGAAAGTATGATTTATTTAGATATTGAAACGGCGGTACTATAGCAAGATTTTCTCCATTTGACAACCCCCCTGCCAACGCGCTACAATACCCGCGCCGGCAAACAACTAAATGTCAACCTTTATTCTATTCACCGGAGGATGCAGCCTATGAGAAAATCGCGTGTAGAGTGGAGTAGGTCAAGGCGACGTGGAATCGTTATTCCCGATTCAGGCAGAGCCATTTTGAGGACATGGCTCAGGCGCCAATTGAGGTAGTTGTTAGGTAGTTGTGTCGCGTTATCAGCAGTTTGGCTACAAAGATACGTAAATGTTACAGCCCAGGTCATTCATTGACCTGGGCTTTTTATTGCCTACGGCGCCTCAGTCTCCTGACACCAGGCGCAATCGCTCACGTAAAACAACTTGCCCACGGTCAGCCATGAGACGCTTGACAGGTCGTACCTCTTCGGCGTGGTATCACCCGACAGCGTGATCGTCTCATTCTCAGCGTCGGCGTCTTCGAGCGTGCCACTACCGATATACCACAGCCAACGGTAGCGGTGAACAAAGAAATGATTCTCGTCCTCGCCGGCCTGGAGCTTCGCCGACGGATAGCCGCGCAGGGCGTCCCCTGTAATGTCGTGGATAGCATTCAGGCTATCGCTATATTTATTCATATCGGCGGCAACGGGTATATCGCCGTGAGACCACCGCTTGGGAACCTGGTAGCTCATAAGGTGGTGTTATCCGACTCCAGAAAGTAATCTACTTTGATTGTCCCACCCACAGCCCACTGCACATCGACGTACATCTCATAGAACGCGCCCACCGCCGGCACGCTCGCTAGCGCTTGCAGGTCGATGTATCCCGCCCAGGTATACGTGGCGCTGCGGTTGGTTGGATCGTGGTAGCCCAGCACGCCGTTGACGTAGATATAAAAATCCGCGGTTTCGTTGCTCGTGATGCGCACCTTGTAATGCAGGTAGCGTCCCTCGCGTCGTTTCGTCCAGGTGCGCGAGACATGATTGCCGCCGGCGTCGGTGAACGTGTCCGACGTGAATGGGGCATTAACCCCGCTCACGATGCCGTGTAAGAACTCGACATCATCGCTCAGAATATTTAGTTGCGATGCACTCAAGACGTTGCCGTCGGCAAATGTCGGCGGTGTGGTGTAAGCCATTAGTAGAATAACCTCCCGCGCAGCGCATCAGCCGCGCCAAGTTTGTTTGTCCCGATGATAAAATAGCCTGGGCTTGCGCCGATGTACGGATACAGGCCGGCGGCGTCAATGGCCGTGATATTCTGCCTGAATCCGTTGCGGCCATAGCTCCAGTCAATGCCCACAATGTAAGCAGACCGTGCGCTATCCATTAGCTCATTGTCGTCAATCGTGATGCGGTCGCCGATGCGCCGCTCTGGGTTACCAGGCACACCAGACAGCAGATACATGAGCGGCGGTAGCTCCTGCCGGCCTAGCACGAACTCAGCTAGCGCTGCGGCCTGTGCTTCGCTCTGTACCCACGGGTTAGAGATGCGCCTAACAAAACTATCTGCGCCGCGTGTCGTTGCGTCCCAAAATGCCTGCTCAGTCGTGCGTGTGACTGTGGCTGTGTCCGACTCGCTGATAGATGTTCCATAGACAATCAGGTTGGAGATGATGGCGGCTGCGGTAGAATGGCCGTTCGCAAACTCAAGATTGATGCGCTGTGCGTAGTCGGTCCGTGTTAGCGTTACGCTTCCGCTAATGTCCGTCCCTCCTGGCGTCGCTGCGCTATAGCTCACGCCAGTGATTGTATAGAGCGGTGACGACAATTCCGCCAGGAGGGCCTTTGTCGCACCGGGCGGCACGCTGAACGCCTCACGCGCCGTCCATAGTGGGCTGTCGGCGTCGCTGATAGTCTGCTCCAGAAGCCGCCAACGTCCTTCAACCTGGCTGGCCAGGTTGGTATCATCGTACCAAATGCGCAGGTTGGCATAGCTGCCCCGGTCGTAGGTCTGTTGGCTGGTTGTGTGTGGCGATGAGAGCCAGTGCGTTGCATTCTCGTAGACAAAGATGCCATCATGCCGAGCGTAGAACCGGCCGCCGGCGGCCGCCGCCAGTTGCCAACATGCCTCTACTGGACTGGACTGATCAAGCCAAAAATAGGGAATGGTGTACAGGCCGTCATCCAGCGAATACTCGCCGCCTGACAACCCCATCCCACTCAGTATGTCGGCAATATGTTGGCTCTCAGTCTGGCCAGCATCCACAGCCGCCACAAAGTCAGCGTGACTAGTGGACACGCGCCGATTGAGCAGGCGCTCTTCGTTGCCACGAGCGTCAATCGAAATTGTTTTGGGCTGGCGCGGCGCTAGAGTTTCATTACTGGGAATTTTCATCACGCCAGTAAAAACCGTGTGATAGGTTGCGCCGTCATCCAGGCTGATTGAGACTCGGATCGGCGCCCGATACATACCGCCCCCAGCGATATAGGCGTACAGGTCGCCAGTGCTGACAAGTGGACTGTAGCGGTTATCGTTGTTTTCTAGTTCGACCGTGGCCGTCGCTACGATGCCGCTGCCGCTGGTGATGTTCTGGCCAGGCGGCGCTAGACGGATTGAGCCACGCGCCTGCACCAGTCGCGGCGTCTCGTCGGTGTAAACCCCGTCGATGTCCCAGTCTACCTCTATCTCCGCCTTGACCTCGCGCACAATGACGGGTGGTGCGTGTGTGGTGGCGCTGGCGGTGTTGCCGTAGGCGCTATCTCCCTCATCGTTGTAGGCGCGCACGCGGTAATAGTAGAGCGTTGCGGGTGTCAGGCCGGTATTGCTGTAGCCCGTGACGTTAGCGCCGACGGTGGCAATCTGCGACCAGGCGGCGCCATCTGGCGAACGTTCGATCTTGAATCCGGTCTCATCGCTGGCGTTGTCTGTCCAGTCCAAGTCGATGAGCGTGTCGCTAGCAGCGGTCGCTGTGAGGCTGCTAGGCGCAGTCGGCGGCGCGGCAAAGCTCACCAGGTATTCGACGAAGGCGGCTGCCTGAGTAATGCGCAGCTTATTGTCTTGCGTGCGCTCGACATACGCCGCTGCCTTCGTGAGTCTGAGTTTACCATCCGGGTCGCTTTCGACATACGCCGCGGCTTTGGTGAGTCTGAGTTTACCATCCGGGTCGCTTTCGACATACGCCGCGGCTTTGGTGACGCGGATTTCATTGGCCATCGTTTTTTACGCCGAAATTACGCTCATTTCCAGACCGTCAACCGCGGCTTCATCCCATGCGCCCCCGGCCGGCTTGGTTGTGAATCGTTCCCAAACCGCTGTGCTGTAGGATGTGCCGAAACTCTGCGTAGCGCCGGTGCTGGAACTACCGCCGGATGTCACCTTAAACTGCAAACCCAACGTGCCGCCCGCGTCCACTTTGCGCGCAATCGCCACCGGGATGACGCTGACAATCGACCACCCAGCAGGCAGGGTAATATCCTCCATGCCAAATTCCTCCTCCTGGCTGGTAGTATTGACCTCCAGGTACGTGGTATCAGAGTCGTGCGCAACGTCATCGACCTGCGTATAATGCGTGCTGCCGCTGTTTGGCGTCCAGGCGTTGGGGGTATTATCCGAACTGGGTTTAATCATCTCATAGCGGTAGTCTGGCACCTGAGCCGCCGCACCCTCGCCGGTAGTATCCTCAATGAAAATATCATCGAATTTTAGAGGAGAAGCCCACGAGCTACCAGGCGATCCTACGTCGAGCGTATCGAAATTGCTGCCGCCCTGCGTTGTGTTGCCACTGTAGGCAATTTTGCTGTTTCCGTCCAGGTACACATTCACCCAGCCGGTAGACGCGTGAAATTTGAAATCCACGCCGATATGATACCAGATGCCGGTTGGCGCAAACGCCGTAACCGCAGTGTTGGCAACCTTCGTTGCGCCGCAGTACACCTCGAATTCGCTGGTAGCTGAATTCCACCGCAATTCCAGCACCGAGGTTGCGCCAGAACGTAGCCGAAACATTGCTGGTTGCCCAGTGGATACGCCATTGTGATTGATATGAAATCCAATCCGCCCCTGCGTGTAGGTCGTGCCAAAATTCCTGGTAGCGTATGCATTCGAAGTCGTTGAAAATGCATACGTGCCTGTTTTTGGACTGGTCGTGGTCAGATCGAAACTGGCGCTGTTGCGCGTCGTGAACTCAGATAGCACATTGTTCATCTCTGCCCCTGCCTGCCATAATCGCGTAATCGTCATAGTTACTCCCTATACTATCCCTATCATAATGCCCTGGCTCACGCGGCTAACCGCAGATGACACTACGGCTGGTATCGCGTATTCCACATACGCCGCGGCTTGGGTTAAACGCAGGGGATGAATTTCGTATTCAATGTAGGCGGCAGCCTTAGTCATTCTGAGTTTGTTGTCTAATGTACGTTCAATGTATGCCGCTGCCTTCGTGAGTCTGAGTTTACCATCCGGGTCGCTTTCGACATACGCCGCGGCTTTGGTGAGTCTGAGTTTACCATCCGGGTCGCTTTCGACATACGCCGCGGCTTTGGTGACGCGGATTTCGTTCGCCACTACGCAACCTCCTTAAGGCGCATCTCGACATCCCACCGATCTCCGGCAGGCAACGCAAAATATTTGATGCGCAACGCCGGGTTGCTCGGGAATGCCGTCACTGTGTACGTGTCGCCAACTGGGTCTACAAAATTATCGCTGACTGGCGCCTCTAGCAGTCCATCGTAGGCTGCCGTAATGACGCCCAACTGCGTCGTCGTGATTTTTACCCATCGCAGTGTAAACTCGCGCTTGCCCACAGTGGTAATCAGATCATGTACGATGCTGGCGTCTGCCATCTCCGCAGATGCGGCAATGATGCCGTAGGTCATCTCGTAGCCGTCCGGCGACACGGGGTGGGGCAGGGTGTAATACTGGAGCTGCGGTTGTGTCGCCATTTACGGATTTGCCCCCGTGGTCTGGGCGCGCTTATTGAGCGCCGCTTCCACATAAGGCGCTACCAGTTCGCCCAGCTTTTCAAGCGCCTTCGCCCCAATATCCTCCATTGATGCCAGGAAGCCGCGCCCCCAGGCGGCTCCGTCCGTCTTCCCGGTCGCCTCCAAGATTTTCAGATTGCCCTCTGCGCCTAACTGCTTGCTAATGGTATCCACCACTTTGCCGCCAATGTCCATATTGCGGATGGCGGTCACGAAGCCGCCGGCGAGCGCACCAGCACCAGCGCCAGTGTCGGCGTCAGTGAGCTGCGGCGTCACGGGTACGGTTATCGGCGCAACCGCCTTAAACGACTCTGCGAACGTGTCCGTGTTTGGCACGACCGATATAGGCACTGGCGCTGTTTCTGCGACCGCCCTGGCGAATGTATCTGTGTTCGGTGTCACTGGGATATTCACCGGTGATGCAGGAATAAGCGCGGCGACAAAATCAGTCGTGTTACCAGGCGCAACGGGGATGTACATTGGCCCACCGGCAGCGAAGGCCGTCCTGAGCGCCTCAGCATCTGGATTCACAGAGATGGAGATCGGCCCGGCTGCGGCCACGGCTGCGTTTAGTGATGCGGCGTCTATCTCAGGCTGCAATTTCATTTTAGCTTGCGTATGGGCGATGTCCGCCAAAGCAGATTCAATCTGATCAGGCGTGAATTTTCCGCCAAGTTCCTGACTCAACTCAGTAGCTATTTCGCTGGCCAGGTCTGCCATGCGCGCCTCGCCGAGCAGCATTCTCTTGATGCGTTCTTTGGCCGCATCTTTGTCCAGTAGATCTGGATTTAGCCCGGCCTGGAAGTCGCGCAGAATGCGCGCCGCCTCACCTTTGATGTCACCGCCGCCCTCGAATGCGCCCTTGAATAGATCGGGGAACTTTTCATTCAGGTAGGATGCCCAGGGGCTGTCAAAGCCCTTGACAGCCACATCCGCCAGTCTGCGGGCGTCTTCATTGATAGCATCGTCCCGCGGTAGCAACTTGTCGATAGCGGCACCGGTGTCACCGCCTAGAATGTCGCTCAAGTTAAGCGACTCGTTTAGCACGCCAGATACTTTGCCCTTGAACGAATCCCAGGCCTGCTGTGCTTCATTGACGCTTGACCTGTAATCCTTCGCTACCAGCTTATCCGCCTCGCGGTTGGTATCGACAATCGTGTCGAACACATCCTGATACGGTTGCGCTGCCGACTGCACCGCCAGCCGGTTCTCAAACATGGCCTCGGTAGTGTTGTTCATATTGAGACCCATGTTTTGGATCTGGTCAGCGGCCTCGGCAAACTGGGCGGCAATCTGTTTCGGATCGCCCCCCGCTTGTACGGCGCGCAGTGCGGAGCTTTGCAGGCTGGAAATAGCGCCCCTGGCGATGCTGTCGAGCTGGCCGCCGATCTGGTTGGCAGCGGCCATCTTATTTTTCATCACGTCCAGAGCATTGCCGGTGGACCATGCCATTGATTCGAGCGTAGATAGGCCATCAGCGCCATCGAGCGCAGCGGCTTTCAGGCGCTCCGCTTCCATTGCGGCAACCATCGCGGCATTGCCGGTCTCACCCAGCGCTGTCGCAGCGCCATAGGCGGATTGCGCCAGGTCGCCAAGTTGCGCCCCTGATGCGGAATTGCCCAGCGCCTGCAAAGAGGCGTTCGTTTGATTGATTTGCGTATTGGCTGCTTGCAGGCGCTGCTCTAGTTCGGCAACAAGAGCCGGATCACCAAACGCCGTCCCCAAGTCCGCCTTCGCTGTCGCTAACCCCTCGGTTAGCCTGTCGCGCATTAGCAGCAGGCCATTTAGCTGGCCTTCGAGTGCGCTTTGCTGCGCTTGGGCACCCGCCGCAATAAAAATACTGGCGTCCGTGGCAGTTCCCGCCTCACTCATGCGGAGCATCTGGTCTGCGGCGGCCTGTGCAGCGTCGGCAATCTGATC
>Ga0224505_10001530_pt1 | contig 14387 bp, 12 predicted proteins | sample SF_Jan12_sed_USG_FD_169102 | JGI IMG/M metagenome (GOLD analysis project Ga0224505, IMG submission 169102) | Sediment microbial communities from San Francisco Bay, California, United States - SF_Jan12_sed_USGS_4_1 | ecosystem: Environmental > Aquatic > Marine > Sediment | place: USA: California... | reverse complement strand
TTCCACGTGGCCTTGCAGCTGCAGTACTAGGCAGTCTGCATAAGTTAGAACGGTTGGTTTCAGATAAGGGCCAGAATCCATGTGGTGGATTCTGGCCCTTATTATTTCTGCTACTCCCAGTGATCAGATGTGTATTCTTTGGCTAGTCCGCTACACGAGGACCAGTCCAGTTGCTCTGATCCGTTTCCAAGCCAGCGAAGTGAAAAACCGGTTGTAGTGTGATGTTGTTCCTGGAAATCCTTCTTCCATGTCACGCATGTGTGGATAGGTCTGCGAGGGCCGTTGAGGGGTAGCATCCTTGAGGAGTTGCTCGAGCCATTGGGCTTGAGGAGTCGGGAGCATCAGAATCTGGTCATGCTGAGTGCCTCTGAGGATCAGTCGTGCTTGTTTGCCATGAGGCTCACTCGTCACATTCCCACCAAGCCAGACTAGCCTTCGTTCTCTGGGTACATCATCGCTTCGATGGTGCTTGAGCAACCGTGTGAGCCATCTGGACGAAACAGTCGGGCGTGGCACATCTTCATCAAACCAGAAGCGAACATCGAGGTCCAGCCCACGCCGTTCGAGGTAGTTGAGGAGTGAGCGTCGGAGTCCTTCGCCGAGCCATGCCGGTGTTTCACCGCAAGAATCTTCGTGTTGGAGGTCATTTTCCGCAAACCCTTGGAACGTGGGACCGAGAATCCGGAGACCTGTTGCGGCGGGATCCAGACCGACCGGGCTGTGCGCGGTCACGGTGAATCGGTGCCAAAAGGCTGATTGGATCAGATTGGCGGCAATGAGTTGGCGGACTCGTTCCAGTGAATCGATGGTTTCTTGAACGGTTTCTGATGGACAGCCATACATCAGGTAGGCATGGATCAGGATGTCGGCTTCTTTTAATCCCGCGGCAACCAGCGCGGTCTGATCGACAGTAATCCCTTTCTTCATCTGGTCCAGCAGGCGGTCGGAAGCCGCCTCGAGTCCGGCCGTGACCGCGATGCAACCAGAGGCAGCCAGAAGTCGGCAGAGATCAGGCGAGAAAGCCGGTTCGAAGCGAATATTCCCCCACCATCGGATGGTAATTCGTCGTTCCAAGAGCCCTAGCGCCAATGCTTTCAACGCTGCAGGGGGGGCTGCCTCATCCACGAAATGAAAACCGTGTGATCCGGTCTCGGTCATGAGTTGCTCGATCTGTTGAATGAGACGTTCAGTGGGCGTCATTTCATAGCGACTGATGTAGTTCAATCCTACATCACAAAACGTGCACTGTTTCCAATAGCACCCGTGTGCCACGGTGAGTTTGTTCCAATGGCCTTCCGACCACAGGCGATGCATCGGGTTGGTGCTATCGAGAATGGTCAGATACCGATCCAAGTCCAAACCCCGGTAGGTCGGACATCCGATGTCATCCATTGTGAAATCAGAGAGAGAGGGGTCATCGGTATACACCACACGATCCTTGTCACGATACATCGTTCGACACAACGCTCGTCGGTGACGCAGTTCTGAGAGATGTTCAATCAAAGACAGGAGCGGACGCTCCCCATTGTCCAGCGTGATGAAGTCGACATAGTCAAACACTCTGGGATCCGTCACTCGACGGAGCTCAGTGTTGACGTAGCCGCCACCGATGACAATGGGGAGGTTTGGATACTGCTGCTTGATCGACTGTGCGAGCAGGAAGGCACCGTAGAGATTGCCGGGAAATGGAATGGACAGGCCGATGAGGGTCGGGCGAGTTTGTTGGAAGTGTTTCCAAAAGGCATCCAGCAGCCATTCGTCTATGAGACTTCGGGGCTCAGCCAGTGAGGTGGCGATCTGGTCGAATGAGGATGCGCTGCGCCCAATATGCTCGGCATACCGACTCAAGCCGAAGTGTGGAGTAATGGTGGCTTGCACCAAATCAGCAAGGTCTTCGAGAAAGAACGTCGCCCATTGTTTGGCTCGGTCGGTGACCGACACCGAGCGAGGGAATGTCCGTCGACCTCGGAATCGTGGTCCTCGGGGTAGAACGCCGGGTTGAATCAAGCGAGCGGCGAGACGTGGATTATGGCCTTGTAAGAAACCGATGACCGGTCCGATCATTTCAACGTATTGATGTTCGGCCTTCATCATCCGGATGGCTTCTTGAGGAAGGGAGCCGGTGTTGTTGCGTAACTGTTTGAAGACAGAGGGGAGACCATCTGGACTGAAGAGGCGAAGCACCATCTCAATCCCGAGGTCCGCCTGCTCCACCTGGATTCCGCGTGACTGAAGAAAGCCAGTCAGATAGGTGATGGAGGGATAGGGGGTATTCAGCTGGGTTAAGGGAGGGATCACCAACAGCACACGTTGGGATGTCATGAGCCGGACATAGCATAGTGCCGGTAAAAAATGCTACGCCCTGTAGACTAACCATCCGGAAGGGAAGGTGTGTGACGCTTCTGTGTTATCACCTATACGGTCGCGTCATTCGCGGCAGAACATGGTGAATCGTCATTACTTTTTCAAGTCCAGGATGCTGCCGAGCAAGGAATTGCCGGTCTTGATGGTCTGAAGATTCGCTTCAAAGCTTCGTTGCGCGACAATCTGTTGGACGGTCTCCTCACCGAGGTCGACATTCGAAAGCTCAACCGGGAATTGATTGCCGCCTGTATTGCGCAGGACCGTCGGGCCGGATGCATCGTCTTTCTTGACGACGGGAAGGACACCTCCGGTCTGGATTTCGACGAAATCCACTGCGGATTTCTTAAATCCATCGGTGTTGAGATTGGCGACATTGTGTGCCGCCACTTCAATCTGTTTTCCAACGGCAGCCAGGCCAGAGAGTGCGGTGTGTATGGCGGATATCATAGACACCTCCCTTGGAGATTGTAGGATGCCCCGTCGTGTTCCTTATCGGAAGGTGCGAGGGGAACTTTAATAGCGGGAGCAAGCTCTAACAGAATCGATAGCAACCAGTAGAATCTGACCGCGTGGTCGAGAGATGACACTGATTGAAGCTTTAGAGGAACTCTGGTTCTGCCGATAGAATGGAAGTTCAGAGGTGTGTCCCACATAACCATGATTCATTCCAGTCACAGCGCGACCCCTGGCTCTGGGAACGAACCACTCAACCCCTTGACGGGAGATGACGCCGGCTTCCTCCTGGAAGCCGTTCCTGAGGCGATCTTCTTCCTGGATCAGGACAATCGTATTCTGCTGCTGAATGAGGCGGCACAGCGATTGGTCGGGCAAACTCGCAAGATGATCGGGCGAGGGTTTCACGATTTCATGAGATGTCTGACGGTGGGGGAGGGCAACACCGCGCAATGTCCGTTCACTCGCATGAGAAGTACCGGCGAGCTTGTCGTGGTTTCTTCTCATATGTGGACTCGCGAGGATGAGACTCAACTTGAGTTGTCACTCTCGTTCTGGCCTCGATTGCGGCAAAGCCTGGCGGTCGGGGCTGTGGTGATCGTCCGTGACTTGACTGATGCGATGGAGGTTCAGCGAGATGTGCAACGCGCGGCACGCCTGGCCGAGGATGCACCCAATCCCATTGTGGAGTTCGACGCGACGGGTGCCATGCTGTATGCCAACACGGGCATGTTGAACATGATGGGACAGTGTGGACTGCTTGAGGCTGGGATTGGGATTGAGGTGATGTTTCCGGAGAATTTACAGACGATGCTCCGTGAGTGTCTCACCACCGATGCCTCATTGCCGCGGATTGAGCATGTTGTGGCGGATCGTGTGATTGCCTGGTCGTTCTTTCCCCTCAAAGAGCTGGAACTGATCCGTGCCTATGGGCTTGATATTACGTCTGATGTCGCGTTGCGTCGTGCAAAGGAAGCAGCCGAGGAGTCGGCGCGCGCAAAGGGGATCTTTCTTGCAACCATGAGTCATGAGTTGCGGACTCCCATGAACGGGGTGCTGGGATGCACGCAACTCCTGAAAGACACCTCGTTAAGCGACGAGCAACGGGAGCTCATCGAGACGATGCATCGCTCCGCGGAAGCGTTACTGACATTGGTGAACGATATCCTGGATTTTTCAAAAATCGAGGCGGGTAAGATGACCTTAGAGGTGGCCAACGTCAATCTGCGAGCCCTCATTCGTGATGTCACCACCTTAACGGAGGGCATGGCGTCGCATAAAGGTCTGACTGTTTCTGTGGATATTGACGCGGATGTTCCAGAGGAATTCCGGGGTGATCCAATCCGATTGAGGCAGATCCTGTTTAATCTCGTCGGGAATGCAATCAAATTCACCACGGAGGGGGGGGTTACCATTGCTGTGGCTGTGAAGCCCAGGTCGTCAGAGAACGCTGAGGCGGTGCTGGTGCAATGGAGTGTTCGGGACACGGGGATAGGGTTGACTCCGGAACAACAGGCCCAACTGTTCAAAGCTTATGCACAGGCTGAGGTGTCAACCGCAAGGCGATTTGGTGGGACCGGACTTGGACTGATGATTTGTCGACAGCTCGTGGAATTGATGGGAGGAACGATCTCAGTGTCCAGCCAGTTCGGTAAGGGCAGCACATTCAGCTATACCACGAATCTTCTTCCGGTAATTCATCGGGAGGTCGGAGCATTGTCATTGGGAACGGATCAATCCGTGTTCAATAAGCCGGGGATTCCCAAGCGGGTCTTGGTCGCAGACGACAACGAAATCAATCAAGTGGTGGCCTGCAAGTTCTTGCAGAAGTTAGGCTGCCAGGTTGAAGTGGCGCGCACGGGGCGTGAAGCGGTGGAGGCGATTAGTCGAACCCCCTATGATATCGTCTTGATGGATTGTGAGATGCCGGAGATGGATGGGTATGAAGCCACCCGTGAGATTCGTCGTCGTGAGGAAGGGGCGATCAACCATCTGCCTATCATGGCGCTCACGGGTCATGCTTCTGAAGAAGATGCGCAGAAGTGTCGCCAGGCTGGCATGGATATCGTCGTCACCAAACCGCTGACACTACCCACCCTGCGGGTCGGCCTTGAAGAATTGTTACGACTGTCCACGTCCTAACTCCCTATGACCGTGTCGCTCCGCGACGGAAAATTCAGGTAGATTCTACCTCGCGAGTTCGGTAGAGTGGTGTCATATGCCTTCCGATCGGGTGGTCCTCTATAGCGACTTTAACTGTCCGTTCTGTTATGCGCTGCATGAGCGGTTGCATGAGATGGGATTGATTGAGTTCTGTGAATGGCGAGGGGTGCAGCACGCTCCGCATCTTCCGAGGCCGATGAGGCCCTGGCAAGGGTCGTTGGGAGCTGAGTTAACACATGAAGTGGCGGTGGTCCAGCGGTTGGCGCCCAATCTTCCCATCATCGTGCCGAGTGGAAAACCCAATACGCTGCCGGCCATCGAACTCGCTGTCGCGCTGTTACAGAAAGATCCGCGAGGTGGTATGGAGTTTGTTCGACGGACCTATCGAGCATTCTGGTGCGATGGGCAAGATATTTCTGATTCAGCGGTGTTGACGCAGTTGACTGGAGAACAATCAGTCGAGGACGTTGGTAGCCAGTACCAGGTTGCCGCTCAGAAATGGGAGACGGCGTGGCACGCGACCGGTCAAAATGGGGTCCCCCTCCTAGTGTCTCCTGATGGTGATTTGCTGGTGGGCTGTGTGCCGGCTGAACAGGTACGGCAGTTCTTTTCGACCCTCTCGACGAACTCACCTCATATCGGCTGAATTCCTCTTTCTCCTGCATGCCTTTCCAGCGAAGGCAAGGTCTTAACCGCATTACTCATCAACGCTTCTGCTGCAATCACGAATTCGCTGCTGCGACGAGCCTTCGGCGGGCAGGCTCGCCCCTCGCAACCTCGATATACTGTTTCAAGTATGCCTCATTTTCTCGTGGCCCTGCGTGCCCGTCTTGCGACGCGATTACGAGATTTCGCGACGAACCATCATGAATAATGCAAGGTTAAAGGCTCGGTTTCATCCAGATCGTGATCCAGTTCTTGATCTGGTCGTTATGGACCGATGACGATGAACGCTGCGCCGAATCCAAGGATAAACAGCAGGACAAACGACAAAAGGCCTGCGAGATATGGCATAACAAACTCCTCGGTATAGCTAACGGTCACTCTGCCTCCTGAGAAGACAGTGCCAGCATCATTCATGCCAGAAGACTATCAGCAAAGACCCCTTGATCAATCGGTTGGTTACACAAACGGATACGGCGCGACGGCACTGGGACAGCGAAGGTTGCTGCAAACAGACGACGGGATATCTGGCGAGTACCACCGAGAAAACATTCACGACTTCTAGAGCATAGACCAGTTTAGCGGCGCTGTAGGAGTAGGAGGACAGTCGTGTCCCTACTGGAGCAGTGCGAACACCTTGTCGTCAGTGAGGATTGGCTGAGGATCCGGCGCGATCAAGAAACGTCAACTCGGCAACGGCAGATTTGTCGAGCTCACCCTTGCCCAATGCCATCAACCGTCGGTATTGGGAGAGCGTGGCCCGTGCAACAGGAAGCGAGAGCCCAGCCTCTTGGGCCAAATCAAGGGCGATGGCTGAGTCTTTTGCCGCATGGGCGGCGGAAAAGTAGCAGTCGTGCGCACGTTGTTGCATGTCATCCCCGTCCGTCTCGAGCACGCGAGAGGCGGCTCCTGTTTGCCCGAATACCTCGCGCAACAGGGTGAGATCAATGCCGAGCGCGGCTCCAAGTCCTAACCCTTCAGCCAAGGCAGCGGTATTACTGTTCATGACCATGTTCACCAGGGCCTTGACCTTCGCCGCTTCGCCGGTTTGACCGATGTATCGCACGGTCGTTCCAAGGGCATCGAGGATGACCTTCGCGCGAGTGTAGGCCTCAGGACTGCCACCGCACATGAGGTATAAGGCACCGTGTCTGGCCTGGGTGATACTCCCGGCCATGCAGGCCTCAAGGCAGAGCCCCCCGTGGCCGGAGATCAAACTCGCAATGTCGTGATGAGTTCGGGGAGAAAGAGTGGCGCAATTGATAAAGAGGCGACCCTGGGCGCTTTCCAAGAGACTGGTCTTGTCGGGTGCGGAGAAGATGGCACGCATTGCTGTATCATCCGATACCACCGTGATGATGACAGACGACCGGGCGGCAATCTCAGCCGGTGTGTGTGCCGGATGGACCTGGAGTTCAGTTGCCACGCTGGCAGCCACGGCAGCATCGAGGTCGTAGACCGATGTCAGTCGAAACCCACGTCCGTGGAGGCAACGGGCCATATTGGCGCCCATACGTCCGACTCCGACGAATCCAATGCGGTCAAGTGGTTCAGTCATGCGAGGTATACCTGGCGCGAGCGATCGTTGTGCTCGCTAGAGCTGACGGCTTTCTGTGGATTGAGGTTGTTGTAGCTTGCTCCATTTGAGGTTGGTCTTTCCATCTGTCGTGGTCAACCCATGATCGTTGAAGGCAATGACGCTCACGCGTTGTTGTTTTTTGTGTGTCGGTTGCAGCTGAGGAAGCCCGTCTTTCGATTGAACCGTTCCCTTGAGACTGTCCACGATCAATAAGTCGGTCGCAGCCGAGGGCTGAATGGCCCACACGAAGGTGGCGGGCCCGCCGGCATACGTACCGGCCCCCTCCCATTGACCGACCAAGTCAGGGTCCACGGTCTTGAATTGGAAGACAGGCACGCTGGTCGCTTCGCGACGTAAGTTCCAGAGTTCAGTTGGAATGCGTGAAGGGGGTTGGTCCGTTACCAGCCGTTTCCAACGGGCTTGAACACTTCCGGTTGTGGCGAAGGCATTCCGCGTGGTGATTCGATAGGTTCCTTTCCATCCGAGGCCTCTGAATGTATTCGCGCGTTCCAAGGCCCACAAGCCCGATTCGGCATTGAGGATGCCGTCAAACTCCATCATCGAGGAGAGGGACCATTCCAGATTCGGTTTAATGACCAATAGGAGATCATGCTGTGTTGTTCCACGTGAGACGCGCGTATGCCAGGTTCCGATCAGACTGATTGGATCAATGGACGTGGATTTCTTGGGGCCCTCTTGCGGAGTGTCCGGAGCAGGACGCGTGTGCGTGAGTGTCACGGGGGCGACGTGGGAGCCTGCGTTGCGCCGTGCATCCTGTTCGGCGATGGGTCCGGAGATTGTGGAAGGTATCGTTGCAACTAACGTGGCGCCATACCGCTCGGCAACGGTCCGACTCAGACGGGTGACGGCCTCGGCGAGATGCTTCTGCTTGGTTGAGGCGACGATGACGGTGACCAGCTCATCCTCGTGGAGAAAGGTCAGCCGGGAGAGAGAGGCGGAATCGACTCTCACGGCTCCATCGCCCAGGCCGGGGATCAGGCGACTATCGCGACGAAGGCGTTCCTTGTTGAACCAGGCCCGTCGGTCCTGACCGGACGTGTCATAGAGTTGAACGGTGACGGTATTGCCTTCACCCCGGCGAGCCTTGAAGAGGCAGGTCTTTGGTTCAGTCGGCGTTCCGTCCTCGACAGGTTCGCCGAGCGCCTGTTGTGCCTCCGCAACGGTGACCAACGAGCAGGGGTCTGGTTTTGACCCCAACAGACTCCCCATCTTTCCACATGACAGTAGGAAGAGGGGAAGCAGCAACCACGTATAGGATCGTATGCGGCGGAGCATGACAGGACGAACTCGGTCAACTCGAATGTGCCATTGTACCGCGAACAGGATCAGAAGTGCCAGAGGGGGAAAACGGGGCGTAGGGGACGCCCCCTGTGCGACCTACGTAGGCCTGGGCAGCTGACCGGATCGTGGAACATCCAGGACGCTCAATCGGCCACGAATTTCAGTGCCGCTCCGTTGATGCAGTAGCGAAGGCCGGTGGGTTTTGGACCATCCTTAAAGACATGACCTTGATGTCCTTCGCACCGAGTGCAGTGGACTTCGGTCCGGGCCATGAACAGTTGGTAGTCGGTCCTGGTTTCAACGACGCGTGGATCGAGTGGTTGCCAGAAGCTGGGCCAACCGGTCCCGCTATCGAATTTGTGCTCAGACGAGAACAGGGGCAGATCGCAGCCTGCACAGTAATACGTCCCCGACGCATGGTTCTCATGCAGTGGATTGACGAAAGCCCGTTCTGTATCTTCGTGCCGCAAGACACGATAGGCCGTCGCCGACAGTTGTTTTTTCCATTCCTCGTCCGTCTTTGTGATTTTGACAATGGGATCGATCTGAAGTCTACGTGGCATAGGGTATCTCCTTCATGAGCTGGAGCCATTGCTTCTCAGTCGAAAGGGGAACTGAAGTCTTACAGAGAGTTCATACATGGCATGTCCCCCGCTGTGATGAGGTCATCAAATGGTACGGATCGGGGATTAACAATGCAAGGGGCTGCGGTCAACCAGGGAAGGTCTGTCGCGTCGGTGAGGTGTCGTAGCCCAAGATGAGATACGCATCGGTTAATGATCGGCAGAACCTTGGCGAACCAACTGCCAGACTTTCCAATGGGATGGATGTGGCTCGGTTCGTTCCGGTTGAGAGAGGTCGATCTGAATGTCATACAGGCCTGTGCTCAGATTCTCCACTTGGGTCACTGGATACCACCATTCGTACCGCTGCTCCCATCGATCCCGACAGGCCAACCTCACGTAGCATCGACTGACTGGTTTCATGCGGATCGGTGCATCCGGTCCCAGCACGATAGGGATTGAGTGGACTTGATGCCGAGACCCTGGCGGGTGCATGGTTCTGACCGAAAAATTGCCTTCCCATCCGCTGAGCTGGAGGAGACAATCGTAGGCGACTCCAGGTCCGACGTTTTCCAGCTCGGGGGTGAGTGTCACGACACGTCCGGCGTTGAGGATCGAGAGGTTGGTGATGCTCAGAGCAGGTTGCTCAGCGCGGAAGTCGTCCCAGAGCCGAGTCACGAATTCACGCCAATAGAAGATCCCTACTCCAGCGCCGATTACGACAATCAGAAGGCCGATCACGAATAGCCAGTCCATGGTCCGTAGGTGCCCGGTTCAGCTGGTCCTGAGGTTGAAAAATAGGGAGAACCTACGCGGCGGAGCGGTACCTGTCAACAGTGGGCGAGAAGTGTTGAACGCTGGGCAAGAGGCCGGTTTCTGAGACCATCTACCGGGCCTGACGCGGTGCCGCCTTGATCAGGTCGGAAACAGGGAATCCCAGTTGTTGCGCGGTGGCCACGAACTGCTGATAGAGCGCGTCATCGAGTTGTGGCGTTCGTGACAGGATCCACAGGTACCGGCGGTCAGGTGTGCCAACCAGGGCGGTCTGGTAGGCAGGATCAAGGTCGAGGATCCAATAGTTGCCTTCCCGTGGTTGGCCGATGAGCTTGGCGAAGAAATTGTCGAACCTGACGCTCAGTTTCGCATTCGTCTGTGGGTCCACGACGGTGGCGATCCCATCGGCCTGGGCGGTGTCGTTGCTGTCGGTGAGACATTCGTTGTGCACCGCGATTGAGTGATTGGGAAGCAGGGTATAGGTAGCTTGTGAGGCGATGCAGTGTCGCTGGAACCACATGGGGAGTCGGGCGATCTCGTACCACCTCCCGGTATAGCGGGTCAGATCCACTGAGGCGACGGTGGAAAGTGGTGGTTTCGGCTCGATCCCGACACAACTGACGATGAGCAAGGACCAGCTGCCCAGGATGAGAAGGGAGAGACGGTTCATAATGGACTCCCGGTAGAGGGTGAGAGGGTGCGAGTGCTGTGATGCGTCATCAATAGAGCACCCTCGCGCCTGGTTTGAAGGTGAGGTAGTACCACACCCATTCTGACATCACACGAAATCGATTTCGGAAGCCGATCAAAAAGAAAATGTGGACGACACACCAGAGCACCCAGGCCAGAAGTCCTGTGGCATGGATCGAGCCCAGTTGTGCCACGGCTTGGGCGCGGCCGATCGTGGCCAACATGCCGCGGTCTGTATAGCCAAAGGATAGACGCTGGTCTGAACCCACGTTGTGATTGATGAGATGGGCCACATACCGGCCTTGTTGTATGGCGACCGGTGCGATGCCTGGCAAGGGCTTTCCGTCACCACCTTGGTAATGGGCGGCATCTCCGATGACGAAGATCCAGGGATCGTCTGCGATCGTCAAGTCCGCTCGGACTTTGACTCGACCGCTGGAATCCTGTGGCGCCTGGAGCGTATCCAAGAGAGGTGAGGCTTTGTTGCCCGCCGCCCAAATCACATTGGTTGAGGGGATCCACTCGCCTCCGATCATCACGCCTTCGGCATGGATCGCTTGAACGGGGCTATTGAGTCTGATGGTGACGCCCTTGTGCAAGAGCGCAATTGCTGCTTTTGCCGAGAGCGTCGGATCGAAACCAGGCAGGATGCGAGGTCCTGCCTCCACGAGGAGGATGGCCAGATCATTGAGGCGGAGGTGCGGATAGTCCGGCCCCATGGCCTTTCGTCCGATTTCAGCCAGCGCACCGGCGATCTCGACACCGGTCGGCCCTCCTCCGACGATCACGAAGGTGAGACGATCTTGCGCGCCGGTCTCGGCTCTCCGTTGTTCCGCCTTCTCAAAGGCGAGCAACATCCGTTCACGGAGCTGGACGGCATCGCGCATGGTTTTCAGCCCTGGTGCAAACGGTTCCCAGTCGTTGTGCCCGAAATAGGCATGACGGGAGCCAGGAGCCACAATCAAGGCATCAAACGCAATCGGTGCGCTGTCCCTCAGGCGAACCACCCGAAGGGTCCGGTCAATCGTGACGACATCATCCATCACCACGCGCACGTTCGGCTGGGCGCGAAAGACCGTGCGCAGGGGCCAGGCGATATCGCTGGGTGACAGCGCCGCCGTGGCCACTTGATAGAGGAGTGGTTGAAAGACATGGTGATTCGTGCGGTCGATGAGGATGACGTCGGCATGGCGCAGGGCGCGGGCAGCGGTCAAGCCGCCGAATCCACCTCCGATGATGACAACGCGCGTAAGGGCCATTCGCTTCTGCTCCGGTCCTGTTCTGGGTTCGAAGCAGCGTGGCATATCGGTTGGGTTGAGTCAATCGAGGGGCTTGTCCTGAGGCTTGTCGAAGAGTTCGCCGTGATTGTGTGGGCAGGAGGTAAGGTAAACGGTGGGAAAACATCGTCGTGAACTACGAGAGTGATTTCTCAAATTACGCTGCACGATGTAAGGGCTTGCGATTTTTACCGGGCATCTTACCGACCCGATTGTTCGACGACTTCTTGTGCCAAATAGCCGGTTGTTTACACAGTAATCGTGCTCCCGGCTTGAAGGTAAGGTAGGACCAGATCCATTCCGCCATCACGCGGACTGGATTTCTGAGACCGATCAACAAGAAGATGTGCGTGACACACCAGAGCACCCAGGCGAGCAATCCGGACGCACGGACCGGGCCGCATTGTGCGACTGCTTGCCCACGACCGATGGTGGCCAACATACCCCGGTCTCGGTACACAAATGGTGAACGGTGTGCCGGCGAGCGTTCTTCATTAATTAAGGTGGCGACATACCGGCCCTGGCTGATCGCAACGGGCGCGATCCCTGGGAGTGGTCTGCCGTCCTGGTCCAGGCAGTACGCGCCATCGCCGATGACGAAGATCCACGGGTGCCCTGAGATCGTCAGGTCTGGTTGGACTTTGACCCGGCCGGATGGATCCTGATCAACGCCCAGCGTATCCAGCAGGGGGGAGGCCTTGGTGCCGGCCGCCCAGATCACATGGGTGGAGGCAATCCATTCCTCGCCGAGCATCACTCCGTCTGCGCGAACGGCCGTGGCGGGATTGTTGAGTTTAACGGTGACCCCCATCCGTTCAAGCGCGGCCAGAGCCTTTTCAGAGAGCGCAGGATCGAAGCCAGGCAGAATGCGCGAGCCGGCCTCAACGAGGATAATAGACAGATCATCCAGGCGGAGGTGGGGATAGTCAGATCCGATCGCTGCTCTCCCGATTTCAAGCAGTGAGCCGACGAGCTCGACTCCCGTCGGTCCTCCTCCCACAATGACGAAGGTGAGGCGATTCTGAGATCCGGTGTCGGCCTTCTGACGTTCGGCTTCCTCGAACGCGAGCAGCATCCGCTCTCGTAACTGAATCGCATCGGCCATGGTCTTGAGCCCTGGTGCACAGGATTCCCAGTTGTCCTGTCCGGGATAAGCATGACATGACCCAGGAGCCACGATGAGGGCATCAAACCCGATCGGGGCGCTGTGACGCAGATGGACCTCGCGCGACAGCCGATCGATCGACACGACGTCATCCATGACGATCCGCACGTTGGGCTGTGAACGGAATACGGTGCGCAGGGGCCAGGCGATATCGCTGGGTGACAATGCTGCCGTGGCCACGTGATAGAGCAACGGCTGGAAGACATGGTGATTGGTGCGGTCGATCAAGACGACATCGACATCACGCAAGCAGCGCGCCGCCGTCATGCCGCCGAACCCACCCCCGATAATGACCACGCGTGTGCGAGTCATGGGGTGAGCGAGAAGGGCGGATTCATCCACCGGGTTGGGTCCTCACGAGAATGAGGGGGTCTGCCCGGGCTGTCCGACGATGGAGCAGGGGACAGGGGTTTCCACGAGCAGCGTAAGCGTCGTCTCTCTCTTCATCGGCAGGTCTGGCATTTTCTTGAGCGAGAGAGACGGTATGGGACCACGTCTTGGCTTCAGGGGCGGTCCTGCTACACTTACCTCGATGGAGTGAAGCAGCGCGATACGTCTTGAGCAACAAGCAAGGAGTCCTCCTCTATGGCTATCCATACCTGTCGTCGGATGATCGGTTCCGTCTGGTGTGCGGCTGCCGTTCTCTTGATCGTGGGATGTTCCAATAACTACTATACGGCCAACGTGAACGGAGAACAGAAGGTCTATCGAGTGGATGGACAAGGCGGGAAGACGCTGGTGTACGAGACGGATCTGCAGGGGCAGACCGTCGTGTATGATCCCAATGATCCGATGGCCAAGCGGCAGATTGCGGCACAAGAGGCGGCGGCAGGGCTCAATCACAGAAAAGCGGAACGGCTTGAAGAGAGCACTTCTGCGTCGAAACGGCAGCCGAACGAGCCCATCTATGTGGATCTCGCGCCGGCTGAATTGGATGAACAGATGCAGAAGGCCGAGCGAGCCAAAGGCGCGGTGGCGGACCAAATTCGAAGCGAGTTTGTCGCGGACCCCGTGATTAAACTCATCGAGCGAAATCAGGAACGCTCTGGTTTGATGAAGCCCCATCTGTCGGCCGGGGCGGATGTCGAGGTGCTGCCGAAGGTCTCGCTGAAGGAGGCCTATGGACTCGATCGAAAGACAGGGAAACCGATGAAGATGTTGGCGGTCGTGTTTGAAGCCACAATCACGTCACAGACGCCGCCCGCCACCTATCGAGTGTCCGAGTCCGGCCATGCTCAACGGAACCTCGAAGTGTCCAAGCGCTTCGCGAAGCAGGTGAAGCAAGTCATCCTGGACAAAATCGGCCCGAATATTCCGGTGCACTAACCGGACACGCTCACATCCGGTGCGGAAGCGTTATCCCGTCGGCTCGCTGTCGAGTTTGTGCGCCTTGC
>Ga0224505_10001529_pt1 | contig 14404 bp, 13 predicted proteins | sample SF_Jan12_sed_USG_FD_169102 | JGI IMG/M metagenome (GOLD analysis project Ga0224505, IMG submission 169102) | Sediment microbial communities from San Francisco Bay, California, United States - SF_Jan12_sed_USGS_4_1 | ecosystem: Environmental > Aquatic > Marine > Sediment | place: USA: California... | reverse complement strand
GGGCAGGTACCAGGCCACCACGCGGACACCACGGTCGTGGGCGGCATCGATGAACAGGGCCGTCTCGTCCGGGAAGACGAACGGCACGTTCCTGTCGCCGTTGGAGGTTTGCAGGTAGAGGGTGGTGGCGCCATTGGCAACCATCGTGTCGAGCGCCCCGATCGGATCGCTCCAGGCCTCGTCGTCGTGGATGTCGACCCAGACACCGAGGCCCTCGAACGGTTCCGTCACGGGATCCGTCCGCACGAGAGGCTCGGCCAACTCGGAGCTTGCCTCTCCCCCGGCCCGCAGGGCGATCGCCGTGACCACGCCGAGTACGGCCACGACGGCGACCGCGATCGTACGGGGGGAAGCCGGATGGACCATCCGAGGCAGCCTAGCGCGTGGCCCGTACCATGCTCGCCATGGATCTCGGGCTGGACGGTCGGGTCGCGATCGTCACGGGGGCGTCGAAGGGGCTCGGACTGGGCGCCGCGCGGGCGATGGCAGCCGACGGCGCACGCCTCGTGCTCTGCGCTCGCGATGCCGATCGGCTCGAGCACGCGGCGGCCCAGCTTCGGACCGAGACCGTGACCGTCGCAGCCGATGTCGCCGATCCCGCGACGCCGGCTGCTCTGGTCGGGGCCGCGCTCGAGCGGTTCGGCACGCTGCACCTGCTCGTCGCGAACGCTGGTGGACCGCCCCAGGCGCGAGCGCTCGATGTCGACGATGAGGCGATGCGTGCGGCCGTCGAGGCCAACATGCTTGCCTCGATCCGACTGGTGCAGGCCTCCGTGCCACACATGAGGGAGGCTGGATACGGCCGCATTTGCCTGGTCACGTCGGTCGCCGTGAAGCAGCCGATCCCTACGCTCGCATACTCCAACGCCGCTCGCACCGGGCTGTGGGCATGGGCCAAGACCGCCGCGCAAGACCTGATCGATGACGGCATCACGCTCAACCTCGTTTGCCCCGGACTGCACGCCACCGATCGCGTGATCGAGCTCGGATCGGAAGGCCGCCTCGGCGACCCCGATGACTTCGGAAGGGTCGTCGCGTTCCTGTGCTCGCGGCCGGCCGCCTTCGTGAGCGGTGCGGCGCTCCAGGTCGACGGCGCCGCGACGGTGGGGCTGCTGTGAGCGACCCCCGGTCGAGCGATCAGATCGCCCGCGCGCGGGCCCTTGCCGATCGGTATTGGGATCAACTGATCGAGATCGATCCATTGCTGGGCACGGAGGCCGGCGACGAGCGCGTCGACGATCGACTCGCCGATCACAGCGAGGCCGGTCGCACGATGGCCGCTGACGCGCATCGCGCGGCGCTGCACGACGCCCAGGCGATCGACCGAGCCGCTCTGCCGGTGTCGGAGCGCGCCACGATGGACATGCTCGAGGCGGTGGCCCGCCGCGCCCTGTCCGAGATCGAGCACCGGCTCGACCGCCTCTACGCGGCCAGCCACTTCTCCGGACCGGTCGGCACGCTCGGCATGATCGCGTCGCTGCAGCGGGCCGACACGCCGGAGCGACTCGATCGGTACGAGGCGCGCCTTCGTTCGTTCCCCGTCTTCCTCGACGCCTGGTCAGAGGTCGCTCGTGAGGGCATCGCCGTCGGCGTCACCTCGCCACGCATCGTGGTCGAACGCTCGATCGAGCAGTTGGAGCGCCTGCTCGCGCTGGGCGTCGCCGAGAGCCCGGCCCTCATGCCGATCCCCGCCGCCGACGCCTCCGGCCGCGACCGCATCGCCGAGACGGTACGAGACGTGGTCAACCCCGCGCTCCAGGCATACCTTCGGACGCTGCGCGACCTGCTTCCGCACGCCACCGAGACCGTGGCGCTGAGCGCCCTGCCCGGGGGCGAAGAACTGTACGCCTCACAGATCCTCGGATGGACCACCCTTGCCCTCGACCCGCATGCGGTGCATGAGATCGGACTCGAGCGGTTCGAATCGCTTCAGCAGGAGCGCAACGAGCTCGCCGTGGCCCTCGGCTTCCGCGATGCGGCGACTGCCGTGGCCGAGCGCATGCGCTCGGGACAGAACGTGGCCGCCTCGCCGGCCGTGCTGGTCGACGTCGCGAACGCGCAGATCGAGCGTGCGATGCGTGCTGTGCCCGCCTACTTCGGCCGAGTTCCCAAGGCGGACTGCGTCGTGCGACTGGTCGAGCCGTTCCACGAGGCCGACATGGCATCGGCCTTCTACTGGGCTCCGTCGGGCGACGGCGAGCGGCCCGGCATCTACTACGTGAACGGCTACGACCTGCCCAGCCGGCCGCTGCACATCTTGGCCAGCATAACGTTCCACGAGGCCGTGCCCGGCCATCACCTGCAGCTCGCGATCGAGCAGGAGACCCCGGACCGTCCGGCGCTCCGGCGATTCGCGGGCATCCGCGCCGGCAGCGCGTTCACGGAAGGCTGGGGCCTGTACGCGGAGCGGCTGGCCGACGAGATGGGACTGTACGCCGACGACTGGGAGCGGCTGGGCATGGTCGACGCCCAGATCCACAGGGCGGGGCGCCTGGTCACCGATACGGGGCTTCACGCCCTCGGATGGCCCCGCGAGCGCGCGATCGAGAAGCTACGCGAAGGCGGCGTGCCCGGCACCGACGCGGCGATCGAGGTCGACCGATACATCGCAGAACCCGCTCAGGCGCTGTCGTACATGATCGGCATGATCGAGATCGAGCGCGCCCGCGCCGTCGCCGAGAGCCAGGAAGGCTTCTCCTTGCCCGGCTTCCACGACCGCGTGCTGGAGCTCGGACAGCTGCCGCTGCCTGCGTTCCGGCGCGAGATGGGCATCGACGGCGAGGTGGCCGCACCAGGATAGGCTGCCCGAGCGACCCGACTCGAGGAGGCTCCCACATGGACGTCGACATCAGGTTCAGCCCGTCGTTCGCCTTCGCCGTGATCACGATCGGACCCGGCGCTGAGATCAAGGCCGAGGCTGGCGCGATGACCAGCATGTCGGGCGGTGTCGAGATCGAGACGAAGGCGCAGGGTGGCGTGATGGCGGGTCTGAAGCGCTCGGTGCTCGGCGGGGAAAGCTTCTTCATCAACACGTTCCGTGCTCCGCAGGGCGGCGAACTCAGCGTCTCCCCCACGCTGCCGGGCGACATCGTGCACATGCCGGTCGACGCGTCGAAGGCGCTCATGGTGCAGTCGGGCTCGTGGCTCGCCTCGGAGGCGGGGGTCCAGGTCGACACGAAGTGGGGCGGCGCGAAGACGTTCTTCTCAGGTGAAGGACTGTTCCTGCTTCGCTGTAGTGGCGCCGGCGACATGCTGGTCTCGAGCTACGGCGCGATCGAGCATCGGCAGCTCGTGCCCGGCGAGGTGCTGAAGATCGATACCGGCCACATCGTGGCCTTCGAAGAAGGCATCGGCTACGAGGTCAACAAGGTCGGGGGCTGGAAATCGACCCTGCTTTCGGGCGAAGGGCTCGTCGCGACGTTCACGGGACCAGGGACCCTCTGGATGCAGACCCGGAGCCCCGCCGACTTCATCGGCTGGCTCATCCCTCAACTGCCGACCCAGCGCAGCTAGTCCCTTGCTGGACTCGTTCGCCACGGCCTTCGAGCCGCGCAGGAGGATGTAGTCGAGCATGCCTCGGCGCCAGAGCAGCTCGACGTGGCGCAGCATGAGCCGCAGGGCCAGCTCGTAGCTCCTCGGCATCGATGAGCCATCGCGGTCCAATCGATCGCGCACGAACCGCAACGCCGGACCGATCACGCGTCGACCGACCTGCTCGGCTCGCACGTCGACGAACCCCGCATCGAGCGCGAGTCCGACGATCTCACCGGTGGTGGCGACCGCGTGCGTGCCCAGTCCCCAGGCGCGCAGCTGCGTGAACCCGGCGAGGGCCTCCCCCAGCGTCCTCGGCAGGCGAGCGACAGGGATGTCCGACATCGTGAGCACGCCTCCGGGACGGAGCACTCGGAAGGCCTCCGAGAAGAACAGGGCTCGCGACGGGAAGTGGAAGGCCGCCTCGACGCTGATCACGCCGTCGAAGGAGCCGCTGCGAAGGGGAAGCCTCGTTGCGTCGGCGCCCACGGCATGGGCTCCTGCCTCGGCGAGGCGCTGCCGCCCCGCCAACAGTTGGGAGAGTGTGATGTTCACGGCCGTGAGGCTGCGGGTTCCAGCGACATCGGCGATCAGGGGATCCTGCTCCGCGAGGCCGTTGCCCACGTCGAGCACGTCAGCCCCCGGTGGAAGTTCTCGGGCGATCGTCTCGACGAGCCGTCGCACCGCGACCGGAGCCTCGCCGGGGTCGCTGCCGTCGCCGGTCCACAACCCCAGGTTCAGCCAGCCCGGGGCGAGCGCGACGGCGAAGTCCTCACCGATGCTGTCGTAGACGGTGGCGGTGGGGTTCGAGCCGCGGCGGAACATCGAAAGCGCGTGACGCAGGTTCTCACGCGTCCATGCGGAACCTGGCACGCTACCCCTCGAGGCCGACCGCGGACGCAGATCGCCAGGCGACTCGCAGCTTGACCCTCGTGCCGGTCTTCAGCACCGCCCCGGCGTAGAGACGTGCCGAGAGCGGGATCAGCGCCGCCGTGCCGGCAATGAGCAGCGCGATCGAGAGCGCGATCTGGGGCGCGGTCGCCGACCCCATCGCGATGCGCACCGGCATCGCGAGCGCCGACGAGAACGGAAGCAGCGACGCGATCACGGGCACCGGCGCGTCCGGGTCTTGCAGCGCCTCGAGAGACATGAGGAACGAAACGATGATGACTAGGTTGACCGGCACCAGGACGTTCTGGAGCTCCTCCATGCGCGAGACCAGCGATCCCGAGACCGCGAACAAGCCGGCGTAGAACGCGAACCCCATCACGAACCAAGCGAGCACCACGAACGTGATGCCGACCGCCGTCGCGGGAAGCTCGAGTGCACCGGTCACCGAGGCCAGGCCGATGGCGAACGCGGCGACGGCCACCAGTTGCACGATGCCGAGCAGACCGATCCCCGCGATCTTGCCGGCGAGCAACTGCCGGGGTCGGATCGCCGAGAGCAGGATCTCGACCACGCGGGAGGCCTTCTCCTCGATGACCCCTGTCGCCACCCACACGCCGTAGCCGAAGAGCTGTCCGTAGGCGAGCAGGACGGCGATGAAGGCAATGCGCGCGTTCTCGTCTCGGTTGGGGTCCTGCGGCTCCAGCGTACGAACCTCGATCGAGGGCTGGCCGAGCAACGCCTCGATCTCGCCCATCGTGGCGCCACCGGCCTCGAGTGCCGCCGTCAAACGACCCCTGACCGCGGCGTCCGCCACCACCTGGGTGAGGACCGGCGGCACTGAGGTCAGCCCGAGCAAGACTCCGTCCTTCGTCAGCACGGCGTCGAAGCCTCCGTCGCGCAGTGCCGCCTCGGCCACCCGTTCGTCGTCGAAGCCCCGTGAGTTGACCTCCACTCCCCGACGCTCCGCGGCCGCGCGAACCTGATCGGCTCGCTGCTCAATCGCCGCCGCGTCGTTCCCGGTGAGACCGAGGTCGAACGACGGCCTCGTATCGTCGGTGAACGCGCGCGCGAGGATGAACAGGCTCAGCACGACGAGCGTGATCCCGGTCGAGATGACGAAGCCCTTGTCGCGCAGACGCACGCGGAAGTCCCGCGCCGCGACCAGACGCCAGGCGCCGCGGTCGGTGGGCCTCGGGACGGGCGAGTGCTGATCACTCATGTCCCACCACTTCGCGGAACAACTCAGCGAGCGACGGATGCACGGGCCCGAATCGCACGACGTCGCCGGAGGTCCGTGCGAGGTCGAGCAGCCGCTGCTCGTCGACGTCCTCGCCCAGCTCGAACACGAGTCCGTCGTCCGTCGTGTCTACGAGCTCGACGCCCGGGATCGTCGCGTGCCAGCCATCGGCCTCGCCCAGAACATCCACGAGGAAGAGGCGCCGCTCCCGTCGCGCTCGAAGCTCTCCGATCGTTCCATCGGCGACGATGCGCCCGTCGTCGATCAAGACGACCGAGTCGCAGATGCGCTCCACGAGATCGAGCTGGTGGCTCGAGAACACCACGGGCACCCCGTGGTTCGTCGCCTGGCGCCGCAGCACGCCCGAGAGCACGTCGACCCCCACCGGGTCCAGACCCGAGAACGGCTCGTCGAGCACTAGCAGGTCGGGCTCGTGGACCAGGGCCGACGCGAGCTGCACACGCTGCTGATTGCCGAGCGACAACGCCTCGACCCGGTCCTTGGCCCGAGCCGCGACACCGAGCACCTCGATCGTCTCCTGCGCTCGCCGCCGGGCGTCGGTCGGCGCGACCCCGTGCAACCGGGCGAGGTAGGTGAGCTGTTCGAGCACCCGCATCTTCGGATACAGGCCGCGCTCTTCGGGCATGTAGCCGAAACTGCGGCGGATCTGCGCGTCGACCGGCACCCCTCGCCACCGCACGTGCCCGGCGTCGGGCGTGAGCACGCCAAGGGCGATGCGCATCGCAGTGGTCTTTCCGGCGCCGTTGGGCCCGACGAAGCCGACGATGTGGCCCTCGGTCACGGCGAACGAGACGTCGTCGAGGGCCACGAGGTCGCCGAACGTCCGGCGCAGGCCGGTCAGCTCGAGCATGCGGGCATCCTCGGCGGCACGCGTGTCAGCTTACGGGACGTCGTGCAGCTCAGGTTCTGCCTGGGCCAGTCACGTCGACGATCTGCCTCACCCAGGCCTCGCGGTCGAGCGCGTCGAGCAGTGCCGTCGCGAAGTCGCCGCGAGCGATCGTCTCACCGCGCCCGCGCGCGCCCACCGTGCACTCGTAGGAGCCCGACGGATCGCGGTCGCTCAACATCGGCGTGGCCACCACGGTCCAGTCGAGATCGCTCGCGCGCAGCGTCGCCAGGGCGTCGCGGTGCTCCTGCGACACCGCGGCGAACTCGCCGTCGAGCGGGCGATCGTCGAGCACCCGGGAGTTGGCTGTAATCACGAGTCTCCGAACCCCGCCCGAGACCATGGCTCGCGTGATCGTGCCGATCGCATCGGCGTACGAGGTGCCCGGGTCTGGCCCTCTGGGTCCCAGAGCCGACACCGCGGCCTCGACATCGCGCAGGACCGACTCGACCGCGGCCGCGTTGCGGGCGTCGCCCGTAACCACCCGATCTGCCCCCGCGAGAGCATCGTCGCTGGGGAGCGCACGGACGAACGCGTTCACGGCGTGACCGCGTTCGAGGGCCTGAGCAACGAGGGGGCGACCGGTTCCACCGGTCGCCCCGAAGACGGCGAGCTTCACACCGCCGACACTACCGCTTCCTCTTGGCGCAACGCCAATCCGAGCACTTCGTCGATGCTTTGGGCAACGTGGAACGTCATCTGCTCGCGGATCTGGTCGGGCACGTCGTCGAGGTCGCCCTCGTTCCGCAGCGGCAGGATGACCTCGGTCAGCCCGGCTCGGTGGGCGGCCAGCACCTTCTGCTTCAGACCTCCGATCGGTAGCACACGGCCCTGCAGGGTGACCTCGCCCGTCATGCCCACCTCGGCCCGCACAGGGGTGTCGGTCAGCAGCGACGCGAGCGCGGTCGTCATCGTCACTCCGGCGCTCGGGCCGTCCTTGGGCACGGCACCTGCAGGCACGTGCACGTGGAATCGACCGCGCAGGAGCCCGGGCTCGATGCCGAGCTCCTCGGCGTGGGAGCGCACGTAGCTGAGCGCGATCTGGGCCGATTCCTTCATCACGTCGCCGAGCTGACCAGTGAGCGTAAGGCCGTCGGCGGCCTCGCCGGCATCCTCGCGACTCGCCTCGATGAACAACACGTCGCCGCCGACGCCGGTCACGGCGAGTCCCGTCGCCACGCCGGGCACTGCCGTGCGCTCGGCCGCCTCGAAGAAGAACCTCTGGCGGCCGAGGAACGCGCGGACGTCGCCGGCGTCGATCGTCACGGGCGGTGTCACGTCCCGGGCCGCGACCCTGGTTGCGACCTTGCGCAGCGCCTTGCCGAGCTCGCGCTCGAGGTTGCGCACCCCCGCTTCCCGCGTGTAGTCGCCGACGATCGCGCGCAATGCGTCATCGGTGAAGGCGACCTCTTCCTCGCGAAGACCGTTTCGCTCGCGCTGGCGCGCCACGAGATGATGCTTCGCGATCGCGACCTTCTCGTCCTCGGTGTAACCGTCGATACGGATCACTTCCATGCGGTCGAACAGCGGTCCGGGGATCGTCTCGGCGACGTTGGCCGTCGTGATGAACAGCACCTCGGACAGATCGAGGTCGACGTCGAGGTAGTGGTCCCGGAACGTGTGGTTCTGGGCGGGGTCGAGCACCTCGAGCAGCGCGCTCGATGGGTCACCGCGCCAGTCGGCTCCGACCTTGTCGATCTCGTCGAGCATCATCACGGGGTTCTTGGAGCCCGCGTCCTTCAGCGCCCGGACGATGCGCCCCGGCAGCGCGCCGACGTAGGTGCGACGGTGCCCGCGGATCTCCGCCTCGTCGTGGATGCCACCGAGCGAGACGCGCACGAACTTCCGCCCCAGGGCGCGCGCGACGGACTCCCCCAGCGAGGTCTTGCCCACGCCGGGAGGGCCGACGAGCGTGAGGATCGCGCCCGATCCGCGTCCGGTCGCCTCGCCGAGACCCCGTTCGGCGCGCAGCTTCCGCACCGCGAGGTATTCCAGGATGCGATCCTTCACGTCGTCCAAACCCTCGTGGTCGGCATCGAGCACCGTCCGGGCTTCGGCGATCTCGAGGTTGTCGTCGGTGCGCACGCTCCACGGCACGTCGATCAGCCAGTCGAGGTAGGTGCGGATCCAGCCGTACTCGGGCGACTGCTCGCTCGTACGCTCGAGACGCCCGAGCTCCTTCTCGGCCTGAGCCGCCACGTCGCCGGGCATACCCGCCTCTGCGATCTTGGTGCGATAGCCCTCGACGACGTCTTCCTCGCCGTCTTCGCCGAGCTCCTTGCGGATCGCGCTCATCTGCTCGCGCAGCAGGAACTCGCGCTGGCGCTTCTCCATGCCCTCGCTCACGTCGGTGCGGATCTTGTCCTTCAGCTCGATCTCGGCGAGCGTGTCCTTTGCCCACGCCGTGACGAGCTCGAGGCGCGCCTCGACGTCGACCGTCTCGAGCACCTCGACCTTGCGCTCGAAGGCGAGATCGGGCGAGTAGCCCGATGTGTCGGCGATCTGGCCGGGGTCGTCGATGCCGCGCAGGAACTCCGCCACCTGCGGCACCCCGCGGGCCTCCACGATATTCTCGACCACGGCCCGGTACTCACGGGCGAGCTCACGGGCACGGGCGGTCGGCTCTCCCTCGTCGACCGGATCGGCTTGCACCCACACCGCGGAACCGGTGCCGGGCACGCCGATACCGACGATGGCGCGCGACAGCCCGCGGATCACCAGCGCCTCGACCCCCCCGCGGGTCTGGCCGAGTTCCTCGATCTTCGCAACCGTGCCGACGCGCGCATAGGAGTCGTCGACCTTCGGCACGACCAAGAGCAGGGCGTCGTCGGTGGAAGCCGCGGCATCGGCGGCCATGCGGGCGTCGTCGGTCTCGAGGGTGAGCGTGACGACCATGCCGGGCAACACGACCCCGGTGGTCAACGGCAGCAGTGGCAGCACGAGTTGATCGATCTCAGGCTGGTCGAACTCGGGTGTGTCGGTCTCTGGCATCTGGGTCTCCGTCACGTCGGATGGACGCCGGCGAACCGGCCTTGCACCTGCGACAACGACGGACCCGCCGGCCGCATTCCCGTGAGGTAATACTGATTACATCCCCTCGGCCGATGGTCGTCCGTCTCCATGCGTTGCGATCCCGAGCGCAAGGAATCGCAACCATCTCCCGGGCTCTGGGGCATGCGTCGTCGGCTCATCTCGGTATCGTTTCCGGCGATGCCTACTCCGATCATCCGTACCGAACAACTCGTGAAGCACTTCGGTGACGTCGAAGCCCTCAAGGGCGTCGACCTCGAGGTCTACCGGGGCACGGTGCTCGGGTTGCTTGGCCCCAACGGGGCCGGCAAGACGACGGCGGTTCGCATCCTCGCGACCCTGCTCACGCCGACGAGCGGTCGAGCCGAGGTCGACGGCCTCGACGTCGTACGCGACGCCGAGGAGCTCCGGTTCCGCATCGGTCTCGCCGGCCAGAGCGCAGCCGTCGACGAGAACCTCACCGGCCTCGAGAACCTCGAGCTCGTCGGACGCCTCTATCACCTGCCGAAGGCCGAGGCACGCCGCCGCGGCAGCGAGGTGCTCGAGCGGTTCGACCTCGCCGACGCAGCCGATCGGCCGGCCAAGACGTATTCGGGGGGCATGCGTCGGCGGCTCGACCTCGCCGCGAGCCTGGTCGGGCGCCCGGACATCCTCTTCCTCGACGAACCGACGACGGGCCTCGACCCGCGCAGCCGCATCGACGTCTGGGATTTCGTGCGTGAGCTTCAGAGCGAGGGGACGACCCTGTTGCTGACGACGCAGTACCTCGAGGAGGCCGACCAGCTGGCCGATCGCATCGCTGTGATCGATGTGGGAACGGTGATCGCAGAGGGAACGTCCGACCAGCTGAAGGCGCAGATCGGCGGGGAGGTCCTCGAGCTGCACGTCGACGACCGCGTCGACATCCCACGCGTGATCGAAGCGCTCTCGGGTGTCGGCGCGGGGGCACCCACCGCCGACGACGACGCCAGGCGCGTCCGTATCCCGGTGGGCAACGACGGGTTCGACGCGCTCCGCGACAGCGTCCGCCGTCTCGACGAGTCGAAGGTGTGGGTGGCAGACATCGCTCTCCACCGCCCGACCCTCGATGATGTCTTCTTGTCGCTGACGGGCCGCGCGGCCGAGGATGGCTCCGAATCCGACCCCTCGTCAGCGCCGGCGGGGCGTGGACGCGGCAAAGGTCGCAGCCAGGGTCGCACCCGGAAGGGGGACGCATGAGCGCCACGCTGCAGGCGCCGGTCGACAGGCGCGCCCCGTCTGGCGTGAGCGGGCGCGTGGGGTTGGCGTTCGGCGATGGCTTGCTGGTCGCCCGGCGGAACCTCGTGACCCTCACGCGCGTTCCGACGGTCTTCATTTTCGAGCTGGTGCAGCCGGTGATGTTCGTCCTGCTGTTCCGCTACATCTACGACAACCAGTTCGCCACGCTGCCGGTGGGCCTCGACTACGTGCAGTTCCTGATGCCCGGCATCTTCGTGCAGAACGCGATCTTCGGCGCCACCACGACGGCCGTGGGCCTCGCTGAGGACCTCAAGACCGGCATCATCGATCGGTTCCGGTCGCTGCCGATGGCTCGCTCGGCTGTGCTGGTGGGTCGCACGACCTCCGACCTGCTGAAGAACCTGCTGCTCGTGTTGATCGTCATCGGGATCGGGTACCTGGCGGGGTTCCGCTTCGAGAACGGCTTCGTGCCCGCCGTCGGCGTCGTCGTCCTGGTGCTCGCGGTGGGATTCACCTTCTCGTGGATGTTCGCCTGCGTGGGACTGGCACTGAAGCAGGTGGAAGCCGTGCAGGCCGCGTCCTTCACGTTCGTTTTCCCGATCGTGTTCGTCAGCGCGGCGTTCGTGCCGGTGGTCGGGATGGCGAGCTGGTTACAGCCGATCGCTCGGCACAATCCGGTCACGGTCTGGAGCAACCTCGCCCGCTACCTCTCGAGCGGCGACATCGGCATCGTCGACGTGACCACGAAGCTCCCGGTCGATACCTTCGAAGGGCTCGTGCTGAAGTCGGTCCTGTGGATCGTCGCGCTGCTCGTGATCTTCGTCCCGGTGGCGATCCGGCTGTACCGGCGGTTGGACTGAGTGTTCTCGGCGAGCGAGCAGCGGGCCCGTCTGACAGCATCGCGGCATGGAGATCGCGCTGCGCGTCGTCTCGGTGGCCGTCGGGGTCGGGCTCATCGGCGCCGCCGTGATCTCGGCGGTCAAGACGGTGGTGATCCCCCGGCAGGCCGCGTCGGTGATCACCCGGACCGTGTTCACCGTGCTGCGACGTACGTACCACCTGGTCACGCCGCCATCGATGTCGTACGAGCGGCGCGATCGCGTGCTCGCCACCTACGCCCCGATCGGCATGCTCGCGCTGCTCGCCACCTGGATCGGCCTCGCCTTCCTGGGCTACGCGGCGCTCTTCTGGGGCCTCGACGGAGACACGAGCGGGGTCGTCGCCCTGGAGCTCAGTGGCTCGTCGCTGTTCACGCTCGGGTTCCTGCGACCCGGAGGCTTCTGGTTGATGATGGTCTCGTTCACCGAAGCCGCGATCGGGTTGTTCCTGCTCGCCCTGCTCATCACGTACCTGCCGAACATCAATGCGGCCTTCTCGCGGCGCGAACGGGGCGTGACCGCGCTCTCGGTCCGAGCCGGTGAGCCTCCCTCGGGCACCGAGATGGTGCTGCGGTTCTGGCGGCTCGAGCGCATGTCGGAACTTCACGAGGTCTGGATCGAGTGGGAGCGCTGGTTCGTCGACGTCGAAGAGACGCATACGTCGTTCTCGGCGCTCGCGTTCTTCCGCTCCCCGCAGGCAGACCACTCATGGGTGACCGCGTCCGGCGCGGTGCTCGACGCTGCCGCTCTCGCGAGCTCCAGCATCGATATCCCCCACGATGTGCAGGCCGACATCTGTATCCGAGCCGGCTACCTGTCCTTGCGACGCATCGCCGAAGGCTTCGGCATCGCGTATGACCGCCAGCCCGAGCCCGACGATCCTATCTCGATCACTCGTCAGGAATGGGACGACGCGATGGACGACCTCGCCGCGGCCGGTGTCGAGATCAAGGCCGACCGCGACCAGGCCTGGCGCGACTTCGCGGGGTGGCGGGTGAACTACGACACGGTGCTGCTGGAGCTCGCCGACCTCACGGGTGCCCCGTACGCGATGTGGTCCTCGGACCGAGGGGTGCTCCGCGAACCACGATGACGACTCACGCCCCCGGCTTGAAGACCATGTCGAGCACGATCAGGACCAGCACCGCGTAGTCGATACGCGAGACGAGGATCAGCCGGTCGCGCATGGCGGCGATACTGGGGTCGTCGAACCCCTTCTCCTGAGCGAGGGCCGCGAGCGCGCCGCCCCTTGGGCCGAGGTAGAGCGCACCGGTGAGCGCGGTCGCAACGATGCCGAGGAGGGCGAGCACGATCCACAGCTCGAGGGCGAACGGTCCGTACCAGACCATCGCGATCCCTGAGAACAGCACCACGACCGACATCGGCATGAACAGGCGCTGCCCGAAGTGCTCGGCGTCGCGCCCGAGCTGCAGGAACCCCTCGTTGTCGTTCGCCCCCTTGAACTGTGCGATCTTCACCTGGAAGAAGAACGCGCCTCCCACCCAGACGATCGCAGCGAAGACATGGAAGAACACGCTCGCCTTGTACAGGGTGGTGTTGAACGCGAGCAGCTGCATCGCGGAGCGCTTCCTTGGCCTCTCGTTTCACGACGGCGACGAGACGATACCGTCGCCTGCGATCGGGGGGAAGCACGTCAAGGCGCGGAGACGAGAGGCACGAACCCGGTACGCCGCAACATCGCCGGCCCTATCTCACCTGAGCAGGCGGCTCAGCCTCCTGTCGGCGAGCACGTTCCCGCCGGTCTGGCAATCGGGGCAGTAGGTCACCTCGTGTGACTCGTAGCTGACGCGCCTCAGGTCGGCGCCGCACGCAGGGCAGGGTTCCCCCGCGTGGTTGTGCACCGTGAAGTGATCGCCCAGTTTCGTGGGCAGACCCCCGTGCCGCCCGCGCTCGACCTCGAGCGCGGCATCGAGGATGGCATGGGTTGCCTCGATCAAGCGCTGGCGCTCGTCATCGGTGAGCTTGCCGAGCGAGACGTACGGCGACAGCTTCGCCCGATGCAGGATGTCGTCGCTGTAGCCTCGGCCGACGCCGGCGACCGTGCGTTGATCGCGCAGGATCGTGTGCACCCGCCGGGTGTCCTCGCCGGTCCGCACGAGCGCGTCGAACCCTTCGCTCGCAGCTTCCAGGCCGAGCTTGCCCAGCGGGCCCTCGTCGCCGGCTGCGAGCACCCACCAGCCCGCCTTGCGTTCGTGGCCGAATTCCTTGACGAGCACGCTGGGACGGTCACGCGACCTGAGACGCAGCACGGCGCCGCGGGGCTTGGTGGACTTCGGGGGCGCTTCGACGTCGACCCGCCCGCCCTGAGAAAGGTGCACGAGCAGCCGCAGCTCGCCCGAGAGCTCGATCACGATGTACTTCCCGCGCCGGCCGACCCGCTCGATCGCGCGGCCGATGGCCTCGTCGGGCTTCGGTTCATAGGTCTTCAACGAGGAGAACTGCAACACGTCGAGCCCCTCGAGCTGGGCGCCCGAAAGCACCTCGTCGAGCCGTTCCGCCAGCGCCTGCACCTCGGGCATCTCGGGCATCCAACGTCCCCTACGCGGCGAGCTCCGCGGCTGCCTTCGCGACGATCTCGATGCACTCGTCGATGCGGTCGCGATGCGTGCGGTGCGACACGATGCAGACCCGCAGCACGAATCGACCGTGGATGCGCGTGGACGACAGGAACACCCGCTTCGAGTCGTTGAT
>Ga0224505_10001527_pt1 | contig 14411 bp, 13 predicted proteins | sample SF_Jan12_sed_USG_FD_169102 | JGI IMG/M metagenome (GOLD analysis project Ga0224505, IMG submission 169102) | Sediment microbial communities from San Francisco Bay, California, United States - SF_Jan12_sed_USGS_4_1 | ecosystem: Environmental > Aquatic > Marine > Sediment | place: USA: California... | reverse complement strand
CTTCTCCGGAGTAGTCGAAAGGAACGAAGGAGTGCGCAGCAGGTTTAACGATGCTTCAGGCACGGTGCAGAGATAGGTGGCGAGAAACTGGCTGCTTCCCATGAGGAGGGAAAGGGGCCAGAGGAGTGAATGGTTTTCCGTCAAGGCGGAAAAAAAGATGCGAGGGTCTTCAAAGCTCGATGCATAACGCTCCCAGTTGTTGAGGGAGAGATCGGGATCGGGGGAGGCAGTCACCGCGGAACAGAATGGGTCGAGGATTCCGTCGAAAAGGCCGCCCGCCATCTTTGCCAGTTGGCGCAGGTTGGCGACGGCCCTGGATGGGTCGTGGAAACCCTGTGTCGAGAGGTTGTTTAACATCTGCTCATCGACGGTATGTGAGGCGACAAGTTGCCTGTAGACGGTAGTTCCCATAGAGCGCAGTGTAGCACTCGCGGACAGGTAACTTCAATACGGAACCGTCAAGAATTACTTGGTTATTTCAAACTCCAGGGTGTCGACTTCGTAGGTATCGAGAAGGATTGTAGCCGTCCAGCGCCCCAGTTGTTCATTGACAAGGGCAGCACTGCCAAGGCCGTTGACACGGACATGGGTGCGCCAGTTGGATTTCTCCGGCGTGAAAATAGTCGGTGCAGTGCGGCCGGTCAGGTGTTCCTTAGCATAATTGAGATAAAGCATGAGTGAATGGGGGGTTTTGTCGACATCACGCAGGGTGACCACTACGAAGAAATCGTTATCCTTCCAGTTCATTGACGTAAAAGGGTCTACGGGTGCGCCGCCCTTGTCCACTCTCTTTGCCAATACCGCTGAAACATAATGCTTGCGTATTCCTTCCCGATAATTTCCGACCGGGTCAAGGACCTTCGTTCGGTATCTCGTGGCCTCATTGTGCGAGGATACAGGTGGATGTTTTTGCGTTCGCATCGCCTCCGTTATATTTGTTATTCGCGTTGACAATGGCGGGTGGGCTTGCAATAGGCCATAGCTTGACGAAGGCTGCTCTTTGGTGACATTCTCCAGGATTTTCTGAAGTTCAAGGACCGCCGAAGGGTCATAGCCTGCATCGGCCAGATATTTCATGCTTTCGATATCGGCCTTTAATTCTTCGTCGGGCCCGTATCCAGCGGCAATAATATTATGAGAGATATCGCTTATCATTCCCAGCTGGTCGATCTTTCCGTCTGTCCTCTTGATCAAGGCATGGTAATTGGGGGCGCTTTTTGACCTCTGGAGTGCCCGGCCCGGCGCCCTTCTCTCTATGTGGGCCATCTCGTGGGCAATGGCCGCGGCCAGCTGTGATTCGGTTTTCAGGACTTCCAGCAAGCCGCGATAGAGGACGATCTGCCCGCCGGGGAATGCAAAGGAGTTAATGGTCGAGCTGTTCATGACGGTGATGTTATAGCCGTACAGTTTTGTTGGGGCTACCCGGGCCATCTTCTCACCCACCTCTTGTACATAGCGGTTTACCTCTCTTAAGGGATACACCGGCTTGTCGGCAAGGAAACCCCTCAACAGGTTTTGTCCGAGGTTTACCTCTTCCTCTTCATAAAAATCGGCTGGCGGCGCTGGCGAATTTCGGCCGACGAAGATATGGCCAAGCTCTGCCATCTCGGGATTGGCACAGGAGAAAAGGGTAAGGAAGAGGGGGATGAAAACGATTGGCGCGACAGTTTTTATCATGATGACGGTCATGATAGCCCAAATATCGGATATTTCAAGTCTATCATGACCCTGCCCGGCTTGACTTGGAGTGCGTGGCCTGTATAATCCCCTGATTACACAGGTTTGGAGGTGTCATGGGGGTGATTACCCTTACCACTGATTTCGGGCTTGATGACCCGTTTGTGGGGATGATGAAGGGGGTCATCTGCCGGATAAGCCCGAAGGCCGTAATCGTCGATCTTACCCACCAGGTTCCATCCTTCGATATTCCGGTTGCTGCGTGGATGCTTAAAGACAGCTGGCGGTTTTTTCCTGAAGGGAGTATCCACGTTGCAGTGGTGGACCCCGGTGTCGGAAGTGCACGAAAGCCGATCCTTGTCGAGTGGAGGGGGCATCGGTTTGTTGGCCCTGATAACGGCATTTTCTCGTTTTTCCTGGATGAAGGCGCGGTGTATCACCTCACCGAACCACGCTATTTTCTCCCCGAAATCGAGGCGACTTTTCACGGCCGCGACATCTTTGCCCCGGTAGCGGCGCATCTTTCGACGGGAATAGCGGCCGGGGAGATGGGGCAGTTGACGACCGATGCGGTCAGGCTTGACCTCACCTTGCCGTCAGAGGATGGCGGGCGGGTAAGGGGCGAGGTCGTCTATCTGGACAAATTCGGCAATGCGATCACCAATCTGGAGATGCCTCGGAGTGCGCGGGAGATCGTCATGGGGAGCAGGGCTCTGCCGATAGTGGACTGCTACAGCCGGTGTGAAAGGGGAGAGGCGGCAGCTGTCCGGGGAAGTACGGGCAGGATCGAGATATTTGCTAACCGGGGTAATGCGGCCGCCCTTTTGGGTATCCGGCGCGGCGATGAGGTGATGGTTGAACGAGATGGTGAGTAATACTGAAAAGCTGCTGCATGTAATGACCTTCGGCTGTCAGATGAACGAGCACGATTCGGAGCGAATCGCCGGTGTCATGGGGCTTGAGGGATACACCTGCACCGGCGATGTGGAAAAGGCTGACCTGATCATCGTGAATACATGCAGCGTCAGGGACAAGGCTGAACACAAGTTCTACAGCGAACTGGGCCGGCTCAGGAAATACAAGAAGGCAAAGCCCGACCTCCTCATCGGCGTTGCCGGGTGCATTGCGCAGCAGGAGGGCGAGAAGATTATCAGGAGGGCGCCCTATGTCGACCTGGTTTTCGGTACCTCGAACATCCTCAATCTCCCTGCCATGGTCAAGCGTCGGGTTGAGCATCATGTGCGGGTCACCGAGGTTGACTTCGACCGTGAGTACAACATGCTCGACCTTCCGGCCGACAGGGGGGATGGTCTCAAGGCGTGGGTCTCCATCATGTACGGCTGCGATAATTTCTGCAGCTATTGCGTGGTCCCCTTTACCCGTGGTCGGGAGATGAGCAGGCCGTCGGCCAGTATCCATGAAGAGATATCAAGGCTGGCCGCGGACGGCTATAAAGAGGTGACGCTCCTGGGGCAGAACGTCAATTCTTACGGGAAAGGACTGGAAGAAGGTGTCGATTTCCCGGCTCTGCTGAGGTTAATCCACGACATCGACGGCATTGAGCGGATACGGTTCGTGACGTCGCATCCCAAGGACCTTTCCGACCGGCTTATTGAGGCCATGGCCGAGCTGCCGAAACTTTGTGAAGGGTTGCACCTCCCCATGCAGTCAGGTTCTGATGGAGTCCTCTCGCGGATGCGCCGAGGCTATACCTTTGCCGAGTATTACGACAAGGTGAAAAGGATGCGGCAGGCCGTCCCCGATCTCTACCTGACTTCGGACATAATTGTCGGCTTTCCCGGCGAGACCGATGAAGACTTCAGGGCTACGGTCAGGGCGCTGGAGATGGCGGAGTTCGACAGCATCTTCCTCTTTCAGTACTCACCAAGGCCGGATACCCAGGCCGGCACCCTTCCGGAACAGCTTGCCGATGATGTCAAGGCCGAGCGGTTCAATATTGTCATGGATCTCCAGCAAAAGATGACACTGAAGAAGAACAGCTTCCGCGTCGGGATGGTGCAGGAAATCATGGTGGAAGGCGCAAGCAAGAAAGGCTCAGAGCTAATGAACGGACGAAACCGGGGAGGCGCTATCGTGAATTTCGAGGGGGAATGCCGCCGGGGTGAACTGGTGAACGTGCTGATTACTGAAGGGCTGGGGTACTGCCTCAAAGGAAAAATTACATGATTTCTCGCCGTGCGCGGCAACGGGCCTGGTGGAGTTCCGCATCGGCTTACATGGTCCTCATTTTCTGGCTCTCTTCCCGTACCCATCATATTTCAATGCACCTCTTCCCTCACTGGGACAAGGTGGTACACTTTATGGAGTACGGTGTTCTGGCTGTTTTATTTTTCGGGGCACTGGGGAGTTCTTTTCCCGGCTGGTCACGGTTGAGGGTTGTCTGTGCCTCAATAGCGATGGCTACCCTTTACGGCCTCTCCGATGAAATCCACCAGTCATTTGTCCCCGGCAGAGAGGCCAGCGGCATGGACCTTCTTGCCGACTTTACAGGGGCTTCCCTGTCTGTTATCGGGTTTGCGGGGAGGGGGAAACTGACGCCGAGACAACAGGATATCCCCCTAAGTAGCGATAAAGGCTGAAAATCGTTAAAAAACAATAGGTTGCGAGTGCCTATTTTTTAGGCAAAACGCGAAACCTGTATGAAACTTTACGGGGAAAACGACATACCCACAGCATTAGCCACAAGTTATCCACAGCCCCTGTTGAAAAGGGGGATTTTGCGTGCGTATTCAGTCGTTGGCAAAACGGAGGTCTAAAGAGACCATGAGACGGACACCGGCAGTCGCAGGGCATTTTTACAGTAACTCTCCTTCGCTGCTTCATCGCGAGGTAGAAGAGTTTGTCGAAGGCAAACAACAGAAAGTGGATGCTATCGGCCTCCTTTCACCACATGCCGGCTTCGTCTATTCGGGAAGAGTCGCCGGGGCCCTCTATTCCCGAATTACCATGCCTGATTCGTTTGTCATTATGGGGCCCAACCATACCGGTATGGGGGCGGAGGTATCGATCATGTCTTCAGGTACCTGGGATATGCCGAATGGACCAGTTGACATAGATGCAACACTTGCGGCGACAATCTTGCAAAACTGCGACATGATGGAAGAGGATCGGACAGCCCATCTCCGTGAACACTCCATTGAGGTTCAGCTTCCGTTCATCCAGTATTTCTGTTCCGCTCCGTATTTTGTACCTATTGTTCTGATGACCGGCCGGTACGACACCCTTCATGCCGTTGGCGAAGCCCTGGCCTCGGCTATAAAAAACTCCGGGAAGAAGGTCACCATCGTCGCCAGTTCCGACATGAGTCATTACGTGCCGGCGGAAGTGGCGAAGAAGAAGGACGGGCTTGCCCTGGAACACCTGCTGAGGCTCGATCCGGAAGGTCTCTATCGCACGGTCAGAGAGCGCGGGATATCGATGTGCGGGTTTGGGCCTGCCGTTGCCATGCTGGTGGCGGCAAAGGCATTGGGCGCCACTACCGCCGAACAGGTCATGTACATGACGTCGGGCGACGTGAACCATGACTACTCTTCTGTTGTAGGGTATGCGGGGGTCGTGGTAAGGTAAAAAGCAGACCGAAGGCTGAAGGCTGAAGGTTTATAGCAAAAAGAGCAGAAAACCGACAGGAGGCGGTTATCGGATTTCAGGTTTGTGTACTCGCCAGCGGCAGCAAGGGAAATGCCCTCTACCTCTCGTCGGGGGAGACCCGTCTCCTCATCGATTGCGGTCTCAGCGCCCAGGAGATTGCCCGTCGTCTCGAAGCAATCGGCGTTTCACCGTCGGATCTCGATGCGATACTGGTAACCCACGAACACAAGGACCATATGGGCGGGGTGGGGGTGTTCAGCCGCAAATGGAATGTCCCCTGCTATCTCTCCTATCCTACCCTCAAGGGTGTTTCGCCGTCCCATCTTAAAGACGTATTCATCACCGAGTTCGAAGCCGGTAAGGGGTTCTGTCTGCGTGACCTCTACATCGAGCCGGTTGCCATCCCTCACGATGCGGCCGATCCGGTGGCCTTTGTGGTGACCGACGGCGAACGCAAGGTGGGTATTGCCACCGACATGGGCAAGACAACGGCCCTGCTTGTCGAACGCTTTCGCGGCTGCGACCTCCTGGTCATGGAGTTCAACCACGAGCCGGTCATACTGAAGAACGGGCCGTATCCGTGGCACCTCAAACAACGGATCAGGGGGACCATGGGGCACCTGTCGAACCAGGAGGCGGCAACATTTCTTGAGGCGGTAAAGACGCCATCCCTGAAAGGGGTCTTCCTGGCTCATCTCAGCGAAACCAATAACTGTCCCGCCCTCGCGCTCAAGGCAGCGGAAGAGGCGGTCAGCGGGGTTGACATACCCCTCTATCTTACTCATCAGGACAGGGAGAGCATGGTGGTGACCGTATGAAAATATTACGAACGATTCCGATTGTTATATTGGCTGTATGCCTCTCGGCAGCCCCCGGCCTGGCGGAAAAGGCGACAAAGAAGGACGAATCTTCCGACTCGAAGATCCCTCATACGATACAGGGGGGCGGGAAGGGGGATGTCCACTTCCTTCTCGGGTTTGAATATCAGCAGAAGGGACACCTCGACGCGGCCCTTGATGAATACCGTAAGGCTTTGGAGAAGGATCCCAAGCTTTATGACGCTGCCTTCAACAGCGGCGTGATTATGTTGAAGCAGGGGAAAAAACAGGATGCCCTGGAGTTCTTTACCCGTTGCATCGGGATCAGCCCGTCAGCTCCTGAGGCGTATCGAGCCATCGCCGCGGTATATGCCGAAGAAAAGAAAGGCGACAAGGTCATTGCCATCCTGGCAAAAGGGGTGTCGGCCAACGCCAAGAACGCCGATTTGCGCCGGGATCTGGCGATTGCATATCAGCGGGCGGGGAAGTTTGACGAATCGCTCAAAGTCCTCGAAACGGGGGCAAAGACAACACCGGACAATCGGGACATTCGTTTCATGCTCGGGATGGCCTATAAGAACAAGAACCGGTTTGATCCCGCCATCCGTGAGTTCAAGGCCGTGGCCGCTGCGAACCCCAAGGATTTCGACGGTTGGTTTAACCTGGGAGATGCCTACCGCCGTAAGGGCGAAATTGATAATGCCATTACCGCTTTGGAGAAGGCAGCCGGTCTCCAGGACAAATCGGCCATGACCCATTCCATGCTCGGCCTCTGCTATCGACAGAAAGGGATGCCCGACAAGGCAATGAAGTCATACGAAACCGCCATCAAACTTGACCCGAAGGGGATAGCGGGAAAGATTGCCCATGAAGGTTTGAAAGCTTTGGGGAGCGGGAAATAAAAAGGACGTCCGCAGGGACGTCCTTTTGTTGAAAATTTTAAATGTTGTTCAGGCCTTGGCCATTGCCTCGACCTCTTTGGTAATAAACTCCAGTGCGCCGTCCTTCAGTCTTACCTCGACACTGAACGCAGTTTTCGTCCTCTCGGTAAGTATCTTTTCGGAAAGCGGGTCTTCTATAAGCCTCTGGATCGCCCTCTTGAGGGGACGTGCACCATAGGACGGCTGGAAGTTGGTGTCGATGATCCATTCCTTGGCCTCCTGGGTCACCTCTACCCGGCTTTCCTGTTCGCTCAACTGCTTGTTCAGGTCGTCGATCAGCAGGTCGACAATCTTGATGAGGTGATCCTTGCCGAGCCCATGGAAGACTACCGCCTCATCGAGCCTGTTCAGGAATTCAGGATTGAAGGTCTTCTTCAGTTCACCCATGACCGTTTCACGGACCTTCTCGGCTGTTTCGGACTCTGAGGGAGTCCTGAAGCCGAGGGGCGTCCCCTTGTCGATCATCTTGGCCCCGACGTTGGAGGTCATTATAAGCACCGTGTTCTTGAAGTCGACCTTGCGGCCGAAACTGTCGGTCAGATGGCCTTCATCGAGGACCTGCAAAAGCAGGTTGAAGATGTCGGGATGGGCCTTCTCGATCTCGTCGAGGAGTACCACGGAGTAAGGCCGACGCCGTACCTTCTCGGTAAGCTGGCCGCCCTCTTCGTAGCCCACGTAGCCGGGAGGTGCGCCGGTGAGCCGCGATACGGTGAACTTCTCCATATATTCCGACATGTCGACCCGGATCAGGGCCTCTTCATTGTCGAAGAGAAATTCCGCCAGGGCCCGTGCCAGCTCGGTCTTACCCACACCGGTAGGGCCGAGGAACATGAACGACCCGATCGGTTTCTTTCTCGACTTGAGCCCCGCTCGTGAACGTCGGATGGCCCTTGATACCGCATGAATAGCCACATCCTGTCCAATGACGCGCTTGTGGAGTTCCTCCTCCATGCGCAGCAGCTTGGCCGATTCCTTCTCCTCGAGCTTGAAAAGGGGAATGCCCGTGATCTTCGACACCATGGCGGCGATGTCCTCCTCGCCGACAACGGGCTGGTTCTTCTCCTGGTTGTCGTGCCAGTCGCGCTGGGCCTCTTCGAAGAGCTCCTTGAGCCGTTCTTCGTCGTCTCTCAGGGCGGCCGCCTTCTCAAAATCCTGAAGCTTGGTGTAGAGATTGCGCTCTTGCTTGATCTTTTTCAGCTCCTTGTCGAGGGCTTTCAGCTCAGGCGGCAGGGTGTACTTCATAAGCTTGGCCCGCGCACAGGCTTCGTCGATGATGTCGATGGCCTTGTCGGGCAGGAACCGGTCGGAAATATACCGGTCGGACAGCTTTACGGATGACTCGATGGCCTCGTCGCTGATGAGCACCCGGTGATGGGCCTCGTACTTGTCCCGCAGTCCCTTGATGATCTTGATCGTCTCGTCGGAGCTCGGCGGCTGGAGATAGATAGGCTGGAACCTGCGCTCCAGCGCGCCGTCCTTTTCGATGTGCTTGCGGAACTCGTCAAGGGTGGTTGCTCCGATACACTGGATCTCTCCCCTCGCCAGGGCAGGCTTGAGCATGCTGGAGGCGTCTACCGAGCCTTCCGCTGCACCGGCCCCCACGAGGGTGTGTAATTCGTCGATGAATACGATGACGTTGTCGGCCTGGGCGATCTCCTTCATGACGATCTTGAGGCGCTCTTCAAACTGGCCCCTGTATTTGGTGCCCGCTATCAGCGACCCAAGGTCCAGGGCCAGGAGGCGCTTGCTCTGGAGATTCTCCGGTACGTCGTTGTTGATGATCTTCTGGGCAAGGCCTTCCACTATGGCGGTCTTGCCGACCCCGGGTTCGCCGATAATGACCGGGTTATTCTTGGTGCGCCTGCTGAGGATCTGAAGTATCCGTTCAATTTCGGTAGCGCGTCCGATTACCGGGTCGAGCTTCCCTTCGCGGGCCAGCTGGGTAAGGTCCCTGCAGAACTCATCCAGCGTGGGGGTGGGGCTCTTCTTGTCCTTGGCCTGGTTCTGAGTCCGGCGAAGGTAATTGATGGTCAGCTGGCGGGCGCCGAGAAGGTTGGCACCGAGACTGCGGAGTATCTTGCCGCCGATCTCTTCCTCTTCGCGGATCATGCCAAGAAAGATATGCTCGCTGCTTACATAGTTGTATCCTAAAAGACGGGCTTCCTCCACCGCCAGCTCAAGTACGCGTTTGGCGCGAGGGGTCATCGGCACTTCACCAAAGGTGATGGAGTTGGTGCCTGTGGGGATGTTTCTCTCGATCTCGATACGGACCTGCTCGACGGTAAGCCCCAGTTTCTTGAGGATAGAGATGGGGATGCCATCTTCTTCCCGGAGAATCCCCAGAAGGAGATGTTCAGTGCCGAGATAGTCGTTCATGTGGCGCTCGGCTTCTTCCCTGGCCAGGATGATTACCCGTCGCCCTCTTTCAGTGAATTTCTCAAACATGACACTACCTCGTTCAAGCGGTTAGATACCGGATGGTAGGGTTTATGGTACTTTGTTGCGAAAACCCTGTCAAGCTTGGGTCTCTCTTGCGGTTGTCATTGTAAACCATTCTTCTTGCACCAGGTTGACAATCGCGGTAAATCCAGTATCATGACTGGCTTCTACCAGTCTATATTGAAGTGTATCGGCAATGCAAAAAAAAACAAAAGGGCCACAGGATGAGATGCTTTGAATGGCTGAGCGGGGAGCTAGAAGAACTGCACGACAGTTACCTTCTGCGCCGTCTCGCCACTATCGATTCTTGCCCGTCTCCCCGGGTTTCCATTGAAGGGGAACAGAAGCTTCTTCTTTGCTCCAACAACTATCTCGGGCTGGCGGCTGATCCCCGAGTCATAAGGGCCGCCATGGTAGCTACTGAGAAATACGGAGCGGGAGCCGGCGCGGCTCGCCTTATCTCCGGCAACATGCCCGTACACACGGTGCTTGAAGAGGCCATCGCCCGATTCAAGGGAACGGAAGCGGCATTGCTGTTTTCCACTGGTTATATGGCCAATACGGGATTGCTCGGCACGTTATGTAAAAAGGGTGATGTAATCTTCTGCGACCGCCTCTCCCACGCCAGTATTATTGACGGCTGCACGCTCTCATCCGCCCGCATGGTCCGTTATCGACATAACGACATGGCTCATCTGGAGTTTCTCCTGCAAAAGACTTCCGGAAACCGTAAATGGATTGTGACCGAAGGGGTCTTCAGCATGGATGGAGACATGGCTCCCTTGCCTGAGCTTCTTGGGCTCGCCGGGAGATACGATGCGGTGGTGATACTGGACGAGGCCCACGCCACCGGTGTGCTGGGGCAGGGGGGGCGGGGTACGGTAGAATACTTTGGTTGCCGTTCCGACAGGATTATTTTCATGGGGACCCTTGGCAAAGCGCTTGGCGGGTTCGGCGCTTATGTGGCGGGAGAACGGGTGGTCATCGACTACCTTCTCAACAAAGCCAGAAGCTTTATTTTTACTACAGCCCTTCCTCCTGCTGTCGCAGCGTCGGCAATGGAGGCGCTTCATATTGTTGAATCGGAGCCAGGGCGCGTGGAGCGACTGAGGAAGAATGCCGTTACCCTGCGGCAAGGGTTACAAAAAATGGGATTTGACGTCCCGCCAGGAGAGACACCTATTATCCCCGTGTTGATTGGTGATGCTGAAAAGGCGTTGGCCCTCTCAAAGGCCCTTTTTCTTGAGGGAGTTTACGCGATGGCAGTCCGGCCGCCCACTGTTCCAAAAGGCGAGAGCAGGATACGGGTGACCGTCATGGCCACCCATACGGATGAGGACATCCGTTTTGCCCTTGAAGCTTTTGAAAGGGCAGGTAGAAAGGTTGGGTTGCCGTGAGGGTGGCTGTGGTGACCGGAGCATCGCGAGGACTGGGTCGGGCCATTGCCCTGCGTTTTGGCAGGGAACGGGTGGCTGTGCTTTATCGTGAAAGGGCTGAAGAGGCCCGGCAGGTGGTTGCGGAGATAAAGGCAATGGGGGGTGAAGCATCCTCTTTTCGTGTCGATGTCGGCATTCCTTCCCGGGTAAAGGAGGGCGTGGAAGCGATAGTCAACGAATGGGGGCGGATCGATGTCCTGATAAACAACGCGGGGACAGTACGCGATGATCTGCTTATAAAGATGGGCGAGGCCGAGTGGGATGAGGTGCTGCGGACAAACCTTGCGGGTCCCGTTAATCTGATGCGGGCGGTGGCTCCCGTCATGAAGAAAAACGGAGGAGGCCACATTGTCAATATCGGCTCCATCTCCGGTCTCAAAGGGCGCGAGGGGCAGATAAACTATGCGGCGTCCAAGGGTGGTTTATGGGGAGTGTCCACTGCCGCAGCCAGAGAAATGGGGAAGGACAATATCCAGATCAACATGGTGATTCCGGGGCTCCTGGATACGGAGATGGGCAAGGCGCTTTCAGACGTCGGTCGGGAGCGGGTCATAAGGGAGCTTTGCCTTGGACGGACATCGACGGTGGAGGAGGTAGCCGATTTTATCCATCACCTTTGCGGAATGCGTAACGTCTCGGGGCAGGTATTCAATCTGGATAGCAGGGTACTGGAAGGATAGGTCGTCACTGTTTTCTCAGGGGCGCAACTGATCATATACCGAGTCTGCTTTTTGCTCGCGATAGAATTATCAATCCTGCGATCCCTGCCAGTGCTGATGCCGCGATAATGGCAAGTTTGCAGGTTTCAAGCAGTGCGTTGCCCGGAAAGGCCAGAGTCCCTATGAACAGGGACATGGTGAACCCGATGCCGCCGAGGCAGCCGACGCCAGCGACATGCTTCCACTCAACGCCATTGGGTAGCACGGTCAGCCCGGCTTTTACCGCCAGCCAGCTGAAGATAAATATGCCGAGCGGTTTACCTATTACCAGGCCGCCGACTATGCCAAGGAATACCGGGTTGCCAAGAAGGGATCCGACACTGTCGAAATTGATGGCGACCCCCGCATTGGCAAAGGCAAAGAGCGGCACGATGAGGTAGACTACCCAGGGGTGAAGGGTGTGCTCCATGTGCTCCAGGGGCGCTTCCGCCTCGAAACAGGTCTGTTCGAGAGACTGGATGACATTCTGCTTCTCTTCCTCCTCCAGCTCCAGTGGACAGGTCTCGTTTCCATCCCTCTGGCCCGTCATGATCCTGAGCTGCTCCTGAACTCTCTCCACGAACTCTGAATGACGGATGGTAGTGGATGCGGGAATGGTCATGGCCAGCAGCACGCCGGCGATTGTGGCGTGGATGCCGGATTTGAGCAGGGCCAGCCACATGAGGATGCCGACAAAAACGTAAGGAAAGGTCCACCGGATTCCCAGTATCCTGTTCATCCCGTAGGAGGTGCTGAGAAGTACCGCCGCACTCAGCAGAGCCTCAATCGAGAGATCTTCGGAATAAAAGAGTGCGATAACGAGAATGCCTCCCAGGTCATCGATGATCGCCAGGGCCAGCAGGAAGATGATCAGGCTCGACGGGACTCGTCCTCCCAGAAGGGCGAGGCAACCCAGGGCGAAGGCGATATCGGTGGCCATGGGCACTCCCCAGCCGGCGGCTCCGGGACCTCCAGCGTTGATGGCCGCGTATATGGCTGCAGGCAGTACCATGCCGCCGATGGCGGCAGCGAGGGGAAGAAACGCCTGCCTGGGAGAAGAGAGTTCACCCACGCGGACTTCGCGTTTGATCTCGAGACCCACCAGAAAGAAGAAGAGGGCCATGAGTCCCTCGTTGATCCAATGGTGAAGGTCCTTGACGAGCGAATACTCTCCGATGGAGATGCCGATCGGCGTTTTCCATGCCTCTTCGTATGCGTGTCCCAGAGGAGAGTTCGCAATCACGAGCGCAGCAATACTGGCTGTGAGGAGCAGTATCCCGCCGATCACTTCCTGTCTCAGAAATCTCTGGAAGGGCAGCATGACCGTCTGGGCTAAGCTGGAAAGGGTCGACATCGTATTTTTCATTACCTTCCTCGGAGAGAAAACTTCACCTGCCGCAAACTCTGGCGACCATAAGTATAGGGTCACCGCGGAGGGTTGTCATCTGAAATCGGTCTGCCTGACGGGGAAAATCGTTTCCGTTGCGTTCAGAAATCAGGCATAATGGCCCTCATGCGACATATCCCCGGCATATTTGTTACTGGTACCGATACCGGCGTGGGCAAGACTGTTGTGGCATGCGCCCTTGCGAGGGCGCTCAAGGCCAGAGATATCGATGTCGGCGTGATGAAGCCGGTAGAGACAGGGTGCGGTGAAAAACTGTTTCCTGCTGATGCCATGGCTCTTAAGGAGGCAGCCGGCGTAGTCGACGACATCTCCGAGATATGCCCTTTCAGGTATAAAGCTCCGCTGGCGCCGTCTTCCTGTGCCGATATCGAGGGGCGACCGGTTGATGTTGAGCGGATTATGGCGACCTATCGCACTCTTGCAGGTCGACATCAATTCATGATCGTAGAAGGGGCTGGGGGAATACTGGCACCGATAACCCCGCAGCAGGCCATCGCCGACCTTGTGAAAAAAATGAACCTGCCGCTCCTCATTGTGGCGCGGACTTCTCTTGGCACAATAAATCATACGCTCCTCACGGTCTCATGCGCGAAGCAGGCAGGCATTGAAATGATGGGGATAGTCATGAACCCGGTTGACCACAGTGGGTGGACACAAACGGAAGAATGGGGGCTCCGCGAGATTGAGAGCCGGGCGGGCGTGCCCGTGCTGGGAGTGTTCCCTCGCCTGTCGTCCGTAAAGGATGAAAGATCATCGCGCTTTGATTGGGATAAAATTATTGCTATGATGTGCAAAATTTAACTGGGCAATGCTAAATAGAATAAATGCCCTGCCGATAAGCATGACAGTGCGGCGACGCGTTATTCCCGGTCGCACTGGCCCACTTGGGTAAGGAAGCAAGTCATATATTTCTTAGATATCCTGCCGAATGACTGACATACTACTGTTTCTCAACAACTACTTTCACGACCTTGCAACCGCGATCCTGTTCGTTTGCGGTTACACCATGTTTGTAATGTTTGGCAAGGCGGAGAAGCGCGGGACCAGAGAGTCGATGATCCTTTTTCTCGAGGTTTATCCAAGACTGGTTCATCTGAACGCCGGAGCCCTGATCTTTGTCATCATGGCAGGCATAGTGCGGACATTCACCTACGAAGAGTTTGAATCCCAGAGTGCTCTGGGGCAGGCCGAGGTGCCTGTGCTCATGCTCAAGCATGTCCTTCTGGGCGGTTTGACTTTTTATGGTATCTGGCTCTGGATAAAGGTTCATCGAAAAGTGATGAAAGTGCGGAAAGAGATAGGCGCGGGAGGCGGTTTTCATGATGTGCCGTCGGCCCCGTCCTCTCAGGGAGGAGAAAATAGATGACGGAGCATGTTGAGCTTAA
>Ga0224505_10001522_pt1 | contig 14417 bp, 8 predicted proteins | sample SF_Jan12_sed_USG_FD_169102 | JGI IMG/M metagenome (GOLD analysis project Ga0224505, IMG submission 169102) | Sediment microbial communities from San Francisco Bay, California, United States - SF_Jan12_sed_USGS_4_1 | ecosystem: Environmental > Aquatic > Marine > Sediment | place: USA: California... | reverse complement strand
CGGACGGTGGGGTCCGCCGTGAGGTCGGTAGCCAGCAGCTCCGCGTGCCGCGTGGAGCCGTCGGGCAGCCGGAAGCGGCACTCGATCGGCGTGCTGACATCCGTGGTGCCCGCCACGGCGCCGAGAAATCCGGCGAGCCGCTCGCGGTCCTCGGCCGGCACCAGATCGGCGAGCGCGCCGCCGACCAGCCCCTCCGGATCGCACCGCAGCACCCGGGCCGCGGAGGGACTTGCGAACCGGAGTTCACCACGCGGACCGACCACCAGAATCAGGTCGGACGAGTGCTGCACCAGGGAGCGGAACCGGGCCTCGGCCACCGCCTCGGCCTGGAGCCGCACGTTCTGTCGGACCGAAAGCACCTGCCGGGCGACCACCAGAACCGTGATCAGCACCGCCCCGATGGCGATCCCGCTGGCCGGGTCCTGCCAGGGGCGGAGCGTCGCGGCCAGCAGCAGGAGGTAGGTCGACGCGATCGCGAAGTAGGGAAGCGGGCTGACCTGCCGCTCCTGGGCCGGCGCTCCGGGCTCGGGAAGGAGCTCGCCGACAGGATGCCGCGAATAGGTCTCGGCCCCCGCGACACCACAGAGATAGGAGACCAGGTAGAGCCCGTCGGACCAGTTGGCGGTCCGCATCTCGAGTTCGATGAGCACCAGCCCGAAGACCAGGTCGGCGACCATCGCGATCAGCACGCCGCCGACCAGGAGCCGAAACGCGGTCCGGTTGCGGTCCAGCACGCCCTGGAGCGCGAGCGCCGTGATCGCGAACAGGATGAGCAGGCCGGTGAGCGGATAGGCGAAGCCGAGAACGGCCGTGACCAGCGGGTCGCTTTCGGCCGACGCCGTGGGGCGGACGGTGAAGTACCAGATGGCCACGGCGCCACCGACCAGCACGATGGCGCCGTCGAGTCTCTGCTTCCACCTCTCGATCCGGGTCAGACGGACCGTGGGGAACGACAGCAGCGCGGCCATGACCAGTCCGCTGGAGGCGAGGTAGAAGACATCCGCCCAGGAGACGACCGGACTGTCGTGGAAGCTGTACCAGAGGGAGACCAGGTTGCCGATCAGCGTGGCCAGGTAGGCCCAGATGAAGAGCGACAGCGCCTTCCGGACCTTGGCCGGGAGAAGCATCTGGCGGGCGGCACCGAACGTCGCCGCCGCCGCCAGCAGGTTGAGTGGGATGAAGCCGACATTGCTGATCAGGTCGCGCTGAGCCGGGCTTCCGAGGCCGCTCCGTTCCCAGAACAGGTAGAGAACGGTATACAGCGCCGTGAGGAGCGTCAGCGGCCCGGCGGGCAGCGAGCGCGCGCGGGGCTCCTCTGGGTGGTCGATGGTGTCCATACCTTCCCGGTCCGGGGCTGCGACTGATTGGCGTGGTCCCCGGGCGGTACGCCCCGGGCGTGCGAACAATGGGCCCGTTCGGCGAGCCGGTCAATCGCCCACAGCCCCTCCTGCCGGCTCGCGCCCGGGGCACGATTAGCTTTCCGGCCGAGCAGATGCCACGTCCCGGAGCCTTGTCATGCGAACGCTGTCACCCGCCCGTCCCGCCACGCTGCTGCTTGCCCTGCTCCCCGCGCTTCCGGCCGCGGGCCTGGCCCAGGACTACTCCTGGCCCCGGGAGATCGTCGTGCAACAGGGCCGGATCGTGCTCTACCAGCCGCAGCCCGAGAAGCTGACCGGCAACCACTTGACCGCGCGGGCCGCCGTTTCGCTGTTGCCCAGCGGCCAGCCCGACCTGGTGTTCGGGGCGGTCTGGCTGAGCGGCACCATCGAGACCGACCGCGACGAGGACCTCGTCGTCATCCGGAACATCCACGTCACCAAGGTCCGCTGGCCCAACGTCACCGATGAGCAGGCCGCACGCTTCACCCAGATCGTGGACGCGGATTTCCCGAAGGACGGCCTCCGGATGACGCTCACCCGGCTGACCGCGAGCCTCGCCACCGCGGAGCGGGAGGCGGAGAGCCTCGAGCAACTCAACAACGATCCGCCGAAGATCGTCTTCACCGAGCAGTCCGCGGTGCTGCTGCTATACGACGGGGAACCCCAGGCCCGGCCAATCGAGAACAGCTCGCTCGAGCGGGTGGTGAACACCGCCTTCGCCGTCATCCGGGAAAAGGACGCTGAGACCTGGTACCTGGGCGCCAGCAAGCTCTGGTATTCCGCGCCAGACCCGAAGGGCCCGTGGAAGGCGGGAGCCAAGCCACCCGCGGAAATCAAGAAACTCGCACCCCCGGACACCGTGCCCGCCCCCAAGACGCCTCCCACGCTCGTCGTGGCGACCGAGCCGACCGAGCTGGTCGCGTCGGACGGCAAGCCGAACTGGCAGTCCGTGGCCGGCGGCAAGCTGCTCTACGTCCGCAACACCGAGACCCCCTGGTTCCGGGAACTGGAGAGCCAGGCACACTTCATCCTGCTGTCGGGGCGCTGGTTCCGGGCCGCGTCCCCGGAGGGGCCGTGGTCGTTTGTCCGGCCCGACTCGCTCCCCGCTGCATTCGCCCAGATCGCGCCCGGCTCCGAAGTCGGTGGCGTCCGGAGCTTCGTGGCCGGCACCGACGAGGCCGAGGACGCCCTGCTCGACCTGCAGATCCCGCAGACCGCGGCGATCAAGCGGTCGGAGGCAAAGCTCGAGGTGCAGTGGGACGGGGAGCCGAAGTTCGTCGAGGTGCCCGGCACCAAGGTGGCCTACGGCGAGAACACCGGCCACCAGGTCCTCCGGATCGAAGGGGTCTACTACGCGGTGGAGAACGGTGTCTGGTTCACGGCGAAGGGCGCGAAGGGCCCCTGGGCGGTCGCGGACAGCGTACCGAAGGAAGAGATCGACAAGATTCCGGCCGAGTCGCCGGTGTACAACGTGCAGTACGTGACGGTGTACGAGTCCACCCCCGAGGTGGTGTACGTCGGATATACCCCGGGCTACATGTGGGCCTATCCGTATTATGGCGTCCCGGTCTACGGGACCGGCTGGTACTACCCGCCGTACTGGGGCCCGGTGTACTACCCGCGCCCCGTGACGTACGGCTTCCACGTCACCTACAATCCCTGGACCGGCTGGGGGATGGGGATGACGGTGAGCAACGGATTCTTCGCTGTCGGGATCCACTTCGGCGGCTACGGCGGCTATTACCACGGCTACCATGGGGGCTACTACCCGCCCGGCGGATACCGCCCACCGCATAACTGCTTCAACTGCGACATCAACATCGGCAACAACGTGGGGAACCGTCCTTCCACGCGGCCGACGGACGGGAGAGGGAACAACCTCTACGGTGGCAGGGGAGATCGAGCCACGGCGGGAGCCCGGCCCTCGCAGCTCCCGGCGAACTCGGGGAATCGGACTGCCAAGGGACCGAACAATGTCTACGCCGACCGCGACGGCAACGTCTATCGGCGAGACTCCAACGGCGGGTGGCAGTCGCGCGAGGGCGGTGCCTGGTCGAACAGTCCGTCAACGAGCGACCGGCAGCGTCCCTCAACCGGGGCCAGCCCCTCCACCCGCCCGTCACCCGGGGGAATGGAGCGGGACTACCAGGCCCGCCAGCGCGGCGCGACCCGGTCGGCGCCCACCATGCGATCGGGCGGCGGCGGGCGGCGGCGGTAAGCCAGCCGGGCGCGCCTGCTCGGCGCGCCCGGCCGGTCTGGCGGCAGGTCGTACGGAGTCCGGGGCCTGCGGGTGCCGCGGGCGGGAGAGCCGACCGAAGAACGAACCGCTATTCGGTTAGCGCCGAGACCGAGTCGACGTAGTACGGCGTGTCGCCGAAGCAGCTGGTCGGTACGCCGCGGTGTTCGGTGTAGTGCAGCCGGACCGGCCGACCCACCATGGTGTCGAGCGACCGTGCCACCGCCTCCTCGCGCACGGTGAAGTACCAGACGGTCGGTGAGACGTTCGCGACGACCGACTGCCAGAGCTCGCCCTCGTTGGTCTTGCAGAGCCATCCCTTGCGCGAGAATTTCTGCAGCGTCCCGCTCCGGTAGCCCGCCGAGTAATCCCAGTGCAAGGCGAACCAGGTGTAGAGCGACAGCAGCAGCAGCGGAATCACTACCGCGGCGACGAGGATCGTCCGCCAGCGGCCGCGAATCGTCGAGAAGAACCCGGAGCCCTCCATGGTACCGCTCCTTTCCCCTAGAATCCGCCGCGCGGGTTGGTGTTGAACACCAGCCCCGAGGCGATCACGAAGACCCACCCGGACTTCTGCACATCGTTGTCGAACCGGTAGGCCAGGTCGAGCCGGGTCGGGTTGGCATCGGCCGCCCGCGAGGCCGATAGCCTGAGCCCGATCCCCAGGTCGGTACCGGTCCGCTTCGAATCGTAGTGCCACCAGGCGCCGCCATGATCGGCGAACGTCGCGACGCCGACGTCGAGCAGCTTGATCAGGTCCTCGGCCACCTGGTAGCGGTACTCTGCCGTCGCAAAATAGGCACGGTCACCGGTGAAGGCGTGGATCGGGAACGCGCGAGGACCGCTCGCGAAGCCCAGGTCGAATTCCTGGGCCGGCACCGGATCCTTGATCCACCCCATGTCGGCATGGCCGATGAGCATGTGCTTTCGCCACGGCGTCATCACCGCCGTGGCCCCCACCACGACCGAACCCGAGTCGAGCCCCGCGCCGGTGATCAGGCCGTTGGCGCGCACGTCGAACCAGGCGAAGCCACGGCTCACCTGGGTGCCCAGCCTGAGCTGGCCAAGCAGTCCCACGCCGCCATCGTCGTACCCGAACGCCTGGGGAGCGACCCAGGCGCCGAGCCGTGCGAAATTGCTCACATCCACATCCTCGTCCCGTCCGTAGCGCAGAAACCCGCGGGTGACGACGTAGTTGGCCCGGCGCCACTCGAGGAAAGGACCGAAGGTGCCGGTCACCTCCTCATCGGCGATCTTCGCCGGCCACTGGGCGTAGTCGTCGCGCCGGACCTGGGCGGTGACCCCGAGCCGGAGGTAGCCGTTGGTGCTGGCATGGAGGGCCTGCGCCGCCTCGACTCGGCCCAGGAAGTAGTTCCGCCGCAGCGAGTCGCTCGGCGGTCCCAGCCCCTCGCTGAACCGGAGCACCCGCTCGTTGCGCACTTCGAGCAGAGTGAGCAGTCCGCGGCGATCGGAGAGCGAGAAGAACGGGCGGTCGATGGCCAGGGCCCCGCGATCGCCGTCGGTGCGGGATTCGTAGCGGACGCCAAGCGAGACCCGACGGGCGAAGAGCCGGGGCTGCAGGAATTGAAAGTTCCAGCTGTTGCGGTCAGGGGTGTGCCGGTATCGCCCCGCCAGGCGGGTAGCGGTACCGAGGAGATTCCGCTCCACCAGCCCGATCTGCCAGTCGGTCTGGTTTCCCGTGCTCCGGAATCTCCCGTCGAGCTGTGTGGTCCACCCATCCTGCGTTCGGACGTCGACCACGAATCCTCGCGCGGTGGTCGAGGTGTCGATCCGCGCGGTGCGGAACACGCCGATCCGGCGGATGTTCCGGAGCGTCTCCGCGACCTTGGCCGAGTCGTACGCCTCCCCCTCGGCGAAGAGCAACTCACGGCGGACGACGTACTCCGCGCTGGTGATGTGGAGGGTGTTCACCAGCCCCGCCAGCCATCCCTTCGCCTCGGTCGAATCGAACACGTCCCAGCGGTGGACATGGATCCGGGTGATGATCGGCCGGCCCAGCGAATCGTGCTGGGCCACGTAGCCGACCGGCCTGCCGGCGGAGTCGCGCGGCGCGTCCAGGCCGGTGGTATCCGCCGGGGGAAGGCTGTCCTGGGCGCAGAGCGGCGCGGGGAGGAGGAGGACCAGGAGCGCCGCCACCCAGCGAGAGGACGAACGGGAATCGATCATGATGGGGGGAAATCATACAACCAGAGGGGAGGCCGGGGAATCCGTGAGACCCGACGGCCCGGCGCGTCCGGCCGGGCCCCGTCCGGTGATAGCTTTGTCCCATGGCTTCGACCAATCCCCCGACCCCGCCGCCCGGGTACGACCAGCGGACGCTGAAGCGGCTCGCAACGATCCTCCTGGTCGCCGTCCCGCTGCTGATCTTCAGCGCGGCAGAGGGATACGTCCGCCTGACAAGTCCGTACGATGATCTCTGGGCCCTGACCGGTCGGGCGGTCAAGCGGGGCAACGCGGCGGACTGGGCGTTCATCGACGCCTTTTCGGCCTATCGCGGACGGCCCGGGGTGTATCACGGAGACGGAGTGACGAAGACCGTCAACCGGGCAGGGTTCATCTCGACTCCCGAGATCGCGGTCGCCAAGCCGGCCGGTACGATCCGGATCGCCTTCTTCGGCGAATCCTCCACCGCCGGGACGGGTACCCTTCTCTCCGACTCCATCACCTGGCCGTGGCAGGCGGTCGAGCGGCTGCGGAACCATCCCGGGCGCACCGCGAAGCTCGAGTTCCTCAACGCGGCGCTGGGCGGGTTCACCACCTTTGAGTCGTTCGGCCGCTTCTGGAACCGGGTACGGTTCTTCTCTCCCGACATCATCGTGGTGTATCACGGCTGGAACGAGATGTACTACTTCGGGAAGGTGGACGAGATGCCTTCCTGGCGCACGCGGCCGGACGGATCGTGGGGTCTGACCGCCTCGGACCCGGTGATGGTCTACGCGCCGAGGTGGTTCGATGGCCTGCTTCGGCCGTCTCAGTTGCTGACCAAGGCCCGCCTGCGGCTGACAGAGCCCGTCAACGGCGAAGTTGGAAGAGCGGGTCAGATCGGCCGGCCGCTGGAGCGCGATTACGACCACCGCGCCCTGGAGCTGTTCCGCCAGAACCTCAGGATCTTCAAGGCGGCCGCGGGGCTCACCGGCGTGGAACTGCTGGTGGGCAAGCAGGCCACACTGATCGTCCCCGGCCTCCCCGAGTCGGAGCGGGCCCGCGTCAATTACGGATTTCACCACCTCGACCACGACGCCCACGTGGACGCCTTCCGCCAGCTGTACCGCATCATCGACGAGGAACTCCCGGCGGATCATGTGATCGATGTGACCCCCCTCTCCGGTGTGCCGGAAAACTTCTACGACCATATCCACCCCACCCCGCTGGGCGCGGAGCGGACGGCCGCGATCATGGCGAACGCCATCGAGCCGTATGTGCAGGCGGCCGAGCGACGTCTGGTCGCGGCGACACCGCAACGGCCGTGAGCGGAGCACCACAGGCTCCCGCGCCACGCCGGACAGGAGCGGAGGAGTTTCGCGTCGTGCTGGGACTGGTGCTGCTGGCCTGGGCCGCCATGGCCGTGCTGCAGCTGCTGCTGTTCCTGCGCCCGACCCCGTACGGCACGCCGTACGTCCAGCTGACCCGCCGCTACCTGCCGTTCGCCATCGCCTGGGATCTCTGGGCGGCCGTCATTCCGGCGCTGCCGTTCCTGGCATTCTGGACCTGGCGCTGGAACGAAGCGCCCTCCCGGGCAGGGAGCCGGCGGTCGCACTACGTCCTTCTGGCCCTGCTGGTCCTGACAGCCTTTCTCGACCACGCGGACCACGAGATGATGCGGTTCATGGGCCTGCATCTGTCCTGGTCGGTGATTCGGACGTATGGAAACGTCGCCGTCTGGCCCGAAGACATGTACGCCCTCTTCGCGCGGGACCCGGGCGGCCCCTGGCTGACCTTCCTGATCGCCGCCGTGCTGGTACCTGGCATGGTCTGGGCCGGCCGGCGGCTGATCCGCGACGGGGCGTCGGTGCGCTGGCCGGCCGGCTGGCGCCCCGCAGCCGGTCTGGTCGTGGCGCTGGTGGCGGCGCCTGCCCTGACCCTGCTGCTGGGCAAGGCAAGCAACCGGTGGCGGCGGGCCCAGCCCGCAGTCTTCGGTGTCGTCAGGGAGAGTCTGCGTGTGCGGCGCGCCGGGGCGCCCCCGGCGAACTATGGCGCCTCCGTCAGGGACTATCAGACCGGCTGGCTCGCCGGACAGCGGGCCGGCGACTGGCGCTTCATCGACTCCGCCTTCCCGCTGGTCAGGGCGCCGACCGCGCCAGCCCCGGCGGGGGAGGCTCCGTGGAACGTGATCTTCCTCCAGCTCGAGACCTTCAGGGGCTGGGACACCGGGTTTCTGCGCCCGGACCGGTCGTTCACGCCGACGCCGTTCCTCGACAGCATTGCGAACCATCCGCACAACGCGGCCTGGACCAGGCACCTGAGCTTCGGGCCCGAGACAGTCAACGGGCTCTTTGCCGGACACTGCTCGGTGAAGCCGCACCGGCACTGGTCCCCGACGGCCATGTTCCTCGGCACCAGGTTCGTCTGCCTCCCCGACATGGTCCGCCGGCACGGGTGGCATGCGGCCGTGGTCACCGGGATCGATCCCGACTGGGACTTCCAGACCCCCTGGCTCCGCGCCTGGTACGACGAGGTCTCGCTGCCACCGACCATCGAGCTGCCGGATCGTGAACTCTTCCGCCGGGCGGCCGGCATCGCCCGGCGGCTGGGTGGGGCGGGCCGGCCCTTCTTCCTCACGGTCGTTTCGTACAGCAACCACGTCCCGTTCCGGAGCAGGGAGCCGTCCCTCGACCTGGTCCAGTCCACCCGCCCCGATTCGGCGATCTGGAATACCATGCACTACACGGACGACGTCATCCGCGAGTTCGTGACCGCCATGCGCGGTGAGCCGTGGTTCGATCACACGCTGCTGGTCGTGACCGGCGACCATGGCACCAATCTCGGAGAGCACGACGGCAATGCCGGCCAGCGCAACGGGTGGCGGGAGTCCGTCTGGGTCCCGCTGATCATCGCCGGAAGGCACCCGCGCCTGCCGCGCGGCCACCATGCCGATGTGGCGAGCCTGCTCGACATCGCACCTACGGTAGCGGACCTGCTCGGCATCCGGGACACGGTGCCCTGGATGGGACACAGCCTGCTCGATTCCGTCCCGCCCGCCCGCCATTTCTGTGGCGCCCGGGCCAACGCCAGCTTCGCCGAGCGGGGACGCTGGAGCTACGTCGGCGATCCAGCCACCGGCGACCCCCGGCTGTACGATGCGCTGCGCGATCCGCTCCAGCGGCACGATCTCGCCGAGGCGTTTCCCGACACCGCCGCAGGCCTCGCTGCGTGCGTGCGCGAGGAGCAGAGACTGGTGGACTACCTGCTGACCAGCAATCGCATCTGGCCCCCGCCCGTTCCGCACCAGAACTGATCGGATCGCCGCACGGCGGCCGGCGGACTATCTTCCGCCCACGACGTGTACCCCCCACGAATGCCGACCGCCCCCGCCTCGAGCACGCGCCCAGCCGCGGCCGAACTGCCCATCGCGCTGCGACTTGCCGCGGGCGCGTGGGCCGTGATGGCGCTGCAGGAACTGGCGCTGTTTCTCCGGCCCACACCGTACGGCGGACCCTACGTCCATGACGCGGTCCGGTATCTCGGGCTCGCCCTGCTCTACAACCTCCTTGCGGTCGGTCCCGTCTCCCTTCCCTTCATCCTGCGCTGGTGGGTTGGGCCTGATCCCGGCGCCCTCGCTGCGCGGGCCTGGCACCGGGCACAGCTCGCCTGCCTCGTGCTGATCCTGGGGCTGGACCACATCGACAACGAGGTGATGCGATTCCTCGGCACCCATCTCAGCCTCTCGCTGGTCCAGACCTACGGACGGGTGGGCGCGTGGGGCGCCGACATGTGGCACATCTTCGCGACTGATCGAGGCGGTCCCTGGGTCCCCTTCGCCATCCTCGCCGCCGGAATGGGTGGGCTCTGGTGGTGGGGAAGCCGCCTGATCGACAGCGCTCCCCGCCAGTCGTGGACCAGGAGCGTCGCCGCCGCCTGCACCATTCTGCCGGTGGTGCTGCCGTTTCTCGTCTACATCTCGCCGGGCGGCAAGTTTCCGCGCAGCCGCGTGCGACCAGCGGTGATCAAGCTTCTGGTGGACGCCCGGCGGGATTCCCGCGCCGGCACGGTGCCGGGTGACCTCGACCGGCTGGCGCAGGATGCCCGGCTCGCGTGGCGGGCCGGTACCGCCGACAGTCTCTGGCAGTTCGGCGACTCCGCCTATCCGCTGTGGCGGACCCCGGCCGCACCCGGTGCGGCTGGAAGCACCGGCGTGAACTTCATCTATCTCCAGCTCGAAACCTTCCGCGGCTGGAACGTCGGACAGCTCAATCCGGGAGCGATCGCCTCGGCCACGCCGTTCCTCGACAGCCTGGCCACCGCGCCGGCGAGTGCCTGGTGGTCCCGGGCCCTGAGCTTCGGCCCGCCGACTCCAAACGGCTTCTTCGCGGGCCACTGCTCGGCGCCACCGCACTCGCGCCAGTTCATCAGCACGGTCTTCACCACCACCCGTTTTCTGTGTCTCCCGGAGCTGCTCCGGCGGCATGGGTACCGGGCGATGTACTTCACCGGCAGCGACCCCGACTGGGACAACCAGAGCGCCTGGCTCCGGCGATGGTACGATTCCACCGCGTACTACCGCGATGCGCAGGAACTGGACCGCGAGATCTTCCGCCGGGCCGCGCGCCGCATCCGGGAACTGGGACGCGGCAGCCAGCCCTTCCTGGCCACGGTGGTGTCGATCAGCAACCACTATCCCTTCCGCAGCCGCGAGCCCGCCCTGGACATCAGTCCCGACACCGTCGCCGCCGAGTCGGTGCGCAACACCATGCGCTACACCGACGAGGTGGTGCGTGAGTTCGTGGACTCGCTCAGGCAGGAGCCCTGGTTCGGGCGCACCGTGCTCATCGTCGTGGGGGACCACGGTTACAACCTGGGCGAACACGACGGCACCGCCGGTCAGCGGAACGGCTGGCGGGAATCCAACTGGGTCCCGCTGATCGTCCGCGGAGCGGGCGGACGCCTCCCGCCCGGGCGCCACGACGAGCCGGCCTCACTGCTGGACGTGGCCCCCACGGTGGCCGACCTCGCCGGCATTCGCGATCCGGTGGCCTGGCTGGGACGGAGCCTGCTGGAGCCGGCCACGTCCGAGACGCGAGTCAGCCTGGCGGGGAAGGACGCGACCTTCGCGGAAACCCAGCGCTGGAGCCTGGTCCGGGACCCTGACACCGGAGCTCCGCGGCTGTACGAAGCCGCCCTCGACCCGTTGCAGCAGCGCGATCTCTCGGCACAATTCCCCGACACCGCCGCCCGGCTCCTCGACGAGGCGCGCGAGCGGCAGGCCCTGTGGGACTACTTGGTCGAGGCCAATCGCGTCACGCCCCCAGCTGGGGAAAGGGAGACGGCGCCGTGAAGCCGCTGGTCGCGCTGTTCAACACCAACTTTCTGCCCTACTCGCAGACCTTCGTCTACGAGGAGATCCGGCGGCACGAGCGGTACGCCGTGGAGGTGTTCTGCCGTACCCGGCTGCTGGCGGAGCGCTTCCCGTTCGAGCCGGTGCACGTGGGCGGCCCGCTCTACGCCGCCACCTGCCGTGCGCCGGCCTTCGACGCCCGCTTCCGCGAGGCCGGCTTCGCGCTGGTCCACGCCCACTTCGGGCTCGGCGCGGTGTACGCCCGCCCGTTCGCGAAACGGCATCGCCTGCCGCTGGTGGTCACCTTTCACGGCTACGATGTCCCCTTGCTCTCCAGCCCGACCCGATGGCTGCCGCAGCACCTGCGGTACGCCCTGCTGGGGCCGAAGGTGCTCCAGGAGATGACCCTCGGACTCTGCGCCTCGACCGAATTGCGCGAGATGCTGCTGGCGCGTGGCGTCCCGGCCGGGCGTCTCCGGGTCCACCGGCTCGGCATCGACCTGTCGCGGTTCGCTCCCGGAGAGCGGCCCGCCGACGAGTTCCGGGTGGTGATGGTCGGCCGCTTCGTGGAGAAGAAGGGATTCGAGTATGGCATCGCCGCATTCGCCGAGGTGGCGCGGGAAGACCCCCGGCTCCGCCTGACCGTCGTGGGGGAGGGTGAACGCGGACCGGCGCTCCGGCGACTGGCCGCATCGCAGGGGCTGGGTGACCGGATCACCTTCACTGGCACCCTCCCGCCGGAACGGATCGCAGCCCTCCTCGCCACCAGCCACGTCCTGCTGGCCCCCAGCGTGGTGGACCGCCGGGGCGACCGCGAGTCGGGACTCATCGTGGTGAAGGAGGCAGGCGCCTGCGAAGCGGTGGCGATCGGCACCCGGCACGGTGGGATTCCCGAAATCATCGACGACGGCGTCACCGGTAGCCTGGTGCCGGAACGCGACGCGGGAGCGATGGCCGCCCGGCTCCGCGAACTGGTCCGCGACCCGGCACTGTGGAAGCGGCTCGGCGCGGCCACGCGGCACAAGATGCTGCGCGAGTATGACCTCGATCAGCGGGTGCGGTCGCTCGAGGCCCTCTACGACGAGGCCCGGGGCGTCTGATGCGCGTGCTGATCTGGGCCTCGACCCTGCAGGCCGACATCCTGGCGCTGGCCCAGCATCTCGACGGCCGCCCCGACACCGAGCTGCTGGTCGCCGCCGAGGGGGTCGAGGCATGGCGGCGCGAGCCGATCGCGCGGGTGCGGCCCTTCCGCGCCCCCCTGCTCGACCGGGCCTCGGCGGACACGCCGGCACAGGTGAGGGCCTTCGGTGCCGACGTCGTGGTCTGCGACAATCACTTCCCCGAGTTCCCCGCTGCCTCCAGGGTCTGCTTCCTGTGGCACGGCCTCGGCTGGAAGGCCAAGGACCCGAAGGACATCGGCGTGAATGCGGGGCACATCCAGCGGCTCACCGGGATCGATCCGCGCCGCCCCAACCCCCGCCTGCTCGCCCAGTGCTACCACGAGCGCGATCGTGACTGGCGCATCAGGTCATGGGGCTACGCCCCGGAGAACTGCGTCGTCACCGGTTCCTGCTTCAGCGACCTGATCCTCTCGCCGCCCTACTCCCGGGCCGACCTGGCGCCCGACTACCGGATCGACGTCGCCGGCCGGAAGACGCTGCTGCTCAACTTCGGGTGGCACTACGGAAGAATCTTCCCTGGCAGCTGGCAGCCCAGGCTCCTCGGGAGCTCCCCGATGGACGCCGACCTCGCCTTCGTCCGGGCGCTCTTCGCGCGGGCCGATGTCCACGGCGCCAGCGTGCTGTTCTGCCTCCACGACCGCTGGCGCTACGAACCCGCCTACCTGGAGGCCCTTCACCGGGAGGCCGGGCGGTTCCCCCACGTCGAGCTCAAGCACAAGAACGAGCGGCCCGACAACCTGGCCGACCTCGTCGTCGCCGACGCCTGGGTCAGCAACCTGTCCTCGTTCGTCACGTTCTTCTACCACTCCGGCCGGCCCAGCGTTCACCTCTTACCGCAGCGCGGCGCGAAGATCCGCTACTCGCGGGTGACCCGCTTCGGCCTCAGGGCGAGGCCGGCGGAGCCCGAAGTGGAGTGGATGAGCCAGCCGGAGGACAACGGCGGCCTCAGCGCCTATGACGCCACCGAAGCGCTCGCCGCGGTGGACCGCGCGCTCACCGAACCGGACTGCTGTCGCGAGCGGGCCCAGCGGTGGCTGGAGACCCACGTCGCCGGCAGCGACGGCCAGGCAAGCCGCCGGCTGGGAGACGCCATCGCGGAACTGGCCGCCAGACCGTGACCGCGCGGCCGGTGGAGCGACGCTCGAGTCAGGTGCGGCGCGGCAGGAGGTCGCCGGGGGTGATGCCCAGGACCCGCCGCAGATAGACCAGATAGGTAGCCGCGCCGGCTAGGACCAGCAGGCCCAGCATGAGGACCGGGGCGGAGAGCACCGGGCGCAGAAGCGACAGCAGGCCAAGCACCAGCGACAGCAGCAGCACGCCCAGCACCGGACCGGCCAGTTCGGCCGCCATTCCGCGGGCGCTGATTGGGGCACAGCGGCGGACCCACCGGAAGTGCGCCTGGAGCGCGACCGGATAGGTCAGCAGCCAGACCCAGGCGACCGCCAGGGCGCCCCGCTCCAGCGGTGCCAGCCACAGGGCCAGCGCAAAGCCCACCACCAGGGTCGTCCCCGTCAACAGGGAATCGTAGATCGCGAACGCCGGCCGGCCGGTGGCGTTGTACAGCTGCGGGAAGAGCTGCGCGATCCCGCGTAGCAGGCTCGCCCAGGCCAGGACCTGGATCAGGGGCACCGCCGGCAGCCATCTCCCCCCGCCGATCAGCGCGAGAATGTCGGGGCTCGCGAAACAGACCAGCGCCGCCACCGGCCCAAGCACCAGGAGCAGCGACCGGGCGCTGCGGTGGAAGGCCTCGGCCAGGGCGCGGGCGTCATCCCGGAGGCGGGCGTAGATCGGGAACTGCACCCGGTTGACCAGGTTGAGCACGATCTCGAGCGGCGTCATCCCGAGGTCGAAGGCCACCCGGTAGATCCCGAGCGCCCGCGGTCCCAGGGCCCAGCCGATCAGGAGGAAGTCGAGATTGCGATAGACGTGATACAGGATCGAGGCCGCCGCCGCCTTGCTGCCGAAGCGGACCGCGCGTCTAACCGTCGGATCTTCCGCCGTCAGCGCCGGCCTGAAAGGCGCGAGCCACCAGAGCGCGAGGCAGAGAAACAACCCACGGGCGACGTTCGCCAGCACCAGCCCCCAGGCTCCGAAGCCCGCCACGACCA
>Ga0224505_10001521_pt1 | contig 14417 bp, 14 predicted proteins | sample SF_Jan12_sed_USG_FD_169102 | JGI IMG/M metagenome (GOLD analysis project Ga0224505, IMG submission 169102) | Sediment microbial communities from San Francisco Bay, California, United States - SF_Jan12_sed_USGS_4_1 | ecosystem: Environmental > Aquatic > Marine > Sediment | place: USA: California... | reverse complement strand
GGTTTTCGAGCGATTTAGCCATTGATTTAGGCACTGCGACGACACTGGTGTATGTTCGGGGCAAAGGCATCACCCTGAGCGAACCCTCGGTGGTGGCCATTGAAAAGCAATCGAACACGGTGCTGGCGGTGGGCGTGGAAGCCAAACGCATGGTGGGCCGGACCCCGGGCAATATTGTGGCGATCCGACCAATCAAAGAGGGCGTCATTGCCGATTTCGCCATGACGGAGCGCATGCTGCATTATTTTATTACCAAGGCGCATAACCGGCGGGCCTTCGTGCGGCCCCGGTGTATTATTGGCGTTCCGTCCCGCATTACCGAAGTCGAGCAACGGGCCGTCCGCGAATCGGCCAGTCAAGCGGGGGCCAGGGAAGTCTATCTCATTGAAGAGCCGGTGGCGGCTGCCATCGGTGCCGGGTTACCGATCACGGAACCTTCGGGGAACATGGTGGTCGATATTGGCGGAGGAACCACCGATATCGCGGTCATTTCCCTCGGGGGCATTGTCTGCAGTGAGTCCGTCAAGGTGGCGGGGGATTCCATGGATGATGCCATTATGAGCTATATCAAACGCCGGTATAACCTGCTCATTGGAGATCACATGGCGGAGCGGGTGAAAATCGAAGTCGGGTCTGCTTATCCGTTGGAACAGGCCAAAACGATGATGGTCAAAGGGCGGGACATGATTTCGGGTATTCCCCGGACAGTGGTGGTGAATGATTCTGAAATTCGAGAAGCGTTGGAAGACCCCATCCATGCCATTGTGAATGCCTTACGAAATGCCTTGGAGAATACGCCGCCGGAACTGGCCGGAGATATTATCGATAAAGGAGTGGTGATTACTGGCGGAGGGTCGTTGTTACCGGGCATTGCCACCCGGTTTCAGGAAGAAACTAATCTTCCCATTATTACTGTGGAAGATCCTCTCACGTCGGTCGTATACGGAGTGGGAAAAGTGTTGGATGAAATCGAACTCTTCCGAAAAGTGGAAAAGTTCTAGCGCACTGAGAGCCTTGGACGGATTGTCAGATTGTCAGATTGAGTTTTCCAGCCACATCAGCCTCTCGCCTCCGACTTGCTACTCGGGTAGCTTTCCGGATTTGGGAATGATTTTCTTAATCAGTCCCTGATATCCGATCACATACAATTCTCCCTCTCGATCTTCTCCAAACGATGAAATCCGGAGATCTGAGTCCAGCAAAAGGCTTGTCTTCCCGTTCCGATATCCCCAGATTTCTCCCGTACAATAATCTCCAAAGAGATAGGTCCCTTGTAATGCCGGTAAGCGGGTGCCCCGATACACATATCCGCCTGTCACAGCGCAGCGATGATGCTCATGAGAATATTCAGTCAGCGGGGCTGCTAAATTAGGAACAAGCCGGCAGTCGGTTGCGGGGTTGAAGCAATGCGTCCCCTCTAGCATCCGCCATCCATAGTTTTTTCCTTTTTCGATCACATGAATTTCTTCCCATGAGTACTGTCCGACATCTCCGGCCCACAATTCTCCGGTGTTGCGGTCAAATGAGAATCGCCACGGGTTTCGAAGGCCAAGCGCAAAGATTTCGGGTTTACCCTGCTTTCCTATAAAGGGATTGTCCGGAGGAATGCGGTAGGGGGGAGGCCCATCGATATCGATTCGGAGAAACTTCCCCAGCAATTCATCCCGGTTTTGCGCGCGATTTTCGGGATCGCCTCCCGATCCACCGTCCCCCATCCCGATGTACAACAAGGCATCGTGGCCAAAGGCGATCATGCCCCCATTGTGGTTGCTGTAAGGTTGTGGAATGACGAATCGAATCGTTTCATGGGGATCCGCTTTGTCCGGGTTCGACGATACCCGGTATTCGGCAATGACCGTGGCCCCGTCCTGCGCCCTGGTGTAGTTCACAAAGAACCGCCCGTTTGATGAATAACGAGGATGGAAGGCGAGTCCCAGAAGTCCTCGTTCCCCTCCAGTGGAAAGCTGTGCAGCAATATCCAGGAAAGGGGAAGGATTCCGTTGGCCTCCGGTGAGAATGAAAATGCGGCCGTCTTGCTCCACGACAAACAAACGATCGGTATTATCAGGACTGGTGGTGAGAAAAACCGGCTTGGAAAAGGTATGTTCTACCAGGGATTGCAATTCTATGGGACCAGTAACAAAGGCAGGCTTTCCGGAAAGACTCCAGCTCGAAGTTGACCAAAGGGCTATCCCCACCCAGATGACGACTCCCGTTATGATGGGAGCCAACCGCATTCGAAAAGGTTCGGGAAGACGGAATGTCTGATTCGGACGAAGGGTGGAGGCGTGCGGGGATTGCACGGGAAAACGATGCCTTGTTATAACCTGAATAGTCATGAGCAAAAGGTAGGGAGAGAAATATGATCCTTAAGTATGAGTCTGATGTGTTGGATGATGAACACGCGCGGGGAAGTTTCTATCATGTCTGCCAGGGGCGGGTCCAGGATAAGCCATTAGGCATTCCTCCTGACGATCAGCCCTGGGAATGCCCGGTGTGCGGCATTGATCTTGAACAAGAGGATTTTTTGTTGGCTCAACAACGTGGGTGGTCATAATTCCGGCTGAGATCACCCCTGCCGCATTTTGCATGGAGGAGGGAACGATGTTACCACGGAGCCATGGGAGAAAAACGGTATCAGTCATGCGCGGCCTCATGATGCTGTGTCCTGCCTGTTACGACATCATTCATGAAGAAAAATTGGTGGATAAAAAAAACTATGTGGCCGACCATGAAGCCTTTTTTGATGTTATTTGTCCAGGATGCGAAGATTTGAACCGTCCCCTCATCGACGACATGCTCGGCAGTTCGGAATAGCAATTGTCATCTTTTTCCCGATCATGCTGAACCGGATCTTCAACCGATACGACCCTATTTTCTATCCTGTGTCCTGAATGCCTGGTGTTGTCCAAACCTGTCTTTGAAGCCTTCTGCCTGAACACGGTAAATGGGATTTAGATAGGAATTCCCTTTTCCTCACCTCAGCGGAATGTGCATCTGCTGTAGATTTCAACGCTGACCCGCTCTTCCCAAGCACTGTGCGGCCCATGGAAAAAACCGAGGCCACCCCTTCTCTGAAGCTTCCCCCCATTCTGTGCGTTATTCGAATGACTTCTGAGTCGGCAAAGGTGTGTTCTGTGGTGTTCCCTTAACTTTTGTTCAGATCCAACCGATACATGAAACAGGGTCCAAAGTTGCCTTGAAGATTCCCGATAAGGAGGTGTCTGATGGGAGGCTTCAGAGATGGTCCGCTTGTCGGTACAGTTCCTTGGGTAACAGCCCTGTTGTTCTGGGCCATTCCCCTTCCTTCCTGGGCATGTGATTCTCAACTCAATCCTCACGCGTTTCAATCAACCGACTTAAGCCAAAACGACCTCCTGCCCAATGGCATGCTGGCCATTCGCTATGCGGAGACGAGTGAGGAAACCTCTCCACATGTCAGTGTGCATCGTGTCATGATGACGTTTCCGGGTCGACAATTGACTCTTCCCGAAGCCAAAGACCCCCAATACGTCATTGTGGAAGTTGATGGCACGGTCGGGTGGCTCACCTATCTCATCGCAGCCCACGCGCTCTTTTACGGAGTCGGTCAAGATGCCTTGGGATTCCCTGAGCGAATGTGGATCGATCCCGAAGAAGACGGGCTCAATGGCAACGAACACATCAATGGCCGAGAGCCCGATTCAGGGAAATGAGTCTGTCGTGATGTTCACGGGGATCCGGGATCGGATCGTACGTTGCCTTACCGTCTAATTCATCGAGCAGGCACCGGGTCCACGGGGATCCCCGCAGGATCCGCAGCTGCCCGGATCTGAAAAATTCATTCCCCCATCCGTTCCCCCAACCGCAAATCCCGTAAGTTGTTTGTCCAAGCTCGTTGCCTGACAGTGTGGACATTCCGGGATGGTGGAGCCATGCACAAGGAGTTCAAACTGGTGTGCGCAGGCTTGGCACTTGTACACAAAAATCGGCATCGTTTCTGGACCTCCTTTTGAGTGAAATGGTAAGACATTATAGGCGACCATTTCTGAAGGTGACAATGGACAGGTGCTGAGGACTACCTCAACTGTCGCCGGAAAAAGGAGAAAAGTATGCACCATGAAGAACAGTCCTTCACCCTGCGGTTTTCCTTAGAAGCCCGGTTTCCCGAAGAGTATGAGGGCGATGAAGACGAACTGGTGTGGACGAAGGATTGGGAAACGCGTGTGAAACCGGATATCATTAAAAGCATATTCCACACGCTTAAATTTTACCCTGACTGGGCGGCGCGATTTCGAAATCGTGGCATGGCCGCCAGTGAGGAAATTGAAATTGTGTTAGAGAAGGATTTTTCCAGGCCTCGTACATGAATAGCCCACGTTTTTCTCTCATACATGTTCTGTTTTATCTAGGGATGTTGGCATTCTGGGCTGGTATGCAGCCGAGCTCCAGCCAGGGGCAAAATCTGACCTATACGCCAACCCCCAGCAATCCGGTTGGCCGGGCCCCGCAAGCCATTACCACGGGAGATTTCAATGGGGACGGGTTGTGGGATTTGGCCACGGTCAATGGCACATCGGACGATGTCTCGGTGTTGTTAGGAAACGGCAATGGCACGTTTCGATCGGCAGTATCCTTTGGTGTCGGAAAAATTCCACTGGCGCTGGTTGCCGAGGATATGGATGGTGATGGCCTCGTCGATCTGGTTCTGGCATTAAGCGGATCGGATCAAGTGGTGGTGCTGAAAGGTAAGGGCACAGGCCTGTTTCAGAAGCTGGCCAGTCAGGATGCGGGCAAGGGGACGACATTTTTAGCTGTCCGGGATGTGAATGGAGACGGATGGAGTGATGTCGTGGCTGTGAATAGCGGAAGATTTGGTTATTACCCGCCGTTTAATCTGGCCGTGCTGTTGAATGATGGAAAAGGGGGATTACAGACACCCGTGACCTACGAAAATGAAGGGCGGGAAGGCATGTTTCCCACCGGCGTGCTGGTCGAGGATATGACGGGCGATGGTAAGCCGGATTTCACCGTCACCTGGAGTCAGCCGAGTTGGAGTTCCCCGAATGGGCTTGTGTCCATTCTGAAGAATACCGGGGATGGCACATTTTCCCCCTACACAGAACTTAAGCCTGGCTTCACGTTGAGTGCGATTCAGGGGGCGGATGTCAACCATGATGGATTGGTGGACCTGGCCGTGACCAGCCTTTTTTCGGACACCGTTCGTATTCTGCTCCAGCGAGAGGGAGGAATCTTTACCGAATTGGATCCGATGAAAGTGGGCTTTGCGCCGGTGGGGATCATTCTTCGGGATTTCGACGGAGATCACGAGCTGGATTTGGTGGTGGTCAATCGTGATTCTAATAGTTTGTCCATGCTCTTGGGCAATGGGAAAGGGCTCTTTTCTTCAGCAGGGCATTTTGGAGTCGGTGCCACCCCGTCCGGGGTTGCCGTGGAGGACTTTGATCGGGATCAGTTTCCTGATTTAGCAACTTCCAGCACCAATTCGGATGGGGTCTCGGTGTTGTTGAGCGGGGGAGGAGCGATTCCCTTACCGAGTGTCAGTACCGATGCTCTGGTATTTGAGGTCGACACCGGACATGCCCAGCCATCTCCACAAATCGTTCGGCTGTCCAACATCGGTCTGGGACTGCTTAAAATTGTGGATGTGGGGATTACCGGCAATAGCGCGGATGCCTTTTCGTTGGCGAATAACACCTGCCTGGGTGTCACGTTGCATACCGGCGATTCCTGTATGCTGCAGGTGGGATTCGCTCCACACGATCAGGGAAGTCATCATGCTACCCTCACCATTCAGGATAATGCCAGCGGGGGTCCCCGTCTCGTGGCGCTGAAAGGTCTGGTGAAAAGCTGAGTGAAGTCGTTCGTAACAAAGTTGTTCGTTTGAACCGACCGTATTGACCCTCCGGTTCCTGACAATTCATATTCTACCCTTCAAACCTTACAGGATAATCCGGTATTGTCTGCTCAGTTCTTTGTAGGAGAGTGTTGAATAATAATGATTGCCAAGGGCAACTAGGCTCACAGACACGTTGAATGTTAGAGGCATCGGGGCGGTTCAAAAAAGTCCGTCCAGCAAGGCCGCAGCCCTTTTTGCGCGCGGAGCGTACATGCCGAACGTGAGCACGGAAAAATGGCGAGAACGCTGCTGGCGACTTTTTTCAACAGACCCTGCAGGAGAGTGTAATTCATGGGCATTTCCGACCAAGCCAGCCAAAGCCTATGGGTGGGTATTGATATCGGGGGGACGTTCACGGACTTTGTGATCTATTCCCCCGTCGACCAGTCACTTCAACGGTATAAGGTCTTATCGACGCCTCCTGATCCTGCCGAGGCTGTGCTGCAAGGGTTATCACAACTTCCACAACACCTTAGCCGCCACATTGTTCATGGTTCCACCGTGGCGACCAATGCCATTCTGGAACGCAAAGGGGCGAGAACGGCTCTTGTCACGACCAGCGGCTTTCGGGATATCCTGCTGATCGGTCGGCAGGATCGTCCTGATTTATACGATATATTTCCAGACGTGCCGTGCCCGTTAGTCCCGCGTGAGTGGTGTCTGGAAATGCCGGAACGGGTGGACTTCCAGGGAAACATCGTCACGCCTCTTCAGATAGACGCCATCGAACCAATTCTCGAATCCCTACGATCTAACGATATCCATTCGGTGGCGGTGTCGTTTCTATTTTCGTTTGTGAATCCGGCCCATGAGCAATGGGTGACGAATCGCCTAAGAGAAGAAGGATTGTTTGTCACCGCTTCTTCGGAGCTTCTGCCGGAATTCCGGGAATATGAGCGGACGAGCACGACGGTTGTGAATGCCTATGTGTCTCCCGTACTCGATAAATATTTGGGACGGTTGGAGCGGGAAATGGCGCCCACAGAATTTCACATTCTGCAATCCAATGGTGGCAGGATTTCGGTGGAGCAAGCTCGTGGGCATGGGGTACGTTCCATTCTTTCGGGACCAGCGGGCGGAGTCGTGGGCGCGCGGTATCTGGCCGGGTTGGCGGGCTTTCATCGCATCCTGACGTTTGATATGGGCGGCACGTCAACCGATGTCTCGTTGGTCGATGAGAACATTCATGTGACCACGGAAGCGGAAGTGGGGGGGTGTCCCATTCGAGTTCCGGTGATTGATTTGCATACGGTGGGTTCAGGAGGAGGTTCAATGGCCACGGTGGATGCGGGCGGCAATCTAAGAGTCGGACCGCAAAGTGCGGGAGCCGATCCGGGACCGGTCTGTTATGGACGGGGGGGAATGATCCCCACCGTGACGGATGCCCATGTGGTTTTGGGTCGATTGCCCACTGACGGGTTTTTAGGTGGCCGGATGACGTTGGACGTGCAGGCGGCTCAGGGGGCCTTCGATGCATTGAGCCGACAGGTTGTGGTATCACCCCGTCCCGGGTTGGATAAGCGGCAAACCTTGGCGTTGGGCATGATCCATATTGTCAATGCTCATATGGAGCGGGCGTTGCGGGTGATCTCGGTGGAACGGGGAAAAGACCCGCGGGAGACCGTGTTGGTGTCGTTCGGGGGTGCAGGGGGGCTGCATGCGTGTGCCTTGGCCAGGGCCTTGGGTGTCCCGCATGTGTTGGTCTCACCCATGGCCGCGACGCTTTCGGCGGTAGGAATGTTGGCGGCGGATGTGCAGCTGGATTACGTGCACACGGTGATGTTGTCCGGTGATACACCCTTTCAGATTGTCGATGAGCACACACGAGAACTGGTTTGCCAAGCGGAAGAAGATGTCATGCGGGAAGGTATTTCCCCTGAACAGGCGATCATAACCCGAACGATTGACGTCAGGTATGTCGGGCAATCTTTTGAATTGAATGTGCCACTGGCTCTTCAATTCCGCCAAACCTTTGAGGATCTCCACGAGAAACGCTATGGCTATTGCCAACAAGATGCCCCAATTGAAATCGTAAATGTCCGCGTTCGGGCCATTGGCCATGTGACGCCGCCGCCGATTCCCACAGCGCCCTTAGGGTCTGCCGATCCAACTGCAGCCAGGTGGGAAGAGCGTCCGGTGGTGTTAGGTCAGGGTATTCAGCTCGTGCCACATTATTGGGGAAACCGTTTATGTCCTGGGCATGAAATTTCTGGACCGGCGATTCTGGTGCTGGAAGATACGACGGTCTATCTTGGGCCGACCGATCAGGCTCACGTTGATGCCTATGCAAATATTCTCATTCAGGTGGGTCCTACCGATGGATGATCCGATTCGAACGGAAATCATGAAGCATCGCTTGGTGTCCGTGGCTGAGGAAATGGGCGCGCGCCTTCAGCGGGCGGCCTTTTCGCCGAACATTAAGGAACGTCGGGATTTCTCTTGTGCCGTCTTTGATGCGTCGGGAAACCTCGTGGCTCAGGCCGCGCACATCCCTGTGCATTTGGGAGCAATGCCTCTGTCGGTTCAGGCCTGCCTGGAGTCATTGACGTTTCATCCCGGTGATGTGGCCATGGTGAATGATCCGTATCGCGGGGGCACGCATCTGCCGGACATTACGGTCGTCTCTCCGGTATTTGTCGAAGACCACCAACTCCAAGGGGTCTCGCCTTCCGCCACCCTTCTGGGCTTTGTGGCCAATCGGGCGCACCATGCCGATATTGGTGGGATATCCGCCGGCTCGATGCCCTTATCGCAGGAAATCTATCAAGAAGGTGTCATCATTCCCCCGGTGAAGCTAATGGTTGGAGGCAAGAAGAATGAAGATATGTGGCGATTTTTTCTGGCCAATGTTCGCACACCGGACGAACGGTCAGGGGATTTGCGAGCCCAGTTGGCCGCCAACCGGATTGGGATTGAACGAATGACGGGATTCGCCGAACGGTTCGGCGTGCACACGCTGTTAGCGGATATGGACGCCTTGCTCCGGTATAGCGAACGGATGACCGGTCACTTGATTGGGCAGTTGCCCAATGGCTGTTACCGCTTTGAGGATAGTTTAGATAACGATGGATTTTCAGAAGAGCCTGCAGTCATTCGTGTGGCGATCACGATTGACGGGGAGCAGGCTACCGTCGATTTTTCCGGAACCGACGCGCAACGGCCTGGCAGTATCAATGCCGTCTATCCGGTCACGTTGTCTGCCGTGGCCTATGTTTTCCGGTGTGTCTTGGGGTTGGACATTCCGTCCAATAGCGGATGTCTGCGTCCGATTGAGATTATTGCACAGGAAGGGACGCTCGTGAATGCCCGGCCACCTGCGGCCGTGGCCGCGGGAAATGTCGAAACCTCTCAGCGGATCGTCGATGTGTTGCTGGGGGCGATGGCGCAAGCCTGTCCTGATCGCATTCCGGCAGCCAGCCAGGGGACCATGAATAATCTCACCATCGGCGGGTGGGATGAACGACGAGGGCGACCCTTTGCCTATTATGAAACGATCGGAGGGGGAATGGGTGCGGGACCCCAAACTATTGGGGCGAGCGGTCGCCACTCACATATGACCAATACATTAAATACCCCGGTTGAGGCCTTAGAGTATGCGTATCCGTTCCGAATCTCCCGCTATGCGTTGCGGGAAGGGTCGGGAGGCAGGGGACGGCGGCAAGGAGGAAATGGCCTCCTGCGGTCCTATGAATTTCTTCAACCCGCCGAGGTGACGGTGTTGTCCGACCGCCGGATCACCCAACCGTATGGTCTGGAAGGAGGCGCTCCCGGACATTCGGGTCGCAATCACTTGAAGCGAAACGGAATTGGCCAGGAGGTATCTGGGAAATGTTCGTTCTCCGTCGAAGCCGGAGATGCCCTCATCATCGAAACCCCAGGCGGCGGCGGATATGGAACTATGTAAAACCGTCTGAATGAGATTACCCTACCCCTTCACCTAGCCCTCACTTCTGCGAGTTTTCTAGAAGGGGGCTCTATTTTTTTCTTGTACTGCCCCTGCATAGGCAAAACCGGGGGTACCCTCCCTAGCACAGTTGGTCATCTTCTTTGCTCCCAGCGGGGTGTACACCAAATTGGGGGAGGGGTCAGTCCGGGGAGAATCCCTTTTGGTAGAAGCCTAGCATCTGCTAAGCGATGAGTGTGTGTAGGGATTGACGGAAACCGAGCATGCCGTATTGGGGAATCGGATAACTGGCTTGCGACTAATCAAGATATTCCTGAACCTTGCCAGACCATTGAGCACACTCTGGCAAATTAATGGCAGGCCATTTTTCACAATTTTGGGGTCTCTTCCCTCAGTTGGACTTGCTGCACGTTTGCAAAGGACCGCTTAGGGCTGTCCTTCACAACGTTTTTCCTTGAAAAATTGCCTAGCCGTTTCTTCGAATCCCCTGAAACGAGTTTCTTGACCAATCCTATTCCGATTTCCTTTTCTCCATCAAGCTGCCTTCCTCCCACGTCCTATGCGCTTTTAGGAATTGGTCATCCATAGGCAAGCGCCATGTGTGAAATTAACTATAGAACCCTCTTTTAAGATGCTTAGCGTTATTGTCATAAAAGTTCAGAGCTTACTGTGTTCTGAGATTAAGTCGCATGCATATATGCGTTAAGAAGATTAGATGGGAGATTTTCTTGTCGTGATAACCGAACAGTTTGCGGAGGATTAAATGACGAATCTTTTTCAATACCAGAAGTATCTAAATGGATACGAATTTTTTCAGGAAACTTTGCAGGTGGGATATGCCTCTCACCCCAAGGGCAACTAAAGGGTTGATTTGTCGCGACTATTGGTAATTCTGTTTGTAGTCTTTTGCTGTGGCCTGGGGATTGCTTATGCAAATTGCTCAATGGGAGTGTTTATCAATGATGAAAAATGAGTATATCCAAAATTCTTTATGAACCATTTTAGTCATAGGTTCGACAAACATAATCAATGGAACGGTAAGGTTAAGCCAATTCACATTTCTGATGCGTCTTACTCTGTCCGGCGCATCATGAGGCAACACCATAGGACAGAAATAAGGAGGGGATGTCATGCGAGCAGTAATCAAGCAACTATCAGGCCCAAGGAGTCATCAGCTTTCTATGCCTAGAAGTCTTTCTTGGGGGCTGCGGGTCCTAGGCTTTGTGGGTTTGGCCTCATTTGCCATAGTGGCTTTGACGGGTCCAGTCTGGGCTGGTGTGGGGTGTGATTTAAATGTTCGGGTGAATAACCACACGGCCCACTCGATCATGGTCTACGGGGCCTCTAAAAGTTCCGCCAGTAAATCCGGGCTGAATCTCTGGAGCCCGCTCACGGGGATGGTCGATTCCACATTAGATTCTGAAAATTCTGGAGCCGCGTCCCATTCGAAGCAAGCCGTGGAACTTCAGCTTCCGTGTTGGACCGGAAAAGTGGATTTCAAGATTCAGTATCTTGATGGAAACAATCTGAAGTGGACACGTCGTGACGGAGTTGAGATTAAATCCGGAGATACTATCCAGATCAACATTAATAACTAGAACAAAGAGTAACCGTAGAATTTCAATTCCAGCTTAGCTTGGGAATTTAATACTTCAATGGGTCTTTCAGAGGAGAAGTCAGGAAAAAGTCGCTAGGAGTTTTCTCGCCATGTCCGGCACCTTGCGAAAAATAATTTTAGGACGGCGAAAAGGAGGAGGTTGCGTGATGAGCATTATCGGTTTTAGACAACGGAAAGAAGGCAGAAGGAAGCATTTGGGTTTCGCCAATTTCGAAAAATGGGTTCGTTTCCCGGCTCTGGTTGCCCTTGCGGTACTTGGAACGGTGGTGGTAACGGGGCCAGTTCATGCCGGTTGCGGGTTAACCGTCACCTTCGACAACGACTTGAACACCTCGATAAAAATTTTAGAGGTGGATGCCAAGACGACCACCGGTTCATGGAAGACGGTGTACGACGATTCCTTTACGGTTGGAGCCGGGAAAAAGGTGACCAAGGCGATCGAGACCAACGCCGGGTGTGCGTTGCCCCATCACCTGCGAGCCAAGTACGAGAAAGGTAAGAATACCCTATACAAAACCAAGGGACCCATAGCGACAGCCGTGGATAAGAAAATCACTATGGAATTTGATGATTGATGGAAGTGGGCCTGACCTCTACCTCCAGGAGAATGGTGAGACTTCTATGTGCAGACACAATGAATTGTTGCCATAAGTATTCAGCTCCTGTCCTGCACCTGACAAAATCGATTACAGGACAGGGAATACAAGGAGGGAGTGTCATGACCAAATTCAATCTTAAACAATCATTAAAACTTTCTGGAGTATTTAGGGTGGCAGGAGTAGTTGCGCTTGTGCTCAGTAGTTCTTTGGCCCAGGCGGGGCGGGAGGGCTACGATTTCAGCGATTTTTCCTTAGGGAGTCAGTGCCACGTGGGGAATACGGCGAGTGCCAAACATTCCGTGGCTACACTCAGACAATTCTATGTCAATCAGAATCAGCCATCTCAGCAAGCGAACCAGGTTGCCGGGGTAGTCTCTTGGAAAATTCCAGGGGGAGGGGCTCCATCATTACAATGATTCTCAATCAACGCGGAGCTCACCCCCACCTCGCCGGTTCAAGAGGTTCGGTTAAGATTCGCTGAAAACACCGGCGGGGTCTATATCCAATACTTTGACGTTAATGGTCAAAGGGGGGGTGTTGCAGGGAGGGCTTTCCCAACTCCATCAGAAGACAATGGGCAATGCGCAAATTCATGTGACCGCAGCACCCGGTGGAGGCAACTTTATTGTGGGCACGCTGGAAATGCGGGCTTTGCCGGGAGCTTCCATTGGAACTTTTTCCATTGGGGGGAATAGTCAATTTTTTATCGACGATGTGTGTATAAAGAAATAATGTTGCGTCTTTTTGTGCAGTCCAGGTTTTGCTCCCAAGCAAAACCTGGACGGGGGCTAGTATTCTTTGTCTGAACGGAGACGGCCATGAATAGTTCTTCATTAGGAATGATAGACGCCGGGTTGTTTTTGGGATGGCCCCTTCCCTGGTGAATTCTGCATCTTTGCCTGCGAGGAGAATCAAAAAGTTCGGGAGAGGTACACATTTTTCCAAAGAGCCAAAAAAGGAGAAGACCATGCCAGCCACACAGCTTCAATTCTATCAAGTGGGCTCATACCCCTATCCTTATGCGACAACCGGAGCCGGCAGTGCGTTGACGGTCTGTCGGCGAGACAACGATCCGTATTTGGCGTTTCTCACTCAGACCTCCTATGAGGATGAAATTGTGTTCTTGTATTTGCATTTGAGTGTGTCGCAAGAATCCGGGCGCCTTCAGACGCCTCCCGGTCATGATGTCATTAGCGGGATGGACTATGCCATTTTTCGAAATATCATTTGGGCCGTGCAATCGACACAGAATCAGGACACGATCATTGGCATCGATCCGGAGACTGGGATCGTCACCGATACGATAATTGTTCCACCCAGAAGCGGAGCGGCCCTGGCCTACAACGGTTTGTATTTTGTGCGTTCTGATGGCAACGTGCTCGAGGCGATAAGCAATTCCGGAGTTGTCATAGGAAGCGTGAATGTCCCGCTTGGATCCAGCGTGCAAGGGTTAACGGCCGCGCCCTGGTCGTATGTCGCCAGTGATACCAGTCGGAATAGACTCCTCGTCTTGAACGTGTTTGGAAATATCATCGCGAAATGTCCGAATCCTCCTGGAGCAGCCGGCGGCATTACCGCAGTGGCGTATGACAATATCTTGGACTATGACCAAATCTCACAGTTGCCGACAGAAAACGGCGCGTGGGGTGATCCTGGAACCCCTTATCATCCGGACACCCTTTGGAATCCTGCACCGTGGATGATGCGGCATAACATCTATCTGGCCAATGAATTGGACCAGACTATTTATTTTGGCTATTTCTTCGAGTAAGGCAAATGAGACATCTCAGAGCAACATCCTCATCCTCCCCCTTAACGATGTTCTGCAATGAAGAAAGGGGTCAATCATGAAAATTTTTAGAAGGTGGTCCGTGAGACCTGTGTGGTTGCCTTTTTTGATGTGTAGTCTGGCACTGGTGACTTCTGCCAATGCCATCCCGCCCACTCCACCAGTACAGCTTGAATTACCTAAGGCCGAGGGGTTGGCTGCTCTGATACCAGAGAAAGGTATGTTTACCGTCCCCGTTCGAGTTCTGGTGCATCAGGATGTCGCGAAACTCACGCTGATTGTCCGAACAAATAAAATGGGCATGTTGGGATGGAGGGAGGGCCAGGTCAAGGACTATGCGCTCAAGGGGTTGGGGAAAGCGGAACCCCAGACAATTGAGATCAAGATTCCCCTACAAGAAAAGGATGGCCTCTACCGGGTAGAAGCGGCCGTCCAAATCGAGCAGAAGGGGAAAACGGGAGTGGTGAGCAAAGGAGTCCTCATCCAAGTTGTCGAGAAAGGTCGGCAGCGACTCACCACGCCGGCTGAACTGCGCAGAACACAAGTTTTACAAAAAAAACAGGCCTTCCAGGAGGCATTGGCCGGGAAACCAAAGCAACCGGATATCC
>Ga0224505_10001520_pt1 | contig 14419 bp, 12 predicted proteins | sample SF_Jan12_sed_USG_FD_169102 | JGI IMG/M metagenome (GOLD analysis project Ga0224505, IMG submission 169102) | Sediment microbial communities from San Francisco Bay, California, United States - SF_Jan12_sed_USGS_4_1 | ecosystem: Environmental > Aquatic > Marine > Sediment | place: USA: California... | reverse complement strand
TTGCTGCCTCGTCCTCCCCCTGCATGATCGGCTTGATCAGCTCAAGATACCAGTCGCAGAACTCGCTCCAGAGAAACTGGTAAACTGTATTCGCCGCATCGTTGAACCGGAAGGCGTCCAGCGCCGCATTTACCTCGACAATGGTCCCCTGTAGACGGCTTACGATCCATTTGTCCGGCAGCGCCAATTGACCGCCTGCTGCCTGCTGAGACCCGCCTTCAAGGTTCATCATCACAAAGCGCGAGGCGTTCCAGAGCTTGTTACAGAATGCCCGATACCCCTCGATCCGTTCCTCGGCCAGCTTGACGTCGCGCCCCTGGGCCGCCATGGCCGCCAGCGTAAACCGGAAGGCGTCCGTTCCGTACTTTTCCATCATGATAAGCGGGTCGATGACGTTCCCCTTCGACTTGCTCATCTTCTGCCCTTCGGCATCGCGCACCAGGGCGTGGATGTAGACGTCGCGGAACGGGACTTCGCCCATCATCTCGATCCCCATCATCATCATCCGGGCAACCCAGAAGAAGAGGATGTCGAAGCCCGTCACCAGCGTGCTGGTCGGGTAAAAGGTCTTCAGCTCCGGCGTCCGGTCGGGCCAGCCCAGGGTAGAAAAAGGCCACAGCGACGACGAGAACCAGGTGTCGAGGACGTCGGTCTCCTGCCGGATATTGGCGCTTCCGCAGTGGCCGCACTTGTCCGGATCGAGCTTCGCCACCGTAACCTTGCCGCAGTCGCCGCAGTGCCACGCCGGAATGCGGTGTCCCCACCAGATTTGGCGAGAGATACACCAGTCGCGGATATTCTCCATCCAGTCGAAGTAGGTGTTCTCCCACCCCTGCGGGATTATGCGGGTCTTGCCAGAACGCACCGCCTCCAGTGCCGGCTCGGCCAAGGGCTTGGCCCGCACGAACCACTGTTTGGAAAGGTTCGGCTCGATCACCGTCTTGCAGCGGTAGCAGTGACCCACGCTGTGCATGTGATCGACTGTCTTTTCGAGAAGCCCCGCCTTTTCAAGGTCCGCCACGATGGTCCGGCGTGCGTGATAGCGGTCCATCCCCGCGTAGCTCCCCGCCTCGGCGTTCATCTGCGCCCCTTCGTCGATCACCTTGAGCGACGGCAGGCCATGCTTCATGCCGATCTCGAAGTCGTTGGGGTCGTGGGCCGGGGTAATCTTGAGGCAGCCGGTACCGAACTCGGTGTCGACATGCTCGTCGGCGATGACCGGAATCTCGCGCTTGGTCAGGGGTAGTGCCACCTTTTTACCGATGTAGGCGCTGTAACGCTCGTCGTTGGGGTTCACCGCCACCGCCGTGTCGCCCAGCATCGTCTCGGGCCGGGTCGTCGCCACGACGAGATGCCCGGAACCGTCGGCCAGCGGGTAGCGGATATGCCAGAGAAACCCCTTCTGCTCCTCGTGCTCCACCTCGAGGTCCGAGAGGGCCGTGTGACAGCGCGGACACCAATTGATCAGGTAGTCGCCGCGGTAGATGAGGTCTTTTTCGTAAAGGTGGACAAAGGCCTCGCGCACCGCCCGGGAGAGCCCGGCATCCATGGTGAAACGCTCCCGCTCCCAGTCGCACGAGGCGCCCAGCCGCTTGAGCTGGTTGATGATGATACCGCCCGACTCTTCCTTCCACTTCCAGACGCGCTCCACAAAGGCCTCGCGACCCAGGTCGTCTCGCTTCTTCCCCTCGGCCGCCAGCTGTTTCTCCACCACGTTCTGCGTGGCGATACCCGCATGGTCGGTGCCGGGCATCCAGAGGGTATTGTCGCCGCTCATCCTGCGCCAGCGGACCAGGATATCCTGCAGCGTGTTGTTGAGCGCATGCCCCATGTGCAGCGAACCCGTTACGTTCGGCGGCGGGATTACGATGGCATAGGGCTTTTTATTCGATGACGCCTCGGCGTGGAAGTACCCTTTTTCCGTCCAGAACGGGTACCAGCGCTTCTCCACCTCGGCCGGTTCGTAGGCTTTGCTCAGTTCCTGCACTTTTACCTCTTGCTGTTGTCCTATTTTGTTCAAGTTTATGGGCAAAAAATTCTACGGCGAAACCGGGGGGATGGCAAGAGAAAAGAGTGACTTAAGTCTCATGCAAAGACGCACTACAGCCTGACGTCGATCTCCCGCTCCAGCACCGGAGCACCGCCATCCGTGACTATGCAGCGCCAGGCATGCACCTCAACACCGCTCCGCGCCGCCTCCCGCAGGGCCTCGCCAAAGGCCGGATCGGTCTCATCGTTGGGGCTGAAGGAGCCGGCATCACCCCGCTGCACGCAAAAGATCACCACTCCCCTATATCCGGCCTTTACCGCATCAATCAGCTCCCGCAGATGCTTCCTCCCCCGCTCCGTCGGCGCATCGGGGAACATGGCGATGCCGTCTTTTACCAGCGTCACGGACTTCACCTCCATATAACATTCCCGTCCCGAGGCCTCCCGCACAAAGAGGTCGAACCGGCTGCCGCCGTAGACCGCCTCTCGACGAACATCTCTGACAGACGGGAAAAAGGGCAGTACACCCGACCGGACGGCATCGTAAATAATCTGATTGGGGAGGGTGGAATCGACGGAGACCCAGAAACCGTTGTACTTCACCGCCTTCAGGGTATAGGGCGTCTTGCGAAGCGGGTCCGGCACAGGCTGGACCAGCGCCTGCCTGCCGCTGACAAAAAGCTCTCTCAACCTGCCCGAGTTGGGGACATGGGCCAGCGCCTCTTTGCCGTTCACCGCCACCTGCGCGACAAATCGGTTGAGACGTTTCACGAAAGTTGCCGGGACCATCTGCCGATTATTGTTCATAACGGCCATGATATACGGGCTCGGGTCCAATATCCAGCCCCCATCAGCGCGTCCCGTTGATTTACGCAGATGGTTTTGTTACGGTATCCAGAGTCGTACCGCCCATAGAGGACCACTTCATCGATGTTTTTGCAGCGAATCGCAATTCTCGCCTTGATCGCCATACTATCAGGTTGTGCCGCCGTACCGCGCCCCACCGAGCCGCCACCGCCGGGTTACTATACGAAAAAGGGCACCCAGAAGCCGTACAAGATTGACGGCAAGTGGTACACCCCGCTTGACAGCGCCTATAATTTCGAAGAGACCGGCATCGCCTCGTGGTATGGCAAGGCGTGGCACGGCCGCAAGACCTCCACCGGCGAACCCTACGACATGTACGCCATGACCGCCGCCCACAAGACCCTTCCCATGGGAACCTGGGTGCGAGTAACGCGGCAGGACAACGACAAGGAGACCATCGTAAAGATCAATGACCGCGGCCCCTTTGTGGAGGGCAGGGTTATCGACCTCTCATACAAGGCCGCATCGGAACTGGGTATTGTCGGAAAAGGTCTCGCCCGGGTGAAGCTCGTAGCCCTCGGCAGCACCGAAGGCGATACCCTGGTGAAGCAGGATTACCAACATGGCAAGTTCTACGTGCAGGTGGGGGCATTTACCGTAAAGGACAATGCCGACCGCCTCAAGGAGAAGCTCGACGAGCGACTATTGACCGCATCGATAAGCACCTATGACCGGGGAGACGCGGTCTTCTACCGGGTGAGGATTGGCACGCTGAGTACCATTGAAGATGCAGAACGACTGAAGAAGCGGCTCGACATTGAGGGGATGAAGTCGTTCGTGGTCGCGGACTAGTAGGCCCCATCAGCGGGGCTTGTCCGCATGTATGCCCGGAAAGCCGCCTGACGCCTCCAGCTGACTGAACCTTTCCCTTATGTCCTCGGCGGTATTCCTGGCCGCCAGCTCAATTTGCCTGCCGGCTTCGGTGATGTTCTTGGTATATTCCAGAAAAGATTCGTTCTTTCTGGCCCACTTCTTTGCAAGCCGCCGTCCATAAGCCTTTATCGACACATTGAACATGTCGAGCCGCACGAACCTCTTCGCTATCTGCCCCATGGAGTAGAACCGGGCCGTCGCCTTGATCGTTTCGAGCTGAAGCTCGTAAGGAGTCATCCCCTTCGGCTCAAAGACCACATGATGGGTATCGTACAGGCTCCAATCCCTGCTTATAAGCCTGTCCTGGGACTCAAGCTCATGAAACATCCTGGTTCCGGGCAAGGGGGTCAAGATCAGAAACTGGAGAGATTCCAGGTCGTTCTCCTTTGCGAACTTCACGGTCTCGTGAATCGTATCCACCGTGTCGTCGTCGGCGCCAAAGACAAACATGCCGTGAATACGGATATTGTGAGCATGGAGCCTTTCGATGCACTTTTCGATATCCTCCACCGTCTGCCGCTTGTTATAGGCCTTGAGCGTTTCAGGGTTCACCGACTCAAAACCCAGATAAAGCGTGTGGCAATTGGACCGCTGCATAAGCTCCATCAGCTCCGGGTCCCTGGCCACCTCGACCCTCACCTGGGCGGTCCAGGGCGGGGTGAGGTTTTGTTCTATCATCGACCGGAGGAGTTCCTTTGTCCGCTGCCGGTTGGCCGCAAAGTTGTCGTCGTAGAAGAATACAAACTTTCCGCCCATCTCCCTGTGCCGGGCAAGCTCTTCGAGCACCCTTTCCTGGCTCCTGAACCGGTACTGCCTGCCGAACATCCCGGTAACCGAGCAGAAGCTGCAATCATAGGGGCAGCCCCGCGAGGTCATGATGGGGGTTATGGACAGGCCATGAAGGCCGTCCTCCAGCCCGCTGACAATGGTAAAGTCGGGGCACGGGATATTATCCATCTGCCTGCATACCGCCACGCTCTCATTGTGGATGACCCGGCCGTTCTCGCGGAAGGAAAGCCCAGGAATGGCCTCGAAGCCACTCCCTTTTTCGAGGGCCGCCACAAAATCCGCAATCACCTCATCCGCCTCACCCCTCAACACATAATCGCAGTGCTCAAGGGCCTCATCCGGCAGACAGGTCGTGTGGGGACCGCCCATGAATACAGGGATGCCCGCCCTTTTGATCTGTCGTGCCAACTCGTACGCCCGCGGCGCCGTAGAGGTAATGGTGGAGATGCCGACCGCATCGGCCTTGAGGATATCCTCAATATCAAGGTCCCTCACGACCTCTACGTAGCTTTTGACCTCATACCCCTTCTGTCGCAGGATCGTCCCCAGAAGGACGGTCCCCAGCCTGGGCATGGGCATTCTGGTGAAGATGTGCAGGTCCGGGGGCTTGGGCTCGACAAAGACGATTCTTCTCATACGCAACCTCTCTAGGATAGTGGGAATTATCGCAGAGAGGTGCATCGTCGAAGTGGTCTTTCAACTAACGGGCTGCCGCGTAACCGGTTTGCGGATCGTTGCCCGTTCCCCGCCTAAAAAATTTACCATGAAGGGGTGGTTTGTCAAAAAGCGGATGGGGGTTTGGGGGAATGCAGGTCATAGCTGCTGAGCAGCGATGGGGTGAGAGGCGAGGGGATGAAGCCTTCTTGGTTGCAGATTGGTGTACTACACTTTAGCTTCTTGAAAAGAAACGTGAATTCATCTAATCGCTCTACCTATTCTCTCCCAGCGAACCTTCCCTGCCTCTTTATTCCAAGACCAATAAAGACTTATGGCTTTTCCTAAGACTGTATCTTTTTGGACAAAACCGTAGAATCGACTATCATAGCTCTGGTCTCGATTGTCTCCCATCACAAATAAACATCCCGGCGGAACTGTAACAGGCCCTAGATTGTCTCTGGCTTGATCGGATAGAGTTCTAGGATCGGCATGATTGACGTATGGTTCTGACTGTTCTTTACCGTTAAGATAAAGCCGCTTGTCCTTGATCTCTACTACGTCACCCTCTATGGCAACCAGTCGTTTGATAAAGATGCGTGTTGGGTCTTCTGGGTACGGAAATAAGATAATATCACCTCTCTTGGGCTCACTATTTCTGTATATGTACTTATTTGCCAAAAGATGATCGCCCACTAATAGAGTTGAAACCATCGCACCAGATGGTATTTTGAAAGCTTGAACTAGGAAGTGCCTTATAGTAGCTGTAAGCAAGGATGAAAGCAGAAAAGACAGCAAAATCACGTATCCAACATACACAAACCAGCGGTTGTATCGGGTTAACTCCCAACCAATGCGCTTTTTTCTCGCAGCGACTGATGCGTCAACAACGCAATAAATCTTAAAAATTAAAGTTCCAACAGCAGCAAGCAACAGGAATGAGGCGGTTGGCGGCAAAAGAAGTACAGAGAGAGAAAAAGCCAACATAAGAATTAACTCTGCCCCTAGAAGAGTTAATCCTCTTTTAGGTTCACCGGCATAAAGGTGCCCCAAACCAACTGCCAACAGCGTTATCGTTCCCGCAATCCATGGACGTCTCGGTTTATTACTCATAAATAGCTCCATGAGATTTCCTGTCATGCTTTTGTTGAAACTTATCGATAAATCATTGTCTTTATCAGACCTCCTAGTACATTGCAAGTAATAACAAGGGTACGACTGCTATATCGACACATGACACGACAAACCGCTTTCTCCCCACCGTCCCCTCCGCTATAATGCAAACCATTTAAACTGAAGTACTTCCGAATTCCCTCTCACCCCTGCCCTCTCCCGCAAGGGGCGAGGGGGTAACTTAGGGACATGAACATGACCCACGACGTAATCATCATCGGAGCCGGTGCATCGGGCCTTATGTGCGCCATTGAGGCAGGCAGGCGCGGACGGCGGGTACTGGTGCTCGACCATGCAAAAAAGCCAGGAAACAAGATCCGGGTCTCCGGCGGCGGGCGATGCAACTTTACCAACCTGCATGCATCGACCGAGCACTATATCTCACAGAACCGATATTTCTGCACCTCCGCGCTGAAACGCTTCCCTCCTGCCGCTTTTGTCGCCATGCTGGAGAAGCACGGTATCCCTTTTCACGAAGAAGATGACAGCCAGCTCTTCTGCGACCGGTCGGCGGAAGATGTTTTGAAGATGCTGTTGAGCGAGTGCCGCGAAACCGGAGCAGAGGTAAGGACCGGCGTTACGGTTGACGGGATAAATAAGGACGACGGATTTCTGGTTGATTCGAGCGAAGGACGGTTCAGCTCGGAATCGCTGGTCATCGCCACGGGCGGGCTTTCGTACCGGCAGCTTGGCGCATCGCCTTTCGGCTACCGGATTGCCGAACAGTTCGGGCTCAATGTTATTCCTCCGAAGCCGGCCCTGGTGCCTTTTACCCTGAGCCCAAAGGAGCTGGACTCGCTGAAAAACCTGGCGGGGATCGCGCTGGACGCTGTAGTGACTGTGGGCAGGAAACAATTCCCTGGGCGAATGCTCTTTACGCACCGTGGACTGAGCGGCCCGGCCATTCTCAAGGCGTCGTCATTCTGGAACGAAGGGGAAGAAACTATTATCAACCTTTTTCCGGATTTCGACCTTCTTGAATGCCTTATTGAAAAGAAGAGTGACCGACCCAAGGCGGAACTGAAGACCATTCTATCCGAGCTGCTGCCGAAACGCTTTGTGGAATATGCATGTGAAACATGGTTTGAGAGTGGGCCGATGGGGCAATTGTCAGACAAAATCTTACAAAAAAATACCGAATATCTTACGCAGTGGATAATAAAACCCAACGGAACCGAGGGCTATCGAACGGCCGAGGTGACGAGGGGCGGCGTGGACACGAAGGAACTGTCGTCAAAGACGATGGAAGCCGCAAAGGTAAAGGGGCTTTATTTTATCGGTGAAGTGGTGGACGTAACGGGAGAGCTGGGAGGCTACAACTTGCAGTGGGCCTGGTCGTCGGGATGGTGCGCGGGCCAGTTCGCCTGACCCGCGAGGATTACTGGGTTGCCTTACGGAAGGTGCTGGGATTCTGACCGGTGTACTTCTTGAACGCCCTCTCGAAATTGCTCAGGTCGTTATACCCTACCTGGGACCCGATTTCGGTGATACTCAGGTTGGTATCCTCGAGAAGTTCCTTGGCTTTCCGAACCCGCAGGCTTCCGAGAAACTCAGAATACGACACACCCACATGCTTCTTGAACTTGCGGGAGAAGTGATAAAGACTTAGCGAGGCCTTGTCGGCAAGCAGCTCAAGCGAGATAGGCTGATTGTAGTTGTCTTCTATAAATTCCAGCACTTCCCGGATTGACGACGGGAATTCTTTCTTGGGCAAGCGCCTCAGCGTCAGCGCCCGTCGGTCGTCGCTGAACCGGCCCGGTATCATGACATTGTTGCGAACCTCACGGGTACCGTTTTTGGCGGCAAATATGTTTCTAATGGTGCCCCGCAGGGAATCGACGTCGATAGGCTTTTTGAAAAAGTCACGGACACCTGCCCTGAAAGCCCGCACCACAAAATTGCCTGTATTTTTTCGCGAAACACAAATTATCGGCAATGAAGGCGTGGCGATTTTTATGTTCCGCACGGTGGCGAGGTCTTCTTCCCGCTGTATATCCATGATAAGCAGGTCCGCACCTTCGGCCGAGCGCAGTATCTGACCGTTGCCGGCCGCCGGAAGCACGTTGTAATCGTCGGACAGGGTCAGCAGCAGTTCATTACGGACATCGCTGTCTTTATCCGCTACAAGTATGGTCTTTTCTTTCCTCATCTTATTCATGGCGAAAAGCATACCTCCTCTTTCTCGGTTTGTCAAAGGTCGAATCCACATTTATTTTTATCCACACATATTCCTTAAAGAAAGCAGGAATTAAAGCCCCGCCGGGGAGACGGAGGAAGCCTGGCGGGGCCTGTGCTACACCCTGATCTTAATTCGTCAGGTGTGGCGGGGGGAATCAGTAATTCGGTGCTTACCTGACTTCACACTTGGCAAGGAGTATCTGCCCAACCTGGCCATCGGCGAGGCAGCGGTCGCCAAGGGCATCTTCAAACTCGGCGGAACCGATCATGTTGGTGTAAGATGCACCGGTTACCCTGTGGTCAACCATGGCCAACTCGAAGCCGTCACGGGTAACTATATTCTTATAGGAGGCCCACTGGCTCTGGTCCACCAGGGCCGCCTCGAAGGTGTCAGCGTCCATCACGTTCTTGTAAGTCCCGAACTCGGCCTGGTCGGCAAGGGCCAGCGCGAAACCGTCGCGGGTAACAACATTCTTATAGGAAGCCCACTGCCCCTGGTCTACCAGGGCCGCCTCAAAACGGTCCTTCGTGATTACATTTGCATACTCAGCCGCAAAACCTGTCCCCGCCGCGACCACTGTCATAAGACCTGCCAGCACTATCGAATTGATCTTTTTCATTTTCCACCTCCAGGTTTGGTTGTTATCAGTTAGGTTCTGGTTTGTTTCACATTGCCTTCTTGACTCGTTACTATTTCAAGGGGCGTGCCAGAAAATTTATTCTTTACGCATCTCATTGTTATTCAAGGAATATAACGCGATTGCCGGCAATACCCCCAACCCCAACTAATGTTTCACAATAGAAACGCCAAGCGGAGTTTAACACTATTTTTCAACGTATTAGAATAAACAAGGATACGTTTCATCCTTTTTTCATTCATGCAACATTGACGTTTCTTTAATACATATCTGCCAATTGGGAATTGCGGGGATGTGCTAACGAAAGGGAAGCGAAAGAATGGTGCCTACTACCTGTTTCATTACACGTCGAAGAGCTTTTTCTCAAGACGTATTGCAGGGGCTCCGTCTTCGTAGTAGCCAGCGATGCGGCGAGTACGGATAAAACCAAGGGATTGGTAGAGATGCTGCGCTTCCAGGTTGTCGGCACGGACTTCCAGAGCGAGCTTGTCACATCCCCTGTTCGTAGCCACCTTTACAGCCCCCTCAATCAGGGCTTTTGCAATGCCCTGACGACGGCGGGATGGATGCACGATGAGGGAGTAGATACGAGCCAGGCGCGAGTTGCGCCGGTAGAGAAGGACGATATTCCCCCCAATGGTACCGTCAGCATCACGGATGAGAATATCGGCATTGGCGCGAGTCAGCAGATGGCGGAAGCTCCGCCTCGAAAGCCTGTCGCCGGGGAACAGGGCCTCCATTTCAAGGAGGCCCTGAATGTCCGACGCTGTGGCAGGTCGAATTACCATGGAATATTGCTTAACAAGAAGATCAGCCGCGTATGCGCGACCGACGGATAGTCACCTTTTCACCAAACCGCGCAGGACGATAACTCATCTTTACTTTCCGCAGGTTCTCCATGCCAAGGTCGTCGCCCACGTTCATGAATTCGCAGTCAGCATAAAGGAGACATATCTCACGGAAGAGGAACTGAGCCGAACCGGAGATAGCGAAATTGGTCTTCTCCACCAGCACGCTGGCAACACCCGGGGCAAGTCGCTCGCCCAGCGTAAAGCCTTCAAGACGATCACCGATAAAGAGGCACAGACCCAAAAGGTTCAGACGATCGTGATACTCAAGGGCACGTTCAATCGCCTGCCGCTCCTGTTCCGCCGTGTCAAGAAACTCGGATACCGCATTTTCGGGCATGAACTTGATCCTGTTGATGAGCCAGCGGTCAAGCAGCTCGCGCACACCTTGCCAGTGCTGTGGCCCGAGGGCCTCGATGCGGTGATCGGGATAGCTGCGCCGGAACTGGTTGATCTCGCTCCGCTTTGTCTTGTAGGGATTGCCTTTTAGATCGATAAGATCTTCGGTGCGGTAAATATAGTCAGGAAGACTTGTCTCCACCAGCCACTCTTCCCGCCGGGTAGAGTTTCCGGTATCTCCTTCGATATCAAGCACCGGCAGAAAATCCCTGTAGACATACTCCATTACACTGAGAAACGGCGTCGGGTTATAGGCATCCATGATATCGAAACAGACTTCCAGAGCCCGGCGCTGGTTTTCCGGCAGACCGAGAGGCGGCAGCAGCATGGCGAGACGATCACCATTAAGGCTGAAAAGGCAGAAACAATCCTCGATAATCTGGTAGAAACCGCTCTTCCGCGACAACCAGATGATGTTATTGGCAAAAGAGTAATCGGACAGCGGTATTCCCTGGTATTGCAAATAATTTTCGAGGAGAGGGCCAGTATTTATGGTGAAGGGGTAAAGCCGGTATTCTTCGATGGAGAGGTAATTTTTGATAACCTCTTTAGGGAATAGGAACCCTGCGGTTTCCTGCGTATTCCTTACGACAGCAACCTGGGTTAAAGTACTTGGAGGTTCGTCAGCCTCAATCATGGGGCTCCTTTCTCTTTAAGAGAGTGTAATTCAGGGCATCGTCGCCAAAATCAATTCGCGCGATTTAAGCAACTAACTCGTTGCCTGTCAACCAATTTTATTTGGCCCGGTCGATAGATCGGATTATGCATCTGTTTCGGCAATTATGTTTTTTTCTAAAGTCTCTTTACATATTTATTTTTAGGCTATTTCCGGCAAGGAGTATCTACCGGCTGAGACCGGGAGCCCGTCAAAAAGTTCCATAAAAATAAACTGAATGCCTCTGCTCAGGGAACTCTTCAGGACTTCAGCATCTTTGGAAGACGCATCAGGAAGTTTTCTTTGGCGGGAAACGTTCTGATATCAATGGCACAACATATAATGACTGGTAGGGCGCCGTTGGCGCCCTACCATATCCTAACAGTGATAACTAAACACCTGCCATCTCCGCTTCAGGTGCCATAGCCCTTGCGCTTCTCTTGGTAGCTTCGCACTCAAGCTGCGGGATCTGCGAATACTTGCCTGCCTTCAGGTCGGCCCGGACCTTCTTCAACAGGTCCTTGCGCGATATCTTGTTTTTGGCCGCCCGCATCTGCTTGCAGAGATAGTACGTGAAAGCGCCGTGCCACGAGTTGCCGATCCGTGCGTCAGCACTGGTCTGGTCGGCGCGGCAACCTGCCCAAAGGATGTGATGGGTTATTCCCTTATCCAGCATGGTACGATAAAGGCCCCTCGATGTACACCCCTCCACTTCTTCAAATGCCTCTATCGACGGCGGCGGAAGATAGCGCGGCTTGCGGTCCAGCAGCATGTCGATAGCCCTTATGCCGGTACCGCTATGGCAGGTATCGAGATAGACCTCCAGCAGTACATTCTGCGGCAGCTGGATAAACAGGTCGTGCAGTTCGTCGTCGATAATGATGTGGTTGCGATCCCACTTATTTCCTGCCTGAGCCAGGTCGTGGGGACAGAAGGCCTCATCGGCCCTGTCGGGCTCGTCGCCGCTGGTATCGGGCACCTGGGTGCCGTGACTCGACAAGCTGAATACCAGATAACTGAGCTTACCGGACCTAGCCTCCTGAACCATTGATTTCAGGTTGTTCATAATAGCGGCTTTTGTCGCCTGGGCGTCGGTAAGAACCTTAATGTCATTATTGGTAAACCCGAGGAACTCCTGAAGGATGGCCGACATATCATGGGCGTCGTTCACGCACCCCTGCAAGGCTGCGCCAGGATAGTTTTTAAACTGATTGATGCCTACACACAAAGCCTTTCTGTTACTCGCCATAAAATCCTCCTCTTCTCTGGTCAATTGCATCCGCAGTAATACTGCCTGCACAGATCCGCTGTGTTAATTCTGACAGAAGGTCACCTCCTTTCTCAAACAAAGGTATCGCGCACCTTCTCTCGTGTCTTGGACTTTATTGCGTGACCAGACCCTTCTTCTTGCCTCGATATCAACCTGCTCACAGTTCGTTTACTACCTGCTCGGCATGCCCTGTCGCCTTCACGCCATACATGGCTTTTTCTATCCTTCCATCGGGACCGATCACAAAGGTTGAACGGATAATCCCCATAGTGGTTTTACCGTAGCTCGTCTTTTCTCCATAGGCGCCGTAAGCCGTAGCAACGAGCCGGTCCGGATCGGAGATGAGCATGAACGGCAGGTTGTATTTTTCCCGAAACCCAACATGAGATGAAGCGCTGTCGGGGCTCACTCCGACAACAACAGCCCCTTTTTTCCCGACAAGCTCCACTCGATCACGAAAATCACAAGCCTCGGTAGTGCACCCCGGCGTGTTGTCTTTCGGATAGAAATAGAGGATCACCCGCTTTCCGCCTGCAAGCAGCCCTTTTAACGTGACCTCTTTTCCTTCGTGGTCCAACGCCCTGAATTCCGGCGCCTTATCTCCCGCCTTGAACACGACTGCCTCCTTTCCTAGGCCGGTGTGTACGCCGCCACGTTTGTCGCCTTGCCGGCCTGCAGGCTTGCCAGCCCTATTCCAAACTGCTCATCCAGGTCATAGACAATGCCGTGAACGGCGCCGCCGCCGTTAGCCAGACAGAGCTTGCGAGCCCGCACGTCTTCTATCCACCTGGGATTGGCGGCCTCGGCCCGTCGATTGGCGACGATGCGCATTTTGGCGACCTCCAGATCACCACCCGAAAGATTTGCGGGCAGCGCGTGAAAATCTTGCAGGATGACATGCTTCACCTGATTGCTGATGCTGCCGTTCTGGACTTTTATATCGAACATAAGCGCGGCGGCCCTCTGCGACGTCAGACCATACTCGGCACAAAGGTTTATGGCCGAGTTGAACAGGTTGGCGGCATGCCTTACCTGTATCTCCTGGAACTCCTCCGTCCTCCCCAGCGACTTGAACATCCCCTTCCACGGCTCAAAAACAAAGTGCTTCGCCGAATGCTGAATGGAGCGGGCAAAGGCCAGGAGTGCGTCTCTGTCGGATTGCAGCGCCGCAATCAGCACACCGTAATGGTCCTGAAAGATCGAACGGACAATGTCGTCATGCTGATCGATCATCTCCCGAAGAAGGGGCTGAAGTGACCCCTGGCCGAAGTTCCACTGAAGCACGCCGAAGCTGATCCCCTGCCCGTCGAAGTCTCCGGAGAGTCCCGTAAAACACTCCGGCGGCGCCTGCCCTGTCTCGAAGGTCCCTGTCAGGGCAAGGGACCGATGATTGAGTGGTTTGTCGAGAATCGACGGCGCAAGTATCTCTTGCGCGAAAAGGGCCTTCCAGGTTATGGGGCCCACATTGCCGTCGACCTCAAGCCCCTCCTTCGCCTGAAATACCCTGACAGCAGCCTCGGTGCCGCCGCCAAAATCACCGTCAACAGGCCCAAGGTAAAGCCCTTCCTCCTTCAACCGTTGCTGTATCCTGCTGACTTCCGTTCCCTTTGAACCAAGGCGGTAGCTCGCCATATATCCTCCCACTCGTTATTTCATGCCGTTTTATGCATGAATACTCATTTTCTTTTCTATCGCCGCCTCATGGGTTGCCAGGTAACTCGTCATGGCCGTCCTGCCCCCCTCGATCAAGGCCTGAAGCCGGTTGTCGTCCATGCCAAATTCGGTCGTACCATACCCTTTGGCGGGCAGCCGGCATACCTCGTCCGCATGCTCCGCAATGGCAAACTTGTCGTGGGCATCGGTCATGGTATCGACCAGTCTCGTTACCCGCTGCACCGTCCGAAGTCGCTTTGCATTATCGAGCAACCCTTTCTCCAGTTTGTCGGTACCGGTATTCTTCTGCGCAGAGCCCGAGTTTGGCACTTCGAGGCTCTCATCAATGAGAAGCCCCAGATTGGGAACGGCATCGGGGTCTGTGTCTCCCATCACCGCCTGCACCTCAGCATCTCTCGAAGTAAGCAGATCA
>Ga0224505_10001519_pt1 | contig 14420 bp, 16 predicted proteins | sample SF_Jan12_sed_USG_FD_169102 | JGI IMG/M metagenome (GOLD analysis project Ga0224505, IMG submission 169102) | Sediment microbial communities from San Francisco Bay, California, United States - SF_Jan12_sed_USGS_4_1 | ecosystem: Environmental > Aquatic > Marine > Sediment | place: USA: California... | reverse complement strand
TCGGCACGAAGCAGTTCGGCTTGCACCTCCTCGGGACGGGAGGATTCCGTCATACGGCGAAGCCTTCTTGCTCCACATTGGCCACAAAGGTTGAGCCCCGACCCTTGAGTTCCTGATACTGGCGCTGACCCATCACTTGAATGGACAGGACCACTCCGTGAGCAATCTCCAACTCATACCCGATGTCCCGAATTTCATCACCCAGTTTCCAGTCCTCGGAGCGGACTACCACCAAGACATCAATGTCCGATTCAACTGAGGCGTCTCCGCGTGCCTTTGACCCGAACAGAACCACGCGAACCAGCTCTCCGGGGAACCTCTGTTCGACTCTCCGCTTGAATTCTTCGAGGATCGGTTTTTCCAGGATGGGTTTCATGGCTGCCTTCGTACCCCTGGGTTGGAGCGTAGAGCGTTCCCTCGATCCTGTCAAGATTCCAGAGAATCATCCGATTTACCAGTTACGTGTAGCGTATTTCGTGAAGCGGACAGCGCGACAAGCGTGAAGAGCACGACTTGCGTGACGCGACAGGCTCATTTCCGCACGTCTCGCTTGTCGCGCGACTCTCGCCCGTCTCGCGGAAGTGGGTCAGAATCCACTTTCTCTGACCAATGTCGCCGCCACCTGATCCCATGCCCGCTTCGCCACACTCGACGGTTGCCCCTCGATCTGGACATGGCCGGGAAGGATTTGGTCGGGAGAGGTCATGGCATCGTCCAGACTCAATCGAACACGATAGACCGAGACCTCGGGTTTCAGTCGCCCCTTGTCGTCCTTTCGCACAGGGACATCGCCGCCATAGACCGATGCCAGATAGGGCACCATGAACTCGCGTTCGTCCACCTCGGCGATCTCCGTGACATGGGCTCCAACCGATGGCCTGGTGAGATCGAGCGGGATGAACCGCGCCGATTGCCCGACTTGGATCGAGGCCAGTTCGTCGACCGGCACGAAGCTTTCGATCTCGGCCTGGCGCCCGTCCACCAAATACGCAATGGGTACTTTCTGGTCTATCCATCGCCCAGCAGTGAGTGAATCCGCACGGTCCCGCACCACCCCGGCGATGGGCGCCTTCAAGGTCAGGTTGGCTCGTTTGGCCTCAAGCCCCGTCAGCTCGGCGAGCCCTGCCCGGAGTGATTCCGCAATGACCTGGCGCTGGTCGCGATCTTGCCCATAGCCGGCTAATCTGCCAAGACGGTAGTCCCACATGGCCACTTTGGTTTCGGCCAACCGCACTTCCTTGTCCAATGAGGGGTTCTCCAGCACGACGAGCGCATCCCCCGCCTTGACGGCCTGCCCATCTCGTACCAACACCTCCTGGAGACGGCCTGGCGTCGGTGCAAAGATGGTGGCGTACGATGCAGCTTGCAGCACCGCCGGAATTGAGATGCTCGTCTGCATGGGAATCAACGTCATCGCAAACAGAGCCACCAGACAGGCGGTACTCACCCAAGCCCGTGGTGACCCTGCGTACAGGTTTCGGCTGCTCCACCAGACAGTCAGCTCACGACAGATCGGCATGGCGATGAACCAGACCATCTCGACCAGGAAGAGGATGATGCCTAACGCTTTGAAGAAGTAGTGATAGACCATCACGGCGATGCCGGTGAACAAGATCAGGCGATAGAACCAGATCGCCCACGCATACATCACCATAGTGTGTTGCACGCGTGCCGAGACGACTTCCGGCGGCGGGCTATGACGACCGAATAGCAGACTCCGCAATCGCCATTGCCCAAAGGCAAAGGCCCGATCTTGAAGATTCGGCAGGCCCAATCCATCGGCCAGCACATAGTAGCCGTCGAATCGCATCAACGGATTCAGGTTGACGACCAGACTCATCGCGAGACTGGTCGTGGCCACGATGAAGGCAATGCTCCGTAAGGTCCCTTCCGGCAGGAAGCCCCACAAGAAGAGCGCCAACGCCGCCAACCCAAGCTCGGCGATCACCCCACCGGCTGCAATCAGAAGTCGTTTCCGTTTGGATGTCAGGCGGTAGGAATCGGTCACGTCTGAGTACATGACCGGCATCATCACCATAAAGGCCACACCCATGGTCGGTACTCGACACCCGAACCGAGTTGCCGTATAGGCATGGCCGAGCTCGTGCACGATCTTCACCGCCCCGAGCGAGAGACTGTAGAGGATGGCCCCGCGCCAATTAAAAAAGTAGAGGAATGTCGAGACGAACGTGTCCCATTGGCGTCCGACGAGGATCAGCCCGAAGAGGCCAAGGGTCCCGAAGGTCCAGCCGGCCACAGCGGTATACAACGGCTCCACAAGCCGGAGCGTGGCCTTCAGAAAGTTGTGCGGATGGACCAGTGGAATCTTGATGAACAGGTAGTGGTGGACCAGCCACATCAACCAATTATGTTCACCGGCTTGGGCTTGGGTCTGATAATCCGTGTGTTTGCCGCTGGCTGACTGCTCCGTGAGATTGTTCGTATAGAGGAACTTCACGAGATCCTCAACGTCCGCCATGGACGTCTGGCAAGTCGTGTCCTTGGTCATGGCGGCATGGAGTTTTTCGATGGTGCCGGCGTTCCACCGCTGGATCATCTGGTAGACCGGCCATTCGATCTGGAAATACCGATTGCGAACCGGATCGACGATCGTCCAGGTGGGCACCCCATCAGGCGTGGGAGTCCCGCGGTTGAATTGCAGATTGGGGCGTAACTTCGGCAGCTTTCGTTCTTGCGGCTTGTCGCCTGGAAGACCGGGAGTCATCATGATTTACCAACCCACCCATTGCCGAAGTGCCGTGATGGGTCGGCGCAGCAACAGATAGGCCAACGGTCCTTGTTCGCCATAGACCTTCGCCGTGCCTTGCCATCCGATCCGGATGCGAGGATCCGGCGTAGTGAGCTGAGCCGTCACCCGATAGGCCAGCACATCGCCCGGCAAGACTTCAGCATGGTAACTGGCATGGACCACCGTCGCGGGAAACGATTCCAACGCCAGCGCGTTGAGAAAGACGAGGGCCTCGGCTCCCTCTTTAAGTACGATGGCATCGGCGACCGGCAGATCAATGCGAAGTTCGATCTGCCTTGGATTGGCGATCTCCATGATTCGTTCGCCGACGGTGACAGGCCGACCGATCCAATCGGACTTGTCTGAATAGAGGAGCAACCCCGCCTGTGGGGCGATGACTTCGACTTGATCCAACATTTCCTTGGCGTATTGCAGCTCGGTGTGTCGCAGATCGACCTCCGCCTCTTTTAACGGCACCTCGGCCTTCCGCTGTGGATCACCAAACCCCGCCTGCACCGATTGACTCTGCTCCGCCCGTGCGACGGTCAATTGCTTTTCTGCGACGAGGAATTGATTGCGGAGGTTCGTGTCTTCGTACCGAAAGAGTACCGACCCGGCTTGCACCATTTGGTTCGGATGCACGAGCACGTCGGCGATCACTCCGTCGATCGGCGCACTCACGACGACCGGATCTTTGGCCATCACTTTGACCGGAGCGACGGCCGAGATCCTGATCGGAAAACACAGCGCGGTGACGATGGCGAGAGGAATCAACCACCAGGTCGGCTTCTTGATCTTCTTCGACCAGCTCTGCTCCTTTTTCGAGAGGGCCTTCCAGGCGTAGGCAAAGCTCCCGGCCAACCGATGGACGATCGCCATGTCGTTTTCTTGCCAGGCAAAATCCCGCTCGAACCACCAGGCCCCGAGGACCGTTTCGTCAGGATGTTGCAGCGGGCACCAGAATACGTGGCCCTTCACAAATTCCCGCCAGCCACTCCGAAGCTGCTCAGGCAACAGCTCTTCCGTGACCACCATCGGCTGTCTCTTACTCTCCTCCGTTTGGAAGAGCGCGTGCACCGCCTGTTCAAGCCAGACAATCATCGGTGCATGCCGATCGACCACGGCCACACTAGAGGCATTGAGCACGTGACAGGTCTCCTTGTCCGAACTTGAGGGACTCAGGAGCAAGGCCTGATCGTAGGGAATCAATCGTCTGGTTTCGTTGACGGAAAGAAACTGCAATTCCTGAACGGTTTTTGCCGCACGGACCTGGCCCTCCAGATGCGTGAGCGCCGCCAGATGGATCAGGGTCGGGATCTGTTGTGCGGTCGGTTCGGCCGTCGTCGCCATCGTGAGGGCTACTCCACAAATTGTGCGGAACCGCTCATTCCGCTCAGCACGTCCTTGGGGAGCGTGTCAAATACTCCAGTCACTTTCACGGTCTGACTCGCAGCATCGACACTGGCACCGATTTCCTTGACCTTCGCCTGATACCCCTGGCCCGTCTCATCAACGATGAAGGTGAAGCGTGCCTGTCTCTTGAGCCAGCTCAACGCCATCGACGGGAGGACCAATTCAATCTCGAGGCTCGTATCGTCCAATACACTCAACAGTTTGTCGTTGGGGAACACGTTCTCGTGCTCATGCACCATCACATCGACGATACGGCCCGCAAATGGAGCGGCCAGGTGACAGCCGCGCACATTGATCTCTGCGATCCGCCTTGCGGCACCGGCCTTTTTGGCATCCGCCTCCGAGACCTCCAGATCCAGCGTGCTGACCGCGTTGAGTTTGGCAAGCTCCTTATTGTTCTGAAACGTCTTGTTCTTGCCTTCGTGCTCCGCGGCAGCCACCGCCAATTCAGCTTGGTACTTGTCACATTCTAATTGAACCAGTGTTGCCCCTTTGACGAATCGCTGCCCTTCTTTGTACGGCACTTGATTGACGCGCCCCTGGATCTGAGCATAGAGCACAGCCTGTGAGACCGCCTTGACGATTCCTCGAGCCACTCCTGATTCCTGTTTTGTTGGTTGAGCCGGTCGGTCTCCTTTCGGCCACCCCGTCGATGGTACAGCCATCGCCATCACGGCCAGGAGCATGGCTGTTATCACGCTAGTGTGCCACCGGTGTCGCATGAGACTTTGTTCTCCTTTCTTCTCCCGACCTGGTGAACCCACTGGATTCCCAGTACGCCCTGATCGATTCCGCCAATTGCGCCACATTTTGTTCACCCATACTGACTGGAACGGCTTCTTCCCCCACGGACGCCATCAACGTAGCGTAGGCCGATTCCAACCCCGCCCGCGCCGTGTCCAAACGGACATCGGCGGCGACATCGTTGGCTCGTTCTCGAATCAGCGTGAGATCGTTCGTGCGCTGCGTCAGCCACAGATTCCTGGTCTGTTCCACGATCGCGCTCTGTGTCTGTTGGTAGTTCCGCGCATCCTGATATTCCTGCTTGGCCAGCACAAACTGCGTGGCACCGACATGGACCTCCGTGAGAATGGACAAGCTGAGCGCCATACTTTGGACATCCAGCATGTGCCCGTTTGCTTCGATCGCTTTGAGTTTGGCCGGCGTGCGGAACACCGACAGCAAGTTCCAACTGGCCTGGGCAGCATAGCTCAGCCAATTCTGGTACAAGAGGAAACTATTGCTGTTGTAGTAGCCTCCAAGCGAGACTTTGAGATTCGGAAATAATTCCAGAAACACGGCCTTGGCTTCCTTGGCATTGATGCGCTTCTTATAGTCAATGGTGCGCAACTCTGGTCTGAGCAAGAGTGCTTGTTCTTCCATCTTCTGACTATCCAAATCGACCACAGGGATGGCGGTGTCTCTGGGTGGTATCACCAGGTCAAACGGCGTTCCAGGCGGCAACCCCATCATGGAAGCCAACTGCACCTTGGCCGTACTGAGCTCACGAAACAATCGCCGCACTTCACGCTGAATATTGAGCAGGTCTCGCTGATAGTTGAGCGGCGTCAACGGCGCCTGAAGTTTCTGGCCGACAATCTGCTTGGTACTCTCCAATGCTTTACTCACCGAGTCGTCCAAATACTGAATGCGCGGCAATACCCGCTCTGCGCTCACTGCCCGCCAATAGGCCCCTCTGACATCCTGGATCAGCCGCACCGCTAGACGCCGCTTTTCCTCTTCCGCCACCAGCACATTGTCGGCGGCCTGCAGTGCACGCACGAACGAGAGTCCAAAGTCGAGCACATCCCAACTTAACGCGAGATTGCCCGATGTGACGTTTTTTTCAGAGGAGGTGAATGGTTCGACCGCCTGGCGTCCCGTGAGAATGGCTTGTCCCACTCCTCCGGCGAAATTATTCCGCCCATCGAATCCGGCATTGGCAGCAATATTAGGGAGCAGGGAATAGTGCGCCACGTTCAACTGCTGATGGGCAAGTTGGACTTGAATGGCTTTGACCTTTGCGTCCAAATTGTACTTGACCGCCCGTGCCATCGCTTCATACAAGTCGATCGGCCTCGACACCGGCTCTTCCACTGCGGTGATCGCGAGATAGTCTTTCACCGCCCGAGACTGGACCTCTCCGGTATCGATAGGATGTGGTTTAATGAAACATCCACTCATCGTGATCAACGGCATCACGGTTACGACAGCCCAAACGGTTGTGCGCACCGTTCGTAGCCGGATACCCCGCAACAGACAGATGGTTGACACCATAGTCCTCCCGATAGACCAGAGCCTTTGCAGTAGCGATATCGGCTCAGCCTATGAGGAACTTGACCGAACTGACGATAATGGACTCAAACTACAATGGGATACGGGAAAACCGTCCAAAATTGAACGCAACTGAAGACAAACGGCTTTGTACTGTCAGACAAGAGGACATTCCACCCTAGGCTCCTCCTCGCCAGACGCGTCAGCCCCGCACGGATTGGCCGCCTTTTTCAACCTCACGTAGGATTCCCCTAACCTGCGCATCCCGTCTTCCGGGGTACTTCCTTGGTGTCTATCTGTTCCTCTGTTGCTTGGCTACCCTTCTTCTAACAGGCACCAGCTGGTTCAACCCCTTAACGAGGAGAATGACCATGAGCTGCTCACGTTGTCAGGGACTGATGGTGAAGGAACACTTCCTGGATTTTGACGGCACCATTGGACACATGTGGGCCCATGGCTTCCGGTGCATGAATTGCGGCAATGTTCACGATCCGGTCATTGAGCAGCACCGTCGAACAAGGCCAGAACCGCTGCGGATCGTCCCAACCAATGAACTGGACTATCATGAGGACGAGTTCGATGTTGATATGGACAAGCAGCCCGTCGTGAAACTCGTGGCGTAACCATGTCTGACTGGATCGCCTTTGCATCCATCCGGTCGCGGGGGACAACATGGCTTCGATCTTGATTGTCGATGACGACGATTCGGTCAGAACGCTCTTGCGTTACATTCTCGAAGAAGACGGGCATCAGATCAGAGAAGCTACAAACGGTCGAGACGGGCTCATGCTCTATCGCGAACAACCCGCAGACCTTGTCATCACCGACATCTTGATGCCGGAACGGGACGGGATGGAGGTCACCTTGGCACTGACTCGTGAATTCTTGGATGCCAGAGTCATCGCCATGACCAGCGCGACTGGCGACCAGAACTTTTTGAACGTGGCGAAACTCTTTGGTGCCAGGCGAGTGATCCAGAAGCCATTTTCACCAGCGGACCTTCTTCACGCCGTGCGATTCACGCTGAGTCATTAGCCTTACCGATAAGGTGCTGAAGAGCGCCTGTCAGAACTCTACCAAGCCGTTACTCTGCTTTCACGTTCCCTTCCTGTATCGTGAGTCGAGATGGAAGGAGCGGCAACAAAGATCCAATAATCATCCCAATTCCCGCCACCAAGAACCCCACCAGTTGCGGAGGCCACACATCGGTCGGTTGACTCACGAGTTCTAGCGACAACCAAGTCACAAGCCCGGCTACAATGGCGCAACAGGCTCCCTGCGTCGTGGCCCGCTTCCAATAGAGCCCTGCGAACAGCGGAATAAACGCCGCCACCAGCGTGACTTTGTACGTACTCACCACAAGCTTGTAGATGGACGCATCGGACCAGAGAGCCACGACCAAGACCAGTGCAGCAAATGCGACCAAGACGGCGCGCATGAGTCGCAGGAACTCCGAGTCATTCAGGTGCTGAAACAGCGGCTTGAGCACATTCTCACTGAGCGCCACCGAGGGCGCCAGTAAGGTCGCACTTGAGCAGCTCATCACCGCTGACAACAGTGCCCCAAAAAAGATCACCTGCGCAGCCACTGGCGTGTGCTGCAGAATCAATGTCGGCAATACCAGCTGAGAATCCCGTTCCAACAAGGCCCCAAACTTGTCTGGATCCACCAACGTAGCCGCGTACGCAAGAAACATCGGAACAAAGCAGAACACAAAATAGAGTCCGGCCCCTAAGAGCGCTCCCCGCACGGCTGTCTGCTCATTCTTCGCCGAGGTGATCCGCTGAAAGACATCTTGCTGTGGGATCGATCCAAGCATCATGGTCATCCACGCGCCTAGAAAGGGAATCCACTCCACGAACGTCGCCGGTGGGAAGAGGTCCAACTTGCCGGCCTCCGCTGCGTGGGTGATCACCGCCGGCACACCGCCGGCCAGATCCCCGACGATCGCGGCAATATAAAGCAACCCTCCCATGATCACCGAAATTTGCACGAAATCGAGGATGGCGACTGAAAACATCCCGCCAAATGTCGTATAGGTCAGCACAATCGCTGCGCCAATTATAATCCCGACCGATTGACTGACCACGCCTTCTGTCACGACATTCAAAACCACCCCCAACACCTTGAATTGTGCCGCCACCCACCCCACATAGGAGGCGACAATACAGAGCGTGCAGAGGATTTCGACCGTGCGGTTGTATCGGAAGCGATAGTAGTCCCCTACCGTCAACATATTGAGGCGATACAGCCGCGGCGCAAAAAACAGCCCGGCCAGCATCAGGCACATACTGGACCCGAATGGATCGGCCACGACGCCGCGAAGCCCCTCTTTGACGAACGTCGCGGAGATCCCTAGCACCGCTTCAGCACCGAACCACGTCGCAAACACGGTGGCGATGACCACCGGCAAGGGCAGGCTCCTCCCCGCCACGGCAAAGTCCTTGGAATTCTGCACGCGTGTCGCGGCAAACAATCCAATCCCGACGGAGAGAAGCAGATAAAGGATGACGAACCAGAGAACCACCTGCGCAGGATAAAGCGATCTGTATGCGCAATCAATCAGCATTCAGAATCTTACCGGCCCCAACAGTCGCCTCATGGGCAGCGGTAGACGGCAAGACTCATGGCAGTGGAAGGTACAGGCGTGTGTAGCGACGCAGGTACGCCGGTAGATATCGTCGGCTACCCGAATGGATCAGTGCTCTGCGGAGTTGGAATCAGAAGAAGTCTGTCGAGAGGCGAATAGGCTGGTTGGCCTGTTCTTTCTTGAACCGTGAACCTGCTGATCTTCTCATTTCAGGGTTGAATGTCCAGTATCGGGATGCTCCGAGTACGAGGCGACAGCCGACTAGAAAGAGATTACCCTGTGACTCAACAGGTAAAATCTTCGTCCACTGCACTTCATAGAGATTCAGGGCATATTCCCACCGGGTCCGAGGAACATGGAGTTCCAGAAGTTGTTGCTTTCGCGGTTGAGTCCCCATGAGGACGAGAATCCCCCGCTCACTGCGGTCAAGACCGTACGCCTCGCCCTGTTCGATGACAACCCGCCCACCCTCGATCGATTCACAGAGGCCATACACACAGACCTTGGATTCTTGAATCCGTACCTCTCCCCTGCGATTGGAACCCGTGCCTTCCGATTCTTCTCTGATACCATCCGGCGCAACTGTGGCAGCTAAATTTCCCATGTTGGCCATCCTCCGATTCAGAGATGCGTTCTCTGGAACGTGGTTCTTGTACACTCCTCATGTGAGCACTATCACTTAACGATGTAGACATTGAGCAAGTGTCGTACCTGTGAATCGATTGTGGAGATCTCGCAGCGGTTCCCCTTGAGTATCCTTACGATTTCTTGCTTCCCTTGCGTTTTCTTCAATAGGATCAAATTCATAGACCGAAGGGAAATGAATTCACCCTTGGGATGGATGGTCTGCGGATCTCCTTGACTGCACTGAAGAATCTTGCGTGAATGAAAAATCATGCACAGTCAGGTGAATGCCACAGTTGAAGACTCCTCCACGTATCCCTTGGATTCACCGACCACCAGGGATGGTCGGCTGCGTTGTCCCGATCATTCGCCTATGAAGCATGGGCCAGAGCTCTCCGTCAACTGAGCTTTTCTATGCGAACGCCAAGCAAGCGGATCAACTGCCGATGAGGGTTCTCACGGCGATCGAGGAACGGCATGAGCAGTTTCAAGACCTCACGACGCAATGTTGCCAGGTCGCTGGCTGGTTCCGCCATCGTGTGGGCCCGTGACGTGGTTTTGAAATCGGCGAATCGGACAGTCAGAATAATGGTCCGGAACGACTGAACCCCCTCCTGCTGTAACCGATCCATCACTCCCTTGCCGAGAAGCTCCAGTTCACTGAACAATCGCTGGCTGTCGAGTGTATCAGCCTCGAAGGTGTGCTGCTCACCGAGCGACTTGGTCTCAGCATATTCCTCCAGCGGAGAAGCATCTCGTCCTCGAATCTTTTCATAGAGGTCCACACCACGTTTCCCAAGCCATGCATCGAGTTGCGACACCGTCAACGATTTCATATCCCGAACATACTTGAGCCCTTGCTGAGAAAGCAGCGCTTCTGTCTTCGGGCCAATGCCAGGGATGGCCCTCAGTGGAAGTGGCGCAAGGAACAACTCCGCTTCTTCCTCACGGACAACCGTCAGCCCATCCGGCTTTGACATGCCTGAAGCGATCTTGGCGATCAGTTTGTTCGGACCAATGCCGACCGAGGCAGTGAGTCGTGTGTCTGTATGAATCGCAGCCTTCACCTCTCGACACAGCAATTCTGCTGCTCCGTAGGACTCTGTAAAACTCAGATCGCCGTACGTTTCGTCGATACTCGCCTGCTCCACGACAGGGATAAATCGCCTGACGATCCCCATAATCTCGTCTGAGACACGCGCGTACTTGGGCATATCGACCGAGACGAAAGCCACGGCCGGCCTCCCAGCTCGACGGGCGGCTTCTGACAAGCGCCACGCGATGGAAATCGGCGTCGCAGAATGAATCCCATACGCACGTGCAAGATAGTTCGATGTAGACACCACTCCACGCCCCCTGCCTCCCAATGGGTCAGCCCCAACGACAAGGGGGACACCCCGCAGTGCGGGAGTGTCCCGTTCCTCGATAGCCGCAAAGAACGCGTCCATATCTAAATGAGCGATAATCCGAACCATTTCTCTTATCAGCACCCCCTCAACTTGCCTGAGGCACCGTACAGCCCGGAACGAGAATGGTCAATGCGACAAGACAGGTTCTGCGGTTTTCCCCGTAGATTTTCATGATGGACCTGACGTACAATTTCCAGCCAACAATACTGATTACAGACACAACGAGGAACCTGCATAACTGGATGTGCTAGACCGTTAACGAAAGGTACCGTCCATGGCTATCCGTTGGTTTAACTTAATCGGGTTTGCAATGCTGTTCGGCGCACTGTTCTTCAATGAGGTTGTGTATCTCAACGTGTGGTACGACTTCAATCTTTTGACGATCATTCCAGCAATCGCTTATCTGGCTCTCGGGGTCTGGCTTTCCTTATGGGGAGGATCGAGTTACCAGGAAGCCTGAATAGGTGGGCATGTTCATGACCGTGCAAGCCAGAATTCAGAAGTTCATCACAGCGTAGTCAGCAGCAGTTTATAAGCAAGAGGGGTCCAATAGCAGCGCGCATACCATTACTGAAAGGAGACAACCCATGGGCATGAGTTTAATCAATTGGATTGGGTTTGTGATGTTGATCCTAGCTCTCTTGCTGAACGAGCTATTCCTTGGGATGAATGCATGGTATGAGCTCAACATGGGGGCCATCATTGTGGGTATCGTCTATCTGGTGGTTGGAGCCGCATTGACACTCTGGCCAAATGCCGGCGATACAGCTGCCTGACCAGTAACTGATTCCGGGCTCATCCGTAATCGCATCGGGATGGGGGAGGGGTTGGTCGTCTCACCACTCGCTGTGTCAAATGTGTGCCCCCACTGGCAGTCCGAGGGTCCCCGCAAGATTCATACAGACTTGCGCCGCTTTCCTCGCAGTCCACTGTGCCCAGCCCCTATAACGTCCATTCACTCCCTTACATAACCATTCCCCATATAGGAGCAATACAGCAAGTCCCGGTCTCCGATCCACCGGCAGTAGCGACTGCACTAAGACACCGTCACACCCTGTCGGTCGTTGAATCCGCCACTACAGACACAATCGGGGAAGCCACCGCACATCAAGAGTTGATCTCCCTAGAAGGATCCACTACCATTCCATCTGTGGTGCGCCAGATGAAAGATTCAATGCAACCGGAGTGAGAGACGTACGACAGTTCAGGTCGAACATCACGGCTTCCCGGCTGATAACACCAGTCGATACGCCCCACTCCACACCTGAGGAGGATGATCATGGCAGACAAACAGTACAAACAACTCGGCTGTCTGGATGTGCAACCATCCGGAGGATGCGGGTTTCAGGTCCGTGCTGAAACGGAGGCAGAGCTGATGCAGCTCGTCGCCACTCATGCCAAGCAGTGCCATAAGTTGGATTCAATTCCACCGGAGATGGCAGCAAAGGTTCAGGCAGCGGTCAAAACCGTCACCGTGAGCGTCTAGCGAACCTGCGTCAGAGTCATGCGACCTCCCCGCACGCCGCTAGGCAGCGGGGAGGTCGCGCCATGTCGTCCCGTTATCTTGGGTTAAGGAGGATCTATATGAGCTGGAAGGCAGTATTACCCGTTGTGGCACTGTTTCTCTTAAGCACAAGTGGCTGCAGCTACCTCTTTTACCCTCACGCCAAGGAGTTTACCGCCAAGGCGAAGGGTGCTACCGGCGTCGAGACGCTGATCAACCTGACGAATATGGCGGAAGCGACCGCGCAAAAAGCAAAGGGTGGCAAGGGAGTCGATCAACCATTCGACGATCTGCACAATCAGTTCCATGCCATCGACAACAGTATCTGCGGTGTCGAGAAATCGGTGAGAGAACAGCCGTCCTATGCACTAGCCGTGACCCACAATAAAGAGCTCAAGACCATCTTCCGGCGGCTCTGGAAATATCAAGACGATCAACCTCAGCGAGATCAGCACCTGGATCTCTTTGTGTCCGAACTCCAAGACATGCGCCAGACCTTACAAACTTTGAGGTAATTCATGACATCGCCGCTACCTCAACAGATTATTGAAAGCCAGCGTCAGGATTGGAACCGCGTCGCCGGAGGCTGGGAAAAGTGGGATCGGTTCTTTGACGAACAGATGGCATTCCTGAATCACCGACTGGTCGCCGACGCCCGGCTACGGTCCGGCATGCGAGTACTCGATCTCGGCTCAGGCACCGGCTATCCGGCCCTGCTTGCAGCACAGACGGTCGGATCAGCTGGCAGCGTTGTGGGAATTGATCTGGCTGAGCAGATGCTTGAAGCCGCAAGACGAAAGACTGCTGCGCTCGGTCTCTCCAACATGACGTTCCGTACCGGCGACGTCACGAACTTGCCGTTTGAAGCGGCTTCGTTCGATGCAGTCACCACTCGCTTTTGCTTGATGTTCTTGCCGGAAATTCCCAAGGCGGTGGCCGAGATTGCCCGAGTTCTCAAACCGAACACGTGGGTTTCCGCAGCAGTCTGGTCCGCACCGGAAAAGAATCCATACCTCAAAATCCCCATTGACGTTATCAGGCAGTTCATCGAACTCCCTCCTCCTGATCCGACAGCACCGGGCATTTTTCGTTTAGCGAAACCTGGTGAACTCGCGGGCATGCTGCAGCAAACCGGATTTTTCGACATCACAGAACAAGAATTCCATGGCGATGTCAGATTCACCGCGGGGGATGAATACTTCTCCAGCCTTATGGACATTGCAGCCCCGATTCAGAATCTGTGGGCAAAACTTGTCCCGGTACAACAGACTGAAGCAAGACAGCGCATCATCGATACCGCTGAGCAATACAAGAAAGGGGCAAGCATCGCCCTACCGATCGCCGTACGGATGGTCGCAGCTCGAAAGCCTGGATGACCCATGTCGCCGAAGAGCGACGGCTTCAAAGATTTTGTTCTGGATCAGCTAACCGATCTCTGTGGCGTAACCGCACGTGCCATGTTCGGCGGGTACGGCCTCTATCATCGATCCACATTTTTCGGCATCATTCATAAAGATCGTCTCTACTTCAAAGTCACCACAGCCACTGCCCCTCGGTATAAGGGAGCCGGAATGAAACCGTTTCGCCCGAACCCCAAGCAGACGCTGAAATCCTTCTATGAAGTGCCGCTCGATGTGATTGAAGATGCGGAAGCCTTGACCCAGTGGGCGACTGACGCGATTGAGAGATGATCAGCCCATGCCTCATACTCTCTGGACCATCGGTCATTCGACGAAACCAAGCGAGAAGTTCCTGGCTCTACTGAAGGCTCATCACATTCAACAGCTTGTCGACGTACGCACTGTCCCTCGCTCTCGCCACAACCCTCAATTCAACCGAGAAATCCTTTCAACCAGC
>Ga0224505_10001518_pt1 | contig 14432 bp, 14 predicted proteins | sample SF_Jan12_sed_USG_FD_169102 | JGI IMG/M metagenome (GOLD analysis project Ga0224505, IMG submission 169102) | Sediment microbial communities from San Francisco Bay, California, United States - SF_Jan12_sed_USGS_4_1 | ecosystem: Environmental > Aquatic > Marine > Sediment | place: USA: California... | reverse complement strand
GAGCGCCCCCTATTCGATGAAGGATCGCGAGCATGCGGTGTTCACCCAGACGAACAACGTCGTGAACACCCTCAACGTGATCTACGCGATGCGTGACCTCACCCCCGACGCGCATCTCGTGAAGCTCGGCACCATGGGTGAGTACGGCACGCCGAACATCGACATCGAGGAAGGCTTCATCGAGATCCGGCACAACGGACGGGAGGACTACCTTCCGTTCCCGAAACTCCCCGGGTCGATGTACCACCTGTCGAAGGTGCACGATTCCCACAACATCCACTTCGCGTGCCGCGTCTGGGGCATGCGTGCGACCGATCTGAACCAAGGGGTCGTGTACGGGATCCACACGGACGAGACTCGGCTCGACGATCGGCTGCTCACACGGTTCGACTACGACGACGTGTTCGGCACGGCCCTGAACCGGTTCTGTCTGCAAGCCGTGATCGGCCATCCGCTCACGGTGTACGGCAAGGGAGGACAGACGCGCGGCTACCTCAACATCGTCGACACCCTCCGATGCGTCGAGCTCGCCGTGATGCACCCGGCCGAACGTGGTGAGATGCGCGTGTTCAATCAGTTCACCGAATCGTTCTCGGTGATGGAGTTGGCCCAGCTCGTACAGAAGGCGGGCGCCGAGGCTGGCCTCGACGTCGCGGTCGAGCCCATCGACAATCCCCGATTCGAGCTGGAGGAGCACTACTACAACCCCGTTCACACGAAGCTGCTCGACCTCGGGCTCGAGCCGCACCTGCTGTCGGAAACGCTGATCGAGTCGGTCTTCGCCGAGATCCAGCGCTACAAGGGCCGCGTGATCGCCGATCACATCATGCCGCGCGACCGCTGGCAGGTGGCCGGTGCACCGGCGAGAGCCGGCGCGGCCGCCGAGACATCGGTCTCCTAGCACATGTGGGCCCTGCGGCTGCTCGCCGGCGCGGCCGCCGTGGCGTTCTTCCTGGCGGCGGTCCGTTCCTATCAGCGCCGAAACATCAGCCGGCTCAGCCTGTTCACCGCGCTCATCGCAGCCGCCGCCGTGGTGCTGCTTGCGTCGTTCCCCAACCTATTCGACCCGCTCTTCGACACGTTCAACTTCCGGCGCACCCCGGGCGACAATCGCCGGCTCGTCGCACTGCTGCTGGGCGCCGTCGTGGTGCTGTTCCTGCTGCTGTTCCGGCTGCAGGGCCATTCCGACCGCAGCGAGCGAGCGATCCGCCAGCTCGTCGAGGCCCTGACGGTGGAACGCTTCGACTGGGCCGCGGCAGAGCGGATCGTGCCACCCGGACCCAAGGTGATCACGATCTGCCCCGCCTTCAACGAAGCGGAGAACGTCGGCCCCGTGATCGAGGCGATGCCCAGGGAAGTCGCCGGCTACCGGGTCGTACCGATCGTGATCGACGATCGGAGCGAGGATGGCACCGCGGGCGCTGCTCGAACGGCGGGCGCGCTCGCCGCGACGCTGCCGATCCGACGGGGCGGCGGCATGGCTCTGCGGATCGGCTACGACATCGCGCTCCGCCTCGGCGCCGACATCGTCGTCTCGCTCGACGCCGACGGCCAGCATCTGCCCGAAGAGATCCCGGTGCTGATCGCGCCGATCGTCGAGGGCCGTGCAGATCACGTGAACGGCTCTCGCATGCTGGGCGACTTCGAGCGCGGAGGCGGCTTCCTGCGCCACGCGGGCGTGCATTTCTTCTCGTGGCTCGTCACGATCCTCACCGGCCAGCGCATCACCGACATCTCCAGCGGATACAGGGCGACCACGGCGGAGACCCTCCGCAAGCTGATCCTCGTGCAGGATCAGTTCTGGAGCTCGGAGATCACGATCGAAGCGCTGCGCCAACGCGCCCGCATCGTCGAGGTCCCCGTGACGTTCCTCACGCGGCGCGGCGGCGAGTCGAAGAAGCCGAAGAGCATGCGGTACGCCTGGCACTTCTCCAAGGCGATCGGCAAGACCTGGCTCAGGTGACTCCGGCGCTGCTCAGGGAACGGCTCCGACCGCCGAGACCGGCGCGAGACAGGCACCAGGGCACCACCGCCGCAGGCAGCGTGATGCCCACGACGTAGACCACCTTCGCCCACCCCTCTTCGAAACCAGCGGCGATGCCGATCGCGGTCGACACCGCGACCACCGCGACCGCAGGGCGCAACGGACGCCACGCACCCCGGCCCCCGGTCGCGTGGAGCAAACCCCCGGCCACGGCCACGGTGCCGATCGTCGCGATGACCACACCGGCGAGATGCACTGCCCCGTGCCACGTCGTCGCGGAACCGGGAGCATCGGTCGGGAACGCCAGCAGCAGGTCGCCACTCGCGGTCACGAGATAGCCGCCCACCGCGATCGACGATATGCCCGCGGGCCGCAGGGCGCCGAGCGCGAACGCCCAGTAGCACACACCGAGCCAGAGGAAGATTGCGATCATCGGCACGCCTGCAACGCCGTCGAGGGCCATGCTACTGGGCCAGCTGACCCAGCCCTGACGCTCGATCACGCCGTGCCGTGCGATCGCGAGAGCGAGTGCGGCGACCACGAACCCGGCGGGACCAGCGGCGCCGGCCCACAGGGCGACGCGACGCGCACTCGAGGTGTGACTCACGCGCCGGCCGTGACCGCCCGAGCGACCGCGATCTCGGCCGCCACGCGCGCGTTGTCCTCGAGCAGGCCGAGGTTCGCCTCGAGGCTGCGACCGTCTGTGAGCTCGGCGAGCACCGCAAGCAGGTACGGCGTTCGCGCTTTGCCTTCGACGCCTGCGGCATCGGCTCGCCGCTCCGCCTCGGCCGCGGCAACCGCGACCTCGTCGGCGGGCATCGCGAGCGCACGCGGGACGGGGTTGCACACGAGCAGGGTCGAGTCCGACCCTAGGCCGAGCGACGCATCGAGCATGGAGGCTGCCTCGGCGGGCCCGTCGACTCGATGCTCCAGCTCGACCGGCGTCTCGCTCGCGAGGAAGAACGGCAACCGGTCGACCCCGTACCCCACGATCGCCACGCTCAGTTCCTCGAGCTTCTCGGCAGTCGCCACGGGATCGATGATGGACTTCGGACCCGAGCACACGAGCATGCCGGGCGTGCGGGCCAGCTCGAGCAGGTCGGCGCTCACGTCGCGATCCCCGCCTCGGTGCACCCCCCCGATGCCCCCGGTCGCCGCGACATCGACACCGGCGCGCGCCGCGGCCCAGATCGTGGCGCTCACCGTCGTGGCCCCGAGCGCCCGCGTGGCCACCGCGACCGGGAGGTCACGCCGCGCGACCTTGGTCGCCGCGCCCGGCTCCAGGAACCGGGCGAGCTCCCCGTCGTCGAGTCCGACGGTCACGTGTCCGTCGAGGGCACCGACCCAGCCCGGCACCGCGCCCGCCATGCGGATCGCGGTGCTCATGCGTCGGATGCACTCCTCGTTGCGCGGAGACGGCAAGCCTTGACCGATCACGCTGGTCTCGAGCGCGACGATCGCGACGCCGCCCTCGAGCGCTGTTCGTACCTCGTCGGCGACGACGACCGCGCTAGCCATGCGAAGACGCCCGTTCGGGCCAGGCCTGCGCGCTGGCGGCCACGAGAGCGCCGGCGTGGCACGCCCGGGCCAGGGCTTCCTGCGGCGCGTCGCCGCGCCTGAGGCAGGCGAGCAGCACCCCATCGAACGCGTCACCCGCGCCGGTCGGGTCGATCTCCTCGATCGCCTCGGCCGGCTGCACGATCACGTCTCCGTCGACGCAGAGCGCGGCGCCACGACCATCCATCTTCACCGCCGCGACCCGGTAGCGCGCACCCAACACGGCGGCCGCCTCGGGGCCCGTGCGACCGGTCAGCACCTCGACCTCGCGGTCGTTGGCGAACACCGCGCTGGCGCGCGTGGTCTCCTCGAAGAAACGGTCCGCACCGAAGGCCTCGACGAGCGGCCACGACGCGGCCTCGACGCCGACCAGCTCACCGCGCGAGCGTTCGAGCGCAGCGATCGCGGCGTCGTGGCCGGGTTCCTGCAGCAGCAGATATCCGGAGACCAGCACGGCCGCGGCGTCGATCGTCGGCGGCAGATCGGCGCGCTTCAGGAGCGCGTTGGCTCCCCGGTCGGCGACCATCGAACGCTCGCCGGATTCGTGCACGACGAGCATCGTGCCCGTGGGAGCCTGGGCGTCGATCACGAGCGTCGCTTCGACGCGGCGCTCCTGCAGCGCCCCTCGCACGGTCTTGCCCTGCAGATCGTCGCCGATGCGCCCGATCACTCGTGTCGATGCGCCCGCCCAGCTCGCCCACACCGCGGCGTTGGCCGACGTGCCTCCCGGTTGCATCAGCACCCGGCCGTGCACGTCACCTCCGCGTTTCAATGCGTTGGCATCGACCCGGATGTCGAGCATCACGTCGCCCACGCACACGAGATCCACGGCGTTCACCCTAGCGGCGCGTGACGCGAACGCGCGGTCGACGAGCGATCAGCCGCGGTCGACGGGCGATCGGTCCGGTCGCCGCTCGACGGGCTCGGCGGACAGCGCAGGTGACGCCGGCCTCGGGATCTGGGAACCGCCCGTGACGCGCGCCTGGTCCGCGGCCGGAGCACCTGGCGTCATGGCGGCTCTGCGTGCCCGAGCGATCGCCTTCTCCCGGCGGAACTTCTTCCAGTCGCTCGTCTTGGTGCTGAAAGCGAGGTCGGTCGCGATCTGCAGCACACCGAGCGCCGCGAGCGCCGCCGCCGCCCACCAGGGAGCGTTCGAGCCGGGCCAGAAGGCCAGCGCCAGGAACGGGGCGAGCTTCGTCGCGATCGCGCCGCTCGCGTGCATCCATGCCCTGGAATCGGGGTCGGCTCGCAAGTACGTGCCGTAGTCGGACTTCAACCCCGGACGCGGCGGTGGGGGCCCGCCCAGGAAGTAGTCGGTCCATCGGATGCCGACCATGGTGCCGACCAGCCAGTGGGTCGGCGAGTGCAGGCTGATCGACCAGATCATCCCCGCGGCGACCAGGGCCAGGCCCTTCCACACCGGTGTGTGCCAGGCGAATGCGGCGCCGACGGCGAGCGCCCCGGCGATCGAGCCGAGGCCGAGCAGGGCGTTGCCCGTCCAGACCGGAACTCGCATGCGCACTCCCGCCCTGAACGCCGCGGTGTCGATGCGCCCGATCTGTTCGGCGTGCTCGTCGACCAGCAGCCGGTCGAGCTTGACCTGGCGCACGATGGTCCAGAGGCCGAGCGAGCCCAGATCGGCGTTCCCGCCGGCAACGGCGGCCTCGATGCGATCGAGGTCGTCCCCGATCCGCTGCGACGCAGTTGGCCGAACCTCCACGATCTGGCCCCTTTCCGGCTATACGATGCGCCCGGCGCACCGCGACACGATGTGCGCGGCGCTCCTGCGAAGAGCGCTTCCCCGAGATGTGCAGGAGGGCACCACGTCTAGGAGTATCGCGCACCAGGCGCCGCCAGGCGCGACACGAAACCATGCGCTCGTCACGCTCGACGGGCGGTATGCCATCGTGGATCGGATCGCTTCCGGCGGCATGGGCGAGGTCTTCCGGGCGCGTGACACCGTGTTGGCCCGCGAGGTCGCCATCAAGGTGCTCCACCGATCGCTCGCAGGCGACCAAGCCTTCGTCGACCGCTTCCGCACCGAGGCCCGCGCGGCCGCGGGTCTCTCGCATGCCAATATCGTGGCGGTCTTCGATTGGGGCTCGGTCGACGGCATCTACTACATGGTCATGGAATACGTCCGCGGCCAGAGCGTGCGAGCGTTGCTGAGCCGCGAGGCCAGGCTCGAACCGGCGCAAACGGTCGAGGTCGTGCGCCAGACGTTGCAGGCCCTCGACCACGCACATCACCAGGGCATCGTGCATCGCGACATCAAGCCGGAGAACATTTTGGTCACGACCGGCGGCGTCGTGAAGGTCGCCGACTTCGGCCTCGCTCGAGCCTATGCAGACGGCCGGCAGACGCACGCGGGCTCGGTGACCGGTACGGTGCAGTACCTGGCCCCCGAACAGATCCGGGGAGAGCCGGCCGATCCGCGAAGCGACCTGTACTCCTTGGGCATCGTGAGCTACGAGCTGCTCACCGGGAAGCTGCCGTTCACCGGCGAGACCGCGATGTCGATCGCCTACAAGCACCTGTCCGGTCGCGTGCCGCTGCCCAGCGCCACGGTGCCGTCGATCTCCCCCGAGCTCGACGGCTTCGTGTCGAGCGCCACCGACCGCGACCGGGAGATGCGGCCGGAATCGGCGCTCGAGATGCGCCGCGACCTCGAGGCGATCGCACCGTCGCTGCCGGCCGCTCGCGCCTTGACGTCGATCGTCGACGACGAACCCGCGGTGATGCCGCTGCCGGCCGACGGCACGACCACCGACGTCGTCGTGCTCGGCGATGCCGCCTCCAGCGAGGTCGGCACCACGACCGCCACGATCGCCCGCGTCGAACGAGGCACACGCCTGCGATGGCGCCGACGCCTCGGCGTCGTCGCCCTGGTGGCCACCGTGGCCGCGGCAGCATGGGGGGTGTGGACCTACGTGATCCCCCACCGAGCCGACGTGCCTTCGCTCGCAGGCGCGTCCGTCGACACCGCCCGAGACCAGCTCTCCGACCTGGGCTTCGCCGTTCGCATCGCCGACGGTCGGTACTCGGAGCGCGTGGACGTAGGAAGCGTGCTGCGGGTGCAGCCTGCGTCGGGCACCTCGCTGGCACGGGGCGAGACCGTCACCATCGTCCCCTCGCTGGGACCTCCTCCGATCAAGGCTCCGTCGGTCGAGGGCCTGACCCTCGACCGAGCGACCGCCCGGCTCGATCGGGTGGGCCTGGCGGCCGAGGTCGCGAAGCGACGCTTCCACGACGAGATTCCCAAGGGCAGCGTGATCGGCCAAGTGCAGACGGGCACGGTGCCGGCCGGGAGCACGGTCGAACTGATCGTGAGCGACGGACACGCCCCCGTCGTGATCCCGAGGGTCGCCGGCATGACCGAGTCTGAAGCCTCGAAGGCCCTGCAGGCGCTCGGGTTCTCGGTCACGACGGCGGAGTCGTTCTCCAACGGCGTGGACCGTGGGTTCGTGATCGGTGTGAGCCCGAAGGCGAACACCCAGGCTCCGTACGCGTCGACCGTCACGTTGAAGGTGTCGCTCGGGCCCGAACGGTTCCAGGTCCCGAGCTTCATCGGGCTGAACAGGAACCAGGCCGAGTCGAAGGCTGCGGGGTACGGGCTCGAAGCTTCGTTCACCGACCTGCCCGGCGGCACGGGCGTGGTGATCACCCAGAGCCCCGCGCCGGGCGTGATGGTGAGCTACGGCGATTCCGTGCAGCTGTTCCTGCTGTGAGCTTCGCCCGGCGCGGTCACGGTTGGAACTCGGCCCGCGGACCTTCCTGGTAGCTGTATCGCTCCTCGGCGAACGGCTCGGCGTGCACGTGGTACCCGCGTACCTCCCAGAACCCCCGCTCGTTCGTGTCGCTGAACCGCAAGCCGGTGAGCCATTTCGCGCTCTTCCATGCGTAGCGCTTGGGCACCACCAGCCGAAGCGGCCAGCCGTGCTCGGCCGTGAGGTCCTCGCCGTGGTTGCGCCACGCCAACAACACGTCGTCGTCGCTCATCGCCTCGAGGGACAGCTCGGAGGTATAGCCGTAGGAGCACTCGGCGATCACCCACTTCGCCTCGGGCGCCGGCTGTGCGCGCTCGAGGATCGTGCGGAACGGCACGCCTTCCCATGTGTTGTCGAGCGTGGTCCATCCGGTCACGCAGTGCATGTCGGCATCGACCGTGACCGTGGGGAGGGCGCGCAGTTCCTCGTACGTCAGCCGGAACGGGTGCTCGACCAGCCCGGAGACCTCGAGGTCCCAGGTCTTCCCGTCGAAGTTCGGGATCGGCCCGTAGTGCAGCACCGGCCAGGTCTTCACGAGCCGCTGACCCGGTGGGATGCGCGGTGCGATCTCGGGCGGATAGCTCTTCGTGAACAATCCCATCAACCCTCCTTCGCGACGCCCACGTGCCCGGATGTCGGGTCCTCCGCCAGCGAGGCCCACGCATCGAGCGCGATCTGGACGTCGTCGTCGCTCACGTCGACGTGGGTCACCATGCGCACACCGTTGCCGGTGTGCGTCACGCCCACGCCCAGGGCCCCCAATCGGTCGATCGTCTCGAGCATGTCGAGCCCTACCGCTTCCGTGTCGACGAAGACCATGTTCGTTTCAACCTGGTCGAGATCGATCGAGCCGGGAAGCCGTTCGGCCACACCCTCGGCGAGTCGGCGAGCCCGCTCATGGTCTTCGTGCAGGCGCTCGGTTCCACGCTCCAACGCGAGGATGCCGGCGGCTGCCGTGATGCCCGCCTGCCGCCACGCCCCCCCGAACAGGATCGAGAGCCGCCGCGCCTCGGGCATCAGGTCGGCCGGCCCGCACAGCAGGGAGCCGATCGGAGCACCGAGCCCCTTGGAGACGCAGAACATCACCGTGTCGGCCTCGTGGGCGAACTCCGCGGCGTCGACGCCCGCGGCCGCGGCCGCGTTGAACAGCCTGGCGCCGTCGAGGTGCACGGGCACGCCGGCTCCGGCGGCGACCGCGCGAACGGCGCGCAGCTCGGCCAGCGGCATCACCCTGCCCCCGGTCCCACCGGCCGTGTTTTCCACCGACAGCAGGTCCACCACCTCGACGTCGTAGAAAGAGTCGGGTTCGAGCAGGTCGCTGGCCTGTGCGGCGTCGATCCAACCGCGGCGCCCGGTCTCCACGGTGCGGAAACCGATGCCCGACAGGGCGGCGGCGGTCATCAGCTCGGTCGTTGCCACGTGCGACGCGCTCGAACAGGCCACGAGATGCCCATTCGTGCGCACGTGCAGGGCGAGCGCGATCTGATTCGCCATCGTGCCGGTGGGCACGTAGAGGGCCGCCTGGGTCCCGAGGCGCTCGGCGGCCAGCTCCTGCAGTCGATTGGCGGTGGGATCGTCGCCGTACCAGGCGTCGCCGACCTCGGCCTCGGCCATCGCCGCGCGCATCTGCGGCGACGGTGAAGTGACGGTGTCCGAACGCAGATCGACCCGGAAACGACGCACGGCGGTCAGTCTAGCGGCGAGTCTCCACCGGCCGCGGTTCGCGAGGGTGCGCGTCAGTACAGGAACATCGGCTTGCCGTCGACGTGGCGGATCTTCGGGCGGTACTCCCCTCTGTCGTACAGCGCAGCGACGTCGACCCGCTTGACGCCTTGTCCGAGCACCGTCAGCGGCACGTTCACGTAGTTGCCGTTGCGCAACGCCACGAGCCGGCCGTGCACGCCTTCGATCGCGAGATCGGCGGCCATCACCGCGTAGTTGATCGCGACCATGAGATCGAGCGAGTCGGGCGAGCCCGAGCGCATGAGGTAGCCCACCTGCTGGTGGATCATGTCCGAGCCGGTCCGCTCCTTGAGCAGCTCGCTCGTCAACTGGCCGATGCCACCCAGCTTTCGATGGCCGTAGGCATCTTCGACCTCGCCCTGCACCATCTCTCCGCCGCCGAGCGTCGCGCCCTCGCTGATCGTCATCATGGCGTAGTTGCTCGGGTTCGCCGCCTTGTCGCGCATCAGCAGATCGCCGAGGCGGTCGATGTCGAACGGCACCTCCGAGATGATCGCGCGCTCGACGCCCGATAGGTACGCCGAGACCAGCGATGTCTCCCCGCTGTAGCGGCCGAAGACCTCGACCACGGCGAGGCGTTCGTGCGATCCGGCGCTCGTGCGGAGCTGGTGGACGAAGATCACGGTGCGCGTCACGGCGGTGGAGAACCCAATGCAGTAATCGGTGCCGTGTACGTCGTTGTCCATCGTCTTGGGGATCGCGACGATCGGGACGCCTTCTTCGTGAAGCCGCAAACCGAACGAGAGCGTGTCGTCCCCGCCGATCGGGATCAGCGCATCGAGACCGAGCCGCTCGATCACCCGAAGCACGTGCGCCGTGTGGTCGCGAGGCCCGTCATCGGTGCGACCGCCCGAGAGGAACGAGGGTTCGTCGGCTTCCCGCACCTTGGCCGGGTTCGTTCGGGACGTGTGCAGGAAGGTGCCCCCAGTGCGATCGATCGTCCGTACCACGCCCGGGTCGAGGGCCAGGGAGTTCGCCGCCAGGCTCTCGAGATCATCGGGGTCGGTATCGAGCAGTCCGCCCCACCCTCTGCGGATGCCGACCACCTCGTGGCCGTCGGACGCGGCACGGTTGACGACAGCCTTGATCGAGGCGTTGAGCCCCGGCACGTCGCCACCGCCGGTGAGGATACCAAGCCGCATGGCGGAAGCCTACGAAAGGGCAGCCCTTCACTGTGGGACGTCGGCCCTGTGGCTCGTCGGCCCTGTGGCTCGCCGGGCTCAGTCGCACAGGACCTGCGGAAGGCTCCAGAGGGTCTCGGGCACCGTGCGAGGCGCTGCAGCCACTTCGGCGATCGGCGACGTGACGAGCCGCTGTCCGATCATGCCCACCATCACTCCCCAGACACCGCGCGCTGCCTCCTCGAGCGCCGCGATACCGAGGCGAGTGGCGAGCACGCGATCGTAGGCCACCGGAGATCCACCCCGTTGCACGTGGCCGAGCACCGTGATGCGTGACTCGACCCCAATGCGCGCCGCCAGCTCGCGGGCGACGAGGCTGCCGATGCCGCCGAGGCGAGGCCAGCCGTTCTCGTCGAGCGGATAGTCGGGCACGTCCATCGTGCCGGGCACCGGCGAGGCACCCTCGGAGACCACCACGATCGAGAAGCGGCGCTCCTCGAGCATGCGCTGCTTCACGCGCCTGGCCACCAGCTCGATATCGAATGGGTGCTCAGGCAGCAGGATGACGTCAGCGGCGCCCGCGATGCCGGCCTCGAGACCGATCCAACCGGCGCTGCGACCCATCACCTCGCAGACCATCACCCGTTGGTGGCTCTCGGCGGTGCTGTACAGGCGGTCGATCAGCTCCGTTGCGATCTGCACCGCGGTCTGGAACCCGATGCTGTGATCGGTGCCGGCGATGTCGTTGTCGATCGTCTTCGGCACGCCGATGATCGGTACGTCGGGCATCGCGGCGCACGCCCCCATCGTGCCCTCCCCACCGATCGCGATGAACCCGTCGAGGCGATGCACGGCGATCGTTTCGCGCACGCGGTCGATGCCGTCGGACGTTCGGGACGGCTGTACACCAGACGTGCCCAGGATCGTGCCGCCACGAGACACGAGCCCGCGGACCTCGTCGCGCGTGAGCTCGTCGGCGGTGCCCTCCATCACGCCCCGCCATCCGTCACGGAACCCGTAGACGGTTGCGCCGATCTCGTCGTGGGCGTGGCGCACCACGGCCCGGATCGCGGCGTTCAGCCCAGGGCAGTCTCCGCCGCCTGTGAGGAGTCCGATGCGCACGGTCGACAGGGTACGACCCTCGTTCGGTGCACGATGGAGGTGCGTCGTTCCGGCGGAAAGACGCCTCGACGCCGCCCGTGGCTCAGGCGTGCTCCGGCTCGTGCTCGTCGTCGTCCGACTTCGCCTTGAGCACCTGGTACCAGCTGTCCTCGTAGGCGCCGTCATCGAGCGTGGCCGCCTCGGCGACCTCGTGCTCGGACACACGCTTCGCGACCGCTCTGCTCGCGAAGCCCAGGTACTCGTCGACCGATCGCTTTTCCGCCATGCTCGTCTCCACTCCCTGTCACTGTCGAACCACACCGACGACCCCACAACCATCGGGCATCGGAGCTCGATCCTTGATACCGCGAGCAGGGTAGGCGGTCTCGGTCGGACGCTCCGGTAAGATGCCGAACATGCAGGGTGCTGTGCAGCTCGCGAACTTCTTCCCCCGGATCGACGGATGGCTCGAAGCGATCTTCATCGGCCTGCTGGTGCTGCTCGCAGGGGCGGTGGGTTTGTTCGCGCTCTTCGTGCTCGTGCAGCAGTTCAGGAACCCCGGCCGGCGCTGACCGTTTCGGCCGCTCAAAGGGCGGCGCGCGGCACGATCTGAGTTCCCGCGTCGCCCCGGAGCGCCGACGTCGCGTCGTCGAGGTCGGCGATCACGGCTCTGGCGCCTCCTTGTCGAACGAATCCGACCGACGCCTCGATCTTCGGTCCCATCGAACCGGCCTCGAACTCACCTCTGTTGAGCAGGCCCTGCGCTTCTTCCACCGTCATGCGGTCGATGTCCTCGGGGTAAAACGATCCATACCCGCGCTGCACCTTCTTCACGTCGGTGAGGATCAGCAGCGTCGTCGCACCGACTTCCTTCGCCAGGATCGCCGCTGCGAGATCCTTGTCGACGACACCCTCCTTGCCGATCAAACGCGGGCCGTCTTCGATCACCGGCACCCCTCCCCCTCCGCCCGCGATCACGACCACGTCGTCGGCCACCAATCGGGCGATCACCGGGGTTTCGACGATCGAGTAGGGCCGGGGACTCGGCACCACACGCCGCCAACCGCCGTGTGGGTCGGGCTTCATCGTGTACCCGCGATCTGCTTCGAGCCGGGTCGCCTCCGCCTCCTCGTAGTAGGGGCCGATGAACTTGGTCGGGTGCTCGAAGGCCGGATCGTCGGGTCGAACGCGGGTGAGGGTGAGGACGGTCGAGACCGGACGCTCCATGCCGCGCTCGAAGAAAACGTCGCCGAGCGTCACCTGGAGCAGGTAGCCGATCTGGCCCTGACTCTGGGCGCCGCACACGTCGAGGGGCATCGGATGCACGGCGTCGATGGCCGCTTCCTGCTGGAGCAGGATGCGGCCGACCTGGGGCCCGTTGCCGTGGGTGAGGACGACCTGCCAGCCATCCGAGGCGATGTCGGCGATGCGCTCGGCGGCCTCGCGGCAGGATCGATACATCTCTTCGAACGTGTCGGCCGCGCCTCGTCGGAGCAGGGCGTTGCCACCCAGGGCGACCACCACCCGCTCCATGCACGACTCCCGTCTTTCCTCGCACGGCGTTGCCGCGCTCGTCTCGCTTCGGGTCGGCTCAGCCGAGCACCGGCTTGAGGACGTCGGTGAGCTGGGGGGACTCCGGCAGCACGTCGAGGTCGTAGCGCACGCGCACGGCCGGCTTGGCGATGTCGATCACCCGCCGAAGATCGATCGGCGTGCCGATCACGACCAGATCGACGTCGGCGGCGTCGATGATGGCCGCCATCTCCTGCAGCTGGCCGTCGCTGTACCCCATGGCGGGTAACACCGCGCCCACGTCGTACTTCTCGAACGTCTCGGCGATCGTGCCGATCGCCCACGGGCGCGGATCGACGATCTCGGCGGCGCCGCCACGTTGCGCCGCCACGACACCGGCGCCGATCTTCATCGAGCCGTGCGTGAGGGTGGGGCCGTCCTCGACGACGAGCACCCGCTTGCCGCGAATCGCGTCGGGATCGTCGACGCTCACCCTGGAGTTGGCTTTGATCACCGTGGCGGTGGGGTTCACCTCGCCGATCGTGCGGTCGAGCTGGGCCACCTGGGCTACCGTGGCCGAATCCATCTTGTTGATGAGGATCACGTCGGCAGCACGTAGGTTCGCCTCGCCCGGATGGTAGGTGAGCTCGTGGCCGGCACGCAGCGGGTCGACCAATGTGATCCAGACGTCGGGTGTGTAGAAGGGCAGGTCGTTGTTCCCACCGTCCCACAGCAACACATCGGCCTCGGCCTGGGCCTGCTCGAGTATCGCGCCGTAGTCGACGCCCGCGTAGATCACCGTGCCGCTCGTGATGTGCGGTTCGTACTCCTCACGCTCCTCGATCGTGCACTCGAAGCGGTCGAGGTCGGCAAGCTCCGCGTATCGCTGAACGCGCTGCGCGACCAGGTCTCCATAGGGCATCGGATGACGCACCGCGACGACTCGCTTGCCGGCGTCCTTCAGCACCCCGGCGATCGCGCGGGTCGTCTGGCTCTTGCCGACGCCCGTGCGAACGGCGGTGACGGCGACGGTGGGAACGGTCGCCTTGATCAAGGTGTCGCGGGGCCCCAACAGCACGAAGTTCGCACCCGCCGCGATCACCTCGCTCGCGGTATGCATCACGTCCTCGTGCGAGACGTCGGAGTAGCTGAACACGACATCGTCGACCTCAAGCTCCCCGATCAGTCGGCCGAGTTCGGACTCGTCGTAGATCTGGATGCCATCGGGGTAGCCGGGACCGGCGAGCTCCGGCGGGTATCGCCGGTCGTCGATGAAGGGGATCTGTGTCGCGGTGAACGCCACCACGCTCGTGTCCGCATCGCCTCGATAGACGGTGTTGAAGTTGTGGAAGTCGCGACCTGCGGCTCCCATGATCAGCACTCGGCGCTTCGACATGACGCACTCCTTCCGCGCGTTGGTTCCGGAGTCATCTGATGCGCGGAGGCTGCGCGCCTCGGGGCCTGCGCGCCGGAGCGCCGTCCCCGCTCTTCACCGCGGAGCCTACTCCAACCCGGCCCGCGACGGTTGAGACCGTCGCCTTCCACCGATCGGGATTTCTCCAGGGTCGCGGGCCCGCGTCATGGCTGACGGAGGTCGCCGGGAACGTCGATGTCGCGCAGGGTGGACCGAGCGGGGTCAAGCGCCGT